>Ga0134122_10001071_pt1 | contig 19628 bp, 19 predicted proteins | sample KB302_FD_96461 | JGI IMG/M metagenome (GOLD analysis project Ga0134122, IMG submission 96461) | Terrestrial soil microbial communities without Nitrogen fertilizer from Kellogg Biological Station, Michigan, USA - KB3-0-2 | ecosystem: Environmental > Terrestrial > Soil > Unclassified ... | reverse complement strand
CTTCGCCGGGCGTGCCGAAACGCCGAGGGTGCTGGCGCTCGGCGCTCGGTAGCACCACCCCAACACGCGGGTAGCCGAGGCGCGCCACGGCTTCGCCGGGCGTGCCGAAACGCCGAGGGTGCTGGCGCTCGGCGCTCGGTAGCACCACCCCAACACGCGGGTAGCCGAGGCGCGCCACGGCTTCGCCGGGCGTGCCGAGAGCCGAGGGTGCTGGCGCTCGGTAGCACCACCCCAACACGCGGGTAGCCGAGGCGCGCCACGGCTTCGCCGGGGCGTGCCGAGAGCCTGGGGGGCGTGGGGGGCCATTTCGGGGCCCCCCACCTACATTGACCGCGACGGCCGGGTGTGGTCGAATGAACGGCCGTTACTCACTCGTGAGCAGGAGCCCTGGAGAGCCATGGAAGCTGTCATTGCAACGGGAGGCAAGCAGTACCTGGTGGCCCCGGGCCAGGTGATCTCCGTCGAGAAGCTGGAGGGGGACAAGGGCGCCGCGGTGGCCTTCACCTCGGTGCTGATGGTGTCCCGCGACGGTGAGGTCATCGTGGGTCCCGACCGCCTCAAGAGCGCCAAGGTCTCGGGCGAGGTCCTCGCCCAGGGCCGCGGGCGCAAGGTCGAGATCGTGAAGTTCAAGCGGCGGAAGAACTATCGGCGTCACCGCGGGCACCGGCAGTCGGCCACCACGGTGCGCATCACCACCATCGAGGTGTAGGACAACGTCATGGCGCACAAGAAAGGTGTCGGCAGCTCCCGTAACGGACGCGACTCCAATCCGCAGATGCTGGGTGTCAAGCGCTTCGGCGGCCAGTGGGTCACCGGCGGCTCGATCCTCGTCCGGCAGCGCGGCACGCGCTTCAAGCCCGGCAGCAACGTGGGCCTGGGTTCCGACGACACGCTGTTCGCGAAGGTCGACGGGATCGTGAAGTTCGGGCGGCGCGGCGACTCCCGCTACATCAGCATCCTGACGACGCCGCCGGCCTGAGGCCGGACGGCGTCCCCGCCCGGAGCGCGCCCGCGCTCCCTCTGGGGTCGTAGACTCCGATGTTCATCGACGAGATCGACATCTTCGTCAAGGGCGGCGACGGCGGCGCCGGCTGCGTGAGCTTCCGGCGTGAGGCGTACGTGCCGCGCGGCGGCCCCGACGGCGGCGACGGAGGCGACGGCGGCTCGGTGTTTCTCGAGGCCGATCCCGCGCTCACCACCCTGCTCGACTTCCGCTACAAGCGCCACTACCACGCCCCGCGCGGCACCCACGGTGAAGGCAGCAACCGTCACGGCAAGAGCGGCGACGATCTCATCGTGCGGGTGCCGCTCGGCACCGTGGTACGGGACCGTGACACGGGCGCGCCCATGGGCGATCTCACCGTGCGGGGCCAGCGGGTTCTGGTGGTGCCCGGCATGCGGGGCGGGCGCGGCAACGCGCGCTTCGCCTCGTCGACCAACCAGGCCCCGCGCCGCGCGGACCTCGGACGGCCCGGGCCCGAGCGCTGGATCCATCTCGAGCTGAAGCTGCTGGCCGACGTCGGGGTGATCGGTTTTCCCAACGCCGGCAAGTCGACGCTCGTGTCGCGGGTGTCGGCGGCCAAGCCCAAGATCGGCGACTACCCGTTCACCACGCTCACGCCCTCGCTCGGCATCGTGCGTGTCGACGGCGATCGCACCTTCGTCATCGCCGACCTGCCCGGGCTCATCCCGGGCGCCAGCGAGGGGCGCGGCCTCGGGCATCAGTTCCTGCGCCACACCGAGCGCACGCGGCTGCTCCTGCATTTGGTCGATCTGGATCCCGCGAACGGGCGCGACCCCATCGACGATCTCCAGGTGATCGACACCGAGCTCGCGGCGTACTCGCCCGCGCTGGCCGAGCGTCCGCAGCTGGTCGTGGCCAGCAAGGCGGATCTCGCCGAAGGCTCCCCGGAGGCGGCCGCCGCGCTCGAGCGGCTGCGCGCGCACTGCGCCGCGGGGGGACGGTCCTTCCACGCCATCTCGGCGGCGACCGGCGAGGGGCTCACCGAGCTCCTGCGGGCGGCGGCCGCCAGCCTCGAAGGCACGGAATGGGCGCGCGCCGCCAGCTAGGCCGGGTCCGCCGACTCGTGGTGAAGGTCGGCACCGGCCTGATCACCGCGCCCTCGACGGGCCCCGACCGCCGGCGGATCGCCGCGCTCGCCGCCGACATCACGGCCGCGCGGGCCGACGGCGCCCGCGACGTGGTGCTGGTCACCTCCGGCGCGATCGCCACCGGCATGGCGCGGCTGGCGCTGCCCGAGCGGCCGCGCTCGATGCCGGAGAAGCAGGCCGCCGCCGCGGTCGGTCAGTCGACGCTCATGCGGCACTACGAAGTCGCCTTCAAGCGCCACGGCATCGGCGTGGGGCAGGTGCTGCTGACCGCTCAGGACATCAGCGATCGCGCCCGCTACCTGAACGCGCGCAACACGCTGCGCGCGCTCCTGCGCTTCGGCGTGGTGCCCATCGTCAACGAGAACGACACGGTGGCGGTCGAAGAGATCAAGGTGGGCGACAACGACAACCTGAGCGCGCTGGTGGCCTCGCTCATCGACGCCGACCTGCTCGTGCTTCTCACCGACGTCGACGGCCTCTACACGGCCAACCCGGCCGTGAGCGACGACGCCCGCATGCTCGAGACGGTCGAGGAGATCACCGACGAGATCACGGGCCTGGCGTGGGCGGGCAGTGGCCGGGGATCGGTCGGCGGCATGGCGACCAAGCTGCAGGCGGCCCAGAAGGCCGCCGCCGGGGGCGTCCCCATGATCATCGCCAACGGCCGGACCGAGGGCACGCTGGCCCGCCTGTTGCGTGGCGAGGCGGTGGGGACTTACTTCGCGCCCAAGGCCGACCGCCTCGGCGCCCGCAAGCGGTGGATTGCGTTTGCCGTGCCGCCGCAAGGGCGCCTGATGGTTGACGCCGGCGCGGTCCGGGCATTAACTCAGGACGGCAAGAGTCTGCTACCCTCCGGCGTCGTCGGGGTGGAGGGGGAGTTCGCCGCCGGGGCGGTGGTGGCGGTGGCCGGGCAGGTGGAGGGCGGCCGCGAGTTCGCCCGGGGTCTCGTCAATTTCGACGCGCCCGAGGTTCGGCGTATCCTCGGAGCTAAGACCCGCGAGATCGAGCAGCGGCTGGGGTACAAGAGCTTCGACGAGGTGATTCACCGGGACAACCTGGTGATCCTCTAGCGGCGGGGGCGGAGAGACCACATGGACGTGAAGACGCTGGTCGAGACCAAGGCACGGGCCGCCCGAGCGGCCGGTCGGGCGCTGGCCCTCTGCTCCACCCGGACCAAGAACGAGGCCCTCGCGCAGATGGCCCGGGGCCTGGAAGAGAAGACGGCGGCCATCCTCGACGCCAACCGCGCCGACCTCGAGCGGGCCCGCGCGACGGGCGTGCCGCGCGCCTTCCTCGACCGCCTCACGCTGACCGACGCGCGCATCGAGACCATGGCCGTCGGGCTCCGCGAGATCGCCCTGCTGCCCGATCCGGTGGGCGAGACGGTGGACGCCACGCGCCGGCCCTCGGGGCTCGAGATCAGCCGCGTCCGGGTGCCGCTGGGCGTGATCGGCTTCATCTACGAGTCGCGCCCCAATGTGACGGTGGACGCCGCCGGGCTCTGCGTGAAGTCGGGCAACGCCGTCGTGCTGCGCGGCGGCAGTGAGGCGATCGAGTCCAACGCGCTCATCGCGGCGGTGCTGGCCAAGGCCATGGAGAAGACCGGCGCGCCGGCCGACGCCATTCAGTTCGTGGAAGTCACCGACCGGGCGGCGGTGGCGGCGATGCTCGAGCAGGAGGGACTGATCGACCTCATCATCCCGCGGGGCGGCGAGGCCTTCGTCCGCTGGGTGGCCGAGCGCTCGCGCATCCCCATCCTCAAGCACGACAAGGGGCTGGTCCACGTCTTCGTCGACGCCGCGGCCGACCTGGACATGGCCACCACCATCGTGCACAACGCCAAGACGCACCGGCCGAGCGTGTGCAACGCGCTGGAGACGCTGCTGGTCGATCGCAGCGTGGCCGATCGCTTCCTGCCGCTGGTGGCCGCGCGGCTGGGCGAGGCCGGCGTCGAGCTGCGCGGCTGTCCCGAGACGCTGGCGCGCGTGCCTGGCGCGCGGCCGGCCAGCGCAAGCGACTGGGACGAGGAGTACCTCGATCTGATCCTGGCCATCCGCGTGGTCGACGGCCTGGACGCGGCGATCGACCACATCCGCCGCCACGGCAGCGGGCTGGCCGAGGCCATCGTCACCAACGACCTGGGGCACGCCCGGCGCTTCACCCGCGAGGTGGATGCCGCCGCGGTGCTGGTCAACGCGTCCACGCGGCTGGTGGACGGCAGCCAGTTCGGGCTCGGCGCCGAGATGGGCATCTCGACCTCACGCGTCCACGCGCGAGGCCCGGTGGGCGTGCGCGAGCTGACGACGACCAAGTTCATCGTGCAGGGCGACGGGCAGCTTCGGGACTGAGTGTTGGCGCGGGTCGCTGTCCTCGGCGGGTCCTTCAACCCGATCCATCACGGTCATCTGCTGCTTGCCGACGAGATCCTCGAGACCCTCGGCGTCGATCGTGTGCTCTTCGTGCCGGCCGCGGTGCCGCCGCACAAGGCGCCGACCGATCTGGCCCCCGCCGCCGATCGCTTCGCCATGGTCCAGCTGGCCATCGCCGGTCACCCCGGCTTCGCGGTGTCGGACCTCGAGCTGCGCCGCCCCGGCCCCTCCTACACGATCGATACCCTCACCGAGCTGGCGGCCGGCGGTGACGAGCTGTTCTTCGTGATCGGTTCCGAGACCTTCCTGGATCTGCTGAGCTGGCGCGAGCCGCGCCGCATCGCCGCCCTGGTCCGGCTGGTCGTGATCCCGCGCGCCGGCAGCCCGTTCGATCCCAAGAGCGCCGCCGCGCAGAAGGTGCTGCGCGAGATCGGCATCGGCGAGAGCGGCTTCGCCCACGTCGGTCCGGGCGCGGGGCCACCACCGCGCGCGGTCCTGATCGCCCACGTCACCTCGCTGCCGATCTCGGCCTCCGATCTCCGCCGGCGCGTGCGGGCGGGACTCTCGCTCGACTATCGCCTGCCGCCGGCCGTGATCGAGTACGTGCGCGCCCACCGTCTCTACCAGGCGGTGCCCGCGTGAGCGATCGTCTGACCGCAAGCGACAAGGCCCAGCGCGCCGCGCGCATCGCGCTGGACCGCAAGGCGCTCGACCTGGTCGTGCTCGACGTGCAGACGCTGTCGAGCGTCACCGACTTCTTCCTGGTGTGCAGCGGGCGATCGACCACGCACGTGGGCACCATCGCCAACGCCATCCGCGACGAGCTCAAGATCGACGGCGCGCGGCCGCTGCACGTGGAGGGCGTGGCCGAGAGCGGGTGGGTGCTGCTCGACTACGGCGACGTGCTGGTGCACGTGTTCCTCGAAGAGACGCGCATCTACTACGCGCTGGAGCGTTTGTGGGGTGACGCACCGTCCATTCCGGTGGACGGTGCGTGATCCGATCTTGCGCCCTCGTGGACCACATGCTAGCGTGATCGGCACGTCAAATCGCCAGGGAGGTCGTGATGAAAAAAGAGCGACTGGCGAGCTTCAAGAAAAAGTTGCTCGAGAAGCAGCGGCAGCTCGCCGACGGCGTCGGACGTACGGCGACCTACGGCAAGGATCAGGAAGACGATTCGATCAAGGATCTCGGCGACCAGGCGAATACTGCCTACAACCGGGAGTTCTTCTTCGAGCTGGGCAACGGCGACCGGCGACTGCTGCGCGACGTCGTCGCCGCCCTGCAGAAGATCGACGAGGGCGCCTTCGGGGACTGCGAGCGCTGCGGCGAGACCATCGGCGACAAGCGTCTCGAAGCGCTGCCGTTCGCCCGCCACTGCATCACCTGCCAGCGTCTGGTCGAGGAAGAGGAGCGCTCCGCCGCGAGTTGACGCGCCGCCGCGCCGCCGCCTGCCACCGTCTCCGGCCATGAATGCCTCCCTCAGCGCGCTGCTCACGCTCGGGCGTCAGCTTGCCGAACGGCTGCGCGGGCAGCCGCCGGTGCGGGCGGGCGAGGACGATCCCCAGGCGCGCGACGCCATGCGGCGGGCGAGCGAGGCCCGCCGGGCCGGCCGCGTCGAGGAGGCACGCACCCTCTATCGCTACGTGCTCCAGCGCTGGCCGTATCACGCCGACGCCTTGCGCACGCTGCGCGATCTCGCCATCGACGAGCGGAACTGGGACGAGGCCATCGCGCTGCAGGAGCAGCTGCTGGCCATCGCCCCGCCGGCCGACCGGCCGGCCGAGTCCTCGTGGCTGGCGGTGGGGTACTACGAGCTTGGGCGTCTGGAGCTGGCCCGCGGGGCTCCCGGCGTGGCCGCCGGGCACTTCAAGGCCGCCGTCCGCGCCGACCGGAGCTTCCTGCCGGCCGCCGTGGCCCTCGGGGACGCCTACGAGGCGGACGGTTTCCACCGGGACGCCATCCGTACCTGGGCACGCGCGGCCGAGTCCGATCCCGCCCTGCCGCTGCTCGCGCGGCTGGAGCGCGCCCATCGGCAGGACGCGCGGCCCAGCCGGATGATCGCGCTCTACCGGGACGCGGCGTCCCGCGCGCCCGACGACCTCGCGCTGGCCGCGGCGCTAGGCCGCGTGTACTTCGAGCTGGAGATGCTCGACGAGGCCACCGAGCAGTTCGAGAAGCTCGAGATGCGCGCGCCCGACATGCCGGTGGTGCACGCGTTTCTCGGCGCCGTGTTCGAGCGGCGCGGCGACTCGCGCGCGGCGTTCGAGGAATATCGGCGGGCGCTGCGGCTCGGCCATACCTTCGACTGGCCCCATCGCTGCGGCGTCTGCTCGGCGACGGCGCCGACCTGGCAGGACCGCTGCCCGCAATGCCAGCGCTGGAACACGTTGCGCCCGTCCCAGGGTCGCTGAGCCGCGCGCTCCGCGCCTGGGCGACCGCCGCCCTCGATCTCGTCTTCCCGGCGCTCTGTCCCGTCTGCGCGGCCACGCTCGCCGAGCGGCGACGCGATCCGCTCTGCGGCGCGTGCTGGGATCGCATCGCGCGCATCGCGTCTCCTTGTTGTGACCGCTGCGGCCTGCCCGGGCCAGGATCGAGTGCTCTCCCCGTAGCTTCCGCGCCTGCCGACCCGGTGCTCTGCGGTGCGTGCCGGATCCAGCCGCCGGACTGGGACTGGGCGCGGGCCGGAGCCGAGTACGAGGGTGTCGTCCGCGACGCCATCCACGCGTTCAAGTTTCGGGGCAAGCGGGCGCTGGCTCGTCCGCTGGCGGCCCTGATCGGCGAGCAGTGGCCCGCTCTGGCCGGTGACGTGGCGGCCCTGATCCCGGTCCCCCTGGGTCGGCCGCGCGAGCGCGAGCGGGGCTTCAACCAGGCCGCGCTGCTGGCGGAGCGCCTGGCCCCCGGCCTCGGCGTGGCCGTCCGGCCCCGCTGGCTCGCGCGGTTGCGCGACACCCAGCCCCAGAGTGACCTCGGGGCGACCGAGCGGCGGGCCAATGTCCGGGGCGCCTTTTCGGCCCGGGCGGATGTTGCCGGGCGTCACGTGGTGGTGGTGGACGACGTGCTGACCACCGGCGCGACCATGGCCGAGTGCGCCCGGGCGCTGCGCGCGGCCGGTGCACTTCGGGTCGGGGTCGTCGCAGTTGCCCGCGTGCTCTGAATCACCTATACTTTGACCATACTTACGGGATCTCAGCGGACTTGGTTTCCGTTCTTTCCACAAGGAGCCCTTTCATGAGCATTCGAGTCGGTGTCAACGGCTTCGGGCGCATCGGCCGCGTGTTCTTCCGCACCGCGCTGGGAGCCAGCGACATGGAGATCGTTGGTGTCAACGACCTGGCCGACGCCAAGACCCTCGCCCACCTGTTGAAGCACGACTCCGTGCACGGCGCGCTGCCCGCCGAGGTGGTGGCCAAGGGCGAGGCCATCTTCGTGAACGGTCGCGAGATCCGGGTGTGCGCCATCAAGGACCCGGCCGCGCTGCCGTGGAAGGAGCTGGGCGTCGACATCGTGGTGGAGTCGACCGGACTCTTCAGCGACACGGCGAACGCCTCCAAGCACCTGCAGGCCGGCGCCAAGAAGGTCATCATCACCGCGCCCGCGAAAAATCCGGACGCCACGCTGGTGCTCGGCGTCAACGAGAAGACCTACGACCCGGCCAAGCACCGGATCGTCTCCAACGCCTCCTGCACCACCAACTGCCTGGCCACGACGGTGAAGGTGCTCGACGACAAGTTCGGGGTGAAGCGCGGCTTCGCCTCGACGGTGCACTCCTACACCAACGACCAGAAGATCCACGACTTCCCGCACAAGGACCTGCGCCGTGCCCGCGCCGGCGCGGTGAACATGATCCCCACGACCACCGGTGCGGCCACCGCCGTCGGTCTCGTGCTGCCGAAGCTGAAGGGCAAGCTCGACGGCATCGCCATCCGCGTGCCCACCATCAACGTGTCGGTCGTCGACCTCACCGTCGAGCTGGAGAAGCCGGCGACGGTCGAGGCGGTGAACGACGCGTATCGCGAGGCGGCGGCGGGCTCGCTCAAGGGGATCCTCGACGCCACCGACGAGGAGCTCGTGTCGAGCGACTTCAACGGCAACGCCCACTCCTCGATCATCGACCTGCCGTCGACCGCGATCGTCGACGGCAACATGGTGAAGGTGCTGGCCTGGTACGACAACGAGTTTGGCTACTCCTCACGCGTGCGCGACCTGATCCGGTTCATCGGCAAGTCGCTGTAGTCCAGCACGCGTGAAGCTGTCGATCGAGCAGGTCGACCTGGCAGGTCGGCGCGTGTTCCTACGCGCCGACCTCAACGCGCCGCTCGAGGCGGGCGCCGTGTCCGACGACACGCGGCTGACTGCGGTGGTCCCGACCATCCGCCACGCGCTGGAGCGTGGTGCTTCCGTGGTCCTGGCCTCCCATCTGGGCCGGCCCAAGGGTGGGCCCGACCCCAAGTTCTCGCTGGCGCCGGTGGCGACCCGGTTGTCGGCGCTCCTGGATCGGCCCGTGCCGCTCGCTCCGGACTGTGTCGGCGCGGAGACCGAGGCCCTGGCCCACGCGCTCAAGCCCGGTGACATCTTGTTGCTGGAGAACCTGCGCTTCCACCCCGAGGAAGAGGCCAACGACGACGAGTTCGCGCGCCGCCTGGCCGGCCTCGCCGATGTCTATGTCGACGACGCCTTCGCCGCCGCGCATCGGGCGCACGCCTCCATCGCGGCCATCACCCGCTATCTCAAGCCCGCCGCGGCGGGCTTGCTGATGCGACGGGAGCTGGACGCTCTGGGCCGTATCCTCCAGGCGCCGGAGCGCCCGCTGGCCGCCGTGCTCGGCGGCGCCAAGGTGTCGGACAAGATCAAGCTGGTGGACAGCCTGCTCGGCAAGGTCGACGCCCTGCTGATCGGCGGCGGCATGGCCTTCACGTTCCTGCGCGCGCTCGGGCACGACGTGGGCAAGTCGCTCGTCGAAGCGGATCGCATCGAGACCGCCCGGTCCGCGCTGGAGGCGGCCCGGCGTCGCGGCGTGCAGATCGTGCTGCCGGTGGATGCGGTAATCGCCCCTGGTCTCGACAGCCCCTCCGGGCGTACGGTGTCCATCCGGGAGATTCCGGCCGACCAGATGGGTCTGGACCTGGGCCCGGCCAGCGTCGAGCAGTTCGCGATCACGCTGCGGACGGCCAAGACGATCGTGTGGAACGGGCCCATGGGTGTGTTCGAGAAGGCGCCCTTTGCCGCCGGCACCGTGGGCATCGCCCGCGCGGTGGTGGGCGGCTCGGCGTTCTCCGTGATCGGTGGCGGCGACACGATCGCCGCCGTGAACCAGGCCGGTGTGGCCGACCGCATCGGCTACATCTCCACGGCCGGCGGTGCCTTCCTCGAGTTCCTCGAGGGGCGGACGCTGCCGGGCGTCGAGTCGTTGACGGAGGCCTGATGCGCACGCCGCTCGTCGTCGGCAACTGGAAGATGAATGGCACGCTGGCCGAGGCGCGTACGCTGGCCGGCGCGCTGCGCGAAGGGCTCAAGCGCCCGCGCGGCGTGGAGGTGGTGGTCTGCCCGCCCTTCACCGCGCTGCCGGCGGTGGCCGAGATCCTGGGCCTCGGCCCCATCATGCTGGGCGGCCAGAACTGTCACCACGAGGTCTCCGGCGCCCACACCGGAGAGATCGCGCCGCCGATGCTGGTCGAGCTCGGCTGCCGCTTCGTGATCCTCGGGCACTCCGAGCGCCGTCGCGAGATCGGCGAGACGGACGAGCAGATCAACCACAAGGTGGGCGGCGCCCTGCAGCACGGCCTGACGCCCATCCTGTGCGTGGGTGAGACGGCCGAGGAGCGACGGCAGGGCCTGACGTTCACCACGGTGGAAGGCCAGCTGCGCGCCGGCCTGGCCGGTTTCGACGCCGCGCAGCTCGGCAAGTGCGTGCTCGCCTACGAGCCGATCTGGGCGATCGGCACCGGCGTCAACGCCACGCCGGGCCAGGCCGCCGAGGTCCACGGCTACCTGCGCGGGCTGCTCTCCGAGCTGGGCTCCAAGGAAATCGCGCAGACGATTCGCATTCTCTACGGCGGCAGCGTCAAGGCCGACAACGCCGACGAGCTGCTGGCCCAGACCGAGATCGACGGCGCCCTGGTCGGGGGCGCCAGCCTCACCGGGCCCGGATTCATCGCCATCGTCAGGAAAGCGGCGCGCGGCGCCGCCTCGAGAGGGGACTAATGGTCATCGCGCTCACCGTGCTCCACGTGCTCATGTGCTTCGCCATCATCGGTATCGTGCTCCTGCAGGCCGGCAAGGGCGCCGATATCGGATCGGCCTTCGGTGGCGCGGGCAGTCAGGCCGTGTTCGGATCCATGGGGACGCCCACGCTGCTCGGCAAGATCACGACCGGCGTCGCCCTCCTCTTCACGCTGACGTCCTTCAGCCTGGCCCTGCTGGGTGGCGAGCGCTCATCCTCCGTGGTGCGGGAGCCGGCGCCGTTGAGCGCCCCCGCCTCTGCGCCTTCCACGCCGGCGTCCACCGCGCCGGCTCCGCCCGCAACGAATCCTGCGCCCGCGCCGTCCTCGGCGCCGGCAACAAAGTAGGTGAGCGCCATGCGGGCCTTCACGAGAATCGGCATCGTCGTCGGATTCGCCACGGTCGCGCTCGCGGGATGCTCGGCTGAGAACGCGCCTGCCCCCACCGCCAAGTCCGGGACCGAGGTCCCGGCCGCGACCGGGTCCACGCTCAGCGTGGGCGTGATGCCGTCGGCGGCGGAGGCCGCCCAGGCCACCACCGACAAGCCCGCCGGCGACGCCAAGGCGGCGGCGGCGCCCAAGGCCAGCGGCGACACGCTGATCGAGGCCTCCATCGGCAACGTCTCGAGCCTGATCCCGAACATCACCAGCGACTCCGCCTCCCACGAGGTCGGCGACCTGATCTACAGCGGGCTCATCACGCTGGGCAAGGACCTGCAAGTCGAGCCGGAGCTGGCCAAGTCGTGGTCCTTCAGCAAGGACTGCCTCACGCTCGACTTCAAGCTCCGCGAGGACGTGAAGTGGCACGACGGCAAGCCCTTCACGGCCGACGACGTCGTCTTCACCTGGGAAGCCACCATGGATCCCAAGGTGCCCAGCTCGTACAAGGCCGACTTCCAGGACGTCGAGCGCGTGGAGAAGACCGGGCCCTACGCGGTGCGGGTGATCTACAAGACCCCCTACGCCAAGGCGCTGGTGTCGTGGGGCGTGACGATCCTGCCCAAGCACCTGCTCGAGAAGTACGTGAAGGCCGGCACCATCAAGGAAGCGCCGCAGAACTGGTCGGCGCCGGTCGGCACCGGGCCGTACCGCTTCCAGGAGATGAAGAGCGGCGAGAAGATCGTGATGGTGGCCAACCCCGACTACTTCCGGGGGCGCCCGCCCATCTCGCGCATCGTGTACCGCGTGATCCCCAGCCAGGCCACGATCTTCCTGGAGGTGAAGGCGCTGGGCGTGGACGTGGCGAACCTGACCGCGCTGCAGTATCGGCGGCAGACCGAGTATCCGGCCTTCAACAAGGAGTACAACAAGTTCCGCTATCCCGGCGCGGGTTACACGTACTTCGGCTTCAACCTCAAGGACCCGCGCTTCGCCGACCGCCGGGTGCGTCTGGCCCTGGCCCACGCCATCAACAAGCAGGACATGCTGGAGGGCATCCTGTTCGGGCTGGGCACCCTGGCCACCGGGCCGTTCCGGCCGGGCCACTGGGCGAACAACCCCGACGTCAAGCCCATCCCCTACGATCCCAAGAAGGCGGCCGCGCTGTTCGCCGACGCCGGGTGGAAGCGCAACAGCCAGGGGCTGCTGGAGAAGGACGGCAAGACCTTCACCTTCGAGCTGCTCACGAACCAGGGCAACGACGAGCGCAAGAAGGTCGCCGAGATCATCCAGGCCTCGCTGCGCGAGATCGGCATCGGCGTGGACATTCGCATCCTCGAGTGGGCCACGCTGCTCAAGGAGCACATCAAGAAGCGCAGCTTCCAGGCGATCGTGCTGGGGTGGGGCACGGGCTCCGATCCGGATCAGTACGTGGTGTGGCACTCCTCGCAGGCCGGGCCCGACGACCTCAATCACATCTCGTACACGAACCCCGAGGTCGACCAGCTGCTGGAGGCCGGCCGCTCCTCCTGCAACCAGGCGGACCGGGTGAAGTTCTACCGGAAGCTGCACCAGGTGCTGGCCGACGATCAACCGCTGGTGTTCCTCTACTGGCGCGATGCGCTGCCGGCGGTGTCCTCCCGCGTGCACGGCATCCAGCCCGGCCCGGGCGGCATCAAGTGGAACTTCACGGACTGGTTCGTCCCCAAGCAGCTGCAGCGGTACACGGCGAACTGAGGTCCGGACGCGCTGACGTAGAATAGGCGCTCCATGCTCGCCTATGCGCTGCGGCGGCTGCTGCTCGCCGTTCCCTTGCTGCTGGGCATCACCTTCATCTCGCTCATGGTGATCCACCTGGCGCCCGGCGATCCCGTCGAGGTGCAGACAGGTGACATGACCGAGCGCAACATCCGCGAGGCCTACAAGGCCCTGCGCGAGATGTACGGCCTCGACAAGCCGCTGCACGTGCAGTACTGGAACTGGCTCAGCCGTATCGTGCGCCTGGACTTCGGACGCTCCTTCGCCCCCGACGGCCGCCTGGTGCTCACCAAGATCAGCGAGCGGCTGCCCATCACCCTGCTGCTCAACGTCATCGAGATGCTCATCATCCTGTCGCTGGCGGTGCCCATCGGGGTGCTGTCGGCCACCCGGCAGTACTCGGCCTTCGACAAGGTCACCACCATCTTCGTCTTCCTCGGCTTCGCCACCCCGGACTTCTGGCTCGCGCTGCTCTTGATGATCCTGTTCGGCGTACAGCTGGGCTGGCTCCCCATCTCCGGATTGCGCTCGCTCAACTGGGAGTACCTGACCTTCTGGCGCCAGCAGCTGGACTTCCTCAGCCACCTGGCGCTGCCGATCCTGGTCGCCACCTTCGGCGGCCTGGCCGGCTTCTCGCGCTACATGCGCCAGAGCATGCTGGAGGTCGTCCGCCAGGACTACATCCAGACGGCGCGGGCCAAGGGGCTGGCCGAGCGCGTGGTCGTCGGCAAGCACGCGCTGCGCAACGCCATGCTGCCGATCGTGACCATCCTGGGACTCTCGCTGCCCGGCCTGATCGGCGGCAGCGTGATCGTGGAGTGGATCTTCGCCATCCCGGGCATGGGCCAGCTCATGGTCCAGGCCGCGTTCGAGCGTGACTATCCGGTGCTGATGGGCAACCTGGTGATCGTCTCCACGCTCACCCTGTTCGCCAATCTCGCGGCCGACCTCGCGTACAGCCTGGTGGATCCGCGCATCCGCGTGGGCCGCCGGCGCTGATCGTCCGTGCGCGATTTCTGGCGTGCTCTCCGCCGCAACCGCCTGGCCCTCATCGGGGGCGTGGTGGTGGCGTGCCTGGCCGTGCTGGCGATCGCCGCGCCGCTGATCGCCCCCTGGGATCCCAATCGCCCCGACGTGAAGAAGATCCTGAACCCGCCCTCGCAGCGCCACGTCTTCGGCACCGACCAGCTCGGCCGCGACGTGCTCTCGCGCATGCTCTTCGGCGCGCGGGTGTCGCTGGCCGTCGGGTTCGTATCGGTGGGGATCGCCGCGACCATCGGCATCCTGCTGGGCGCGGCCGCCGGGTATCACGGTGGGCTCATCGACGCGGCGATCATGCGGCTCGTGGACCTGATGCTGGTCTTCCCGCGCTTCTTTTTGCTGCTGGCGGTCCTGGCGTTCCTCAAGCCCTCGATCTGGACGATCATGGCCGTGATCGGGCTCACCGGCTGGATGGGCGTGGCCCGGCTGGTGCGCGCCGAGTTCCTGGCCCTGAAGGAGCGCGAGTTCGTCACGTGGTCGCAATCGGTCGGGGCCAGCGGCTTCCGGATCATCTGGCGGCACATCCTGCCCAACGCGATGGCGCCGGTCCTGGTGTCCATGACGCTCGGCATTCCCGCCGCCATCCTGACCGAGTCGGGCCTGTCGTTCCTCGGTCTGGGCGTGCAGCCGCCGTTCGCGACCTGGGGCAACATCCTGAACGAGGGCAAGGACGCCATCGAGCTGGCCTGGTGGCTGTCGCTCTATCCCGGCTTCGCGATCCTGCTCACGGTGCTGTCGTACAACCTCTTCGGCGAGGGCATCCGCGACGCGCTCGACCCGCGCCTGCGTCGCAGCGGCGGTCGCGGCGTTGCCTCGCGCGCCGGTTGAGGTATACTCCGCTTCCATCCGCTCGTGCCGAAGTGGCGGAACTGGCAGACGCGCACGTTTGAGGGGCGTGTGGGGCAACCCGTGGGGGTTCGAGTCCCCCCTTCGGCACCAATACTTCTAGCTTCGACCTCGGCCGTCCCCCCGTCGCCACACGTCGAAACAGCGCCGATGGAAGAACACGGCCTGGCCCTCCGCGCTCTCCCACTCGAACTCTATTTCTTGCAGGGGGATCTCGTCCTGGCAGGCGAGGCACTGGTGTTGCTCCAGGCACGGGCCGACCCACCCGCTGGGGACTTCCGCAGGCAGTACGCCGCTGTCGATGAGACTGCGCAGGCGTGACCGAACGGCCGCGTCTTCCGGGAGAAGTCCGGCGCCACCAGAGAATCTCGGACGCGAGCGATCGAGGGTCGCCCGGGAGGAGTCGATCAACCAGCGGGACCGCTGGCAGTGGGCCACGGTACGCGCCCAGCGCTCGATGGCGTCGCGGGCGCGATCCTCGACGCTTTGTCCTCGAGGTCGACTGGCGCGCCGTTCCTGGAGCGAGATCACCGCCATCGGGACTCCTTGAGGGAACGAATAGGGATCCACCGCGGAAGGTAACAGAATGCGCGATTGAACTCCGGCCCACCTACGACCAAGGTCTCATGCTGCGGGGCCCCTCTCGGTGCCAGTATCCGGGAGCGGAGGAGCTGACGGATGCCACCACGGCCGGCGCCGATCCTCGTCATCAACGCGGGATCCTCCAGCATCAAGTTCGCGCTGTTCGACGTCGTCGACGGCCGCGAGCTCCGCCTGGATTGCAAGGGTCAGCTGGACGGCATCGGCACGCAACCGCGGCTGCGTGTGCGCGACGCGCAGGGCACGGTGCTGGCCGACGATACATCGCCGGTGGGCGAGGTGCCCGATGTCCCGGCCGCGATGACGCGCGTCGGTGCCTGGCTCACCGAACGCCTGGGCGGCACGTCGCCGATGGCCGTCGGTCATCGCGTGGTGCACGGGGGACCCAGCTACGCCGCGCCCGTGCGCGTGACCGACGACGTGCTCGCCGCACTCGAGCGGCTCGTCCCGCTGGCGCCGCTGCATCAGCCGCTCAACCTCGGCCCCATCCGCACGCTCCAGGCGCGCTTCCCCGGCACGCCGAACGTGGCGTGCTTCGACACCGCGTTTCATCGCGGCCATCCCGAGGTCGCGGATCGCTACGCGCTGCCCGATGCCCTCTATCAGGAGGGCGTGCGCCGGTACGGGTTCCACGGGCTGTCCTACGAGTACATCGCCGGGACGCTGCCGCGCGTGGCGCCCGAGATCGCGCGTGGCGCGGTGGTCGTCGCGCATCTGGGTAACGGCTGCAGCCTGTGCGCGCTGCGCGACGGCCGCAGCATGGACAGCACGATGGGGTTCACCGCGCTCGACGGTGTGCCCATGGGCACTCGCTCCGGCCAGCTCGACCCCGGCGTCATCCTCTATCTCCTGACGGAGAAGGGCTGGACCGCCAGGCAGGTCGAGCACCTCCTCTATCACGAGGCGGGGCTGCGGGGCCTCTCCGGCATCAGCAACGACGTGCGCGAGCTGCTGGCCAGCGACGCCCCGGGGGCGCGCCTGGCGCTCGACTACTTCGTGTACCGAATCGGCCGGGAGATCGCCTCGCTCGCCGGGGCCCTGGGGGGCCTCGACGCGCTGGTCCTCACCGCCGGCATCGGGGAGAACTCGCCGGAGATGCGTGCCCGCATCTGCGGCAGAGCCGCGTGGCTTGGGATCGAGCTGGACGAGGCGGCCAACCGCACCGGTGGTGCGCGAATCTCGGCGCCGGCCTCGCGGGTGGGGGTCTGGGTCATCCCGACCGACGAGGAGCGGATGATTGCCGAGCATACGCTCGCCGTCGTGGGGCGCCCGGGGTGAGGCCGCGGTGTTGGACCAACGTCCCATGGACGGTGACGGGGGGCTATTCCATGATCCGGCCGAGACCGCATCAGGAGAGAACGACACATGACTGACTCGGCCCGACCCATGGAGCTCCGTGATTTCTTTTCGGCCGCCGAGGCGCGTATCGACCGCTGGCGCACGCTGAACCGCGTGGCCAAGGCCCTGGCCAGCCCGCGCCCGCCGGCCGGCACCGAGGATCCCAAGGCCCTGCTCGCCGAGCTCGCCCCGCTGGAAGATCTCTGTGGCTATCCGGGGCCCCGCCTGATGACCCAGGTGCGGGAGCGCCTGCAGACCGGGGATCGCACCGGCTTCGCGCGAGTCGTACAGCGCATCAGCGGCGCGCTGCTGGCCGGCAGCTACCGCGACGAGCTCGAGCCCTGGAAGGCGGAGGAGGACAGCGAGGCCCGCGCCCCCGATATCCTGCCGCCGTCGATCGGTCACGGGCAGAGCCGCCGGCCCTACTTCGAGATCCTCCTCGTCTCTCCCTCCGAGCGCGCCATGTGGCCGGAGATCCGCGAGACGTTCCGCCGGCTGCGGCGCACCGAGGACGAGTTCGTCTACGAGCCGGTGGTGGTCGGCAGCTTCGAGGACGCGATCCTCGCGGTCGTCTTCAACACCAATCTGCAGGCGGTGGTGATCAGCGACGGCTTCGGCTACGCCTCGCAGTACACGGTGCCCGTGCTGCGCGAGATCCTCACCCGGCAGGTCGGGATCCAGGGCCCAGAGTCCGCGCCGAGCGATCTCGGCACGCTGCTGGCGCAGCTGGTCCGCCGCTGGCGTCCGGAGCTCGACGTGTACCTGACCACCGACCGTGACGTCGCGAAGCTGGCCGGCTCGGCCGAGGCGGCGCCCATCCGACGGATCTTCTACGGGGTGGAAGAGCCCATGGAGATCCACCTGGCGATCCTCGACGGCGTGAAGGACCGCTACGAGACGCCGTACTTCGACAACCTCAAGCGCTACGCGCAGCGCCCCATCGGCACCTTCCACGCGCTGCCGATCGCCCGCGGCAAGTCGATCTTCAAGTCGAACTGGATCCGCGACATGGGCGAGTTCTACGGCGCCAACCTGTTCCTGGCCGAGTCCTCGGCGACCACCGGTGGCCTCGACAGCCTGCTGGAGCCGACCGGCAACATCAAGGTCGCGCAGGACAAGGCCGCCCGGGCGCTGGGCGGCGACCGCAGCTTCTTCGTCACCAACGGAACGTCCACGTCCAACAAGATCATCCACCAGGCGCTGCTGCGGCCGGGCGACATCGTGCTGATCGACCGCGATTGCCACAAGTCGCACCACTACGGACTGGTGCTGGCCGGCGCCCAGCCGCTCTACATCGACGCCTTCCCGCTCACCCAGTACTCGATGTACGGCAGCCTGGCCATCAAGCCCATCAAGAAAGCGCTCTTGCAGCTCAAGGCGGAGGGCAAGCTGGATCGCGCACGCATGGTGGTGCTGACCAACTGCACCTTCGACGGGCACGTCGCCAACGTCAAGCGCACCATGCTCGAGTGCCTGGCCATCAAGCCCGACATCATCTTCCTCTGGGACGAGGCGTGGTTCGGCTTCGCGCGCTTCTCGCCTTTTCTCAGAAGGCGCACGGCCATGGGAGCGGCCGCGGCGATCCGCGAGCTGATGCACGATCCGGAGTACCGCAAGCGTTACGAGGCGTTCAAGGCCGGCGCCGGTAGCCTGGATCCGAAGGACCCGAAGCTGGTGGACATGGAGCTCCTGCCCGACCCGGACAAGGTGCGGGTGCGCGTGTACGAGAGCGATTCGGTGCACAAGTCGATGTCGTCGCTGCGCCAGGGCTCGATCATCGTGGTGGCCGACCAGGACTTCCATACCGTGGAGGCCTCCTTCAAGGAGGCGTTTTTCACGCACACCTCGACCTCGCCCAATCTGCAGATCATCGCCTCGCTCGACGTGGCCCGCCGCCAGATGGAGCTGGAAGGCTACGAGCTGGTGGGGCGGGCGATCCAGCTGGCCATCGAGGTGCGGCGCGAGATCAACGGACACCCGCTCATCTCCAAGTACTTCCGCGTCGCGACCCCGGCCGAGATGATCCCCGCCGAGTACCGCAAGTCCGGCTTCACCGACTGGGGCGCGCCGGGGTGGACGATGACCGACACCGTGGGCGCGCTCGACAACGACGAGTTCTACCTCGACCCCACGCGCATCACGCTGCTGTGCGGCGCCGCCGCGTACGACGGTACGCAGTTCAAGGCCCTGCTGGCCAGCGACCACGACATCCAGATCAACAAGACCTCGCGCAACAGCGTGCTGGTGCAGATCAACATCAACAACACCCGCAGCGACCTCGCCCACCTGATCAAGGCCCTGGCCGACATGGCGCGCGGCATCGACAAGCGGCTGGCCGAGGGCGGCGAGGAGGAGCAGGCCGCGTTCCGGGCGCGGGTGAAGTCCCTGGTCGAGGACGTCCCCGACCTGCCCGACTTCCAGCGCTTCCACGACGCCTTCCGCGACAACGCCAAGAGCGCCACGCAGGAAGGGCACATGCGCGAGGCGTACTACATGGCCTACGACGCGGCCAACCTCGAGTACGTCAAGCTCAACAGCAAGGACATCGACGACCGGCTCGCCAAGGGCCCGGAGCTCGTCTCGGCCAAGTTCGTGATCCCCTACCCGCCCGGGTTCCCGATCATGGTCCCGGGCCAGGTCGTCACGAAGGAGATCATCACCTTCATGCGGAAGCTCGACGTGAAGGAGATCCACGGCTATAACGCCGGTAAGGGCCTCGAGCTCCTGAAGCCCGACGTGCTGACGAAGCACGGGACGAAGGGCTCCCGACGCTGATTCGACGCCGTCCACCACGCTGATCGGCTACGTGAACGGAGGGCAACATGCTTGACTGGTTCTTCGCCACGCTGCGCCAGTATCCCGAGATCGCGATCTTCCTGTCCCTCGGACTCGGGTACTACTTCGGCAAGTTCACCTTCAAGGGCATCGGGCTGGGCTCGGTCACCGCCACCCTCTTGGCGGCCGT
>Ga0134122_10001070_pt1 | contig 19646 bp, 18 predicted proteins | sample KB302_FD_96461 | JGI IMG/M metagenome (GOLD analysis project Ga0134122, IMG submission 96461) | Terrestrial soil microbial communities without Nitrogen fertilizer from Kellogg Biological Station, Michigan, USA - KB3-0-2 | ecosystem: Environmental > Terrestrial > Soil > Unclassified ... | reverse complement strand
CCCGCACCGTCACGCGCTGCGTGAAGCCCTCGCGCGCCGCCATCGGCCGCATGGCATTGAGCATGAGCCGGGCATTCTCGTAGGTGTGCGGCAGCAGGGCCGTATCGATTACGGCTTGCAGCTGCTCGGCGCTGCGCGCCTTCGGGCTTGGCACGTCGGAGAGCGGCGAGCGCAGCGCCTGTGCTCCGAACAGGCCTGACATAAAGACCAAGGAATCTACGCCGATGGCGAGAATGAGCGCCAGGTAGGCGAGCCGGTTGCCATCGAGAAAGGCGTTCCACGTCACCACGAAACGATGTGCCTTGTCGTCCCGGTTCATTTCGATCGCCGCGAGCCGGGCGCCGGCAGCGGCCGAGTCTTTGCTGATCAACCCGGATTCCTGCAGGCAGTTGCGCCCGAACCCGAGCAAGGCATCCGTGCTGGTGAGCCCGTTCAGCTTGTCGCCGCCGGCGCAGCGCGCCTGGAAGGCGGCGATACCGGCATTGAGGGTAAACACGCGGCCGGCCGCTTCGGCGGCCTGCTTGGGATCACAATCGATGCCGCCTAGCTTGCCTTTGGTGGCCTCGGTGCTCGACAGGGCGCCAACGAGGTTGCTGCACTGCTGCTGCAGCACCGCCAAACGCTCCGTCGTGGGCTGCTGGCGGAAGCCGGCCCGCGCGCGCTCGAACGCCGGCAGCACGCGCGCTGGATCAAGCTTGCCGTCCTCTTCCCCGCTGCCGGCCGCCAGCGTCGCCTTGATGCGCTGCTCGGCGGTCTCGGCCTCGCCTTTGAACTTGGCCAGATCACCGTCGATGCCCGACAGCTCCCGCTCGATCTGGGTCAGGCGGGTTTCGACGCCATTGACGCGCCGATAGGCATCCTTGGTGCGCTCTTCCTTGATTTTGTACTGGTCGTTGAGGAGCGCGAGCTCGCTCATGCGCTGGCGATAAACGGGCCCCCTGCCCTGCTTCATGCTGCCTTCGACACCGCGGTCTTCGGCCATGCTCTCGATGCGCTTGGCGTCGATCTCCTTGGCCTTGGCGTCGAGTTCACTTCGGTGCTGGGCATATTCGGCGGCGAGCGCCGGTCGCTCGGCCTTCAGGCGCGATAGCTCGTCGGTCAGCGATAGTTTCTTGCTCGCAAGCCCCGCCTGGCCGCCGTGCGAGGTGGAGATGCGCTCCTGCTGCTCATTGATGGCGCGGCGCCGCTCCTCCATCTGCGCCACAAAAAACCTTTCGATCTCGCCCTGCGAGTCCTGGGCGAGCCGACTCAAGTGCACGAGTTGGTTGTCGTAGGACTTCCAGCCCGCGGTGTCGAACAGCCGTTCGGCCTCCTCCAGCTGCCGCCGCTGCGCCAAGGCGCCGATATCGACAATGCTGGAACCAATCTGGCTGGTCGTGCGGATCTCGGCGGCGCGGGCGCGGGCCTCGGCGGGGAAGATCGCGTTGAAGTGGGAATCGAAGGAGAAGAAAACCGAGGCGGCCATGGACGAGAGAAACATCACCCACAGCACGGCATTCTTGACCATCAGGCGCAGGCTCTGGGCGTAGGACGTCGTGATGTCGCCGCCGCGCCGGGAGCCGAAGCCAATGATCGCGATCAGCACCAGCCCAATCAAGAAATAGAGGCCGATCTCGCCGACCTTGGCCAGGTCGGCGTGGAAGCCGGCCGCGTTGCTGAGCGTGATGGCGTCGAAGTGTTGGAGAGCCCAGTAAAAAATCAGACCCACGAGGGCCACACCCAGGCACATGCCGATGAGGGCGTCCGGCAGGCGCGGCCGCCGACCGTCCGGGGCACGCTGGTTCATGCCCACGGCGAAGCTTTCACCGATCAGCCATGCCACGATGAGCATGACGCCCTGAATGCCAAAGGCGATCGCCAAGGATAGCAGCGGCGCACGCGTGAAATTGCGCAAGCCGTCCCAGGTGGTGTAGGCCGATGCCAGCGACAGGGCGACGCCGGTAGAGGCGAGCAGGGTCAGTTGCCAATTGTCGAACAGCGCCTTGACAATGGCGCCGCGCACGCGGGCAAAGATGCCGGTGCGGCGAAAGAGGATGAGAAGGCAAAGCGCGATCAGAAGCAAAAGGTAGTTCTGACCGATGAACGCCAGCAGCGCATCCAGCGCCGCCTTGACGTCGAAGCCCTCCATCCTCACGTCTCCCGCTAGCACCCGAGCTTCAGCTGTTGCACCGGTTCCAGCATCGCCCGCCAAGGCGGCGCCAGGTTGGCCGCTTTGCGGCGATATTGTTGTCCCAATGCGCAAATTCAACGCGCGCCGCGCTCGGCGCCGGCGGCGAGCGCCAGGCGCAATGATGGCACGCGGCGACAGCACGTTTCTGCAACCTGTTGCGTCCTCACGATTTAGGCTGGTCGAGGAGTCGCGACCGCGTCGTCGCGCATTAAGAATCGTTAAGACTCTGCGCCGCGCGCCCGCATAACCTTGCGCCGTGCGCGCTCATGCTGCGCCACGGCGGCGGGCCCGAAGCAGCAAAAGATGACGCGCGTGAAATGCCGATCGCCGTGCAGGGCATCGACCACCGTCCCCAGCGCGATATCGGCGGCCAGCTCCTCAGGAAAGCCATAGGCGCCCGTGGAGATGGCGGGGAAGGCAAGCGAGCGGGCGCCGTGCGAGCGCGCCAGGACAAGCGAGTTGGCATAGGCGTTCGCCAACAGCTTCGCCTCGCCGGCCGCGCCCCCCTGCCAAACGGGGCCCACGGTGTGGATGACGGCACGTGCCTTCAGGCGATAGCCGCGCGTGATTTTGGCCTCTCCCGTGGCGCAGCCCCCGAGCGTCAGGCATTCGGCCAACAGCTCCGGTCCGGCGGCACGATGGATGGCGCCGTCGACGCCGCCGCCACCGCGCAAGGTGCGATTGGCGGCATTGACAATGGCGTCCACGTCGAGCGTGGTGATGTCGGCCTCTACGATCTCTAGGCGGTGCGGCATCAGGCGTCCTGCCCACCTTCGTTCCGGGGCAAACCTTCCTTCCGTGGCGAGCCGGCGGCGCTACGTCTGCGGGGCCACGGGCGGCGCTGCCCGCTTTTAGCGCATTTTGCCGCCACTCAGAAGATAAGTTCTTTATTGGTGACCTTTCCCCCGCGCGCGTGGATGGCAGGGCCTCGGCTGGGTGCTATAAGGGGGCCGATGACGCAGCTCCTCGCCAGCAGTGCCTTTCCAGCCCCCGAGCACGACCATGGCCATTGTCTCGCCGAGGCGATGGACCGCGCGCGCAAGGCCTTCGAGGATAAGGGCCTCAAGCTGACGGGGCTGCGCCGGTCCGTGTTTGCTGAAATCGCCGCCTCGCACAAGGCCATCGGTGCCTACGAGGTGCTTGCTAGGTTGGCGGCGCGCGGCGAACGCCTGGCCCCGATTTCCGTCTACCGGGCCATCGACGCCTTGGTGGCCGTCGGCATCGTGCACCGCTTCGAAAGCCGCAACGCCTTTTTTGCCTGCCATGCCGGCCACGCCACGCGCCGGCAGCTGGTGCTCGCCTGTGAGACCTGCCGATCGGTGGCGGAAATCGACGGCGATGGCGTCTTCCAAGCGATCGACACGGCCGCCGACGCGGCGGCCTTTAGCGCCAAAGAGGCCGTGGTGGAAGTTTGGGGCCTATGCGCCAATTGTGCGGGGGCGGCGCAGGAGCCGGATCATGGACGGGCGTGAACGCCAGCCACAGACAGGACCCCCTTCGGCTGGGCAGCACTCCCCCGCCGATCGGCAGGTCTTGAACGGCGAGGCCGCCGGCGCCGCACACGGCAACGGCCGCCTTGGCGAGCCGCGGCGCGAGGACGAGCTGATCTCGGCGCGCGGCATCATGCTGAGCCGCGGCGGGCGCACTTTATTGCAGGACGTCGACATCGATGTCGCGCCCGCGGAGATCGTGACCCTGATCGGCCCCAACGGCGCCGGCAAGACGACGCTGGTGCGCGTGCTGCTTGGCATCTTGCTGCCCAATCGCGGCGAGGTGAAACGCAAGGCCGGCCTCGGCGTCGGCTACGTGCCGCAACGTCTCGAGGTCGATCGCAGCATTCCGCTCACGGTTGCCCGCTTCGTGGCGTTGGGCCGGCGCGCGAGCGCTGCGGAAATCGAGCGGGCCCTGGCCGAGGTCGGCGCCCAGGCGCTGCTGGAGCGGCAGCTCACGGAGCTATCCGGCGGCGAGCTACAACGCGTCGTCCTCGCGCGCGCCCTGGTGCGCTCGCCCGAGCTGTTGGTGCTCGACGAGCCGGTGCGCGGCGTCGATTACGCCGGGGAAGCGGAACTTTACACGCTGATTGGCCGCCTTCGCTCCGAGCGCGGCTTCGGCGTGCTGCTGGTCTCGCATGACCTGCATATCGTCATGGCACAAAGCGATCGCGTGATCTGCCTCAACCATCACGTCTGCTGTTCGGGCGTGCCGCATTCGGTGGCGCAGCACCCCGAATATGCACGGCTGTTTGGTCCGCAGGCCTCGCGCGCCATCGGCCTTTACCAGCATCATCACGACCATAGTCATGATCTTGCCGGCGCGCCCCGGCTATCGGCACCGTCCCGCCCGCAGGAGTTCAAGTGACCGAACCCTATTTGATGCGTGCCCTGCTCGGCGGCATGGGCCTGGCGCTGGTTGCCGCCCCGCTCGGCTGCTTCGTGGTGTGGCGCCGGATGGCCTACTTCGGGGAGGCGGTGGCGCAGTCCGGCCTGATCGGCATTGCGCTCGGACTGGCGTTCGCCCTCAATCTGACCGCGAGCGTACTCGTCGTGACGCTGGCCGTCTCGGGCTTGCTGCTGCTGCTCAGCCGGCAGACCCTGGTGCCGATCGATACGCTGTTGGGCCTGGTCGCCCATGCCGCCCTGGCGCTCGGCGTTATCACCGCCTCGTTGATCCAGGGTCCGCAACTCGACCTCATGACCTTCCTGTTCGGCGATATCTTCGCCATCAGTCGTGCCGATCTGCGCTGGATCTATTTTGGCGGTCTCCTAACCTTGGCGCTCGAGATCTGGCTGTGGCGGCCGCTGCTCGCCATCAGCGTCCACGAGGATCTGGCCGCCGCGGAGGGAACGCGGACGGAATACTTCAAGGGCCTGTTTGTGCTGCTGCTCGCCCTGGTCGTTGCCATCGCCATCAAAATCGTCGGCGTCCTGCTGACGGTCGCCTTTCTGATCATGCCAGCCGCCGCCGCGCGACCGCTGTCAGAGACCCCCGAGCAGATGGCGGTGTTCGCCGCGATCTTCGGCATGCTCTCGGTTGCACTCGGTCTGTTCCTGTCGGTCGCACTGGACACGCCGGGTGGGCCATCGATCGTGTTGATGCTGGCCGCCTTTTTTATAGCCGCAGTATTCCCCTCCGTGCTGCGCCAGCGCCGGTGACGAGACCGTGCTACTATGGCGCCCCGCCAAGTCCAGGACAGCCGGCGATGTCAATGAGCGCTGAGATCCCTCGCAGACGGTCGATTGCGGTCGAGGTCGGCGACGTGAGGATTGGTGGCGACGCCCCAATCGTCGTGCAGTCGATGACCAATACCGATACGGCCGACGTGGAAAAAACGGCGCGGCAGACGGCCGAACTCGCGCGCGCCGGCTCCGAGCTGGTGCGCGTTACCGTCGATCGGCCCGAGGCGGCAAAGGCGGTGCCGCACATCCGCGATCGCTTGCGGCAGCTGGGCGTCACGGTGCCTCTGATCGGTGACTTCCACTACAACGGCCACACGCTGTTGGCCGAGCATCCCGCCTGCGCTGAAGCCCTCGACAAGTATCGCATCAATCCTGGCAATGTTGGTTTCAAGGACAAGCGCGATCGACAGTTTTCGGCGATCGTCGAGTTGGCCCTGAAGCACGCCAAGCCCGTGCGCATCGGCGTCAATTGGGGGAGCCTCGATCAAGAGCTGTTGACGCGCCTGATGGATGCGAATGCCAAGGCGCCGGCGCCCAAGGATGCCCGCGCCGTCATGCACGAGGCGATCGTGCAGTCGGCCCTGATGTCGGCGCAGCGCGCTCAAGAGCTCGGGCTCGGTAGCGATCGCATTGTTCTGTCTGCCAAGGTGAGCGCGGTGCAGGATCTGATTAGGGTCTACACCATGCTGGCGGATCGCTCGCAGAGTGCCCTGCATCTCGGGCTCACCGAAGCCGGCATGGGCTCCAAGGGCATCGTCGCGTCTACCGCGGCCATGGGTGTGCTGCTGCAGCAGGGCATCGGGGATACCATCCGCGTGTCCCTGACCCCCGAGCCGGGCGGCGACCGCACCCAGGAGGTGCGCGTGGCGCAAGAAATTCTGCAGACCATGGGCCTGCGCTCGTTTGTGCCGATCGTGGCGGCCTGTCCCGGCTGCGGCCGCACCACCTCCACCGTCTTCCAGGAGCTGGCGAGCGAGGTTCAAAGCTACGTGCGCGCCCGCATGCCGGCCTGGCGCGAAACCTATCCCGGCGTCGAAAATCTGAACCTGGCGGTGATGGGCTGCATCGTCAACGGCCCTGGTGAGTCCAAGCACGCCGATATTGGCATCTCGCTGCCGGGCACCGGCGAGGCGCCGGTCGCCCCCGTGTTCATCGACGGCAAAAAGGCCATGACCTTGCGCGGGCCCAAGATCGCCGAGGACTTCAAAGCCATCATCGAGCGCTATGTGGCCGAACGTTACGGCGCGAGCCGGACGCCCGCGCCGGTGGCCTGAGCCGCCTTGGCCGCGCCGATTGCGCCGCCTCGCCTCGGCGCCCGCCGCCGCACCACGTATTTCAAGCCCAGCTCCAGGCCCAGGTCCAGGTCCAGGCGTTGGTTCCGGCCGCCCGGTTCGGCTCCGCAGCAGCCCAACGCGCATTCCGAGGCACCGCCAAGGCATCAGCGACGGGTTCGGCCTTTGCTGCCTGCAGCAGCTTAGCTCTTGCGGCTGACGACGAAGCGCGCGGCTTGCCGGAGCCCCTCGGCTTTCGGGCCCAAGGCCTCAAGCGTGGCGGCGATTTCATCCGCAAGCGCGCGCAGGCGTTGCTTGGCGCTCGTCAGCCCGGCAACGGCAACGAACGTCGCCTTGCCCGCGTCTTTGCGCGTCGCCTTGCCGAGGCTGGCGGCATCACCTTCAGCATCAAGTAGGTCGTCGGCGATTTGGAAAGCCAGTCCAAGCTTCTCGCCGTAGCCCGCAAGCGCCGTCCGTTCGGCGGGTGCGGCGCGACCGAGGAGCGCGCCGGCTTCACAGGCAAACTTGATGAGCGCGCCGGTTTTCATGGCCTGTAGGCGGCGCACGTGATCGAGGTCGGGCGTTGGTGGACGCTTGAGTTTGTCGGCCTCCAGATCCAGGCATTGTCCCCCAACCATGCCGGCCGCTCCCGAGGCTGCGGCCAATCCGCACACGAGCTTGGCGCGGATGGCAGGGTCGTGGTCGGCATCGGGGTCCGCCAACAAACCGAATGCGACCGTCAACAGCGCATCGCCGGCGAGGATTGCCGTCCACTCATCGAAGGCCTTGTGCACGGTCGGCTTGCCACGACGCACATCGTCGTTGTCCATGGCGGGCAAGTCGTCGTGCACCAGCGAATAACAGTGTACGCACTCGATGGCGGCCGCGGCGGTGAGCGCGGCGCCGGACGGCACCCCGAACAAGCCCGCCGATTCCAGTACCAGGAAGGGCCGCAAGCGCTTGCCGCCTCCCAGGGCGGCATGGCGCATGGCTTCGATCAGGCGCGGCGGCGTGCCCTCGGTGGCGAGGCTCTCAAACAGCCGGCCGAGACGGCCATCGACAAGTTCTGCAGCGTTTTCAAGTCGTTGGCTGAATACCATGCTTTCCCCATATCTCTCGGATGCTAGATTACCGATCGGGGACATGTTGCTGCATGCCTTCTTTTTGCCCTCCGGCGCAAGCAGCAAATGGCGATCGTCCGTTGAAGGGACTGAACCGTGAAAGATGGGGCAGACGCAGGCAAGCCGGTGCCGCCCGCCCCCGACGATGCCGGCATCGGCAGCGCCCGAGCGCCGTCTGAGCTGACGGCGGCGGCGACGGTGGACGCCACGGTGTCTGCCTCGGCCGTGCCGCTGCCGGCCGCCGCTGAGCCGGCAGCGCCGATGCCACCCACACGCCCCTCCGAAGGCGCGCCGCCGCGGCCGGCTGGCGCCGTGGCAAAGGTCGAGCCGCGGCCGTGGCCGCCGCGGATCCCGTCTACCTTGGCGCTGAGCCCGCCGCCGCGGCGGCTGGCTCTGGCGCCACCCAAAACGCGTGCGCTGAACGCGCCCACTTTCCTGCCCACACCTCGCCCGGCGCCAGCGGCTCCCCCCGCGCTAGCGCCCGGGCGCGGGCCGGCAAACCCGGCGCCGGCCGCGCGCGCGGCCGACGCCGCGGGCCTGGCCACCACGGCGCCCGCGCCAGGCCCGGCATCTTCCACCGTCCCGCCGGCGTTGGCCCGCGGGGTAGCCCCCGCGGCCGAGCGAGGGCAGCATCCGCGCGAACATCCCGCTGCCGCCCGCCCGCGCCCTGCCGCTTCGTCGCAGGCGGCGCCTGCGGCTCGGCCGCCCGCCCCGCATCCGAACCCGACGTGGCCCGCAGCGCACGGCGCGACGCCGGCAAAGCCGCCGAGCCCACCGGCACCCTTCGTGCGCGCGCCGCCGCTGCCGTCGGGCCGCGGCCCTTTGCCAGCGGCCCCTGCGTGGGGCGAGGCGGGGCCAAAGGAGGGGCGGGGGCGGGACGCGGCTCCGGAGCTTGCGCTCGCAGCACCCGCCACGACACCGGCTCGCCCACCCGCGCTGGTGCCGGCACCGGCGCCGGTGGGGTCCCCGGCGGATGCCACACCTGCGGGGTCGCCGCCGCCGCGCCAGCGCCTGCCCGAGCGCGTACCCGAGCGTGGTCCGCCGGTGCGCGATGCTGGGCCGCGCGTTGCAACCGGTGTGGCGTCGCCGGCGCCGCGCGCAAGCCCCGAACCTGGGTTGCGGCCCGCGCCGCCGCTGCGCCCCCAGGCGGGGGCGCCCCCGGCGCCGCGGGCTGCGGTGAAATCAGCCTCGGCGCCGGCCCCGGCGAACAGCGCTCCCGGCGAGCCGCTGCTGCGGCCATTGCCGGTGCCTGTGTTCCAGCCCGTGCCAGTGCGTGAGCCCGCCGCACCTACGACCGCTTCCACCGCCATGCCCGTCTGGCAGGAGGCGCCGACGCGCCGGCCGCCGCTGTGGACGCGGCACGATGGCCTCGGCGCGGAGGTGCGCACGATCTTCAAACGGGCGCTCAACTGGAGCGCTATGGCCGCGCTCGGGCTCGTTGTTCTGTTGGCGATGCTGATCGTGCTCTATCGCTGGGCCAATCCGCCGAGCTCGATGCTGATACTCGCACAGCGACTGGGCGGCACGACGATCACCCAACACTGGCAGCCGCTTGAGCACATTTCCTCCAACCTCCAGTTGGCGGTCATCGTTTCTGAGGACGGGCGGTTTTGTCGGCACCATGGCGTCGATTGGGAGGAATTGGAAAGCGCCATCGATCAGTCGGTTGACGGCGTCGCCCGCGGCGGCAGCACGATCGCCATGCAGACGGTGAAGAACCTCTTCCTTTGGCCGGCCAAGAGCTATTTGCGCAAGGCCATCGAAATCCCCTTGGCCTATGCCGTGGATGCGACCTGGTCCAAGCGTCGCCTGCTCGAGATCTATTTGAACATCGCCGAGTGGGGTCCGGGCGTATTTGGCGCCGAGGCGGCGGCGCGTTACCACTTCCGCAAGCCCGCCGCCCTGCTGACGGCGCGTGAGGCCGCCCTTTTGGCCGTATCCCTTCCCAACCCCTTCGAGCGCCGGGCCGGCGCCCCCGGCCCGGGGACCCAGCGGCTTGCCGCCAACCTGATGCTGCGCATGCGGGCCGCGCCCGGCATGGCCCGCTGCGTGCGCTCCGGCAGCGGCCTTTGAGCGCCGCCGTCATGGCGCTGGTCACCCGTCATGAATGCGGCTATAAGCCGGCAAATCCAATCCGCTTCACCGGTCGGCCGCCACTGCCCTGGTCAACCGCGCGTTGGCGGCAGGCACGCTTTTGGAGAGCAAAGAGAATGGCCGTTCCGCGCAAGAAAGTTTCACGCATGAAGCGTGGCAACCGCCGCTCAGCCGATGCGCTGAGGGCGCCAACCTACATCGAGGACAAGGACTCCGGCGAACGCCGCCGTCCGCACCACATCGATCTGAAGTCTGGCAAATACAAGGGCCGTCAGATACTTACGCCAAAGTCGGAGCTTTGAGGTCGGCGCTGCTCTGGGGGGCGTCATCTTTGCCCAATTGCCGCCCCTTCCGGCATGATCAATGATGTCCGGCAATAACAAACCTGGCCGCCGCCGCATGGGAGCACCTTGATGTCGCTCAGAGCTCTGCCGATGATCGCTATTCCGCTGATCCTCTACAACATCCTCGTGATGTTCTCGAGCGGCGATGCAGACAGTTTCTTTCACGCCCCGCTGCTCACCATCTCCATGATCAAGGGCGCCCAGTGGTCGTTCTCGCGTGGCGATCTCATCATCCTGGTGACGATGCTGTGCCTGTTCGTCGAGCTGGTTAAATCAACCTACACCTCGACGGCGTCGCTGGTGGATCACGGGCTCTCCATGCTGGTGTTCATCGCCAGCCTGATCGAATTCTTGATCGTGAATGCCTCGGCCACGTCGCCCTTCTTCTTCATTCTGGTGGGCGCGCTGATCGACGTCATCGCCGGTTTTACGATCGGCATTCGCGTGGCACGGCGCGATCTATCGATCGGGGCGGACGCTTAAAACGGCGCGGGATGGCGGCGCGCCGGCTTAGCCGCGGTCGCGGGACAGTTTGTCCACTTTGGCCTGCATCTCGGCCAGTTGGGTCTTGAGCTCGGCCAGCTCGTCGGTTTTGCCGACCTCGCCTTCCGGCTTTGTCGCCGGTTGCGCGCCCGGCGCTTTGAAGGGCGAAAACATCGCCATCGCCTGCTCGAACATGGCGAGGTTTTTGCGCGCCTGCTCCTGATAGGCCTCAAAGGCTCCGGCCGGAGTGAAGGCACCGGCAAAGGTCTTGCGAAACCGCTCCTGCTCCTTGGTCAGCGTGTCGAGGCTGATCTGCAAATAGCTGGGTACTAGGCGCTCGATGCTGTCGCCATAAAAGCGGATCAACTGGCGCAGGAAGGGAATGGGCAACAGGGTCTGGCTACCCATGCGGCTTTCCTGCTCGACTATGATCTGGGTCAACACCGAATGCGTCAGGTCGTCTCCAGTCTTGGCGTCGAAAACCACAAAATCACGCTCGGATTTCACCATCGCCGCCAGGTCATCCAGCGTGACGTAGGTGCTCGTCTCGGTGTTGTAGAGCCGTCGATTGGCGTATTTTTTAATGACGACGGGCTCTTTCTTGTCGACGGGCGGATCCGATTTGTTGAGCATGGGCTTCGCTTTTATGGCTTGACGGGCTGGCCATTTTGCAGTGCGTAAGCTACCACGGCGGTGCACCGCAAACCAGTCCGTTGTGTGCCGCTTGGATCGCGCTAGGCAGCCGAGGCTGGACGGCGGGTTTCCCCCCTTGTTGCAGGTGCGAAGTGAGACCTGCTATCGTCGCCGCGAGCCCGAGGCCCCATATCCCCTTCGTGTTGAGCATGAGGCCCACCAGCGCAAGCCACCTGTCCCGCAACCCTCTCTCGCTTTGGAGCATATGATGAGCACTGACCAATCAACCGTCGTCATTGCCAGCGCCACCAGAACGCCGGTCGGTGCGTTCAATGGCGCGCTGGCGAGCCTGCCGGCCCACGAGCTGGGCAAGGTGGCGATCAGGGGCGCGCTCGACCGGGCGCGGCTCGAGCCGGGGGAGATTTCGGAAGTTATTTTGGGGCAGATCTTGGCCGCCGGCGCCGGTCAAAATCCGGCGCGGCAGGCCTCGATCCTTGCCGGCATTCCCGTCGACGCACCCGCTTGGGGCATGAACCAGCTGTGTGGTTCGGGCTTGCGCGCGGTGGCCCTCGGCGCCCAGCAAATTGAGCTCGGCGCCGCCAGGATTGTGGTCGCGGGCGGCCAGGAGAGCATGAGCCAGGCGCCGCACTGCGCCCACCTGCGCGATGGCACCAAGATGGGCGACGTCAAATTCATCGACACCATGATCAAGGACGGTCTGTGGGATGCCTTTAATGGTTACCATATGGGCACCACCGCCGAGAACGTGGCGCGCCAGTGGCAGATCACCCGCGAGGAGCAAGATCGCTTTGCGGTGGCGTCCCAGAACAAGGCCGAAGCTGCGCGCAAGGCCGGCAAATTCAAGGATGAGATCACCCCCGTCACCATCAAGACCCGCAAGGGTGAGACGGTGTTCAGCGACGACGAGTACATCAAGGACGGCGTCACCTATGACTCGGTGGCCAAACTGCGCCCTGCCTTCGACAAGGAGGGCACGGTGACGGCCGCCAACGCCAGCGGCATCAATGATGGGGCCGCCGCGGTGGTGCTTATGACCCTGGCGGAGGCGCGCAAGCGGGGCATCACGCCGCTGGCCCGCATCGTGTCCTGGGCCCATGCCGGCGTCGACCCCTCGATCATGGGAACCGGACCGATCCCCGCCTCGAAAAAGGCCCTGGAAAAGGCCGGCTGGACGGTCAAGGACCTCGACCTGATCGAGGCCAACGAGGCCTTCGCCGCCCAGGCCTGCGCGGTGAACAAGGGCCTGGGCTGGGATACCGAGAAGGTGAACGTCAACGGCGGCGCCATTGCCATCGGTCACCCGATCGGCGCCTCCGGCGCCCGGGTCCTCAATACCTTGCTGTTCGAGATGCAACGGCGCAATGCCAAGAAGGGATTGGCGACGCTCTGCATCGGCGGCGGCATGGGCGTGGCCATGTGCGTCGAACGCGACTGAGCCAAGCGTTTCGCGAAGTTTACTTTCTCCTCGGCCGGATTTCATTCGGCCGAGGTTTTCTTTTATCCTCTCAAACCATCCAACGAATTGATGGGAGAAACGCGCATGGGTCGGGTGGCAGTCGTCACGGGCGGGACCCGCGGCATCGGGCAGGCGATTTCGGTCGCCCTCAAGCACAAGGGCTTTCGGGTCGCCGCCAACTATGCCGGCAACGACGTCGCCGCCCGCCAATTTCAGGCGGACAGCGGCATTCCGATCTACCGGTGGGACGTGTCGGACTACGCCGCCTGCCAAGACGGGGTGACGCGCATCACCCACGACCTGGGTCCGATCGAGGTGCTGGTGAACAATGCCGGCATCACCCGCGACGGCGTGCTGCATCGTATGAGCAAAGAGAGCTGGGACGCTGTCATGCACACCAATCTCGATTCGGTCTTCAACATGACCCGTCTGGTGATCGAGGGCATGCGCGCGCGCAACTTCGGCCGCATCGTTAACATCTCGTCGATCAACGGCCGCAAGGGACAAGCAGGCCAAGCCAACTACTCGGCGGCCAAGGCCGGACTGCTCGGCTTCACCAAGGCCGTTGCGCAGGAGGGCGCCGCGCGCGGCATCACCGTCAATGTCATTGCGCCGGGCTATATCGGCACCGAAATGGTGCAGGCCGTTCCCAAAGAGGTTCTGGAGAGCAAAATCCTGCCGCAGATTCCGATCGGACGTCTTGGCAACGTGGAAGAGATCGCCCGCTGCGTCGCCTTCCTCGCCGCCGACGAGGCAGGCTTTATTACAGGGGCCTGCCTCGATGCCAACGGCGGTCAATACATGGCTTAAATCTTCGGCCTAAAGCCAGGCCCCAAGGCGCCGGCGGCGCACCGCAGCCCCGGCGCTAGCCGCGCAGACGGTTGCGCACAAAGCGGGGAAACTCATCGGCCGCCGCGGGCTCGTTGCCGCCGCCAGGCTGCGCCGATGCGGCCGCTTCCTTGTTGGCCTCGCCGGCACCGGCCTCGTTTGCCCACCAGCGTCCGCCAGCGGCTGCGGCCGCAGGAGCGGGCGCCGGCGTCGGCAAGCTGATGGGCGGCGGCGTGCTTGTGCGTCCAGGTTGGGCTGCCGGCGGCGGGGCCGATGCTGCGGCGGGCCGGCTCGGCGTGGCGCGAGCGGTTTGGGAACTCTGCGGTTGCGGCTGGGGCATGTTCCCGCCCGCGAACCAGGCGTCGACCAGATCGAGCTCGTCGGCGGACAGATTGAGACCCTGGCCGCGGCAGCGCGCCACCACGAAATTGCGAAAGCGGCCAGCAAACAAATTCGCCGATGCGCCTTGCTCAAACCAGGGATCGGATTCGCTGACCACTTCCAAAATGAAGCGCACGTCGTCACGGCGCACCTCAAGCCCGCGCTCGTGCGCCCGATGCGTGATGTTGGCCAACGTTTGAGCGCCGATGAGGTCGTTTTCGTTGATTTCCTCCGCCATCAACTCAAACAGTAGCCGATATTCGTGGGGCGCCAACGCCGGCGCCTGGCACGCTTCCTGGATGCGGGCGATCGACTGTTGCATGGAGGCGGAGGAGGAGCCCGCCGCCGCTGATCCAGCGGGCGACGAGACGGGCTGCAGGGCGCCCTGGCGTGGCGCCCCGGCGGGCGAGGCCGTCGTGCTCGTGGCAACGAGGGCCGCGGCATCGGGTGCGGCAGCTGGCGCCGCAAACCGGGTCGCGGCCGGCGGTGCGGCGGCGAGGTCCCGGGCCGGCTCCCGGGCCTTCGGCGCGGCCACCGCGCGCCCATGGCGCTTGAGGTCAACCACGAGGTAGGGCGGCTCGTCCGTCAGGCTCAGGTCGGCGGGAAGACATTGCCGCAACAACTCGCGGAAGGAGCCGGCGCCGGCCCAACCGGTGGCGATGGTCTTCTCGTGTCCGAGCATGCGCACGGCCCGGTCGGCGAGCGCCTCGAGCAACATCGGCGCCGGCGAAGCGCGCACGTCGGCGACGATCTCGGCGACGATGACCCGTCGCGCCGCGTCGATCTTGGCGGCGGGCGTGGGCGGCCCCGTGCCGTCCGCATCCTCGTCGGCGGGCACCTCGCCATTGAGGATCAGAGCAATCAGGTCCGATTCGCGCACCTCGCCGTCGCTGATCGCCGTGTAGGGCGCGGCCGTGTGGTCATTGGCATAAATCACGGTGCGACGCGCGTGCGCGCGTAAACGATGCAGCACGGGCGTGAAATCGGCATCGCCCGACAGGATGATGAACTCGTCGAAATAGGTTTCGTGCGTGAGGTAGTCGCGCACGTCCATCACCATGCGGATATCCGAGGAGTTCTTGAGCTGCGCCGTTAGTGGCGGGCAGTCGACCACCTCGAAACCGGCGCGCAGAAAGTGATGGCGCACGAACGGAAACGAGTTCATGTCCGTGGAGTTGTCGTGGGCGTTGCGCCGCGGCACGGGGTTGCCGTAGCAGCGATTCATGACAATGCGACGGCGCGCCTCGCTGAAGGAATCGTGGGTTCCGGTAATGAGGCGGCCATTTTCGATCTCGCGCAGCCAAACGTGCGCGTCCCGCGCAAAGCGCTTTGCGGCTTCCTCGCTTTTGCGCTTCAGCGACAGATAGATGTTGTCATAGTCGACGAATACCGCGCTGAGACAGGCCCCACCAGCAGTCCGCTTCATCTGTCATGACCCCCACTGCCCAGTCATTTCACTGGACCGACCCAATCACTGCACCGACCCAATCACGGCACCGACCCCAGGCGCGGGCGGGCTGCCGATTCGCGGGACTTCATATGAGTCGCTTTGCCCCCGCAAGCGCAGGCGGGCCGCGTCCCCAGTTGCATTTGCGTTGGGCGCTGCCCTTGCCACGGGCGTGGGGAGTGGAGGGACACGCCCCCACAGGCCCGCCCGGCCGCGCGGGCTACTGAACAAAGTTTATTTACGACCCGTGGGCTCGGTCAGGGAAGATCCCAGGGGTCGAGGTTCGGCGGCGCCAGCTCGAAGCCCGAGAATTCGAAGCCCGGCGCCACCGTGCAGCCGACCAGCGTCCAGGCGCCCAGGCTTTCGCCGTTCTGCCAGGCACCCGCCGGAATCACCGCCTGCGGCCGCTCACCGGCCGTCAAATCGGCGCCGAGCCGAATCGCCTGGCGGCCACCGTCGGCAGCAATCCGGAGCACGAGCGGCGCACCCGCATAGAAGTGCCAAACCTCCACCGCATCGACCCGGTGCCAGCGCGACCGTTCGCCCTTGCGCAATAGGAAGTAGATGGCGGTCGAGGCTGCGCGCGCGCCGCCGAGGATTGCCGCATCGCGAAACGTCTCGCGATAATGACCCTCTTCCGGATGGGGCGTGAGGCCCAATAGGCTGATCACACGATCGGCTGTGAGCCCCGCGTGCGCTGGCATGGGTTTAGCTGCGGTTTTTGCGCTCTCTGATTTCGCCAAAGATCTGCCAGTCGGGCTTGCCCACCATGCCGAGCCGCTCTTGGATCGCGGCCACGTGCGGGCGCAGGAAGGGGTTGGTGGCAAGCTCCAGGCCGATGTTGGTCGGCAGCGTCGGCTTGCCGGCGGCGCGCAGCTGATCGACCTCCTTGGCTCGCGCCTTGAGCGCCTCGTTTTCCGGCTCGATTGTCAGGGCGAAGCGCGCATTGGCCTGGGTATATTCGTGACCACAATAAACGACCGTGTCCTGCGGCAACGCCATCAGCTTTTGCAGCGACTGCCACATCATCTGGGCGTTGCCTTCGATGACCCGGCCACAGCCGATGGCAAACAGCGTGTCCCCGGCAAAAGCCACCCCTGCGGTGGGGCACCAGTAGGTGATATGGCCGGCGGTATGGCCGGGTGTGTCGATGACGCGCATCTCGAAGCCGCCAAAGTGGAAACTGTCGCCTTGGCCGACGGCCTCATCGATACCGGGTATCTTTCCCTGTTCCGCGCGCGGCCCGATGATCTTGCAGCCCGTTGCCGCCTTGAGCGCCAGGTTTCCTCCGGTATGATCAGCGTGATGATGCGTCGTCAGAATATGGCTGAGTCGCCAGCCCTTGTCCTGCAGCGCGCGGGCCACCGTGTCGGCATCGGGTGCGTCGATCGATGCGGTCACGTTCGCCGCACCGTCGTGGATGAGCACGCCGAAATTGTCGCTGAGGCAGGGAAATTGCGTAATCTCGAGCTTGGCCATGGTGTGCGCTGCTCTCGCTTGCTTTTTTTCCGCTAACCCGCACCCTACCAGGAGGCGCATCGATTTCAACCCGGCCGATCGCAGCAAGGGGTGCAGGGCTCGGCAGCGTGGTGCGGGACCGCTGATGTCGTTGGATGTTGTCGATTTGCGCGAATTCTACGGGCGCCCGCTCGGCAGCGCCGTGCGTCGCCTGCTCACGCGCCGCATCCGCGCGCGCTGGCGCAACGTCCAGGGCGCTCGGCTCGTGGGGTTGGGCTTCGCCGTGCCCTACATTGGCATGTTTCGCGGCGAGGCCGGCTGCGTCGGGGCGTTGATGCCGGCGACGCAGGGTGCCCTGGTTTGGCCGACGGGCGATCACGTCCAGAGCGTGCTGGTGGAGGAGGCGATGTTGCCGCTCGGCGATGCCTGCCTCGATCGACTGCTCGCGGTGCATTGTCTCGAGGCGACGGAGCGCTCAGGGCCTCTGCTGCGGGAGATCTGGCGCGTGCTGAAGCCAGAGGGCCGTCTTTTGCTGGTCGTTCCCAACCGGCGTGGGGTCTGGGCCCGGCTCGATATGACGCCCTTCGGCCACGGCCGACCCTACAGCCGCGGCCAGCTCGAGCGGCTGCTCAATGATGCCCTGTTCACGCCCCTGGAATGGACGGGCGCGCTCTATATGCCCCCGATCGACCGGCAGTGGATCGTGCGCTGGTCGACGGTTTTCGAGCGTGTTGGCGCGCGCCTGTGGCCGGGCTTTGCTGGCGTGACGATCGTGGAGGCGCGCAAAGAGTTGATGGGGGCGATCCCGGCGGTGGCAAAGCCCGCTCGGCGCGGCGGCCTGGCGACGGCGCAAGGAGCGCTCAAGCGCTGCGCCGAGCGGCGGCGTTCGGCGCCTTGAGCGCAGGCCGCTCGCGGTGGTGGGGCCAGGTCTCCGAGTGCGAGCCTCCGAGTGCGAGGTCCCGAACGGATCCATGGGTGTGGGCGGTCTTTCAAGCCTTGCCGATGGTGGCCATCTCGATCGCCGCCCTCAGCTCCCCGCCCGCGCGCTCCAGCAGGCTCAGCGCTGAGTCCAGGCTACAGCCTTTGAGCAATAGCACGGCCAGCTTGACGTTGCCGTCGGCGCGCACAAGCGCCGCCTCGGCCTCCGCCTCGCACCTGCCGGTCAGGTGCATGAGCATCTCCCGCTTACGCCTGGTGAGCTTGGTGTTGGCGGCCTGGACGTCCACCATGAGGCCCCGGTAGACGTGGCCGAGGCGGATCATGACAAGGGTGGAGAGCAGGCTGAGCGTGATGCGCTGTGCGGTGCCCGCGTTCATCCGGGTCGAGCCCGCGATCGGTTCCGCACCGGTGTCGAGGAAAATGCTGTGCTCGGCGTCGTTGAGCAGCGGCGTGTCGCGGTTATTGGCAATGCCAATGGTGAGCGCACCCCGCCGCTTGGCCTCGCGCAGGCACGACACGGTGAACGGCGTCGTGCCACTCGCCGCCAGCGCGACCATCACATCCTCGGCCCCGACGTCGATCAGCTCGTTGCCACGCCCGACTTGATCTTCCGCGCCCTCGACCGCCTGCATCATCGCCGCCCCGCCGCCGGCAAGCAACAGGACAAGCCGGTCGCGCGGCCAGCCGAAGGTCGGCATCAACTCAGCGCCATCTTGCACGGCAAGTCGCCCGGAAGTTCCCGCCCCGGCGTAAATGAGGCGGCCGCCGGCCCTGAGCCGTGGCTCCATTGCCAGGCCAGCCCGCTCGATTGCCGGCAAGGCGGCGCGCACCGCGGCGACGGCGGCGAACTGCCCACCGATCATGGCCTCCAGCACGTCGCCGGGTTCCCAAATATCGATGTCCGCAAAGCGTGGGCTGGGGCGTTCCGTTTTCATCGACCTCACCGTCATTGCCTAAAAAAGGCAACGCGCATCACCAAATTTGAGTTCTCGCACGTTTCTGGTGAGCGCGCGGCAAGTGCGGTATAGCCCTAATATGCGATCGGCCGCGGCGGCTGCGAATGGTGGTAAATCCTGATGACCCACCGGTCATTCATGGCTGCGGAGATTGCGGCGGCCCCCGATATCGTGGCGCGGCAGGCCGAAGCCCTGGCGGCGCCCTTGGCGCGCCTCGTCGCGCGGCTCAATGGCGCGCCTCCCCGCCTGGTCGTCACCTGCGCCAGGGGCAGTTCGGCGCACGCGGCCACCTTCGGCAAGCACTTGATCGAGCGCTATCTGGCTATTCCGGTGGCGGCGGCGGCGCCGAGCATCGCCAGCGTCTACGGCGGCGGCCTGCGGCTTGAGGACCAGCTCGTCCTGGTGATCTCGCAGTCGGGCAAGAGCGACGACCTGCTCGCCTTTGCCGAGCGGGCGCAGCGGTCGGGAGCCGTTACCGTTGCCGTCACCAACGATGCGGCCGCGCCGCTGGCTCAGGTATGCCAGTTCGTGCTCCCGATCGGCGCGGGACCCGAGCTCAGCGTCGCCGCAACCAAGACCTTCGTGGCCACCGTGGCGGCGCTTTTGCGGCTGACGGCGGCTTGGGCGCGTGCGCCAGAGCTCGACGCGGCGTTGACCCGGCTGCCGCGGCGCCTGGCCGAGGCCGCCCAGTTGGATTGGCGGGACGGGGCTCGCGCGCTCGCCGGCGCCGCCAGCCTGGTCACCATCGGGCGTGGCCCAACCTTGGCCATCGCCAGGGAGGCGGCGCTGAAGCTGAAGGAAACGTGTAATCTGCACGCGGAGGCCTTCAGCGGTGCGGAGTTCCTGCACGGCCCCGTCGCGCTCGTCT
>Ga0134122_10001069_pt1 | contig 19651 bp, 20 predicted proteins | sample KB302_FD_96461 | JGI IMG/M metagenome (GOLD analysis project Ga0134122, IMG submission 96461) | Terrestrial soil microbial communities without Nitrogen fertilizer from Kellogg Biological Station, Michigan, USA - KB3-0-2 | ecosystem: Environmental > Terrestrial > Soil > Unclassified ... | reverse complement strand
CGCTTCAGCACCGGCGCCATCTTGTGGCTGATGGTGCCCACCACGAAGAGCACGTCGGCCTGGCGGGGCGAGAAGCGCGGCAGGCCGGCGCCGAATCGATCGACGTCATAGTGCGAGCAGGCGGTGGCCATGTACTCCATGCCGCAGCACGCGGTCACGAAAGGGTACTGAAAGATGGAGTACTTCCGGGCCCAGCCGATGGCCTCGTCCAGCTTCGAGGTGAAGAAGTTGCCTACTCCCATTCGAGCCCCCGCTTCTTCCAGATGTAGAGAAAGCCCAGCATGAGAATCCCGAGGAACACCATCATCTCGAGGAAGAGGAACCAGCCCCGGTTCGCGTAGTACAGCGTGGCCCAGGGCCAGAGGAAGAGCATCTCGATGTCGAAGATGATGAAGAAGATGGCGATGGTCGAGAACTTGATCGCGAAGCGGCCCTCGGGCAGGGCCACCGGGTCCTTGCCGCACTCGAAGGGCTCCATCTTGACGAAGCTGAGTCGCTTGGGCGCGATGAGAGCGGGGATGCCCAGAAGAAGGCCGGCCACTCCCGCCGCGATCGCGAAGACCAGGAAGAGCTGGAAGAACTCCATCGCTCAGCGCCCCGGGACTTGCGACTTCGCGTGGTAGGAGGAGCGCACCAGCGGGCCCGACTCCACGTGGGCGAAGCCCAGCGCGCGGCCGATCTCGCCCAGCTCGCGGAACTCGTCGGGATGGTAGTAGCGCGCCACCGGCAGGTGCTGCGCGGAGGGGCGGAGGTATTGCCCGAGGGTGAGGATGCTCACGCCGGCCTCGCGGAGGTCTCGCATCGTCGCCACCAGCTCGTGCCGCTCCTCGCCCAGCCCCAGGATGATGCCGGACTTGGTGAGGAGACCGGGGGCCACGCGGCGCGACCGCCGGAAGATGTCCAGCGTCCGCTCGTAGCGGCCGCCGTGACGCGCGAGCTTGTAGAGCCGCGGCACCGTCTCGGTGTTGTGGTTGAGGATGTCCGGACCCGCCGCGATGACGGCGTCCAGCGCCTCGCCCTGCCCCTGGAAGTCCGGGATGAGCAGCTCCACGCGGCACGCGGGCGCATGCCGCCGGATGGCGCCCACCGTGGCCGCGAAGTGCGCCGCGCCCCCGTCGGCGAGGTCGTCACGGTTCACCGAGGTGATGACGACGTGCTCCAGCCCCAGCTCGCGCACCGCGCGGCCTACCCGCTCCGGCTCCTCCCGATCCTCCCACTGCGGCCGCCCGTGGGTGACCGCGCAGTAGCCGCAGTTCCGCGTGCAGACGTCGCCGAGAATCATGAAGGTCGCGGTGAGGTCTTCCCAGCACTCGCCGATGTTCGGGCAGTGGGCCTCCTCGCACACGGAGTGCAGGTTCCACTCGCGCATGAGGCCCTTGAGGCGGAGATACTGCGGTCCCCCCGGCGCCCGCACCTTCAGCCAGGAGGGCTTGGGCGTGCTGGGCGGAGTCGACGGCTCCAGGAGAGGGAGCGAAATTCCCATGAGGTATTGTCCTTTTCCCCGTTGGCGCGCGTCATTATGGCATAGCTTTCACAAGCCGCCAAGCGGGGGAAAGACGCCTCAATTCGGGCGGCTAGCCCTGAACTCCCCGGGGGTCGCGGGCGGGCTGTCGAGGGCCCTCCAGGCGGGCTCGAGCATGGCGGCGAAGGCCGCGTGGACGGCCGCGCGGGGAATCGGCCGGCGCGGGGCGGGCGTTTCGCTCGGCGCCAAGGCCTCGCGGAGCGCCGACAGGGCCGGCACCCGCGCGGCCAGCCGCGTCCAGGCGGGCCGGACGACCTTGCGGATCCGCGCCGCCGGCCCCGCCGGGGGCGGAGGCGCCTCGCGGGAGGGGCCCATGCCGATGATGATCGGGTTGGTGTTGATCTCCCAGACCTGCATCTCGCCATCTCGCAGCGAGTAGTCGATGCGCCCGTACTCGATGCGAGCCGCCGCGAAGATCTCGCGGAGCTGCCGCTCGTGCGGATTGGTGGCGAGGTACTCGAGCTCCTCCCGCAGGAGGTCGTCGGTGAGGACACTCCAGTCCTTCACCACCCAGTGGCGGCTGAAGAAGAGATGGCGCGGCAGGATGCGGTCGCCCACGATGAAGGCGCCGTACTTCCGGTAGAGGCCCTCCGCGTCCGCGGTATCGCAGAACTCCACCACGAGCTTGTCGTCCAGGCGTGCCCCGCTCGCGCGCAGCGCCTCGGTGGCGGCGCGAAGCTCCTCGGCCGAGCCGAGCAGCGGCGAGAGGCTGCCCTTGTGGTCATTGACCGTGCGCAGGAACACCGGGAAACGCTTGGCCGTCCCGCCGTCGACAAGCCGCTGGACGTCGAAGGCATTCACCCCGTGCCGGCGGAGCTCCTGCAGGAGCTCGTAGCGAAGCAGCGAGCGGGTGGGATGGTTCAGCAGGCGACAGCCCCGCGTCGCGAGCTCCTGCCAGCGCCGGGCGGCCCGCGCCCGCTGGGCATCAGTGAGCAGCTCCAGATCCGCGAAGCAGTAGGTGCCGTCGGGAAGCGTGGGCGCGGCGAAGAGCTCCTCGTACACCATGGGCACGAGACGGCCGCCGACGCCCGCGCCGGCGATCTTCAGGTAGACGCGGATGGTGTCGGCGCTCTCCGGCGTGGTGAGGAAGTAGATCAATGGACGAGCCACTCGCTCGCGCGCTCGACCCCCTGCGCGTGCGCCGCGTTCCGCCGGATGTGCTCGAGCAGGGCGGCCCGGACGGACAGGGGCCCGCCTCCGGACGCGCCGATCTCCGGCAGATAGACGCCGTCCTCGCCCACCGTCAAGGCCGGGCAATCGGCGGGCAGGCCCGCGCCCGCCGCTGCGCGACGGATACGCGCGACGTCCAGGGTGAGCTGTTCCAGGATGAGGCGTCCCAGCGCGGTGAGCCGCGCATGGCCCTGGAGCACGGCGAGAGCGAGCTCGAGCTGGACGGGAAGGCGGAGAAGGCGGTCGAGGGCAAAGGTCCGGTCGTCGCCGCCCACTTCGGGCGCCGCGTGAACGGCGGCCCAGAACTGCTGCACCCCCACGAACACGTAGACGCCGTGGAAGATGCCATAAAGGCCGCGCGGCTTGTCGCGCCAGGGCGAGTAGTAGCGCGCCTCCTCCCCCGTCCCCGCCTCGAAGAGGGGGCCACCCTCCTCGATGAGCTGGAGCCGGTTGTGCTGGAGCTCGTGGATGAAGTGGTCGGCGAGAACGAAGGGATTCTCGATGACGCTGGCCACGAAGGCGCCGGGCATCTCGGCGGGGCTGAAATCGTCGAAGCCGCCCCACGCGAGCGGCTTGAGCCCGATCAACCGGATGATGCGACGGAACGCCTCGAACGAGTCCGGAGCGTGGCGCTCGATCAGGGCGAGCGCGCGCGCCACCAGCCCGGCGTGCCGCGCGTGGTAGGCGAGCCCTGCGCGCACGGCCGGCTCTCCCACCGCGAGGCCGCGCAGGTGCAGCGCGTGGGGGTGCAGCGGCAGCGAGTAGTCGCGCGCGCGGGCGTGCGGGCACTGGTGCAGGATCAGCCCATTCGCCTGCACCTCGCCGACCGCGCCGAGGGCAACCTCATGCTCCTCGCCTCCCACCGTGACTCTGAGCCGGCCGGCCACGATGCCCGAGATCGCCACCGGTCCCGCGCCGTCGAGGGACAGCCGCGTGCCGGGAATCGCAAAGGGGAAGGCCGCCGGCAGCGGCGTGTCGAGCTTGCAGTCGCGGCCGCTCCGGTACGCGACCCCGAGGGCGAAGGCCTTGAACTGGTCGAGGTGCTCGGCGAGCGCGTCCTCGGGTCCCGTCGTCGCCAGCGCATGCGCGGTTCGCGTCCAGGCATAGGCGCGGGGATCCGACCACACCCGATCGAAGGTCGCGCCCTCGAGGGCGAGGGCCCCGCTCAGCTCGACGAACTCCCGGGCGGACCGACCCGGCGCCGGCGCCTCCGCGAGCGCGCGTTGGAGCGCGCCCAGAACCTGCGTGGAGTTGCCGCGGGCGGCGTCGAACGTGCGCCCCCCGGTCTCGCCCCAGAGCAGATCCGCGGCGGGACCCGCAATCGGCCAGACCGGCCATCCGGTGGAGAGCACGGCCGCGCCGCTCGTCACTGGAAGAGGGACGACGCGACGCCCCAGCGCTCCTCGAACACCAGGTCGGCGAGCGGCCGGCGCGTGCGCGGGGCGAGCTCGCGCTCGCGCAGCGGTCCCGGCAAGACGTCGGGCGATCCCAGGTACCCCACCGCGATCATCACGCCGGGCTCGAAGAGCGGCGGGATGTCGAAGAGGATGCGCGCCCGGTCGGGATCGAATCCCGCCATCGGGTGACAGTGCAGGCCCACGCTCCGCGCCTGGAGGATGGCCGACATCACGGCGAGGCCGAGGTCGTGCATGGAGTGCGGGTACGGCACCAGGGCGGCTTCGACCTGGCTGAAGCGCTGCCGCATGGCGGCGGCGAGCACGAGCACCGGGGCGGAGTGCGCCCACTCCTTGTTCCCGTCGCTGAGGCAGGAGAAGAGGCGCGGGTAGTCGCTCCCGTGATCCTTCCGCGCCACCAGGAACCGCGCGGGCTGGGTATTGTGCGCGGAGGGCGCGAGGCGCGCCGCCTCGAACATGCTCCGTAGCTTCTCGGGCTCCGGCGGCTGGTCGGAGAAGCTGCGCGGGCTCCACCGGTCCGTGAACACGGACAGGAGGTCCACCCGCGGAGCAACGCGCTTGTTGGCGCCGGCGTTCACGGCGTGAACTTGTCCACCGGGTAGAACGAGCGGTCGTCGGACTCGCACGCGTCCTCGTGCACCGCGCTCCGGCGTCCCCCGTCCCGCGCGGAGGCATCCCAGGCCTTCATGGTCCACCGCACGCTCGCGCGGAAGATCTGCTCCAACCGGTCGGGCGACAGCCCCACCGCGGCGAGCGCGCGATCGTCCATCCCCGACTTGAGCAAGGTCTCCTGCCGCCCGCTGACATTGGAGATCCACTGGTCACGGTCGCGGTGAAAGCTTCGCGGATCGAAGGGACGGGGCGCGAGCCGCAGCGTCACCGGATACACCGCGGCGCGGCCCGGCTCGAACTGGACCGCGATGCGCAGGTCCCAGAGATGGTCGCCGTCGGACATGGGATAGCCGGTGGAGCGCACGAACGGGAAGCCACGGATGGGGAAGGCGGACGCCTCGGCATTGTCCCCGTACTTGCGCACGCAGTCCGCGATGACGGCCTCCATCCGGTCGCCGATCTCCGCGTCGGTCATGCCCGGCACCACCACGTGGACCCCGGTGCCTCCGCTGGCGCCATTGGGCTTGACGACCACCGGCCCTCCGGCGAGAAGCGCGCGGGCACAGATCCGTGCCTCCTCGAGGGACGCGGCCTCGAAGTACGGCAGCGGCTCGATTCCCGTGCCCTCGAGGAGCTCCTGCTGCCGGCCCTTGTCGTGCACGAGATGGACGAGCCGCCACGCGTGGAAGACGCGGAGGTCGAGATCCGTCGCCCGCCCGCCCGCGGCGGCGACCTTCCGTGTGCGCACGAGCTCGGGCAGGAGGTTCGGGTTGCCGGCGAAGATGAGGGGACGACCGCGGTACCCCAGCCGCTGCGTCGCGGGATCGACCACGAGGTGGCGAGCCACGGCGGGCACGTCGCCGAGCACCACCGAGAGCATCTCGTCGCCGAGCGGCTCGCCCGCGCCGCGCAGGCAGACGGGGCTGCCGCCGAGGCGCGCGTCCATCAGCTCGGCGAAATCCTCGACGCGTGGAAAGAACTCGCCGCCGGTCCGGAACGCCTTCCAGTGCTGATGGGCGTGCACGCTGACCGCGGGAGTGAGGAGCCGTCCGTCCCCGTCGAGATAGCCGCGCTCGCGCGCCCGCTGCAGCGCCTGGCGCGCTTCCGATTCCGCGCGCGCGCGACTGTCGCCGGTGAGCGCGTCGGAGCCAACCGCATTGGGGCCGTTGACCTCGTGGCAAAAGGGCCGGCCCGTCACCGCGTCGAGCACGACGTCGACGAAGACGATCCCCCAGTCGTCGATCACCTCGGCCGGATACTCGCGCGGATAGCCCTTCGCGCGCGCGAGGGCGGCATCGCCGAGCCTCCACTCCTCGATGTCGTTGAGGCTCGCCATGACCAGCCGCACCAACCGATGCTTCGAGAGGCTCATGGGATCATCGTGGCGCCGGTATGTACAGAGGAGCAAGTCCTGTGCCCGGGTCGCGCCGGGCATCGCTCCCCCGGGATCGCAGCCAACACGGAGACTTCCGACCCGGGTCCGGCCGGGGGCACGGGCGCGCCGGACCGAGGCGATGGGATCGTCAAGAAACCCGACAGCCTGACGGGAGTTGCCACCGCGGGTTGAATGGTGCCGAAGGGGGGACTCGAACCCCCACGGGTTGCCCCACACGCCCCTCAAACGTGCGCGTCTGCCAATTCCGCCACTTCGGCGCCAGCGAGCGCAAAGTATGCCTCGCGCCGGCGCGCCTTGTCAACGAAGGCTAGCGTCCGACGCGCAGGATCCGGCCCACCCGGGCCTGACGAAGGCGCGGGTCGAGCGCGTCCCGTATCCCCTCGCCGAGGAGATTGTAGGAGAGCACCGTGATGAGGATGGCGAGGCCCGGATAGAGCGTCATCCACCACGCGATCTCCAGCGCGTCCTTGCCGTCGGTGAGGATATTGCCCCAGGTCGCGTAGGGCGGCTGGACGCCGAGGCCGAGGAAGGACAGCCCCGACTCGGTCAGGATGGCGGCGGGGATGCCGAGCGTCATCGCCACCAGCACCGGCGCCATGGCATTGGGCAGGATGTGGCGGAACACCACGCGCGCGGCGCTGGCGCCGATGGACTCGGACCACACCACGAACTCGCGCTCGCGGAGGGTGAGGAACTCCGCCCGTACCAGCCGCGCCACCCCCATCCACCCCGACAGCCCGATCACCACCATGATGGTCCAGATGGACGGCTTGAGGAAGGCGAGCACGGCGAGGAGGAGGAAGAAGCGGGGGAAGACCAGCATGAGATCCACCACCCGCGTGATCACCGCGTCCACGAGCCCTCCGTGATAGCCGGCGGCGGCCCCGAGGAGGATCCCGATGATGGTGGCAATGCCCACGGAGACGAACCCCACCGCGAGGGACACCCGGGCGCCGTAGAGCACCCGGGAAAGGACGTCGCGGCCGATCTGATCGGTGCCCAGCGGGTGGCTGGACGAGGGCGGGGTGAGAATGCGCCGGGTGTCGGGCTTGTTGGGGTCCCAGGGCGCGAGCAGCGGGGCGAGCACCGCGAGGACCACCAGGATGGCCACCACGATGCCCCCGCCGACGGCGAGGCGATTGCGGACGAAGGTCCGCCCGAAGGCGCGGATCTCCCCACGGGCGCGCTGGGCCATCAGCGGCGGCCGCGGCGGCCGCCCAGCCGGATCCGAGGATCCACGAAGCCGTAGGCGATGTCGGCGAAGAGATTGGCGAAGAGCGTGAGCACCGCTACCACCACCAGATTGCCCATCACCACCGGATAGTCGCGGGCGTAGATGGACTGCACCATGAGCTGCCCCATGCCGGGAATGGCGAAGATCGACTCGATGATGACGCTTCCGCCGATGAGGCCGGGAAGGGACAGCCCGAGGATGGTCACCACCGGCAGCAGCGCGTTCCGAAGCGCGTGCTTGCCGATGACGACCTGCTCGGACAGGCCCTTGGCCCGCGCGGTCTGCACGTAATCCTGGCGTACCACCTCGAGCATGCTCTGCCGCATGTAGCGCGAGAACCCCGCCAGCCCCCCGAAGGTGGCCACCACGATGGGGAGGGCAAGGTGGCTGATGAAGTCGAGCTGCTGGCCCCAGAACGACAGGTACTCCCAGTTCATGGAGCGCAGGCCCGAGATGGGCAGCCACCCCAGCTGGGCGCCGAAGAACGACATCAGGAGCAGCGCCAGCCAGAAATCCGGCGTGGCGAACCCGATGAACACGAACATCGTGGTCACCTTGTCGAAGCTCGAGCCCTGGCGGACCGCCGACAGGACGCCGATGGGCACCGCCACCGCCAGGATGATGAGCATCTCGACGATGTTCAGCAGCAGGGTCACCGGCAGCCGCTCGCCGATCTTGGTGAGCACGGGCTTGCCGTCGGGCAGGAAGGAGCGCCCGAAGTCGAGCCGCGCCAGCCGCGTGAGCCAGCTCCAGTACTGGACCACCAGCGGCTTGTCGAGCCCGTACAGCTCGGTGAGCTGCTTCTTGACCTCGGGCGAGAGGTCCGGGCTCTCCCCTTCCAGAAAATCCAGGGGGCCGCCGGGAGCGAGCGAGATCACGATGAAGGAGACGAAGGTGATGCCGATCAGCAGGGGCACGACGACCAGAAGCCGCCGGACGAGGAACGGTCCCATCTAGCCGGAGGTGTAGACCTGGAGCGGCGTGGGCACGAACCACTCATGGAAGTTGTACGTGATGCCCGCCGGCCCCGGATCCAGCCCGCGGACGCGGGAGGACACCACCGGGAGGGCGTCGCGGACGTAGAGGAAGAGCATGGGCACGTCCTCGGCGAGGATCTCCTGGATGCGGTGGTAGTACTGGATTCGCTCTTGCTGGTGGCAGGACGCCCGGCCCCGCTCCAGCAGCGCATCGACCTCGGGATTGGCGTATCCGGTCCGATTCATCTGATCGGGACCGACCTGCGAGGAGTGCCAGACCACGTACTGGTCCGGATCCGTCCCGGACCCGAGCCCCAGCACCAGCGCCTCGAACTTCCGCGGCTTGACGAACTCCTTGATGAAGGACGCCCAGTCGATGATCTGGATCTCCGCCTTCACCCCGACGTCGGCGAGGCGCTGCTGGATGATCTCGGCGATCTTCTTGCGCTCGTCATTGCCCTGATTGGTCCGGATGGTGAAGGTGAACGGCTTGCCGTCCTTGTCCTCCACCAGCCCGTCGCCATCGCGGTCGCTCCAGCCGGCCTCGGCCAGGAGGTCCTTGGCCTTCTTGGGATCGAAGTCGAAGTGCTTCACCCGGTCGGTATAGGCCCAGCTCCCAGGCCGCACGGGGCCGTCCACCTCGCGAGCCAGGCCCATGGCCACGCCCTCGATGAGCTCCCGCTTGTTGATGGCGTGCGCGAAGGCCTGGCGCACCCGCCGGTCGGCGAAGCGCGGGTCCTTGAGATTGAAGGCGAGGAAGGTGTAGCCGCTGCCGGGGTACCGGAACTTCCGGTAGGCCTTCCGGAAGGCGGGATACTCCGTCTGGCGCGTGTACTGGATGGCGGTGAGCCCCTGGGAATAGTCCACGCCGCGCGCCTTCAGCTCTAGGAATATCGTCGCCTGGCTGGGAATCACGCGGTAGACGATTCGAGACAGATAGGGCTTCCCCAGGTAGTAGTCGGGGTTGGCCAGGAGCACCACCTTCTCGCCGCTCCGCCATTCCTGGAAGCGATAGGCTCCGGTGCCGATGGGTTGCTTGTTCTGGGGCGATTCGCGCAGCTTGCCCTCGGCCACATACGGCTCGAGCCGATGCTTGGGCAGGATGTACTCCTGCCAGCTCTCCACCGAGCGCGCATAGGGCTCCGGATAGGTCACTCGCACGGTATACGAGTCGAGGGCCTCGACGCTCTTGATCTGGAGGAACTTCTCCTTGAAGGGCGCAGGCGTCTTGGGATGGACGATGGCCTTCCAGGTGAAGACGACGTCCTCGGCGGTGAACGGCCTGCCGTCATGCCACTTCACGTCCCGGCGCAGCTTGAAGTCGAGCGTGAGGCAGTCCTGACTGAAGGTCCAGGACTCCGCCATGGCGGGCACGTTGTTCAGGTTCTTGTCGAGCCGCACCAGCCCGTCGTAAACCCAGCCGCCGATCTCGTGCGAGGGCGCGTCGGAGGCCAGCGTGGGGATGAGGGTGCCGATGTCGCCGATCGAGGCCTCCACGAAGGTATCGCCGTAGGCGCGGGCGTACGGCGTGGCATCGGGCGCCTCCGCCTTCATCTCGACCTCGGCGGAGCAGGCGGCGAGCGCGCCGGCCGCGAGCAGCAACAGCGCGCGGCCGGCGCGGCGGAGCATGCTACTTCTGCCCGGCGGGGGCCGGCGCGGGAGCGGGGCTGGGCGGGGCGCCGGGGACGGGTGCGGCGCCGGGAGCGGACGGGGCCGCGGGAGCGGGCGCCGACGACGCAGGCGCGCTCGACTCCGTGGCCGGCATGATGCTGGTCCCGCGCTTCCCGCCGTGGGAAGCCAGCCAGAACGACGTCAGCATGAAGGCGATGGCCACGCCGGCGGTGACCTTGCCCAGCAAGGTCGGCGTGCCCATGGAGCCGAATACCGCCTGGCTGCCCGAGCCGCCGAACGCGGAGCCGATGTCGGCGCCCTTGCCGGCCTGGAGCAGGACCACGGCGATGATCATCAAGCACACCAGCACGTGAATGGTCACGACGAGGTAGAACACGGCGACGTCACTCCTTTGCGCCGCCGCTCTTCGCGGCGGACTTCTTGACGATGGTGATGAAGCCGGCGGCCTGGAGGCTCGCGCCCCCGACCAGGGCGCCGTCGATCTCGGGCTCGGCGGCCAGGGTGCCCGCGTTCTCCGGCTTCACGCTGCCGCCGTAGAGGATGCGCATGTCCTGAGCGGCTTCCTTGGAGGCGAGCTCGGACACGATGCCGCGCAGATAGCCGTGCACCTCCGCCGCCTGCGCGGGCGAGGCGTTTTGCCCCGTGCCGATGGCCCACACCGGCTCGTAGGCCACCAGGCAGCGCGCGATGTCCTCCGCGCCCAGCCCTGCCCAGCCCGCGCGGAGCTGGCCCTCCACGATGGTGAAGGTCAGGCCCTGCCGGCGCTCTTCCGCCGTCTCGCCCACGCACAGCAGCGGGGTGAGCCCGTGGCGCAGCACGGCGGCGACCTTGCGGCTCACCTCTTCGTCGGTCTCGCGGAAGATGTGGCGGCGTTCCGAGTGCCCGAGGATCGCCAGCTTGCAGCCGAGCTCCGCGAGCATGGGGGCCGCGACCTCGCCGGTGAAGGCGCCCGAGTCCTCCCAGTGGCAGTTCTGCGCCCCCAGCGAGATCGGCGATCCCGCGAGCACGCCCGCCACCACGTGCAGCGCGGTGGACGGAGGACAGATGGCCACCTCCACGCCGCGCGGACGCTTGAGACCGTCGCGTACGGCCTGCGCGAGATCGCGCGCCTCGGCGGCGCGGCCGTGCATCTTCCAGTTGGCGACGACCAACGGCGTGCGCATCTAGCTGGCTCCTCCGCTGCTCGCGTCCGTGAGCGCGGCCACGCCGGGCAGCTCGCGGCCTTCGAGGAATTCGAGGAAGGCGCCGCCCGCGGTGGAGATATAGCCGATCCGGCCGGTCACGCCCGCCGCCTCCACCGCCGCGATGGTGTCGCCGCCGCCGATGACGGAAAAGCCGCCGCACTCGGCGACCGCCCGGCCCATTCCCACCGTGCCGGCGGCGAAGGGCGCCTTCTCGAAGACGCCCATGGGGCCATTCCACACCACGGTGCCGGCGCCCTTCAGCGCGGCGGCGAAGTGGTGGACCGTCGCCGGTCCGATATCGAGCCCCATGAGGTCGGCGGGGATCTCCCGCACCGGCACCGTGCGGATGCCGTCCGTGCTTTCGAGGCTGGCCGCCACCACCACGTCCACGGGAAGCCGGATGGGAACGCCGCGCGCCCGCGCCCGGTCCAGGATGGCCCGCGCCGCTTCCACGCGGTCGGGCTCGAGAAGTGAGCGCCCCACGCCATGGCCCAGCGCCACCAGGAAGGTGAACGCCATGCCGCCCCCGATGAGGACGCCGTCCACGCGGTCGAGAAGATGCTCGACGAGGGCCAGCTTGTCGGAGACCTTGGCCCCGCCCAGCAGCGCCTGCACGGGTCGCTGGGGGCGCTCGAAGATGCGCGCCAGGGCCTCCAGCTCGCGGCTCAGCAAGAGGCCGGCGACAGCGGGCTTGAGGTGGCGCGTGATGGCCTCGATGGACGCGTGCGCCCGGTGGGCGGCGGCGAAGGCGTCGTTGACGTAGAGGTCACCCAGCGCGGCAAGGCCGCGCGCGAAGAGATCGTCGTTGGATTCTTCCTCCGGGTGGAAGCGAAGATTCTCGAGCAGGAGCACCTCGCCTGGCTGGAGCGCCCTGGCCATTGCCTCCACTTCCGGCCCCACGCAATCGGGGGCCAGCGACACCGGACGCCCCAGCAGCGCGGCGAGATGGGTGGCCACCGGCGCCAGCGAGAACGCCGGATCCGGCTTGCCCTTGGGGCGGCCGAGATGCGTGGCGATCACCACCGACGCGCCGGCGTCGAGGCAGTGCCGGATGGTGGGCAGGACGGCGGTGATCCGCGTGTCATCGCCCACCTGCCCGTCCTTCAGCGGGACATTGAAGTCCGCACGAAGAAAGACGCGCTTCCCGGCGAGATCCGCCTGCCCGAGGCTGAGCTTGGCCAATCGGGCCTAGAGCGAGCCGGCCATGTAGCGAATGAGGTCGCGCACGCGGCACGAGTAGCCCCACTCATTGTCGTACCAGGCCAGCACCTTCACGAGGTTGCCGTCCACCACCGAGGTCGACGGCAGATCCACGATGGAAGAGTGCGAGTTGCCGTTGAAGTCCACCGACACCAGCTCCTCGTCGGTGGCGTCCAGGATGCCCTTGAGCCGGCCGGTGGCCGCCTCGCGGAAGGCGTCGTTGACCTGCGCCGCCGTCACCGTCTTGCCCAGCTCGACGGTGAGGTCCACCACCGAGACATTGGCGGTGGGGACGCGGATGGCGATGCCGTCCAGCTTGCCCTTGAGCTCCGGCAGCACCAGTCCCACCGCGGTGGCGGCGCCGGTGGTGGTGGGGATCATGCTCACCGCGCCCGCGCGGGCGCGCCGGAGGTCCTTGTGGGGGAAGTCGTGGATGGGCTGGTCGTTCGTGTAGGAGTGGACGGTGGAGGCGAAGCCGCGCTTGATGCCGAAGTTGTCCAGCAGCACCTTGGCCACGGTGGCCAGGCAATTGGTGGTACAGGAGGCATTGGAGACGAGCTCGTGCTTGACGGGGTCGTACTTCCCCTCGTTGACGCCCAGCACGATCGTGATGTCGGGATCCTTGGCGGGCGCGGTGATGACCACCTTCTTGGCTCCGGCCTGCAGATGCTTCGAGGAGGTGGCCTTGTCGCGGAAGATCCCGGTGGACTCCACCACGATGTCCACTCCGAGCTGAGCCCACGGCAGGGCGGCCGGATCCTTCACCGAGCACACCCGGGTCTCGCGGCCGTCCACGACAATGCTCTCTCCCTTGACCGACACCTCGGCGGCCAGGTTCCCGTGCACGGAATCGTGCTTGAGGAGATGGGCGAGCGTCTTGGCGTCGGCGAGGTCATTGACCCCGACGACCTCGACGTCCTTGGACGCCAGCGCCGCCCGGAAGAAGACTCGACCGATCCGCCCGAACCCGTTGACTCCCACTCGCACTGCCATGTGCGCTCCTCGCTCTCGATGGGTCAGAGTGAATTACACGAGTAATGACCGATACTTCCGGCCTTTCACCGGGGCTGTCATTATAGCGGGCGCGGCGCCGGCGAAGCAAGCAACGGGCTTTCTACCCGGCGCGGGCCACCGTGACCACCCCGACGGTGGCCGCGCCGGCTTCCTGCAGAGCCCGGGCGCAGGCCCCCGCGGTGGCCCCGGTGGTCATGATGTCGTCCACCAGCAGGACGTGCCGGCCGGCCACCAGCTCGTGGCGGCGCACGCGGAAGGCGCCGCCAACATTGGCCTGGCGAGCCTCGGCGCCGAGGGCGGTCTGGGGCGCGGTGGCGACGCGCCGGGTGAGCACGTCTCCACGGGCGGTGATACCCCAGGCCGCCGCCACCCGGCGGGCGAGGAGCCATGACTGATTGAATCCGCGCTCCCGCTGGCGCCGCGGGTGCAGCGGCACCGGCACGATCAGGTCCACCGCCGGCAGCGGCAGCGCAGGGCCGATCTCGGCGAGGAGATCGCCCAGCGGCGCCGCCAGCGCGCGCCGTCCCCCGAACTTGAACGCGTGCAGCGCGGCCCGCGCGTGATCGCCATAGTGGGCGGCCGCCCGTGCGTAGGCGAAGGCGGGCCGGCGCCGGCGGCAAGCGCCGCAGGTGCCCCGGCCGGTCGCCGCCGCCCCGCCCATCGACTCCGATGGGCCGGCAAAGCCCACAAACGCCAGCCCGCACACCGCGCACCCCGGCGTCGAAACCCGCTCAAGCCCCTCCCAGCAGTCGCCGCAGAGCGGATCGCGGCGGGCCGGTCCCAGGCGCTGGGCGCAGACGGGGCAGAAGGGCGGGAAGACGAGGTCGAGGGCGGCGGTGAGCCATTGCCGCCATGCCGTCGGCGACGGGCGCGGCGGCGCTAGGCCCGGAGGCTGTTCCAGCGACCGCATGCCGGACACCGGTCGGCCCAGCCCGCATGCTCGGCGCCGCACGCCGTGCAGCGATGGGGCCACTCGAAGCTCGACTGGGCGCGGAGGGCGCGGCGATACTCCTCGAGCGCCTCGCGCACCTGGCCCCGCCGCTCGAATACCGCGCCCAGATAGGCGTGAATCACCGGGAGGTCCGGCATGCGCACCTCGACCTTCTCCAGCTGCTCGGCGGCCTCGTCGAGCATGTGGAGATCGAAGTACACGCGGCCCAGCGCCAGCGCCAGCGCGAGATTGTCGGGCGCGCGCGCCACCGCCGCCTGGTACAGCGCGATCATCCGCGTGGGGCGGCCTTCCTCGCGCCGTTGCCGCTCGATGCGTGACAGGAGCGGGAGGGCGGGCTGGGAGTCGGCCGCGCGCTCCCACACCTTGGTCGCCTGCGCGGCGTCGCCCGCCGCGAGATAGGCGTCGCCGAGGGCGACGGCGGCGGGCACGAAATCCCCCTGGACGCGGAGGGCATCGCGGAACGCGGAGATGGCGGCGTCGTGATCGCCCGCGGCGGCGAGAGCGCGGCCCCGCTCGTAGTGGAGCCCGGCCAGCTCCGCTTGCTCGCCCCCGCGCTCCCGCAGATCCACCGCCCCCGCCACCCGCTCCTGCGCGGCCACGGCTTCTCCCCACCGGCCGGCGGCGGCGCTGAGATCGCGCAGGGCCCGGAGTGCGGTGAGATGACCGGGCTCGCGCGCGAGCACGTCGGAATAGAGCGCGACCGCGTCGTCGAGGCGGCCCACCCGGCCATAGGCCTCGGCGGCAGCCACCATGATCTCGGGGCGCTCATCCACCCGCAGGGCCTGGAGGAAGTGACGGAGCGCGGCGGGGGCATCGCCCCGGGCGCGAGCCAGCTCGCCCAGCCGCGCATGCGCGGCGGCATGACCGGGCTCGCGGCGAAGCAGGGCCTCGAACGCCGCCATCGCGGCCGCCGGCCGGCCGGCCACCATGGCGTCCTCGCCCGCGCGATACATCTCGGAGGAGGACGCGGACGACTCACCCTCGACCGTCCGCGCATCGCGCATGGCGCGAGAGAGGTCGCGGACCAGCCCGAGCGCGAGGGCCAGCACGGCGCCGGCCGCGAAGGCGCCGACGGCGAGGACCCAGAGGGGCGCGTCCCACGCGAGACCCGGCCCCAGCGGGATCGCGACGCGACTGGGGCCGAGGGAGGCGAGGTAGGCAACGGCGCCGCCGGCGAGAACGATGACGACGAGGGCGAGCCGGATCGGCACGGGAAACGGGTGAGCGGCGGGGCGCTAGCCGGCGGCCGTCCGCTCTTCTTCTTCGACGGCGCGCTGACAGTCGATGCAGTACCGCGCGAACGGCAGCGCTTCGAGCCGCTTCTCGCCGATGGTCTCGCTGCAGCGCTCGCAGGTGCCGAAGCTGCCGTCGTCGAGCTTCTGGAGCGCGGAGGCGACGTCCTTCAGCTGCCGGCGCTCTCCGTTCCCCAGCCCGAACAGGAATTCCCGGTTGTAGGCGCTCGAGGCCTGGTCGCCCAGGTCCTTGATCGAGTCGTCTTCGGACCCTTTCCCGTACTGGACGTTCTTGCCGACCTCGTCCACGAGCTGGCGATGCTTCTCCTCCAGCTTCTTGCGGAACTGGGCCAGACGCTCCTTCCTCATCACGACCTCCTTACTTACCAACTCACTTCTTGCTGCCTCGCACGCCGCGCCGCTACCCGCGGTAGTCGCGGAGGCTACCATGCCCCCCCAGCAATTTCAATCCCTCGGGCACCCTCAACCCTCGACGGAGAGCAGCGGCGCGTCGCCCCATAGCCGCGCGAGGCCGTAGAACGCGCGCGTCTCCTCGTTGAACACGTGGATCACCACGTCGCCGTAGTCGAGGAGGAGCCAGCCGCTCTCCGCGGTGCCCTCGCGGTGCCGCACGCGGATCCCCTCCCCGCGCAGCGCCGCCTGGATCGCCTCCACGATGGTGTCCATCTGGGCGGTGGACCGCCCGTTGCAGACGAGGAAGAAGTCGGCGAGCGAGGAGAGACCCTGCAGATCCAGCACCACGAGGTCGCCCGCCTTCTTGTCCAGCGCCGCCGCCGCGGCCAGGCGAACGAGGGCTTCCGCCGAGCGCGCCATCAGGGCGCGTCCCGGTACAGCCCGTGCTGGCGGATATAGGCCGCCACCGCCGCCGGCATGCGGTAGGCCAGGCTCCGCCCGGTGCGCGCGCGCCGGCGCAGGTCCGAGCCCGAGATGGGCAGCGAGGCGGCCTCCGTCAGCACCACGCGTCGGTCCTCGCCCGGCCGCGCGAACGGGCCCAGCGCGAGCTCGGTGAGGACCTTCTGGGCCGCCGGGGCCGCGGGATCGAAGGCATTGCCGCTGCGCGGCACCACCACCAGGCGCGCGAGGCCCGGGAGCCGCCGCGGCTCGTGCCACGAGAGGAGGTCGAGAAAGGTCTCCGAGCCGATGATGAGGTGGAGCTCGCCGCGTGGCCGCAAGGCCTCCAGCGTGTCCACCGTGTAGGACGGCCCGCTCCGCTGGAGCTCGACCTCGGAGACCTCGAACCGCGGGTGCTCCGCCACCGCCAGCCGCGTCATCGCGACGCGGTGGAGGGCGGGAGCGAGCTCGGCGGCCGGCTTGTGCGGGGGCACCGCTGCCGGCACGAAGAGCACGCGATCGAGAGCGAGCGTCTCCGCAATGTCGTCGGCGACGAGCAGATGTCCGAAGTGGATGGGATTGAAGGATCCACCGAATACGCCGATGCGCAAAGGCAGCGGGCTACTCCCGGATCTGTCCGTCGCCGATCACGACGAACTTGGTGGTGGTGAGCTCGCGCACCCCCACCGGGCCCCGCGCATGAAGCTTGGAGGTGGCGATGCCCATCTCCGCGCCCATGCCGAACTGGCTGCCATCCACGAGACGCGTGGAGGCGTTGACGAGCACGGCGGCGGCGTCCACCTCGTGCGTGAAGCGTCGCGCGCGCCGCAGGTCACTGGTGACGATGGCCTCGGCCAGCCCCGAGCCGTGGCGACGGATGTGAGCCACCGCGTCGTCGAAGCTGTCCACCACCCGCACCGCGAGGATGTAGTCGAGGTACTCGGTGTCCCAGTCCGCGGGCTCGGCGGGCCGGGCCGCCGGCACCAGCGCCCGCGTCCGCTCGTCGCCGCGCAGCTCGACTCCCGCGGCGGCGAAGCGCGCCGCCGCCAGGGGCAGGAAGCGCGGGGCCATCGCGGCGTGCACGAGCAGGGTTTCCATCGCGTTGCACACGCTCACCCGCTGCGCCTTGGCGTTCACCGCGATGGCCACCGCCATGTCCAGGTCCGCGCTCTCGTCCACGTAGACGTGGCAGAGCCCCTTGTCGTGCTTGAGCACGGGCACGGTGGCGCGCTCGCTGACGAGCCGGACGAACTCCTCGCCGCCCCGCGGGATGATGAGGTCCAGGTAGCGGTCCAGCGTGAGCATGGCCATCACCGCCGCGCGGTCCGGGGTGTCCACGTACTGGATGGCCTCGGCGGGCAGCCCCGCCTTCTCCGCCGCCTTGGCGAGGAGCTGGGCGATGACGGTATTGGACTCGAGCGCCTCGCTGCCGCCCCGGAGCAGGACCGCGTTCCCGGACTTGAGGCAGAGGGCGGCGGCGTCGGCAGTGACGTTGGGGCGCGACTCGTAGATGAACCCGATCACGCCCAGCGGCACGCGCACGCGCGAGATCTCCACCCCGCTGGGACGCCGCCACACCTCCACCGTCTCGCCCACCGGGTCGGGAAGTGCGGCCACCTGGCGCACGCCGGCGGCCATCTCCTCGATGCGCGAGTCCGTGAGGGTGAGCCGATCCACGAAGGCGCGCGGGTGGCCCTTGACGCGGGCGCGGTCGAGATCCGCGCGATTGGCCTCCACGATGGTGCCGGCCTTTTCCTCGAGCGCGCGCGCCATCAGAATCAACGCGTCGTTCTTCATCCTGGTAGACGCCAGCCCCAGCGCGCGCGACGCGTCCTTGGCTGCGCGGGCCTTCGCCGTCACCTCGGTTGCCACGTCCGTCGTCATGCCGCTCCCATCCCGGCTAGAGGACCACCAGGTTGTCCCGGTGGATGACCTCGCCGATTCCCTTGTAGCCCAGCGCGCGCTCGATGTCCGCGGTCTTGGCGCCGCGAATCTTCCGCAGCTCGGCTGCGTCGTAGTTGACGAGCCCGCGCGCGAACTCCCCTCCCGCCGCCTCCATGAGGGCCACCACCTCGCCCGCCTGGAAATCGCCCGCCACCTCGACCAGGCCGGAGGGCAGCAGGCTCTTGCCCCTCTCAGTTAAGGCCTTCTTGGCGCCCGCGTCAACCGTGAGGCGGCCCCGGGGCCGCACCGCGAAGGCGATCCAGCGCTTGCGGGCGGCGAGGCGATCGTCGCGCGGCTGGAAATAGGTGCCGAGGTCCTCGCCCTTGAGCAACCGCGTCACCACCGAGGGCTCGCGGCCGCTGGCGATGATCATGGGGATGCCGGACGCGCCCGCCTTCTGGGCCGCCTCGAGCTTGGTGCTCATGCCGCCCACCGAGACCCCGCCCGCCTCGTCGTACACGAGTCGCTGGATGTCGTCGGTGATCGCGGCCACGGTATCCACGCGTCGGGCGGAGGGATCGCGGCGGGGATCGCCGGTGTACAGCCCGTCCACGTCGGTGAGGAGGATGAGGAGATCCGCGTCGACGAGGTGAGCCACCAGCGCGGCGAGATTGTCGTTGTCGCCGACCTTGATCTCGTCCACCGCCACGGTGTCGTTCTCGTTGACGACCGGCACCACATCGAAGGCGAGCAGCGCCAGCAGCGTGTTGCGGGCATTGAGGTAGCGGCCGCGGTCGCTGATGTCCTGGCCGGTGAGGAGCACCTGGCCCACCATGAGCTCGTGCTTCTTGAAGGCCTGCTCGTAGTGCCACATGAGGGCGGACTGTCCCACCGCCGCCGCCGCCTGCTTCTCCGGGATGGAGCGCGGCCGCGTCTCGAGCCCCAGCCGCGCCATCCCGGTCACGATGGCGCCCGAGCTCACCAGCGTCACCTCGCGGCGATCGGCGATCACCGCCGCGAGATCCGCGGCCAGCGCGGCGATGCGCCGGGAGTCGGGCCCCTGCCCGGGCGCGGTGATGAGGCCGCTCCCCACCTTCACCACCAGCCGCTTGACGCGGCCTAGTGCTCGGCGGCCGCCCATCGCTCCGCTCGGAGCCGCGCGCCGATCTCGGCCACGAGCTCGGTGAGGCCCATCCCCGTCACCGAGGAGATGGCCCGGAAGGGCAGCTGCCGCGTGGCGCAGAAGCGCTCCAGCTTCTTGCGCCGGGCCTCGGTGCCGGGCAGCTCCGCCTTGCTCCCCAGGACGATCTGCGGGCGCGCGGCCAGCTCCTCGGAATAGGCGGCCAGCTCGCGCTGGATGACCTTCCAGTCCGCG
>Ga0134122_10001068_pt1 | contig 19652 bp, 10 predicted proteins | sample KB302_FD_96461 | JGI IMG/M metagenome (GOLD analysis project Ga0134122, IMG submission 96461) | Terrestrial soil microbial communities without Nitrogen fertilizer from Kellogg Biological Station, Michigan, USA - KB3-0-2 | ecosystem: Environmental > Terrestrial > Soil > Unclassified ... | reverse complement strand
TCTCGACAAGACGCAACGACCGCAGGAGGAGATCCTCGCTGGCCGCCAGGTCGCCGCGCATGTGCGCGACCTCCCCCAGGTTGTTCAGGGCGTTGAGAACCTCGCCGCCGTCCGGTTTCTGCTTCTCATAGATGGTGAGCGCCTGCCGGAACAGCCTCTCGGCTGCGGCCAGATCGCTGCGAAAGTACATCACGGCGCCGAGGTTGGCGAAGATCAGGCCGTGCAGGAAGGCGCCGGGATCGAGGCGGCGCATGATCTCGTCGGCGCGCCGGAAGTCCGCTTCGGCCTGGTTCAGGTCGCCCCGCTCCACCAGGACGCTCGCCCAGTTGTTCAAGAGGCTCGCCACATTCAGGCTCTCCGGGGCGAGGTCCTCGTAGATCTCCATGGCCTGGCGATGGAACGTCTCCGCCGTGGCGAGGTCCCCCCTGAGCCAGGCCGTATCCCCGAGATAGACGAGGATGTGTGCCTCCGTGAGGCTCCTGGGAACGGCCTTCCTGCGCAGGGTGAGAGCCCGCTCGAGGCAGCTCGCCGCGCGGTCCCAGGCGCTCTGGTTGGTCGCGCTTTTCCCCCAAGAGAAGAGGATCCAGACGGCAGCCAAGGGGTCGGCCTCCGTACCCAGCGCGGCCAGCGCCGCTTCATAGGCTGCATCCGCTGCGGTCCATTTCCCACCCTGGGCGAGCTTGTCCGCCGAGCGCTCCAGCAACCAGGCCGCGCGCAGGCGGTCGCCGGCGACCGCGAGGCCGGTGGCTGCGGTTCGCCAGAGCGCCTCTCCGCCGGGGAGGTCGCCGGCGGCGATCTTTTCCTTTCCATCGTGGTAGAGCGCCGCTGCCTCGGATGGGAGGTCCGGACGCGTCGTGATCCTCCACCAGGAGCCGCGAGGAAGGGTCCATGTCGTCTGCCGCGCTCCGCGGAGCCCGCTCAGGATGACGGTTCCGCGATGTGTTTGCTCGAACTCGACTTCCGTGAGGTCGTAGGGAGCCTGGATGCGGCCGCTCTGATCGAGGTCGGTCGCGGAAGAGGCGGCGCGCGACCAGGAGAGGATCTCGTCTCCCGGCTGCAAGCCGGCCTTCTCGGCGGCATACCCTGCCTCGACCGACTCGACGATGACGCCTGTTTTCTGCCTCGCGTCATGGGGCCGCCCGCTTGCCGCCGTTGCGGCCCAGGAGAGTGCAGCGGCCAAGACAATGAGCTCAGTTCTCGGCTGCAAAGCCTGCCTCCTCGATGTGCCGCTCGAGATCGATCAATGCTTCGGCGAGCGCGGTGTCCATAGGCGCGGCCCGCAAAGCCGACCGCATCTCCGTCCGTGCCTCGGCGAGCAGACCGAGCTCCCGGTCCACCCCGGCGAGCAACGCCGTCAGCTCTCCATCTCCGGTTTTTTCGGCGAGGAGCCGGAGCATCTCGCGTGCCTGCGCCGTCTCTGCGTCCAAGGTGGCAAACTCGGCCTCCCCCCGTGCCAACGGCCCGGAGCGATCTACGGTGCGCACGCTCCAGTGGTAGCTCACGCCGGGGCGCAGAGCGTCTGCCGGGAGACTCAACTTGGTTGATGCCGTTTCCTGGCTGTACACGACCGCTCCCTGTCCGTCCTCCACCTCGATCCAATACCGCCCCGCACCCGCGACGTTTCGGAAACAGAGGACAGCTGCTGAAGCCAAAGCGGTTGCACCGCGGCCAGGATAAATACCTTCGATCCGATCGCTACGGATGCGCACCGCTCCCGCCTTTGGCCCGGGGTGATCATCCGGCGCGATCGGAGCCAGGCGGGGCAGTGGAGACACCGGAGGAAGTGAGCGCACCGGTCCGTTGCGGGAAGCGAGGTCGGCGGCTCCGAGCGTCACGCGGGAGCCCTCGCCCAGCTCGTAGCGCCGCCCGTTCATGAAGGCCAGCGCTAAGCGAGAGCCCGGACCGACCTCCAGGCTCGCTCCCGCTGGGAAGCGGTCGAACAGGCGCAGAGGCCGGCGAACCGAGTGGTGAGGAGCGAACGAAGCCTCGCCGGCGAAGGAGTAAACGATAGCGACGGGTCTGACCGCCTCGGGCGCGGCCTCTCGAGCTTCGGCGCTCAGCGACATTGCGAGGGCGCTGAGACCCAGGACGCGCAGGATACTCATGGTACCGAGACCTCCGGAGGGGAAGGCAGTTTCCGCCGCAAGGCGAGCGCGGTGAGGAATCCCACCAGGACAAGGAGCAGAGGAGCCGTGACCGGGAGCATCAGGCCGGTCCACCAGAAGACCGGGAATGACAGCGCCAGGAAGACGGCCCCTCCGACGGACAGCCACAGCGCGGTCGGGCCGGCCCGGCGCGAGCGGAGAGCCCCTGCGATGACGAGGGCGGCTCCCAGCGCCGCTGCGGCGAGAACTGGCATCCTGCCGGTCTCGCGGACCGGCAGCCCGGCACCGATCGTGTCCACCATCAAGGCTTGAAGCGTGAGCCCCGAGACCGCCGTGTTCCTTCCTGAGCGGTGAGGGATGCGATGGTAGTCGTCTCCAGAGCCGCGAAGGTCGCCCCCTACGAGGACGAGCCGGCCTCGGAACCAGTCGGGGTTACGGTCGAGCGAGGCCGGAAGCTGTCGCCAGGAGATCCGCGCATAGCGAGTCCAATCGATCCGTGCGTCAATCCAGAATCTTTGGGACACCCCGTCCTCGCGAGCGTTGCCGTAGCGGAGGCTTCGCGCAGCCCGCGCGGCCCACGAGGGCTGTTCGCCACCTGAGCTGTCGCGAAACGAGAGCCTCCCCTGGCGGACGGCGCCGTCCCGGTCCTCGTCGAGGTTGACGAAGCCGAAGATCCCGGAGAGGCGCTGTGGGCCGAGGGCCGCCGCCGTCAGGTTGTCCACGCATTCGGTGCCGACGACGCTGCCATCGGGATCGGAAAACGCGGCGAGCGTTACCTTCTCGGAGTGCCTGAGGAGCAGGTCCGAGAAACCTTGCGACGCGCTCCACTGCGCGGGCAGCAGGAGGTCGACGGCCACGCCACGCGCTCCGGCGCCGAGAAGCCGCGCGAGCGTGTGCCCGATCTCGTCCGCCCGGTTCGCGAGGGAAAGTGGACTGCTGCCGAGGCTCGCCTCGTCGAGGGTGATCAGCAGAATGCGCGCGTCGGGTGCCCTTGCGGGCGAGCTCCGGATGCGCAGGTCGCCGATCCAGCTCTCGACCGCCGGCAGCGGCGGCCAGGGAAGGACGAAGCCGATCGCCAGCAGGATCCCTGCGAGGAGAGCGGCCATCCAATTCCGGCGCGGAATCTCCGTCGATCTCCAGCGCGCCAGCTCAGCCTGCGCCGCACTCTCCCGGAGCCGGCGTACGACCTCACTCGCGGTGCGAGGGCGCAGGGCGGGATCTTTCCGCAGCGGCTCGGAAAGGGCAAGCCAGACTTCCGGAGACAGCGGGAGCCGGGGTGGTTCCTCTTCCAAGTGAGCGGTCAGGACCTGTGCCACCGTTCCCTGAAATGGCGGCTTGCCGCCGAGGAGCTCGTAGGCGATCACGCCGAACGAGTAGACGTCCGATGCGCGGCTGGCCTCGCCGCGGCGGATCAGCTCCGGAGCCGCGTACAGCGGTGTCCCGTGGAGCGCGCCCGTCGCGGTGAGCCCCGGCGGGCTCTCTTCCCCACCGGGAGGCGTTGCGGGAGAGGCTGCGGCTTCGTCCGTTCCTGTGAGCATCTCCGCGATGCCGAAGTCCAGCACCTTGACGCGCGGCGGGTCCGGACCCGCCGTGCAGAGGAAGACGTTGCCGGGCTTGAGATCGCGATGGAGGACGCCCGCCGCATGCGCGGCGTCGACGGCGCCGGCGATCTCCGCGAGGAGAGAAAGCGCCCGGGCCAGCGGGAGAGGTCCCGGATCGCGACAGATGTCCGAGAGTGATACCCCTTCGAGGAGCTCCATCACCAGATAGGGGGCTCCGAACAGCCTGTCGACTCCCGAGTCTGTCACCTCGACGATATTGGGATGCTGGAGACGCCCGAGCGCCACGGCTTCCCTGCGGAACCGGGCGAGGGCGGCGGGAGATGGCGCTCCGGCCGTCTTCAGGAGCTTGATCGCGAAGGACTTCTCCAATCCAAGGTGGACCGCGCGATAGACGACCCCGAGCGCGCCCTCGCCGAGGCGCTCCTCCAGCCGGTACTTCCCGGCGATCAGGCACGAGCGCTCGCTATCAAAAGCGGGCGCGCACTCCGAGCGATTCGGCGGAGTGCCTACAGATGGCGATGACGGAGCGCTCACGGTAAGACTTCCTCGGGACGAAGATCTATCTTCGTTGCCCGGCCTGCCACGGCCCACTCCCTTCGCTCTCCTATCTGAGTGTTCAAGAGTGGCGATCCATTACATGGCGTGCCAACCGTCCCGCACGCGAGGAAGGCGTGACGACCTCGGTCATCTCGAGGATGTCGCGGATCTTGGACCGGACCACGCGTCCGCCCGCGGCGGGAGAACGGCCTAGGGCCCCAAGCGCTTGCGGAGCCGCCAATAGACGTTGGCGAGGCGATACCAGAGGCTGGAATGTACCGCGCGCAGATCCCTCTCCGCGTCTCGGAAGTTGCGGTCGGCGGCCGCCGCCGCGTCGAGCGCGTTCCGCAGCTCGTCCTCCCGGGCGCTCAGAATCTGCCGCAGCGAGCCGACGTAGCGGCGGACTTCCTCTTCCTGCCGCTCGACGACCTCGTGGAGCTGCCGCAGCTCGTCCGCCTTGGCGGTCAGATGCTGCCGCAGTGAGCCGACGTAGCGGCCGGCCTCCTCTTCCTGCCGCTCGATGGCTTCGTGGAGGCGCTGCAGCTCGCGCTCCCCGGCTTCGAGGCCCGAGCGCAAGGCGCGAGCTTGCTCGAGGAGCTGCCGCGAGTGCTCGCGCGCCGCGGCCAGCTCCTGCTGCCGCGCCGCCAACCTCCTACGCAGATCCCCGACCTCCGCGCGCAGACGAACGGTCTCGCCGCCGCGGGGCTCGCCTGCGGCGTCCGGGCGCGTGAGATCGCGGATCTGCGCGCGCAGGACGTCGTTTTCGGCACCCAGCTCGGCGAGACGGGACTGCAGCCTGCCGTGCAAGCCCGGGGCGAGCGGCTGGGCTTCGACGACGAACTGGTAGGTGCGCGCTTCCTCGTCGTGCTCCAACCAGTCGAGCAACCCCGGCGGCACGAGGCTGCGGTCGAAGCTCACCTCGCCGCCGAAGATCGGGGCTTCGACGCGCTGGATGCGCGTCACGAGGTAGCCCGCGTCCCGGAACAGCTCCTCCACCGAGCTGCGGGTGAAGAAGCGCAGGTGGGTGCGGTCGAGGAGCCCCAGGTCCTGGTAATCGAAGCGCCCTTCGAGCAGTGACAGGCGGACGCTGCCATGGGCGACGTTGGGCACCGAGACGATCGCCCGGCCTCCCGGCTTGAGGTGGCGCTTCGCCCGCCGCAGGCAGACGGCGGGGTCGCGGAGGTGCTCGAGCACGTCCATGGCGAGCAGGACGTCGAAGCGTTCCTCCTCCAGCTCCCGGCTCCAGTCGTCGGTTTCGAGGTCCGCCGTCAACACCAGCTCGCAGACCTCGCGCGCCTTCGCCGCCGCCCCGGGATGACGCTCGATCGCGGTGACGCGGCAACCCAGGTCGGCCAGGAGCCGCGACACGTAGCCGGTGGCGCAACCCAGCTCGAGGACGCGCTGGTCCGTGCCGACCAACTGCAGGGCCCGGACATAGGTGTTGTCGGCCGTGAGGTCGAGCTGGAAATCGTAGGGCAGCGCCTCGGCCGCCTCTCCTCCCTGGCGGCCGGTGCCGGCACGATGGGGAGACTCCTCGCGGACGGCCGTGAGGGGCGGCGTGGCGGCGCGTTTGCGCAGGAAGCCGCGCGGATTGAAGGTGAGGAAGAACTTCTCCCGGTCGAGATCGGGAACGAGCTCGGGTGCCTGGCGCAGAAACTCGTCGACCGCCTCCCAGGGGCCGGGACCCTGGTCCGGGAAGACGGGATGGCCGTTGACGTTGGTGTCCTCGACGATCAGATAGCTTCCGGGCGTCACCAGGCGCCGGTAGGCTTCGAGCTCGGCCAGCACATGCGAGCGAGCGTGATCGGAGTGGAGCAGGACGAGGACGCTCTCGCCCGGGGCGATGCGGGCCTGGAGGTCGGCGAGAATCGAGGGGCTGGTGGAGGAGCCGATCAGGTGCTCGATCCGCGGGTGCTGCGGCCGCTCGCCGTCCGCCGCGACGTCCACCGAATAGATGCGGCCATGGTCAAGGAGGTCGCAGATCGAGGCGAGGTAGAGGGAGCTGCCGCCGAGAGACGTGCCGCTCTCGATGATGACGTCAGGCTGCAGCTCGGCAAGGATCTCCTGATAAATCCAGAGGTCGAGCGGGCATTTGGCGACCGGGACGCCGAGCCAGCGCGTCGCCTGCCAGGTGCGGTCCGCCTTTTGGTAGTAGAGGTCGTGGAATCGATCCACCAGGATGCGTTGGGCGTCGGGCTCGCGAGGCTCGTGCTCCGAGCGGTCCTCGGCCGCTTCGGGGGATTCCGGGAATCCAACCTTCACTCGGGCCATCGTCAGTTCCTGCCGGCCGGCGTATCTTCTTCCGGCCCGTTCCAGCCCTCGCCCCCCGCGTTGAGAACATGGTGCTCGCAGCCGAGCTGCCCAGCGTACGGGAGGGCGTATTGTACCCGGGGGGGCAGGTTCCGGCAAGGTCGCGAAGGCGGCGATGAGCGCGTGAAGCGATGCTGTGGGGACAGAGCAGCCGGCCAGGATAGCTCCTGGCCGGCCGCTCCCACTCAGAGCGGCTAGGGTGCCGACGTCACGCTGAGCTCGTAGGCGCCGGTGTCGTTCGCTCCCTCCACCCGGACGTAGTAGTGGCCCGGCTCCAGGGACCGGACGATCTGGAAGTTCGCATCGGGACCGTCGTTGTCGTCCGATTCCAGAAGCACGCCGCTGGCGCCGTAGAGGCTTGCCGCCACGTCCGTGGATCCGGCTGATTCGATGTTGACGGTCGCCGTGGAAGTCAGGACGAAGGTGAACATGTCATAGTCGTCGCCGCTGCTGGGCACGGTGATCTCGCCGCTGGCGGGGTCTTCATCGTCCACTTCAACTGGCGTGGCACAGAGGAAGCTGCCGCCGTGATCGTCCGTCTCCCCCAGATGGCAAGCGTCGGTGAACGTCGCCTCGACCTCGAAGTCTCCCGTCGCGCCCGGGCCCGGAGCTACCTGGATGCAGTGGTCCCCGGCAGGGATGACGACTTGCAGCTCGCCCAGCCCCGTGCCCAGATAGGCGCTGTCGACGAGCGGGTGGGAGCCGGTGGAGCCTTCGGTGTAGAGCGAGCTCTGTGACCCGTCGCCCGTCCCCTCGATGAGGAGCACGCCGGGGTGCACTGTGTGGAGCTTGAGGATGTCGCCGTCCCATTCATCGACTCCCTTCGACTTCGAGGCACTCTCGGCGTTGGCCAGCGGCTCGGCCGCCGTCGAGCTCCCCAGCGCTGCTTGACAGTCCTGAGCCGAACCCGGGGATGTGGCGCCAAAGAAAGCAACGAGAAGTGAAGCGCCGGCGATCAGAAAATGAACATTGCGGCTGAAAGTCATTGGTTTGAACACGGACCCTCTCCTTGAGGCCGAACGGCCTCCGAAAGTTGATTCGGTTGTGGTCTCTGGGATTGGTCCGCCGCGTTACTGCGGCTTTCCCGGCTTCACCGATCGGCTTCGAGGCGTCCCAACTTCGCCTCAGGCGAGTACTAACGGGACGATTTCCGAAACTGGCTGGAAGGGGTCGGCGCGATGCCCGATGAGGGGCTTGCGGTCCAAATGTGATCAAATAGGAGGGTCGTGAAGCCTGGACTTCCTTGGCTCGGAAGGCGTGAAGGGACCCATGCGGACGAGCCGCAGGTCTTCACAGATCACATTCGCGCCTTGGGTGCGAGAGAGCCGTTGGAGTCTCCGCAATTCGAGGCCCTGTGGCAGGCTTTGCGCGCAGCCGTGCGCCGCGAGCTCAAGCGGCGCGGCCTGTGGGAAAGCCCGCCCGCCTATCTCGGCGTCTACGGCGGGGCGAGCTGGGAACCCGCAGGCGGCGGGAAGAGCCATGAGAGTCCCCTGGAGGAGCTGGTCGCGGAGATCTACACGTACGTCTTCGTTTCCCGCTTGCGGAGCCTTCAGGCCCAGTTGAAGCTGAAGCCCAATATCGAGGGCTTGATCGTGCTCAACATCCGTCACTTTCTTCACGAGCGGCAGAAGGAGCACGATCCGATCGGTTCTCAGGTGTTCGCCGTCGTGCATTCCGCCGTGGCGCGGGCTGTCGAGGACGGCGAGCTTCGCCTGCTGGCGGGAAGTGCCACGATCCGCAACGACACGGTCCTCGGCTTCGAGGAAGGGATGGATTATTCAGGGCGGGGCCGTCCCGGGATCGCCTCCCTGGTGGCGAGGTGGAACGACGAGCTGCTGCCGGATTTGGTCACGTCGCGGGGGCATCGGCAGGAGGAGATCGTCCGCCGCCTCCGCGAGCGGCTGCCCGAGCTGCTGCGGGAGGGGATCGGCACCTTCCGTTTCAAGGATCTGATCGATCCGTTGAAAGCCGACGTGCGGGCGAGGTGGGTCGCCCTTCTCGAGCTGGAGCAGGGCGGGTCGGTGCCGCAAGCGGAAGGCGAAGAAGCGGGAACGGTGAGGGCCGTCGATCCCGACCGGGGCATCGAAGAGCGTCAGCTCTTCCGCAAGCTGGCCGAGTGCGTCTCGCAGGCGCTCGCCGCTCTCGAGACCGATCCGAAGACCCGCGGATTTCTCGCGGTTCTCTGGCAGTTCCTGAGAATGCAGGCCGCCGAGGGGACGGAGGCGCAGCCGGCGATGCGGCTCAGCCGCACGCTCGGCGCGGAGCTGGCGGCCGGCGACGAAGAGCGGCCCTCGCACCGCAAGCTGAGCGAGCAGTTGCGCATCCCGCGGGACCGGCTGCCGCACCTCTATCGCACGATCGGAGACCTGGTCCAGGAGTGCACCGCCGCCATCTCGGGGAAAACCGCCGTTAAGTCTTTAAAGGGAAGGTTTAGCCATGACGAAGGGGTCTGACTCTGTCTCCCCCGGGTATCCGCGAAGATTGGAAGCGCTGACGGCGCTGGCGAGGGATCATGCGGCCTGGTCGAGGGCGGAGCTCGAGCGCCGTCACGGCCAGCCCGCTGGGCCGGGCGACCTCTTCGTTCTACCGGCCACGGCCGATCTTCCCGTCGAGTGGGCAGTCCTGGAGCGGCGGCCCGGTGGCCGCGGCAAGCTGCTTGTCGTGCCGGCGGACACCAATCCGCTCGCCGGTACGGCCGATGTCGAAGTGAGGGAGAACCACCCTGGCGGGCCGCTCAGCCTGCGCTGCCGGTTCGGGGTATGGCTGGACTCCGTCTCATTCGATCCAGACCTGCGTTCGGGAGTGCTCGCGCCGGAGGCGGTGGCCGAGGCCCTCGACCGCCACCGCCAAGTGGAATCGGGGAGCCTGGCGCCCTCGCCATTGGCGGAAGAAGTGGACGCGGATCCCGAGTACAGAGAGTGGATACGAGAGGTGCCGGAGCGCGCGAGAACGCTTGCCGCGAGCTCGCGCCCGGTGGTCAAGCGATTCTCTTCTTTCTCCTGGGGACCGGCTCACGCGCTGGCGGCGATGTTCGCCCTGATGGTGATCGGGCTCTCCTTGCAGGTGATGCGGCTGAGCCGTGAGGTGGATCGGCTGTCGTCGCCGGTCTTCAACGTGCCGTCCGTCGGGGTCACTCTGGGGCAGGAGGTCCGCGGAGGAACCGTCGTTCAAGTGCCTCCGGAGGCTACCCATGTTTTGTTCATTTTGGGAACTGATCCTTCACTTGGGCTCCAGAATGGATATCTGGAGATCGTCCGTCGCTCCGGCGAGCTGGTCTGGCGCAGCCAGCGCGTGAGGCTGCCGCTCGCGGGCGAGCTTCCTCTTCTCGTGCCGCGCAAGCTCCTGCCCAACGGCGACTATCGCGTCCAGGTGTATCCGGAGTCTGGTTTCAGTAGCGGTCCGTTGGCCTCGGAGCCGCTGCGGGTCGAGACTGCGGAGTAAATCAAGTTGCTGGAATGGTCCGTTTCGAGCCGGACCCTCGCGTAGAGAGATAAGGCTCCCAAACGCGGGGAAAGAGCTCAACGAGCAATCTTTCCCAGAGGGAAGCTCTCTCCCGGTGCCATCACCGAGCGGTTCGGGCTGCGCCAGATGAACGACTGGGGCAATTACAAAACAGCCGCTTACGGCCGATATGGGCGAGAGCTTTCCTCTGGGAAATCCCTGCCTCAGCGACGTAGCCGCATTGAATAGTCCGTTGTTTCCCACCTGACCCCTTCCAGTCCGGACTCTCGCGTCTAAGGAGGGCTCCGCCCGTAAATGGCAGAGCCCGAAGGCTCGATCCGAAGCGATTTCTTCCGCTGGGAACGAATATGCCGACTCACGACGTGAGGCCGCCGGACCTGGAAATGCAGGTCAGGATCGAGAGCTATGAAGGCAGGGTGCGATTAGTCTACACCCTGCACTCTCCAACCAACGCCGTCGCGTTCTCCCATCACGTCGTTGCGGGTCCGAGCTTTCGAGGCAGCGCCGAGAATTTTCAATCGTACCTGTTGCGAAAGGTCGAGCAGCTCGGCGAGAGTCTCGACGTTGACGGCTCGGGTCTGCTGTCCGAGATCGACCGCAAGCTGGCGAGGCTCGGGCAGGAGCTTTGGCGCGAGCTCATCCCGGCCGAAATCCGGTACGCGTATCGCGACATCCGCCGATCCGTGCGCTCGTGGATGATCGTTTCCGACGAGCCCTGGATTCCCTGGGAGATCCTCAAGCCTTACGACGCCAGCCGTCCCGAGGATGTTCTCGACGACGATTTCCTGGCTCTCCGGTTCGAGCTCACTCGCTGGCTGGGCGGAGACAAGACGCCAGCTCACCGGATCGCTGTCCGGCATTTAGCCATCTTCCGAACCGCTGACGATCTATCACACGCCGCGCAGGAAGCGAGCGTATTGCTGGAGATCGCCCAGTCCTGCCAGAGTTTCGTGGAGGTGGCTCCTCCGGACGTCTCGGCCCATGAGGTCCTCACTTCTCTCGAAGCTGTCGATTTCGATCTGCTGCACTTCATCGGTCATGGCACTCATTCTGCCGCGCAGCCAGAAGAATCGGGGATACCGTTTCCGGACGGCAGCGTGCTCCGTCCGATCGACCTGGATGGGGCACTGGCGACCCGGATCGGCCAGCGCCGGCCGATCGTCTTTCTCAACGCTTGCTGGGCCGGCCAGCAGGGATGGTCGCTGACCCGTCTCGGCGGCTGGGCCGCTCGTTGGGTGGGGATCTGCGGGTGCGGAGCCTTCGTCGCGCCGATGTGGCCGGTGCGAGACAAAGCCGCGCTGCTCTTCTCGCGGGCTTTCTATGCGGCGTTGGCCGAAGGAGTCACCCTCGGCAAGGCCGCTCTGGAAGCGCGGCGGCACCTCCATGCGGAACGGCCCGGAGATCCTTCCGCCCTCGCTTACACGATCTATGGACATCCCCACGCCGGGTTGGACTTCAGAGAATCCTCTTCACCGGGGACCCGTCTCCCAGCCGGCCGAGAACCTCGGGTACGCCGGTTCTCGCGGGCTCTGCCTCGGCGGCGGCCTCGTATGCGCTGGCTTCGTCCTGCGGCCGTTGCCTGCGGTCTTGCTCTGATCCTTCATTTTGCCGCCACACCCGTCGTCGATCGGCTCTTCCTTCTGGATCAATTCCCGCAAGCCACAACGTCTGTAAGGCGATCGGTGCCCGAGAAAAATGCCGCTTCGAAGAAGCCGGCCCATGAGCCGCGTCAGCCTGCCGCCGCCGCTGCCAACGTGAAGGTCGGAGGCCTACAGTTCGAGATCGCCGGCGGCCAGACCAACCTCAACTCTGCGCTGAAAGAGGCCCTGAGGCGCGCCGCCAGTCCGGTCTCTGAAGAGGGGATCTCCGGCTGGATCATCTCTCTCAGGGTCGATCGGCCGCAGATCACTCCACATACGCAGGACGGTTTCGCCATGGAAGCCTGCCGGTTGACGGCGGAGGCCAGCGCCAAGAGGCCGGGCCAGCGGATCGATTTGGGGCCGATCAACGTCGTCAATTCTCAGTTCGATGGCTCGCAAGCCTGCGAGGCGGCGGCGGGACCGCTCGCGGAAGGCGTCCTATCACGATTTGTTGCAGCTCTGGGAAAGAAAGGAGAATCATGAGCATCATCCGAGTCCTCTCCATTGCAACGTGCATGGCTAGCCTCCTCGTCGGCGCGACCGGCGCCGAGACGGTGGCCGGCCCACCCGTAGTGAAAGACACCGAGCCGAGTCCGGCGGAAACCAGCTTCGAGGTCACCAACCCTTATACCGCGCAACGCCGCCCGCGGGTGACCGTTCTCGCTTTCGATGACACCAATACCGGGGCGCAGGATACCCGCTACGGCTCCTCGGTCGAGGCGATGCTGGTGACGTTTCTCAAGCGCAAGAGCCAGTTCGTCGTCATCGAACGCCAGAAGCTGGGTAGCCTGCTCGCCGAAAAGCAGCGACTGCAGAAAGGAATGGTCCAGGTTGCGGCCGATGACAAGGAGGGGCAGGCGCTGCTCGAGAAGATCGACGTCTTCGTGCTCGGAAGCGTCACTCTGCTCGACGTGCCCACTTCGGTGAATACCCAGAATGGCGCCGATAAAGCGGCCGGAGGCTCGACGGCCGCGGGCAAGAGCGAGGAGACCGACGGCTATGGGGATGAGTCCGATCCGAACGAAAAGGAGAGGCTGGAGAAGCGGGAGGCGGTGCAGGGACCCAGGATCGAGATCGACGTCAAGCTGATCTCCCGCTTCGACGGCCGCATCATCGCGGCGGCGCAGAGAAACGGTCCCGTGGCCTGTTTGCGCTCGATCGTCGAACGCCTCGGCGTCGCCCTGGAGCAGGAGTTCCTGCGTCCCTACTATGGCACGCTGTCCGTGGCCCTGAAGGAGCCTGATCATGTCCGCGTATTTCTGACGCCCATCCTGCCCGAGGACGCCCTCGACGAGGAGAAGCCCCCGGTCGAGCTCAGCACCACCGTCACGATCGCCGGCGACCACGACATCGTCGAGACGTGGACGACCGATCCGACGACCTACACCATCAAGAACCTCCTCAGCGGTTGGTACTCGCTGCGCATCGAACGGCCCGGCTATAAAGCCATCGGTCTCGAAAACGCGCGCTGGGAGGTCCGCAAGGATTTGGGAAAGGAGGTGGTGTACGACCGGCAGAGGAACCTTCCTAAGGACAAGGTCCCCCTCGCCGACAGCCGTTTCGTCGTGCACGTCGATCCGCTGACCACCGAGCTGCTCGACGGCAACGCCCGGCGCTTCACCTTCCGCAGGCAGGGCGGTTCCTTCGCGCCGGTGGTCAAGCGGGAGTACATGGATTCGGACTATTCTCAGCCGCCGCGGCGGGTCATCCTGATGGGAGCTGACAAGATAGAGCTCAATCAACTGAAGCGTCCCGACGAGTTCGCCGACGACGAGAAATGCGATCTCTTCTACGAGCGTCCGCCGATCCTCCCCCTTCGCGACCGCACGTACGTCGCCGCCGGCCAGGCCTTCGATTTCGACTCGTTTACGGGCGGCGAGCTGATCATTGAAGACTACCAGGGCGAGGTCGTGCCGGTCGGCGACTACCGGGTGGCCGTGTGGGAGCCTTCCTATGAGATCAAGAAGCTCGTCGTCGCCATTCACGACGGAGATGACAAGAAACAGGTCAAGGCTTCGCTGAACCGCGAGACCGCCAGTCTCTCGGTCGAGGCGACCGGACCGCGTCCGGCCAATCACGTGCTTCTCCAAGGGAGTGAGACCCATCAGCAGATCGGTCTTCCCCTGGACTTCACCAAGCCCAGGAATCTGCGGCCGATACCGGTCGACAACTATGTCACCACCACTAACATCAACGGGCTGAACGGCTGGCAGCGCATCGCCGCCGTGCCGGGGGCGCACGTTATGCCGCCGGTCTTCGACACCAAGAGCAAGCTCAACCATCTCGACGTCATCGAATTCCGCCGCACGGTGGAACCGGAGCCTTCCGTCGGCGTCAAGACCCGCTTCGGTCTGGCCGGGCGCCTCGACGCACTGAGCCGCCGGCCCGACCCGGTGTCGGCTGATGTATTTATCGACGAGGACTTTTCGATCATCCTCAATCTCTTGCTCTACGGCGTCACCGATCGGCCTGGAGAAGAGCGCTCAAACTTCTTACAGATCGCCGCCGAAGCGGGCCGCGCCATTGTACCCCTCTCGGGGCAGGTCGCGGTTCATGAATCGAGTGTTTCACCTTCTCTCCGGGCCGCTTTGCTCCAAGCCTCGGTTCGCAAGGATTCCACGAACGGGGCGGCGCAGGGAGGCGAGCCTTCCAATGCTCAGCCGGAACCGGTACCGGACGAGCCGCGAACTCCGGAGGCGCCGCGATTTCCCCGAAACCAGGATCGCCTGCGCGAGCTCCTCGCGGAGCGGCTGGAGCTCCTGGATCTGGTGGTTCTCGATCCTGTGGACATGGTGCAATTACGGCGGTCTCCTGAAGTGGCGGCTATCTTCGGCCGGTACGTGGCATCCGGGGGATCGCTGTTCGCTTACGTCTCGGCGACGGGGGACTATCGGCAGGTGATCGGCGCGCCGATCTTCGTCGAATCATTGAGCAAACCCACGCGGCGCCTCGATCTTGCTCCCGGCGAAGTGGACGGCCTGATCCCCCGGTTCGACCGGAAGGAACTCAAGGTGAAGTCGAAGCGCGCGCTGCCGGAGGTCGCGGATCTCCCCGCGCCGTGGCGCGCCCTCGCCTATAGCCGGCGGGGCCGCAGACCGCGCATCGTCGAAAGGGCCGGAACGGACGGCGGAGCCGGATATGTGGCTCTCTGGCTCGACGATCCGCAGTCCTTTCGCGGCCGCTGGGGCGGGAAAAGGAGCAAGGTCGAGGAGACTCGGGCCGCCGTCGAGGACCGCGTTCTGCAGCAGGCGCGGTCTCAGATGCGTCGCCGCTTCGACCGCAGCCAACAGGCGTCGTCGCAGCCCTGCTTGGCTCCTGCCACCAATCCTTGAGGGCGGCCGAACAGGATGATGACCTTCGCCAGATTTCTCGCCGGCGCTGCAGGAGCTGCTCTCCTGCTCGCCGGCGCCGCGGAGGCCCGGGAGCCGGCGCGTTACACCGCCCAGCGACGACCGCGGGTGGCGGTGCTCGGTTTCAAGGATGCGAACGCTGAAGCCCCGGAAACCCGCCACGCCGCGTCCGTACAGGCGATGCTGGAAACGTCCCTCCAGCGTAGGAGCCAGTTCGTCGTCGTCGAGAGGAAGAACCTCGGCGGACTGCTCGAGGAACGGCAGCGCATGCAGAACGGAATGGTGGATATTCCACCCGACGACACGACCTCTCGCGAGTTGCTGGAGAAAGTCGATGCCTACATTCAGGGCACCGTCACCTTACTCAGCGAAACCGCCGAAGACAAGATTCACGGCCGGCGGATCGAAATCGATGCCAAGCTGTATTTCGGATTCGGCGGCCGGCTCATCGTGACTGCTCAGCGCAGCGGCCCGGAAGCCTGTCTGCGCTCGGTCGTCGAGCGGCTCGGAATCACGCTGGAGCGGAATTTTCTTCGTTCATACTATAGCAAGTTGACTTTCGAGCTGAAGGAACCAGAAAACGTCCGCATCTTCCTCACCCCCATCCCGCTCGACACCGAGCGCGATGAAGAAAATCCGCCAGCCGAGCGAAGCACTGCGGTGACGATCGGCGGCGAGTATGACACCGTTGAACCCTGGACCACGGACCCAACAACCTATACCATCGAAAACTTGCTGAGCGGCTGGTACTTCATGCGGCTGGCCCGGCCAGGATACGCCGAGCTGAAGACGGACGCGGCCCGCTGGGAGGTGCGCAATCGTTCGGGCACGCCGGAAGTGTACGACCGCCTGACAGGGCAGCCTCTCAGTGTCATCGCACCTGAGCTGCGGCGTTCCATAGTGCACGTGGATCCGCTGGCGATTGAAGTGATCGACGGTGACGCTCTCGGATTCGTCTTTCATAAGCAGGGTGGCTCGTTGGCGCCTCGGGTAAGGCGCCAGTATCTCGACGCGGATTTCTCGCAGGTTCCGCAGCGCGTGGTATTGATGGGAGGCAAAGGGCTTCACCTCAACAACAACTTGGAGACGCCTGAGGAATTCTCCGATAACCCGGATTGCGATCTCTTCGACAAGAGGCAACCCACTTCGCCTGAGTTCTTCCGTACCCACGTCACCTCCGGCCAGGCGTTCGATTTCGACCGGTTCAAGGGCGGTGAGCTGATCATCGACGATTATAAAGGCGAGATCGTACCGGCCGGCCAGTATCAGATCGTTCTCTGGGATCCCAACTATCAGGTCGAGAAGGCCGGCGTCGTCATCCGGGACGGCGACATCAAAAAGGTGACACAAACCTCGCTCGCCCGCGAGACCTTACCGTTGAAGCTCGAAGTCACAGGAGCACGGCCGGAGAACCGGGTCATCCTGCGCGGCCGCGACACCCATTATCAGCTCGAGCTGCCCTTCGACTTCGCAGAGGTCAAAGAACAGCGTGGCCTGCCGGCCGATGTCTATAGGGCATCCACGGATATTCCCGGACTCGACGGCTGGCGGCAGACGGTCGAGCTGCATCGCGCCAACGTCACTCCTCCCAAGTACTTCACACGGAGCGGAGTCTTTTCACCGAAGATCACCCAGGCCTCCGAAGACGACAAGCTCACCCGAGCCGCCACCCTGACGATCAAGACCCGACTCGCTCTCGCGGGGCGTCTCGACGCCTTCAGCCTGTCTCCGGTTCCGCCGGCGGCGGACCTCTTCATGGACCGGGAGCTGCCGAAGATTCTCGACCTCCTGCTCCGCGGTCAAGAGCTCCAGTCCGGAGGGAACCCCCAGGATCTGGATCAACTGCGTGAGCTGCTCGCTCAGCGCCTGAAGGTGATCGATCTGCTCGTCTTCGATCCGCACGACATGGCGCAGATTCGCAGATCTCCTGAGGTGGCAGCGATCGTCCGGAATTACCTGCAGGAAGGCGGTGCCCTTCTTGCCTTCGTTGCCGAGGCCGGCGACTACGGCGAGGTCGTCGGTGCACCGTTGGTGATCGGGACGGCGAGCGATCCAACGGACCGTTTCGAGCTAGCCCCTGGAGACGTGAGCGGGTTCGTTCCTCGTCTGGGCAGAAAGGTGGAGGTCAGATCGAAGCGTGCCTTGCCCGAGCTGTCAAGGCTCCCGGCGCAGGGACCGTGGCGGGTGCTCGCGTTCACTCGGGAACGGCAAAGTCCGCGCATCGTCGAGCGTGGTGAGCGGGAAAGCGGCGGCTACGTCGCCCTCTGGCTGGACGATCCCAGCTCGTTCCGCGGTCCTCGTGGGGAGACGATACCTGCGGTCCAGGAAGCTCGCGCGAAGGTGGAGGAACGCGTCCTGAAGTGGGCGCGATACCTCATGTACCGCCGTTACGACAAGGGCGGCAAGCAGCGGCAGCAGGCGGAATTGGAGCTGGGGCGATAGAGGTTACGGCAAGCCTGCGATAGATCAGCGTACTGATAGGGCGTCACCGGGATTTTTTCCGCGCCATGGAGACCTCCAGAGCCTCTTCGGCCTGAATGCCTATTCGACTTGGAGCGCCGAGCCTTCGGGCGGGGCACGAAACACCGCCCTCACCCCCGGATCCCCCAGTACGATGAAGTTCCGCGCGTCGTTGTTGGCGCGGTAGACCCGAGAGTATTCGGTGTCGTCCACGTCGATGAGCCGGTCTCGATCTTTACAAAGGTCAGCGTACTCGACGGTCATCTCGGCGTACCTCTGGTTGAAGAATTCCATGGCCGAGCCGATGGGGTGACCGTCCAGCAGGCGCTTCAGGGTGTTCTCATAGAGCTGGAACTGTCCCTGGCTCGACCAACTGAAGGAGGTCGTCCAGGCCCGATCGACGTGTCCGACCACGGCGAGCGCTCCCCGCGGGTGGCTGAGCAGGCCTTGGGCCAGAGACGAGATGAAGGGCGCCGGCGCGAGGGGTTGGGGCCGGCTGAGAGGAGAGTCCACGAAGCTGCTCTCTTCGGGAGTGCCGCCGCTGTAACAGGCGAAATGGAACGCGATCAGGCCTCGCAGGTTGGCTTCCGTGGTCAGATCCGCGTCGGAAAAGTAGTGCCCGGGCAGCACGGGATGTCCCTCTCCCAGCCAGTCCCGGCACAGGAGAGCTCCCTGCCTTGACCGCTGGAGGTCGTCGCCAAAAGGAAATGAAAGGCCGTGGCTCGCCGTGAGCAGGATGGACGGTGTCTCGGCGCCTCCCAGCAAACGGCTGAGCTGCTTCTTTGTGGCCTGCGAGTCGATGAAGAGGTCATGGTTCCAACCCGAGCTATCCGTGGAACGATCCTTGGCAAGCTTTTCGGCGAGCGGCTTGATGAGCTCTCCCGCCGAGCGTTCGGTAGCAGCATCTCCTTGCTGGGAAACTCCAAAGAGGGTGAGACGCTTGGCGGGCAGAGTACCGTCTTCCGTAGTTGCTTTTTCCGCGGCTTCTTCCGTCTCGGTGACGTTGGCGGCGTAGGCCGCATAGCCGTCCGCGTCCTTGAAGTGAATCCTCCCCACCGCATATTGGATATCTAGATTGTACTGGAAACGGAAAGGGATCTCCTCCGGGCCGCCGACGATGAGCAGATAATAGGGGACGTAGTTCGGATCGGCGGGTCCAATGCCGGCCTTGCCGTCGAGAAAGCCTTCCTTCGTCGGTTTCGGCCCGACCTCATAGGTCTTGAAGTATTTGCCCGCTTGGCGCTTACGGCGCAGCAAGAGTGGCTTTAGAGCTTCTTTGACCTCAGGGCCGATTCCAGGAGCGAAGATCACTCCCCACCCTGCGGATTCCAGCCTCAGTGGATCGACATCCTGGGCGGGACGGCGATTCTTGTCGTCGCCGGTATCGGGGGCGTCGACAGCCTTGATCTTATAGTGATTGATCCACCATTGGGTATTACGCAACGACTTGAGGCGGAGGGGCTCGTCGCGGATGCGCTGGGCGAACTCCTTCTCCGTCGCCGGTTCCGAGAGAAATTGTCCTGTCCGGCCGTCGACGCCATTGAACACCAAAGCGCCGCTCATGCCGTCGTCTCCGGGAATCACTCCGAATTTCCCCTGTCATTTTTGAAGCTATTGAAGTCCGGGCAGGGTAGTCTACCGTCCGACCCGGGCGGCGGGTAGTCGACATCTGGAGCTGGCGGTGGGCGTTTGGGCACTGCGTCTGTCTCGATCGGCGGCTCACCTGCGGCATTCTTGATTCTCCACTCTCCCTGGAAGATGAACGGAGCCCAGAAAAAGGGAGAGCTCCAATCTTTCTCACCGCGCATCGAGAGTTGCGCGCAACGCAAGGCCGAAGAAGGTGGAAGGCTCTTGTCGATCATGGCGTGATAAAATCGCTTCATCAGCTCAGCGGTGGCGCGGTCGTTGACGTTCCACAGGCTTACCACCACCCTAGGGGCCCCCGCCTCCATGAAGCTTCGGGTGAGACTGATCAGACCCTCGCCGCGCACTTCGCTGCCGAGCCCCGTCTGACAGGCACTCAGGACGACGAGCTGCGCCGGCAGATCGAGGCGGCTGATTTCATGTGCTAGAAGGAAGCCATCATCCCGTGGGTTCCCCTGAGAATCCACCAGCGAGAGGACGAGCCCGGAGAGCTCGGGATGCTTGTCGTTGAGCAACCCGTGGGTGGCGAAATGAAGAATTCGATAGCGTTTGAGCTCCGAACTTTCCACGAGCTCACGGTTC
>Ga0134122_10001067_pt1 | contig 19678 bp, 13 predicted proteins | sample KB302_FD_96461 | JGI IMG/M metagenome (GOLD analysis project Ga0134122, IMG submission 96461) | Terrestrial soil microbial communities without Nitrogen fertilizer from Kellogg Biological Station, Michigan, USA - KB3-0-2 | ecosystem: Environmental > Terrestrial > Soil > Unclassified ... | reverse complement strand
GCCATCCGCGTGTCGGCGATGGGTCCGCCTTCGGATGTTGCAAGCGGGCCCGCGTATTCAAACGTGAGCTTTATTTCCGAACCAGCTGCGTATAGTTGTCCGAGATTAACCCGAACATTCAACTCGTTGACCTTATCCTGTATAAACTGAAGGGCCGTCTTGCCGTCCGCGGCTTTCACGCTCGAGATCGCGAGCGAGCCGTTCATCTCAAGCACGGCAGACTGAGTCGGCTTCAACGCCTTCATGGTTACAATCGCCTGCGCCTTGAGCGTGTGCGAGTCAGGCAGGAGTTCAGCATTGATCTTATAGCTCGTAATATCGATCGGTGAGGCCTGTTCGGTCTGAGCTGTCGTGGGGAGAACCAACGCGAGAGGCAATGCGATTATCAAGCCTGACACGGCGGTTCTCAGGATCCTTATTAATCTCATTCTGTAGTGTGTTCCTTTGCTTCTGTCTCTTTCTCGGCTGAACCGATTATATCATCGAGGTTGTTTGAGCGGCCAGTTCGGCCACTCTTCGAGGCACATCAATCGAATGATCAGGTTCTTTCTTCTTGCGGCCAATCAACCGATTAATCATACTAATCGTCCCATCGCTCAAGCGCTGAAACCAAGCGGCTGAAATGGCAAAATCAAAGAACACACGTCAAGTCTTTGTCTGTCAGCAGTGCGGGTCGCAACAGCCCAAATGGATCGGCAAGTGCCCGGACTGCGGAGAGTGGAATACGTTTGCTGAGGAAAGGAACGCGAGTTCCGCTGGCGAGTCGCCACGCGGTGCTTTGTTCCGCATGCGTGACGCGACGCCGCTCGGTTACAACGAGATTGAAAGCCAGGAAGACTCGCGGCAAAGCTCGGGAATTAGCGAGTTCGACCGCGTGCTTGGCGGCGGAATCGTGCCGGGCTCGCTGGTGCTGATCGGAGGGGACCCGGGAATCGGCAAGAGCACTCTTCTGCTTGAAGTGGCCGATAAGTTGACAACAAATTACGGAGAGGTTCTTTACATATCGGGGGAGGAAAGCGAGCGGCAAATAAAGCTTCGAGGCGAGCGACTTGGAATCAAACCAGCCGGCTTGTACATCCTCGCTGAAACCTGTCTGGAGCGCATTTTTCAAGAGATCGACGGGCTCAACCCTAAGGCGGTGGTGGTCGATTCCGTGCAGACCGTGTTCTCGATGAAGCTTGAATCAGCGCCGGGTTCAGTTTCACAAGTCAGGGAAGTCGCCGGTCAGTTCTTGTTGCTGGCGAAGAATCGAAGCTTGCCGGTGTTTCTTATCGGTCACGTGACAAAGGACGGCTCGATAGCCGGACCGAAGACGCTCGAACACATCGTAGACACGGTTTTGTATTTCGAGGGAGAGCGTCATCACAACCATCGAATCATACGCGCAGTGAAGAATCGCTTTGGTGCGGCAAACGAAATCGGCGTGTTCGAGATGACCGGAGCCGGGCTTGTGCCTGTTACAAACGCTTCGGGATTGTTTTTGAACGAACGCCCCGCCGGTGTTTCCGGGTCGGTGGTGACGGCCTGCATCGAAGGGACGCGGCCGATGCTTGTGGAGCTGCAGGCTTTGGTTGCTTCAAACAAATACGGCACCAGTCGCAGGATGACTCAGGGAGTTGACTCGAACAGGGTCGCGCTGTTGATGGCTATGCTCGAGAAGCGAGTCGGTATGAATGTGCTCGGGGACGACGTGTTTGTAAATGTAGCCGGTGGAATCACGATAGAAGAGCCCGCGGCCGATCTGGGCATTGTCGCGGCGATAGCTTCAAGCTTTCGCAACGTTCCGGTTGACGCGCACGCAGCGGTGTTTGGAGAAGTTGGTCTTGCCGGTGAAGTGCGAGCGACAAGCCAGGCAAGCGTTCGGGTGCGTGAGGCGTACGCCATGGGCTTTCGCCGATGCGTTGTGCCGAGCGGCAATCTTGCGGGACTCGACTACGATGATGGGATCGAGGTCCTTGGTGTGCGAAACGTCGCCGATGCGCTCGAGGCTTTGTTCTAAACCAATTTCTCTTGTCTTGCTCCTCTGAAAAAGCCAACTGACCAGAACGACATCGCCAGAAAGTAAAGAGGCCATATCAGAAGGAACAGCAGGGACATTTTGAAGTCGCATCTCGCCAGCCAGATCGCAGCCCTTATGGTTCGGACAAAAGGCATCAACGCAATAAGCGAAAGATGGCGCAACAGAACGGTTCCAGGCAAACCACCAAGCCTGCGCGCCAACGCGGAAGTTCTGCCGAGCTCGATTTGATACGAAAGCACCTCGTGCCAGCCGGTGCGGTTCAGGTGAGTCACCTTGATCGCCGGATCAAAGAGAATACGCTCGCGCGCGCAATGCATTTTCCAGTGAAGCAGAATGTCTTCGGCGGGCCACAAGTTTTCATGAAAGCCACCATATCGCTCAAACGTCTCTCGGCGATAGGCGACGCAAGCCGTTGGGACACTTGTGGAAAGGCGAAACGGCGCGGTAGGCATGAACTCCTTGAACTCGGCAAGATAGCCGATTAGCCCAATCAAACTTCTGGGCGTGCCGTTTTCAAGCGCGCCACCGACGGCTGCGAAACTATCTTCGCGATGTCGCTGCAAAGCCAGTTCGATCACGTTGGGATGCGCGACGCAGTCTGAGTCGATCATCAAGCAGAACGGCGCGCGAGTAGACCTCACACCCAGGTTTCGAGCGTCTCCCGCAAGGACCCTTGTCTTAAGGTGAATGAGCTGTACGGAGGGAAACTCATCCTCGACGATGCGCGGCGTCTGGTCGGATGAGCTGTCGACTACTGTGATGTCGAAACTGAGAGATGTTTGCTGGTTGACGATCGACGTGAGGCAGCGCCTTATCGTGCGCTCGGAGTCATAGCACGGCACGATCACGGATACGAACGGAGCAATCGTGTTGTTGATAAGCAGGTTTGAGGGCATTCGCTTTTGGCGCGCTAAGTACCGGCTCGGGCGTTTAGTCGTTCTGAGACGTTTGAGCCGCTCGCCGATAATGCTTCAATAACATCGACAGCCGTCGTTCGGGCCTTATTGGAAACGCGCAACTGCTCGCTAAAAACCGGGCCGAGACCTTGAGAGAAGTACAGAAGAATTCGATCGGCAAGGGCGACCGAGTCGCCGGAAGGGAATATCAAGCCATTCACATTGTCGAGGACCGCCTCCGAAAGCCCACCGGCGTCGGACGCGATGACCGGCAATCCGTTTGACAGCGCGATCTGAGCCACGGCGCTCTGGCTTGCGGTTACGTAAGGCAAGACCAGCACGTCGGCTTTGGCGAAGATTCCGGGCACCTCTTCGTTTTCAACATAACGATTGTCGATGGCGACAAGATTCTCAAGCTCGAGCGCCCGAATGAGATCGCGGTAATTGTCGATTGAGTCGTAGAACTCGCCAACGATCAAGAGACGGCAATCGATTTTCGCTACAACTCTGGGCATCGCTTCGAGAAGGACCGCGAGCCCTTTGTACTTCCGCACCTTTCCGAAAAAGAGGATCGTCCGGCCGTTACGACTCCCGGCGTCCTCGCCGGCGAACTCGTCGATTCTGGGTAAAGAGCAGACGGTGATGGGCTTGGCGGGCGTAAGCGACGACAGGTCGTCCCTATCTCGCTTCGAGTGCGTGATGAAATGGTCAGCCGATGAGAACGCGAACTTCAGCAGCGATCTGTCCAGAGGGTTACTCTCATGCGGATAGATGTTGTGACACTCGATGACTTGCTTGACGCCCGATCGTCGCAGCGCTCTTCCAAGAGTGCCGACAAGCAGGCCGAAAAACGGCTGCCACCATTGGAACACTACCACGTCCGGAGCGAAGGCTCTGATCGCTCGCAGCGCTCGGAGCCAGGCGATTGGGTTGAGCGGGGCAAGCAACGGCTCGGCACCCGGATCAAGCTTCGCGCGGCTGGTGTCGATCTCGGTGGTGCCGGGAAAAAGCAGACGGGGATAGAGCTTTCGGAATGAAATGACCTGCACGGCATGACCGCGCGCGCCAAGCTCACGATGCAACCAATATGTATGATGAGCTATTCCGCCGCGAAGAGGATAAGCTGGGCCGACTATCGTGATCCTCATCAGGCAGGGTCCCTGCGCCCGACCTGAATTGGAAGCTTTACTTCATCTTCCACCGCTTCGGTCCGGTCTTCGCTGGTTTCGATGATCGAGTAATCACTCTCGCGCCGGTACGAAAATGCTACCATTTCGGCAAGCAGTCCAAACAAGACGAACTGAACTCCAACAATGATTAGAAGTGTCCCAATAATCAGAAGCGGGCGGTTGCTGAGCCATTGACGGAAAAAGAGTCTCAATGCGACCAGGTAAAGATCGATCGCCGTACCGAGCCCACCCAACAGGACACCCATCAGGCCGAAGAAATGGAGCGGCCGGTTGGTGTATCGAGTCATCAATATCACGCTGAGCAAGCTGAAAACGCCGCCGAATACCTTTCCGATCCCGTAGTGTGACTTTCCATGCCGGCGCGGTGCGTGCTCAATTCTGACTTCGCCGAGCCGGAAGCCACGGTAACTGGCGAGGACCGGTATGTAGCGATGCCGCTCGCCGTATATCATTACTTCGTCGAGCACTTCCCTTCGGTAACATTTGAATCCGCAGTTTATGTCGTGCAGCCGCACACCGGTGAGCATCGAGGTGGTCCAGTTGTAGAGCTTCGAACCGATCCGCGTTGTCAGCGGATCGCTGCGGTGTTGCCGCCAGCCTGAAACCAGATCGTATCCCTCGTTGAGTTTGTCGATCAGAAGCGGCAACTGCTCAGGCAAGTCTTGCAGGTCGCCGTCCATCGTTACTACAAGGGGGTATCGCGCGGAACGAAACCCCGCGGCGAGCGCAGCTGACTTCCCGAAGTTTCGCCGGAACCGGATGTAGCGGACCGAGGAGTTGCGTCGTTGTAACTCTTTGATTGCGTCAACGGAGCCGTCGGTGCTTCCGTCATCGACAAAGATGATTTCGTACTGAACTGCAAATACCGACAGCACTGCGGCCAGTCGCGCGTTGAGATCATCGAGCGACGGGCGCTCGTTTAATACGGGTATGACTAGCGAGATTGAGAGGGATCCACGGCTCAACGTTTGCGCCCTTCGTTAGAACAACTACCGGACTCGGGCCGTTGCCCGTTCTTTTGGACTCGGATAAGATATAGCGCCCCGAGGCTTAAATACAAATGGAATGTTTGTATGCGTCCATCGTTAGCCCCGGATGCGTTCGGCAACTACTCCGCGCATTATGAAATCCCAGAAAGCTCGTCCGAAGCCTGAGCGAAAGAAAGCCGCCAAGGCTCGTTCCGGTGCGCGAAAGCACGAGGCCGGAAATCTGACGGAACGGAGGAACCTTCAGATCGCCGTCATGGCGCTTGTCGCTCTGGTTGTCATTTGTTATGCGAACAGCATCGGGAATGCGTTTGTCTTTGACGATCTTCAAGTGGTTCTTATTGATGGGAGGCCAACCAGTTTTTCGCACCTGATGCGAATGCTTACCTCTTCTTACCGGCCGATCAGAAACCTTTCGTATGCATTGGATTTTGGAATCTGGGGCGCAAGCCCGTTCGGGTTTCATTTGACCAATATAATCATCCACGCGGCAAACACTGTCCTGGTGTTCTGGCTTGTCCGCCGGATATCGAGCAACCGGGGATACTTACCGTTTGTTGCTGCCGCGATTTTTGCAGTCCATCCGATCCAAACCGATGCAGTCACATATATCTCCGGACGGCGCGACATTCTTTTCAGTCTCTTCTACATCGCATCGTTTCACGCTTATTTAAGTTTTAGGAAGAGTCGTTCGCCAAAGCACGCCGGCTTATTTGTGGGGCTGTGGGTTCTGAGCCTCATGACAAAGGAGATGGCGGTCAGCTTACCTGCCGTCATTTTTGTTTGGAACTTCTGTGACGCTTGGAGCGATCAGACCGGCTCGACACTGCGACGCAGCGTCGAGGCCGGGAAAAGAGCCTTTGCCGCTGACAAGTTGTTGTACATCGGGCTGATCGCCGCGGCAGCCGGCTATGCGTGGTACCAGACGTACCTCGTGGGCGCCAGCCTTCGTTCGGGCTACGCCGGCCTTCGTTACTGGGGGGGCGGGTTTATGGCGACGGCGCTTACGATGATGCGCGTGCACGCGTGGTATTTGAAACAGTTGGTTCTTCCGACTCCGATCGCGCAATACTACGGAGCATTCGACATTTCAACCACGCTGCTCGACTGGCGAGTGCTGGCGTCCCTGGTGTTAATCGTCGCAGTCCTGGCTGCCGCTTTCGCCTTGCTCGGCAAGAACAAAGCGATGGCGTTTGCGATCTTTTCATATTTTGCAATCCTGCTTCCGGTAAGCCAGATCATCCCGCACCACGAGTTGCTGGCCGATCATTACTTGTATCTTCCCATGATGAGCTTTGGCATGTTTATCGCCCTTGTATCGGAGAGGTTTGCTGTAAGCAAAGCGAACCGTCAATTCATCTATGCCGCTGCCGGTGGTTTGATCCTGGTTTTCTCCGTGATGACGGTGCTTCGGAACAACGATTGGAAGGACGAGTTCACACTCTGGCAGGCGAACTATGAAGCGGTGCCAAACTCACCGCGCGCCTCCTATAACCTTGGGAACCAATATCTCGAGCGGGATCCGAAGAAGGCGGAGTCACTTTTGAGGGAAGCGCTTGCTTCCGATCCGGGTTACCTTCTCACCTACGTAACCCTCGGGCAAATCCTGGTTAGCCAGAACAGGACCCGCGAAGCAGAGGAACTCATCAGACAGGGCTTTACCTGGGCGGACAACAAGAGCGGAGATTCCTTTGTTCAGCAGCCTCTTTGGTTCCGGTCGAAGCTTACGATGCTTCTAGGAGGGGCCAAATGGCAGCAGGGCGATCGCGCGCAGGGCGAACAACTCCTGAGGGAAGCCATAGCTCTCTACCCCGCTAATCTCGAGTCGTATGAGGTGCTCGCAAATTGTTATGCAAGCGTCGACCGATCCAAGGAAGAGGGCGTATTGAAAGAAGCCGTCGCAGTCGCCCCGGGCGCATATGACACTCAAGCCCGATTGGTTTCGCTGCTGATAGAAAACAAACGGTTCGCAGAGGCGCTTCCGTACCTGGTGCAGATGAGCCAGTTGAAGCCTGCAGCGGGGGAGTGCAATAAAGCTCAAAAGTACACTTCGGCCTTGCGGAGCGCGACTTCTGGAGCTGGCGAGTACGCCGAGGCATTGCGCGCAGCCTTACGGGCGTGCGAAAGATAGGGTTACGCGAATGGTCTCAGTGATGTCGAACCACGAAACGGTTGAGCTGCCTGATAAACCTCTGGTCGTCATCGAGCGGAGCAAGCCATGGGTCGCGTTGAATCTGCGCGGGGTCTGGGCTTATAGGGAGCTGCTGTACTTCCTGATTTGGCGCGACCTAAAGGTGCGTTACAAGCAAACGCTACTTGGTGCGAGCTGGGCGATCATCCAGCCGTTGATCACAATGCTGGTGTTTACCTACTTCTTCGGCAAGCTCGCTCGTGTGCCCACCGACGGTGTGCCTTATCCGATATTCTTCTACACCGGGTTGGTTGTATGGACTTATTTTTCAAATGCACTCATAAGCGGCGCGAACAGTCTGGTAGGCAATGCTAATCTGATTACCAAGGTTTATTTTCCGCGGTTGATCATACCGACCGCCGCCGTGCTTTCGGGTCTGCTTGATTTCGCAATCGCGTCGGTGTTGTTGGCGGGATTGCTGCTCTACTATGGCTTGCCAGTGACTGTTCGATATTTGATGTTTCTTCCGTTGGTGGCACTTGTGACTATGCTCGCGCTTGGTTTCGGGGTATGGCTCTCGGCGTTGAACGTCCGTTACCGGGACGTCCGGTACGCGCTGTCGTTTCTCGTGCAAATATGGATGTTCGTGTCGCCCATCATCTATCCCTCCAGCGTCGTGCCCGAAGAATGGCGCTGGCTGATGGTGTTGAACCCGATGACTGGCATTGTCGAAGGGTTTCGCGCCTCGTTGTTCGGCAATCCCATCCAATGGACCGCCCTTGGCTATTCAACGGTGTTTACTGTGGCCAATCTCTTTTATTCCGCTTACGTGTTCCGGCGGACGGAGCGGCATTTTGCCGAGCTGATCTAAGCAAGATGAGACCCATAATAAAAGTCGAAAACCTGAGCAAGCAGTTTCGTATTCAGCCGACCAATCGGCCGGCCGTTCGATACGACACGCTGCGCGAGTCTCTCGTCGAGACCGTCAAGTCCCCGCTCAGGCGCGCACGAGCCAACGGCAAAGCTGCTGGCGACATGATTTGGGCGTTAAGGGATGTGAGCTTCGAAGTGATGCCGGGTGAGGTGATGGGAGTCATCGGGGCCAATGGCGCGGGGAAATCGACGCTGCTGAGTGTACTGTCGCGGATCATCGAACCGACGGACGGCAGGGCGGAGCTCTTTGGGCGTGTCGCAAGCCTGCTCGAAGTGGGTACCGGGTTTCATCCTGACTTGAGCGGCCGCGAGAACATCTATTTGAACGGCGCGGTTCTGGGCATGAGACGCCGCGAGATCGACGAACACTTCGACGAGATCGTCGCTTTTGCCGAAGTTGAGGACTTTATCGACACCGCGGTCAAGCGTTACTCGAGTGGAATGTATGTGAGGCTCGCTTTCGCCGTCGCCGCTCACTTGAATCCCGAGATTCTTCTCGTAGACGAAGTGCTTGCGGTTGGCGATGCGAGTTTTCAGCGCAAGTGCCTCGGCAAAATGGACGAAGTCACCCAAAACGGCCGAACAATCTTGCTGGTCACCCACAACCTCGACGTTATCGCGAAGCTTTGCGGACGAGCGATCTTTCTGAGGAAAGGTCAAGTCGCGGTCTGCGGCCCGGCCCAGGAAGCGCTGAATTGTTACATCACTACAAGCAACGAGTCATCATCACCAGATTGATGACTTAATCGCGCTGGCCATCGCCGCCCTGATGCCGCACTGCCGGACGTCGAGTAATGCTCTATCTGGGGAACGTCGCCCCGCGCTCTGAAGTTATCTGACTGTTAGAAAGGGACTTTTGCGTGCTCGTTTCACTGCGGGAACCTGAACAATAGCGTTGACATAGACATGCCCTTATGTTTGAATTCGACCGTCAGAAGCTCTGAGCCCTCAAGAAAAAATCTCAAGCGTTAGCCAGGCTGCACCGATTAGGCCCTATTCGGTTCTGGGAGATTCAGTTCACTCTTCCGATGCAGTTCAAAGCCCCTTCGGCTCGTCTTGAGATCAAAGCGATGACTTTCTGTGACAAGAGGCGATGCTGGCCCGTTGGCTCCTTTCATAAACAGTTGTAATTGAGCTACGCCTGGCATGTGGGAACGCGTCGAGTCCTGAAGCAGTTTCCAAGCTTTGAGTTCGCTTGAAGCCAAGCAACTCGGGGAGCCGTCTTAGCGGAGGCAAGTTATGGAACGCGTTCTGTACCGACTCTCGATCAAATCCTTCATTATTCTGGTTTGCTTTTTATGTGTGACGCAGTCCGCACTGGCAACTACGGTAGTTCGTCCGTCGGATGTCGACATGATTGTTGGAGCGCGGGCAATCGTTAGAGGCAAGGTATTGTCGGTCGGCAGCGCGTTCGATGAACACGGTAACATCTACACCTACACAACGGTACGCGTAAAGGAAGTCCTCAAAGGGCAGATATCCGAGCGCCGCATAGTGATCAAGGAGTCCGGGGGTCAGGTCGGAGAGCAGGGCTCTGTCGTCTTCGGCACACCTCAATTCACGCGTGGGGAAAAGGTTCTGTTGTACCTGGACACCTGGAAGGATGGCAGCCTCAGAGTTCATCAGATGTTTCTTGGCAAGTTCTCAATTGTTCAGGACGAACGGACTGGCGAGGAAACAGCAATTCGGAGTGAGCCGGACGGTCACGTAGCCGTTTTACATTCCAACTCCAGCGATCCGATCACCGATCGAATGGAGCTCTCCGCGTATTTGAAAATGTTGCGCGGCGGGCTGATCGCAAATGCGGAGCGCTCACAGCAGTTTGAAGAAACGTACTACGGGAAAACCCCGCTGCTTCCGCAGCCACCGGAGTACAGGGGCTTAAGTGACAGGGGCGACATACACCCGGACTTTGTATTGATTAACTCTCAGCATCCCCGCTGGTTTGAACCCGACACCGGGGAACCGGTCACGTTCATGGTGAACCCCGATGGTGCTCCGAACGGAAACATAATGGCCGATGTGACGGCGGCGATGAACGCATGGTCTACCGTTCCTGGCTGCGCCTTGCAAGTTGCAAACGGAGGCGCCCAGTCGGTGTGTGCGCCGACATTCGGGTTGAACACAATCATATTCAATGCATGCGACGGACGCTGGGCACCGGCTCCCGGATGTGCGGGAATACTTGCTCTTGGAGGTTTGGGCTGGACTGGTACGACAAAAGTAGTAAATGGCACAACGTTCCATCAAGCGGTGGCGGGTTTCGTAAGCGTCAACCCCAACGCCCTATGTAATTTCAACGACCCGTGTAACGTCAGGGAAATGCTCACTCACGAGATTGGTCACGCGCTGGGGCTTGGCCATTCGCTGGATGCGGCTGCGACGATGTTTGGAATTGCGCACTTTGATGGGCGCTGCGCGTCACTCAGACCGGACGATGTCAATGGAATTACGTTCATATACCCGGCGACAGGCGGAGGGCCCGGTCCATTGACGGTCGCCACGTCGGTTCTTGCCGGCGGCACCCCAAACACGGCCTACAATCAGACCCTGATCGCGACGGGAGGCACCCAGCCTTACAGTTGGAGCCTTGTTCCGGGTCAAGGGACGTTACCGCCCGGTTTGAGCTTGAGCGCGTCGGGCGCCATCACGGGCACTCCTACCACTAACGGGACCTCCAACTTCACGGTGAAGGTGACCGACAACGCGGGCGCAACCGCGCAAAAGGCGTTGGCCATTACGATCGCAGACGCGGCGGTTCCGTTGAACTCACAGTTCATATCGCAGACGGTTCCGACCAGCATTCAGCCATCGGGGGTATTCAATGTAAATATGAAGTTCCTGAACACGGGCACGCGAACGTGGAGTGGTGGTTCGTACTTCTTTGCTTCGCAGAACCCGCCGTTGAATACGACCTGGGGAGGGAACGGCGTAAATCTCGGCGCGTTTTCAGTGGGTCCAGGGCAAACGATGGATGTCAATTTCACCGCCCAGGCGCCGCCAACCCCAGGGAATTACAACTTTCAATGGCAGATGTACGAAAACGGCGGGGCGGGCTTTTTTGGACAGGTATCGACGAACGTGGTTATCCAGGTTGGGGCCCCGGCTGCTCCAACCGATGGTGCGGCGTTCGTGTCTCAAACCGTTCCCACGTCGATGAACAGCGGTCAGACCTACAATGTTTCGGTTACGATGAGCAATACCGGTACGTCCACCTGGGCTGCCGGAACTTACTATCTCAGTTCGCAGAATCCACTGGGTAATAACACCTGGGGATTGAACCGGGTAAATCTGGCCTCCTCAGTGTCCCCGAACGCGCAAGCCGTGTTTACTTTCAGCGTCACCGCGCCCTCGACGCCGGGCACCTACAATTTCCAGTGGCAGATGGTGGGAGCGGGAGCCAGCCTTTTCGGAACCGCTTCCTCGAACGTTGCCGTGACCGTTAGCGGGGGCAGCGGCGGTTCGCCTCCAATCAAGCTGACGGGAAATCCATTCGGCACAAGCCCTGCCTGGACGCCTGGGCGTGAGTTTGACAAGGCGTCGGACGGAAACGTCAGCACCATCTTCGACTATGCATTTGAGAGCGGGGGCTACACCGGGATTGACCTTGGGGCCGCAGCGAATGCGCGAAGAATCGTGAAGATACGATTCTTCCCAAGGAGTGATTGGCCGGGTGGACCGGGAAGAATGGTTGGTAGCCGGTTCCAGGGTTCAAACTCCAGCAACAGCAGCGGCTACGTCGACCTCTTCACTGTGAGTACGGCGCCAGGTTTAAACAGCTGGGTCGACGTCACGATCACCGATCAAACGGCATACAGATACTTGCGCTATCTCTCACCGGAGGGCGGCTACTGTAACATCGCAGAGATTGAATTCTACACCGACACAACCGCGCCGCCGCCGCCTCCGCCTCCTGATCCGGGACCTCAACCGATCAAGGTGACAGGAACGGCATTCGGCACGGGCCCGCCCTGGGCTGTTGGGCGGGAATTTGACAAGGCATTCGACAACAACACCTCCACCATCTTCGACTATGCCTTTGCAAATGGTGGCTACACCGGATTAGACCTCGGCTCGGCTGCGAACGCGAGGAGAATCGTCAAGATAAGATTCTTTCCGAGGAGCGATTGGCCCGGTGGACCCGGAAGGATGGTGGGCGGGAGGTTCCAAGGCTCGAACACCAGTAACAACAGTGGCTTCGTCGATCTTTACACCGTAACCGCGCCACCTTCGCTTGGGAATTGGGTTGAAGTGACGGTTTCGGATCTGACGGCGTACAGATACCTCCGCTACTTGTCGCCGGATGCGAGTTGGGGAAATGTTGCCGAGATCGAGTTCTACACAGACTCAAGCGCACCCCCCGGCCCAACGCCGATCAAGCTTGCGGGGACCTCGTTCGGCACCAATCCACCGTGGACACCTGGCCGCGAGTTTGACAAGGCTTTTGATGGAAATACCTCGACCATCTTTGACTATGCTTTCGCAAACGGGGCCTATACCGGGATCGATCTTGGATCGGCCAACGCAAAGAAGATCGTAAAGATCCGCTTCTTCCCAAGGAGCGACTTTTCGGGTGGTGGAGCTCGAATGTTGGGCGGCAAGTTCCAGGGCTCGAATGCCGGAAGCAACAGCGGCTTCGTTGACCTCCACGTTGTGACTTCAACACCCGCTCTTGGGAATTGGATCGAAGTGACGATCTCGGATCAGACGGCATACAGATACTTGCGTTATGTATCTCCGGATGGCGGTTACGGAAACGTCGCTGAGATCGAGTTCTATACTGATCAATAAATGCTTCGCACCTGATCCGAATCCGTCGGGTCTGGTACGCGTCCTAAAATCTGATTGGCTTCAAGGGAGCGCGAGCTTGCACAACAACAAAGCTTGCGCTCTTTGTCTTGTCTGAGTGCCTCGCGAACAGAGTGAGGCGTGAGGACCCAACGTTTTGATCAGTCGAATTGCGACTCGAAGGTTGCCTACCGCACAAACCGGGAGAACTGCTACTCCGCGCGCATGCAGGCAATTACATCCTGGTGATTATCCCAACCTTGCTCTTGGAGCAGCATAATGCGAAGGCTTGGCAGTTTGTGAACTTGAGAAAGAACCCAGGGCAGCGTGGATAAGGAGACTCCATACCCGGGTTTCCAATCGTAGTCTCGATATCCGAAACCGGTGCGCTGATAGTCGTCAACCACTTCACTTACCTGGTCCGGATCTAACCCGTAAAAGTTCTCCGTCAGGATCCTTTTGGCAGCGCAGCGCCCTTGAGTTGTAAAAACTAAAATCCCGCGAGGAGCTAAAAGCGAAGTAAACAGTTCCAAGAACCCGTGCCAGCGGCCTTGATCCAGGTGTGTAAACAATGATCCGCACCAAATGAGATCGAAGCGATTATCAATAGCCACGTCCTTCGGAGATACTTTGGAGTATACGGGAACTGCGCCAAATGACTTTGCGCAGAAATCAACGCCGTCCCGATCGAGATCACAAGCGGTTATCTGGGCCTCGGGAAAGACGGCTCGAAAGACTCGAAGCACCCGCCCGTGTCCGCAAGGAAAATCGAGAATGGTCCTAAGGCTGTCTTTCTCTGCCGCAAGCATCGCGAGCCTTACACACCGTAACGCGGAGGCCCCGACTCCAAAGTAATGATCCTGGTTGCCCCAGTTCATTGCGTCGTTTGGTGAGATCTTGTCAATTCGTCTCTCTCTCAGTATCTCGAGAAGAGTCTCCATCGATGGAGTCTCACCCATTTGCGCAGCAGCGACACCAGGGTCATTGCGAATAGAGCCTTTTCCCAGAACTTTCTTGAGTACGCCCATTGGTGAACTCACCAGAGGCGGTCGGGCCCGCCAGAACCGAACAAGCGCCGTTAACTCTAAGGTATTTGTTGATTATGAGCAAATAGCCGAGGAGTTTGGTAGCGATGTTAATGATTGCTGGCGATAACTGCTACAGTGGGGGAGGACTGGTGCCCGGCGCAATTACCCAATCCCGAGTGATTAGCTTTCCTACCGGGCCGGCGGCGGTTTTGAGGAATATCAGTGTTATTGCATTAGTGGTTATTTGCCCGACGATGGCCTATAATCTCGGGCCACACTTCAACTGATCATGAACATTACCGTGTCTCATCCAGTGAAGGACGCCTCAGCTGCAAGACCGGAGCCAGGCAGAATCGAGCCAGCCGATGATCGCGGATTGTCCATCGGAAGCGCCGATAGCGCGTTGGTTACCGTCATAATAGTCAACTACAACGGTCGTCATCACCTGGAACGCTGTCTCCCGTCTGTTCTGCAAACACGCAAGAACGAGTTTGAAGTGATTGTGGTAGACAACGGCTCGACCGACGGAACTATTGAGTGGCTCTCCGAACACTATCGGAAGATTCGTGTATTGGCGTTGGGCAGCAATCGTGGATTTGGCGAAGCCAACAGGCTTGGTGTTGAAGCCGCGCAAGGCGAGTTTATCGCGTTCCTGAACAACGACACAGAAGTTGACCCGGGTTGGCTGACCCCGTTGATTGAAGCTCTCAACTCCGACGAAGAAATTGCAGCTGCTTGCTCTACCCTCAGATTGCTGGATCAACCCGAAGTGCTTAATGCCCGGGGCGGCGGAATGTCAAAGCTGGGCTACGGATTTGATCACGACTTTGGGTTCCCCGTTTTGCCGGACGTCGAACGGCAAAAAGACGTGCTGTTCCCAACCGCGGCGGCGATGCTGATGCGCACCGGCGACTGGGAGACAAGCGGCGGATTTGATCGAGCTTTCTTTATGTATCACGAGGATGTGGATTTGGGTTGGAGACTTTGGTTGCTTGGAAGACGAGTAGTTGTGTGCGCCGATTCGGTTGTCTATCACCTTTGCGGTGGCACGACAAAATCGTTGCGAGGACTTGATTGGCGAGCGAATTTGGGAATGCGCCACAACGTGCGGTCACTAATAAAGAATTACGAGACCAGGAACCTGATGATCGCACTCAAGGGAATCGTCGGCAGGTGGGTGCGCTATCGGAGCGTTACCCAGGCCGTTGCAGTTGTGGCGTGGAATCTGAGACATTTGCCCGACACCTTGAGGCAACGCCACTGGGTCCAGAGGCGGCGAGTACGATCGGACAGCGAGTTGTTTGATCGAGGTCTGATCGCGCAGTTTAAGTTTCCACCCCCCGCGCCTGAACTCTCCCACGCAGAAGTTGCGGCGTCCGCGGAGTGGATACCGTCCCCGGTTTTGTTGCCGGGACAGCACTCGTCGTTGGGAAGGCTCGACTTCGGTTGGTATGGTCGAGAAAAGCATTCTGATGGCTGGGTTCGCTGGATCAGCGGAAATGCGAGATGCTTCCTGCGAACCGGGCCCAGCGAACGAGGCCGACTGTTGGCAAGCGTGCACCTTCCGTCAGTGGTGAGCGGGAATCGAACCATTGTCGTGATGTGTAACGGCGAGCAGACTGCTCATCGCCTGGAAAGCGCCGCCTGGGAGACAATCTCCTTGCCGGTTACAAGCGATCCAGACGGTCTTTTGGACGTCCACATAATCTCGAGCGAGTGGATTCCCCATGCCTTGCTTGGCAGTCACGATTTTAGAAAGCTGGGATGCCGAGTAAAAGAGATCCGCTTTGAAGCGGAGCAATCTCATCGTCAGGAAGTTCATCGAACCGCTTCGGTCATAATCCCTACGTACAACCGTTGGAAGATACTTCAAGAAACTTTGAGCGCGCTGGAACGACAAACGTGGCGGGACTTCGAAGTTCTGATCGTTGACGATGGCTCAACCGACGAAACCTCGGAACAACTTGACCCGTGGCTGCGCCGGCGCCATGCCAACTCAAGTTTCAAAAGCTTCCACCAGGAGAACCTGAAGCCCGGCAAGGCACGCAATCACGGCCTGCGATATGCAACTGGAGACATCGTCATATTCATTGGCGATGACACAATCCCGGACATGAATTTTGTCGAGCGGCATATGACCCGACACAATGAGATGGGCGAACCCTGCGCGGTGCTGGGATTCACAGATTGGCACCGCGAGAGAATGCGAGTCACGCCCTTTCTCGAGTTCATAAACACGGATGGACCTCAATTCGGATTCGGCCATTTTCAGAATGGGGACGATGTGCCCTTCAGCTGCTTTTATACTTCGAACATATCTGTTCCTCGGGCAATCCTTGGTGACGAGCCGTTTCATCCCGCGTTTGATTTTGTCAATTGGGAAGATGTGGAGTTAGGCTATCGCTTGAGCTTGCGCGGCCTGCGCATCGTCTATGACCTTGGCGCAAAGACGCAGCATCTGCATCCCATGGATATGGCCGCATTCTTCAAGCGGCAAGTACAGATTGGTGAGACGATGCGTGTGATTCTCGGTCTTCATCCGGAATTGGAACGGAGCGACTCAATGCCCCCGGCTACGCCGGGGAGAGGGGTCTCTATCGTCTGTCGCGTCGCACGATGGCTCCTGCCGTTGCTTGGTTTTCTCGATGCTCGGAGAATAACGCTACCGGTCCGCGTCTACAGGGCAGTTTCCTATTCCGGACTATTCGAGGGCAGGAAAAGAAGCCGCTTAGTCGAGCAAGAATAGCGAGGCGGGTCTTCAAAACCCAGGTCAGGACTTTGCTGAATCCCATAGCTCATCAAATCTGTTTCGCAACACCCCAGCGCATCGTACCATCGGCGTGGTACGAGCACATTCCTTTTGCCATGTTTCTTGTGTCCGTCTTGAGGCCCAAAATGATTGTGGAGCTGGGGACTCATTTTGGGATGTCATATGGCGCTTTTTGCCAGGCCGTAAAGGAGCTGGGTCTTGATACGCATTGTTATGCGGTTGATACCTGGGAGGGAGATAGTCACTCCGGACTCTATGGACCTGAAGTCCTGGCAGGACTGCGAGCGCACAACGCGTTCTTCTATGAGAGTTTTTCTCGGCTTATCCAAAGCACGTTTGACCAGGCGCTGGAACATTTTGGCGACGGGACCATTGATCTGCTTCACATTGACGGGTATCACGCGTACGAAGCTGTAAAACATGATTTCGAGTCGTGGCTTCCAAAAATGAGCGCAACCGGAGTGGTCCTGCTGCACGACATCAATGTCCGAGAGCGTGATTTCGGGGTGAGGAGGGTTTGGGACGAGATAAAATCCAGGTACCAGCATTTCGAGTTCATACACGGACATGGTCTGGGCGTTCTGGCGGTAGGCCGGGTGAGCTCCCCGGAGTTTCAGGAGTTGTTGAGTGCGACCGACGATCAGATGGTGACGATTCGGGATTTCTTCTTTCACCTTGGCAGCAGGCTTACCTTGAAACTAGCCGACGAAGACAAAGCGCACACTTTAAGCCTGCAGTCGGATTTGCTGGAGCAGCAGAGACAGGTGCTGGATTCCCTTAGAGCCGATATTGATCGGTATCAGCAATTGACCGCAACCCTGGAGCAGAAAACCGAAGCTCTTTCGGCGCAGATGGAAGAAAAGGAGCAGGCAATTGGATCGGTTTCGAGGCATCTGGAAAGGCAACAACAAGCGATGCAGTACCTCTCGACCCAGTTGGAAGAGAAAGAACGGACTGTCCAGGTCCTGTCGGCACAGGTGTCAGAGAAGGAGAACTCAGCGGCGTCGCGTTCGGCCCAACTGTCCGGGAAAGAGAATGAACGTGAGCAGACCAAAGGACGCGGGTTAAGGGAATCGGTGGCCCGCTGGCTCGGCCGCCGCTCAAGTTAGGTTCAAACTAAGAAAGAATGAGCAAGCTAAGGCACGCCGCACCGTCTGCGAAAGCTTTGTGAAGATACCTCCCAAGCGAATCTCGCTAGCCATGCTGTTGTTGGCAGGCGTAATAACCATCGCTTGTCGAAGCGAAAACCAACCGCCGGAACCGATGCCCGGCCTAGCTCAACCGGCCGGGAAGGGAACAAAGATTGGAGCCTATGATCCATCCACGTCGGTCTTCTTTCTGCACTACAGTACTTCATCGGGGATTGCGGAGACGATAGTGACGTTTGGAGGCACCGGCGATGTCCCAGTGGTCGGAGACTGGGATGGAGACGGCACCACGACCATCGGTACTTATAAGCACGCAAGTTCATCCTTCTATCTTCGGAACAGCAACACAATCGGCGATTCGGATTTGATTGTGCCATTCGGCGCGCCCGGCGATGTTCCTGTTGTAGGGGACTGGGACGGGAACGGTACGACGACCATCGGAGTCTACAAGCCGGGAACCTCTACCTTTCATCTGCGCAACTCCAACACGCCCGGCAACAGTGATTTGGTCGTCGCGTTTGGTGCGCCGGGCGACGAGCCCATCGTTGGAGACTGGGACGGCGATCGCACTACGACAATCGGGGTGTTTAAGCGTGCGAATAGTACCTTTCATCTCCGAAACAGCAATGCGCCGGGGGATTCAGACATCATAATCAGAATCGCAGTTGAGGGAGATGCTTCTCAGATTCTTCCTCTGGCTGGCGATTGGGACGGAAATGGGAGTACGTCCGTCGGCTTGTGGAGAGGCGGTATTTTCTATCTGCGCAACAGCAACACCTCGGGCTCTGCGGAAATAACGGCGAAGTTTGGGCTACCGTATCAGGTTCCCCTGGCGGGAAACTGGGATGGGAAGTAAGCCTAGCGAGCTGCTAAGGATCGGCGGGCTGAACGCAGCCCCGCAGTCGCGGATGAGATGACCAGAAGCAGCAGCGTAGCACCCGAAATCCAAAGTCCCGCGATGAGGGCAGCCGGTCTGTATCGAAACACAACCTGATGCTTTCCTTCCGGTACGACTACGCCACGAAAAGCGTAGTTGACTCGGAAAACTGGTTGCTCGCCCCCGTCAACATAGGCTTTCCATCCTGGGCCCCAACTATCGTCGAGCACCAACATTGACGGACACGGTGTGACGGCTTCGATTACGATCTCGTTCAATCGGTCGCTTACAATGGTTGCTTCCGAATCGGGCGCGAGACCTGGCGAATCGCCAACGGGCAAGCCAGTTTGTGCCGCCGCCTTTTCTCCAATTACGATGGCTGCATCACGAGCAGTGAACGACCGGTCTACGAGCATCCTCAACGAGTCGGGTGCATCAGCCGCGATCAAAACTTGCGGCACCAGAAACGCCCGCGGAAGCGCGTGCGGTAGTTTGTATATCCAACCATCCTCGGCTTGGTAAACAAGCTGCAGCGTACCCGCGGAGAGAGGCTCGCTGCCGCTGGCGTCGGCCGGCGTCACATTGGGAGGCGCGATCAGAAACCCCACTGAAATCTTTTCCATAAGATCGATTGGAAGCAAATCGTGATAGAAGTATGGCCTGTAAGCTGGTGGAATGTCTCGCGCGAGAACCCCTGCTTTTTCTACCGTTCGCCACAGCGCCGCCGTCGGAAGGGGCAACAGCGACTCATAACCGGCGCCCACCACGAAGCCCTCGCGGATCCGGCGGCCCTCCTCGGTGCGGATCGGGACGTTCTGCAGGTTCGGGTCGGTGGAGCTGAGCCGGCCGGTCGCGGCGATGGTCTGGATGTAGGTGGTGTGGACCCGCTGGTCCTCGGCGACAGACTTGAG
>Ga0134122_10001066_pt1 | contig 19683 bp, 14 predicted proteins | sample KB302_FD_96461 | JGI IMG/M metagenome (GOLD analysis project Ga0134122, IMG submission 96461) | Terrestrial soil microbial communities without Nitrogen fertilizer from Kellogg Biological Station, Michigan, USA - KB3-0-2 | ecosystem: Environmental > Terrestrial > Soil > Unclassified ... | reverse complement strand
TGAAGAAGGGGTGCGTTTTACGACCGCTATGCTTGGGTCAGCAGTGGCGAATGATCGAATCGCGCTCGATTATGCGCTGGGCCTGGAAGATAATGCTGGTTTGCGACTCGGTGACGAACTCAAAAAAATCGGCTTCGCCGGAGACAGAAAGGTACCGATCGTGCCGCCTCATGCTTTCCTCGAATGTCATATCGAGCAGGGGCCAATCCTTGCAACGGAAAAAGTAGATATCGGGGTCGTCATGGGCGTGCAAGCCATCTCTTGGTTTATGATCGCGATCGAGGGCAGGGCGGCACATGCCGGCAGCACGCCGATGAATTTCCGACGGGATGCCATGCGTGCCGCGGCCCTGATCGCGCTGGAAGCGTATCGCATGACCACCTGCGGGGAGTTTGGACCGGAAATGCGCACTGCCATGGGCTCTTTTGTCCTGGAGCCGAATGCCGTCAACGTGGTCGCCAGCAAGGTCAGCTGTTCCCTGGATCTGCGGAATCCTGAAGATGGACACATGGATAAAGCCGAGACCCACCTCAAGGCATTTTTGAAAGAAGTGGCAGCGGAGACCACTACCGAAATCAGCTATGAACAGACGGTAAAAACACCCCTGGTGAACTTTCATCACGGTGTCCAAAAGCTGATTGCCGAGAGCGCTCATGAGCTCGGATTGTCCTCAAAAAAAATGATCGCCGGCGCCGGGCATGACTCGCAAGAATTCGCACCGCGTGCCAAAACCGCCATGGTCTTTATCCCCGGATTATACGAGGGCATCAGTCACAATCCGCGCGAGTATTCCACGCCGGAGGCTTGTGCCAATGGCATCAATGTTCTGCTCCGAACCGCTGTGAAATTGGCTCAGGAATAAAAAGCGCTAGCTTCGCCTATTGCTCCTAAGGCTCAAAAAATTTTAAGTTCAGGAAAGTGTAAAGTTTCTTGGTATCATGCTGGTATGAATTCGAAATCAATCATCTGGATTTTCATGTTTCTTGGCTCTACTATCGGTGCCTATATTTCTGCTCTCTGGGGTGCTGAGTTTTTGTCTTTCTCTTCGATAATTTTGAGCGCGGTCGGTGGTATCTTAGGAATCTGGGTCGGTTATAAATTGAGTAATTAAAAACAATTGCTCCAGCAGATTGGCTCAGTATCTTAATTTGATTCGGTGTGCTTTTGCGCGGGAGCATATGTGGCGACGCCCACTTGCTCTCGGTGTTAGGAATATATGTTTGATGTTTTTACGAAAAAACGGAGCAAGTGCTCTATAAAGACACCTGCTCCCGCGAAGGATTTAAGTCAGCTTATATTTGATAATTTTTACGCGTGTTTTTGATCCTACATTCCTACCATAGTACCCTTGAAACGTGGCGTATTTTTCCGCCTCGGAGGGGTACTTTTCGTGTCCAAGCTTATCTTCTTCGGTCATATTTGCAAAAGTTGTCTCTTTGGTGCTTATAACAAAAGCTTGTGCGAATTCTCTTTCTCCTCCGACAAATGAAAGAGTATCTCCAACTTGAATATCTGCAACAAGAGGGTCATCGCTAAGTCTCCATGTTGCATATTTTTTCCCAGAGAGAATAAGTTCAGGCAAATTAGGCGCAAACTTTAGTTGTTTCATAGTTTTAAAATTACTTATAACGACATAAAATGGGCGCTTGTTTTTTACGTGCTTTAGTTGGATTCAACGTGCTTTTTAAAATTCTCGAGAATTGCCTGCCAGCCGCCGCGTTGCAGCTCCTCACTGTTTTCATTTTCCATTTCAAAGGTCTCGGTCACTTGGACACCCCCGGGAGTATTCGCGAATTCTACCGTTACGTGCCGACCGTCATCGATATCATATTCGATCAGTTCGTTCGGTGTTACCGCTGCATACTTCCCGGTAAAATCAAAGGACACGCTCTTGTCTTTCGCGGCCATGGTGGTTTTGAATCTGCCGTCGACCTTGAGGTCATTCTCAGCCTGGGGCGCTTCCCAGTCATCTGAAGCAAAAGCCCACTGAGTGATGTGTTCCGGTGCATTCCAGTAACGCCAGACCTTTTCCATCGGCGCATTGATAGTAGTTTTTACGGTGATGGTTTTTTTCTCCATATTTTAGGATTAAATGACCCCATGAGGATAACAAAAACTCACTGACTATTGCTAACATATTTTACTTGCTCCGCGAAAGATATGTTATCAGGAAAATTTGGGGAAATAGTCTCAATCTCTTCGAAATTCCGCGCCGCCAGGTAATCCGGATTTTCTTGAATGAATTTTTTTAGATCATTTTCATTGCATCTTCGCCCAAACTAAAGCGTGATCCGAATGCCCCCTCTTGAGTCCGCTCTGAATGAGTTCCAAGCCTTTTCCAAAGATGTGATCTACATTTTTGAAAAAAAGAAGTCGAAAAAAAGGAGTGAAGCTGCAGGTGGGTTCTCCCGGTGAAAAACGCAGAAATGATCGCAGTTCTGGCATGCTGAGGAATAATGTTTCACACGTGGAATTAAAATCGCCCATGACTAGCGTGCGAGCAGCGCGAAAGTTTGTTTGCAACAGCTGTTGGAAGGCTTCCGTTTGAGCTTGGAAGGCCGCCTTCATTTTCCCCACCGGCAGTGCCAGGTGAACTTGTAAAACATCCAGATCGATTTCCGGGATGTAGATTCGAATATTCCCGCTGCCATGATTCAGTTGGTTGGAAAATTTGGGGAGCGGTTTTATTTCTGCTGTGAACTTTGAAGCAATTATATTGATGCCGGAAACTTTTACTTTTTCCAAGCGATGTCCCTCTTCAGCATAAATCGAAATATAGCCGCTTTTTTTGAGAAATTTCCGTAACTCCTGCTCCTGCTGCCAGCCCAATACTTCAGAAATCCCGAGAATATCAGCATCAGCTTTTGTAATCATCTGAAAGGTTCGCTCCAGATTTCCTTTGCGCATTGCTTTTTGTAAATTCTTCATGCCGAGCAGAAAAAAATGCGAGGAAATGCTCCGCCAAAAAGAAGTTCCGTCGAAAGCAAACATTTGATTGTAAGTAGCTACTTTGATCTGAGCAGAAAGGCGTGCCATAAGTGGGAAAATCCAAAACTCTGAAAATTATATTTTTACTATCAAGCATTGAGATCCAGAGCGCTGTACGGTGCGCCGGGGGCGATATAACTCCAGAATCGGTTCGGGTTTGTCGGCAAAGAATTCATCGAAAGCCCTTTTGACCCCGGGGGAATTGATGTAATCGTGGGAAAGTAAAACGGCACCGTGGTTCAGGCGCGGATAGAAGAAATCCAGACAGGCTCGAGTGCTCTCATAGATGTCGACATCCAGATGTACGAAGGAGAATATTTTGTCTTTCACAAAAGCTCCGGTTTCTGGAAAAAACCCTTTATGGAGGTTGATTCCGCGGTAAGGAGCCAGATATTCTTTTACCCTCGAATATGAAGCTGCGAATTGTCCTTCATAAAAGTTGGTTTTATCGAGTTCTTGCAATTTTGGCAGCCCTTCGAAGCTGTCAAACAGCTGGAGTTGCTTCTCCTTTTTAAATTCAGCGATGAGTTTGGCCGAAGCACCTTGATAGACTCCCACTTCCGCAATATCTCCAGCTATTTTGCCGGTTCGGATCACACACATCGCGATATTATAGGCTTCATCTAAGCTGAGCAGCAGCTTCCGTTCACGGCGTATTTTTTTGATGAGAGAAACTATTGGCGCTGTCTTGGTGCTGTACTGCGCAAATACTTGTTTGCAGGTGCGAAGGTAGTAAGGAAATCCTTTCAAATTGAATAGTGCCATAGAATTGTTGTTTGAGAAGAGTCCTTTAATAAATATCTTAGCGCGGACGAAAATGAAGTTTCATGGCTCAGCAAAAGATATGTTATCAGGAGAATTTGGGGAAAAATAGTCCGGATTTGTGAGAGCTGCCAAGTTGCTGCATTCCTCATGAATGAATCTGTAAAAGTTAGAATTTTATGGTGTAAATGGTAAAATGTCTTCACGATGACGAAAGAAATAAACTCCCAGATCGCTGCCGGTGTGGTACACGAGGTGCCATCAGATTTGCGAAAGGCGCTCGTTTTCGACCGAGCTGTGCTCATAAAGTGGAATAATCTCACGCCGCTCGGGCGTAATGAGTGGATCTGCTGGATTACGATCGTCAAAAAACCGGAAACCAGAAAAGAGCATATCGAGCGATTATGTACAGACCTTCTCGCCGGGAAACGTCGGCCATGTTGTTGGCCTGGTTGCCCTCATCGCAACCCTAAGGCGAAAAAATGGTTCGAAGGAAAATGACATACCGTCAAGACTAATAAAAGTGAGTGTATTTCCGTGATAGTCACCCGCCTTCGGGTGACATGAAATTAACTAAGGTCCCGACATTCGTCGGGACAAAGTATCTTCGGATTCACTTCGTCACTTCCGTTCCTGGTTCATCTCGAATTCAACTTTGGCTCGGGAGGTAGGATTCGAACCTACGAATGGTGGATTCAGAGTCCACTGCCTTACCACTTGGCGACTCCCGATTACATGGACCGTATTTTGAGCTCGAAAATAGTAGGAATTTTCCTTCGGAAAAGCAATTCTTTCAAAGCGCGTCTTCTCGGTGTAGCACTTCCTCTACCAGCGCAAAAGTCTCAGGAATATTTCGGTCAATCGTCGCAATGCGATAGGTACAGAGTTCACTTTTTGCGAGCTCCTTCTGCATGCTTTGCACCCGTTCTTCGAGTTCTTGGGATGTAAGCGGTGCACGACGGCGAATGCGTTCGGTAAGGATCTCTAAAGATGGCGGCAGGAGAAATAGGGAAATCACCTGTTTTTGGGGCAATTCTGGGTGCGCACGAATCGTTTCAAAGCCCTGAATGTCGAGCTCTCTCAGGACATTTTTTCCAGCTTGCAGGGTGAAGAGGATCGGTGCTTTGAGCGTGCCATAAAAATATTCCTTATGCACCCGCGCCCATTCGAGGAATTCACCGTTGGCAATTTTTTCTTGAAAGTCCTTTTCGGTGAGGAAGTGATAGGTTTCCCCCTCGCGCTCCCCCGGTCGCGGCGGACGCGTCGTCGCGGAAACCGGAAAGAAAAACTTTTCGCCGTATTTCTTCCGCAAGAGCGAAATGATCGTTCCTTTCCCGACACCCGAAGGACCGATGATCAAAAAGAGTTTTCCCGAAACCATAGCGCAAGAAATATGCTGCAAAAGCATAGCGCGGAAAATCGTAAATTACGAATGACGAATTGATCTCACCTGCTTATTAGTTACAACTTACTGCTTACTACCTTCTGTCTTCTACTTTCTGCCTTCTCCCTTCTTGTATCGGACGCGCTTTTTTGCTATACTGATGAGATTTCTTTCACTGAGAAATCACCCAGCAACTGCTCCTTTACACCTTCCTGCCACGCACTTTTTCCCGCGATATGAAAAGCCGGGAAGGAGAAGCCCCTGACCACATCCCTTGCAGTGCCGGAATTTCTTTTTTTGTGTTCCGCACTCGCTCCTAGAGAATGGCTTCAGAGGCTCCTTCCTCCCTACTTTTTGTGTCAAAAGGCATTTATGCTCTTTTCCGCGAAAAAGTAGTTTCTGTTTCGTTCTTTTTGAGACGAAATGGAGCATTTCTTCGGCTTCAAAACAAATATTCCTGATGAGGCATGACAAAATATTGCTCATGATTCATCCCCAATATCATACCAATACAAAATTATGGTCTTTATTGTCTCTTTGACCATGAACAAAAGAGCGCGCCGAAGGAGGTAGGAGGTCAACTGATGTGTGCCTTTGGCACATACAGCACTTTCTGCTCGAAAGACCTTTCTCCGCTGTAGCGGAGCTTCCGCCATTCTTGGTTTGGAAATTTGCTTTCGAGTACGAATGATAGGAGGGAACTATCCACCTCTGTTCTCCACCACATTTTTGGAAACATGTGAAAGATACTTCCCTCCTTATTTTTTTCTCCGGAATCTTTTAGAGCAGGCAAAAATTGTCTTCTTTTTTGGCGTATCCGTCAATCCACCCTTGTATTTCCAGCCGATTTCCTGAGAGAATGGCATGTACCTTCTTGATACTGTCGTTTTATGGAAAATTCTTTGGATCCCTCAAGCACGCCATATTTTCAGACGTTGCGCGGTTTTCACGATATTCTGCCCGATGATTCCGATTATTACACGTTGATCAAAAAAGTGGTGCGGCATCGCGGTCGCCAAGCCGGTTTTCGTCGTATCTCCACGCCGATTTTAGAAGCGAGCGAGGTCTTTACGCGCGGCATCGGGGACACTTCGGAGATCGTGCAGAAGGAGATGTTTAGCATGCTGAGCCATTCCGGAAAATCCATGAGCTTGAAACCCGAGGGTACCGCCGGGGTGGTGCGCTCCTATATCGAGCACGGCATGATGAATCTGCCCCAACCGGTGCAGCTCTATTACATCGAGCCGCATTTTCGCTATGACCGTCCGCAGAAGGGGCGCTATCGGCAGTTCCATCAGTTCGGTCTGGAGGTGATCGGCGGACGCGATCCTTCGATCGACGCGCAAGTTATTCTCTTGGCGCAAAAAATATTGGCGGATCTCCAGATCGCAGATCGTTTCACACTACAGATCAACACCATCGGGAATATGGCGGTGCGGGACAATTATAATAACGCCCTGCGCGATTATTTTTACGGCAAAGAGCGCCATCTGACTCCGGAGCTCTTGGTACATTTGGAGAAAAATCCGCTGCGGCTCTTCGACACCAAAGATGAAGATTTGAAAATCCTGCTCGCACTCGCGCCGAAACTGCAGGATTTTCTCGATGCGGAATCGCGAAATTATTATGATGAAATCAAGAGTTTCCTGACCGAAATGCGGATGCCCTTTGTCGAAAACACGAGCTTGGTGCGCGGACTCGACTACTATACCGACATCGTCTTTGAATTCTGGGACAAGCACGATGGTGCGCAAAACGCGATCGGCGGCGGCGGGCGCTACGACGGTTTGGTCGAACTCATGGGCGGACGCGCCACTCCCGCCACGGGCGCGGCATTCGGCGTGGAGCGCATCATCGCGCACATGAAAGATGCCGAGGTGGCGCCACCGCGCAAGGACAAAATGCATGTCTTCGTGGCGCAGCTTGGTGGCGTGGCGAAGAAAAAAGCGGTGCGCATTCTCTCGGAACTCCATGATGCTGGAGTCCACGCCATCGGTGCGGTCGGGAAAGCCTCGATGAAGTATCAGCTCGAACTCGCGAATAAATTTGATGTGGATTGGGCGGTGCTGCTCGGAGAAATTGAGGTGAAAGACAACACCGCGATCCTGCGCAATATGCGCGCCGGGACGCAGGAGATCATGCCGCTCCCGCAAGTGACGGCGCGGGTGGTGGAGTTGGTCGGACCGGAAAATCTCGACACCTATCGGATTGGAGAATAACTGGACGAATCATGTTTTTCCGCACCCCCACTGCCGCTGCTGCCGCTCTTCCTGAAATTTACGATGCCATCGCTTCGGATTTCAATGCCACGCGTCAAGCTCCGTGGGCAGAGTTGGAGCGGCTTTTTGAAAGAACTCCGCCCAGTGCAAAAATCCTCGATCTCGGCTGTGGCAACGGGCGCCTCGTGCCGCTCTTCCAGCAGAAAAATTGCGCTGTAATCGGCGTGGATCCTGCGGAAAAATTGCTGGAATTCGCGCGGAAAAGTTTTCCGGAAACAGAATTTTTGCGTGGTGATTTTGCCCATATTCCGCTCGCGAATGAATCGTGCGATGAGGTGTGGGCGGTCGCAAGTTTTCACCATTTACCAAGTGTTACCATGCGGAAAGAAGCACTGCAGGAAGTTTCTCGTGTGCTGAAATTAAATGGATCGCTAGTGCTGACGGTGTGGAACCTCTGGGAACTGCCACAGTACAAAAATGCCGAGATGAAAGCTTTTTGGCGGGCAGTTTTCCTCCCAAGGTGGAAACGGCAGGATTTTCTCATCCCGTGGGGCAAGGAAAAAATCCCGCGCTACTACTATGCCTTTCGGCTAGCAGAATTGCAGGATTTGGTAGTCGAATCGGGATTCAAATTGGTAGAAGCATTTACGACCGAAAATATCTGTCTGCGTTTTCAAAAAATCGCGCTATCATAACCGTAAGCAAATATTTTTATGGAAACTCGCCGCATCACGCTCTTTGGCATTCCGTTCGACACCGTGAGCGAATCACAGGCGCTCTTAAAACTCCACTACTACTCGCAGTTGCCCCTCGGGGAGCAGAAAATATGTTTGACCCCCAATCCGGAAATGGTCGTGGCGGCGGCGACCGAGAAAACTTTCTATGATATTTTGCGCCGCTCAGATTTTTCGGTGGCGGACGGCACGGGAGTCTTGTGGGCTTCGGGCTTTTTGCCGCTCTCGACCTTGGACTTCGCACTGCTCGGACAAAAGCCGCTGAAGTTGAAAAATTTATTTTCCGGACTTTTTTCACTGCTGAAATTTGCTTTTGCCCGCAACAGTTTTGCCCGCGAAATCAAAACTCGTGTAACCGGCACCGACCTTTTGGCGCATTTTCTCGCCACCTCACAGGCGAAGATTTTTCTCCTCGGTGGTGCAGCAGGTGCTGCGAAAAATCTCGCTGCGAACTTTCCACACATCGTCGGATTTTATGACAGCGTAGTCACATTGGAAAATTCTGCAGAAATTTGCGCGCTCATAAATAGCTCCCAAGCTGAGGTGCTCTTCGTCGGACTCGGTTCACCGAAGCAAGAGTTTTGGATCGCGGAAAATCTCAAGCAGTGTCCGAATATCCGTTTCGCGATGGGCGTGGGCGGCGCCTTTGATTTCCTGAGCGGGGTACAAAAGCGCGCGCCAAGCTGGTTGCGATCGATAGGACTCGAATGGCTCTACCGGCTCATCAAAGAACCGCACCGCTTCAGCCGAATCTGGAATGCCACGGTGAAGTTTTTCCTGCTGACGGTGCGGGAAAAAGGATAAAATTTACTCCACCTTGTGCTCGCGAAGGTGTTCTGCACCTTCGTGTCTTCTTGAGCGCGATGAAAAACACCTCACTGAGCTCAGAAAGAAGAAAATTGAGCGTGGAAAAAGTCCCTCCTGTGAGGAGGGATTTAGCGAGGTAAAATAAAAAATTGATAGTTGTAATTCATCGTGCAGAAGAGAGATTCCCGCTTTCGCGGGAATGACTTAACTCTTACGGCTTATTGCTGACTGCTGACAAGCTTACTGCCGACCGCTTACTCCACTCCCAGCTTTTCCACCGCCTTCTCCGCCGCATCGAGCTCCGCCTTCTGTTTGCTCGATCCTTCACCACGGGCGATCTCTTTTTCCCCAAGCAACACCGCCATGAGAAAGCGCTTATCGTGATCCGGTCCGATTTCCTCCACCAGATCATAGTGCGGCGTCACCCCGAGTTTTTCCTGCGTGTACTCCTGAAATTTTGATTTCGCATCGCGGTGCAGTCCTTTTTCCACCAGTTCAGAAAGTCGCGGAAGGATCGCGCGATGGATGAAGTCTTGCACCGTATCGAAACCGGTATCGAGGTACATCGCTCCGATCACCGCTTCAAAGGTATTGGCGAGAATATAGCTCTTTTCGCGCCCGCCGGATTTTTCTTCGCCGCGCGAAAGCCGCAGAAACTGACCTAACTCTAATTCGGCGGCGACTTCCGCCAAATGCTTCCCACGCACGAGCGCGCTGCGATAGCTCGTGAGTTCGCCTTCCGGTTTGTCCGGATAGGTGGCGAAGAGAAACTCCGTTACGATGAGCTCGAGCACCGCATCGCCGAGGAACTCCAAACGTTCATTGGATTCTTCTTTCGGATGTTCGTTGAGATGCGATTTATGCGTGAAAGCCTGCGTGTAGAGCGCTTCATTTTGAATCGGAATGCCGAACAGCGCGGTGAGTTGTCGAATCATAACTTAGCAGAAGGAGTTTTTTCAGAGCTGCGAACGGCGTGTCCGAGATTGGAGAGCACGCCATTGATGAATTTCCCGGCGGTTTCATCGCCGAATTCTTTCGCGATATCGACCCATTCGTTGACGATGACCGCCAGCGGCGTAGCGGTTTCAAACATCAGTTCGTAGCTGCCGAGTTCTAAGAGCGCGCGTTCGATGGTCGAGAGTTTATTGAGCGGCCATTGCGGCGCAAAAGCCGTGATTTTCTCATCAATTACCTTGCGCGCTGTGAAAACTCCGCGCAGCAGCTCTGCCGCGAATTCCTCCTGTCCGGTGAGTTCCGGGTTGAATTCATCGACGACATACTGCAGGCTTTGCTCCAGGGAAAGTTCCGCTTCATCGGAGCGGAGGAGTGCCGCCGTGAGAGCTTGAAAAGCGACGGTGCGAGCGAGACGACGCAGTTTTGGCACGGGAGTACTTTAGAAAAAGAAGAAACTTCTAGCAGAGCAAGTTTCGCATGTTTTTTGACGGGAGAACAAATGATTCGCTAGGCGGCGATCTTTGTGATGGTCTTATCGGATTTTGGTGCTTTGCGGGCGGCAATTTTTTTGGCACCTTTTTCATTGCGTACTGCGCGTTCGACGAAATTTAGAAGTTTCGTTTGCTGTTTTCTCATATAGGCTCTCCGGCGGGTGCTGGAGCGTGATCGTGCGGATTTTTTCTTCGGAACTGCCATGGGATGAATGAAAAGCGAGGGATACTCTAGCCTAGGTCGCTTAAGAAAGGCAAGATATTATTGCCGCGGAAAAGGAAAATACGTACAATACTGCGGCATTTTTTAAAAAAGGTGCCGCTGTAGCTCAGGGGTAGAGCACATCCATGGTAAGGATGGGGTCATGGGTTCAATTCCCATCAGCGGCTCCAGGAAGATTTGCTCACTTCTCTAAGATAGTCGCTTTGCAGCTCCAGCACTCGCTTAAGCTCAAATATAACCGCCATTTACATATGGTAAGGATGGGGTCATGGGTTCAATTCCCATCAGCGGCTCCAGAATTTCAAAGTTGCCTTACTGTACCGTCTTAAACACCAGTTCCAGAAATTGCTGACGGGAGAGGTAGAGCTGAGATACGGCAGAAACTGTCAGGGCAAAGCTTTTCTTTTGCGGTGCCAGTTCTTTTTGCAAGGCTCGCAATACTGGAACCAGATCAGCGATTTTGACCAAGCGCTTGAGAGCGAGGGCATTTTTGCGAGCTGCCACAGCAGTTGTTTGCGGCGTATCGGAAAAGAGCAGCGCGAGGTAATTTGCCGCGGTCATGATATCCGGGGTAATGATTTCCGGAAGTTTTTGCGAGCTGAGTTGTCCCACCGGAACTGCAGCGAGGATATTGGGGTTAGCGGCATAGGCCGTGAGGAAGCCCCCGACTTCCGCTACGGTAATTCGTTTGTTTAATGCCAGTCGTACGGTTTCAAGGCGATTTGGGACGCGCCCGCTCTCAAGGATATTTGCAGCGGCGGTCATCCAGATGGATTTGGGGAAAGTTACCACGGTTTTTCGGGCAGTATTCACATCAAATTGCGTGGCATAACGGGCCAAAGATTTTTGGATCTCTGCCGAAGATTCAGCGGGAAACGTACTCTTGTAGTAAGCATACATTCCGGTCATGAGCGCGGCCGCCTGTGAGGTACCGCTTTTGGAGCCATATTCTTTGCCGGGCAAGGTGCTCAATACCTTTGCCGGGGCGCTGACATCCACCCAGTCGCCATAGTTGGAAGTCGCCCACTTGCTGCCATCGGCAGCCGTGGCCCCCACGGCGAGCACTTGGGAATAGGCGGCGGGATAGGCTACTACCGAGCTGTTGCTATTGCCGGCGGCAGCGACCAGAAAAATATTTTTTTGCGCGAGATCGGCGATGGTTTTGTGAAAAATATCAGAGCCCTTGCTAAAGCCAAAGCTCATATTGACCACATCCACTTGCTCATTGGCAGCGTATTTCAGCGCTGAAATGACGTCCGAGAGCTTCAGGGTGCCGTCGTCACCGGCGACTTTGAGGATCATGAGCTCCACGCCATCGGGATCGATACCCTGCATGGTGGAATAAACGGTCTTTTTGGCGCCGATGATACCGGCGATATGGGTGCCGTGACCATTGGTATCATTTACATTACTGGAGTTTTTTGTGAAATTCCAACCCGAAATGTCATCGGCAAAACCGTTGTGATCATCATCCACTTTGGCGCGTCCATTTTTCTCGGCCGGGTTCTGCCAGAGATTGCCGGCAAATGCCGGGTGGGCAGCATCGATACCGCTGTCGAGGATGGCGACCTTGGTTTTATAGAGCTTTTCTTTTTGGGCGGCTTGGGCGGCCGGAGTCTTGAGTTTGGAGAGCAGTCCTTCTTGAAAAGTTGCCGGTTTCAGAACGCCGGTATCGACAAAGATGCTGCCGGTTAAATTTTCTTCGGCATTGGCGATGAATGAGAGGTCTTGGTAGGCGGCGATCATTTCTGATTCTTTCGCATTCATGGCGCTCTCGATGAGCAATACCTCGCCGGAAGTGGTCTCTAGCAGCACTTCACTGGAAGTTTCTGGCGTAGGATTTTTACCGGCAAACATGACGCTGGCGAGCATGCTCAGGGAAGTATCGGCCTCAGCCAAGACTTTATTTTGATTGAGCGAGATGATGCTTTGGACTTCAAATTCGCGTCCGATGGCGGTGAGTTCTGCTCTCTCATCTGCAGTCAGAGAAATATTTCCCTCCAGATGCCAGACGAAAGAAGTTGGGAGGAAGCTCCAGACCAAGAAGAAGAGTCCGAAAGCGATCCCGCTCAGGGCGAGAGTGCGGTTTTTGGTATATATATTTTGAAGTGACATGGTAACGAAGAAAAATCTCCCCATTATACCTTTTTTTGGCGCTTTTTACAAATCCAGATCTCCGATTTAATTATAAAAATTGGTACACCAAAAAGCCCCTTGATTTCTCAAGAGGCTTTGGGTGATTGCACACTATCCACTGGGAATTTTAGAGCGCTTGGAACTTCGAGATAAGCTCATTAAATTCTCCACGATTGATCAGTTTATCTATACCGCATTTCTTGTCTGGAGAAATTGAGATGATCTTAGAGTTATATGCCTCACGAACTGGAAGCAAGTACCAAGCATAAGGCTTCAGATCCTTACAAAGTGGTAATTTGAGACCAGGAGTATAAGGGATACCAAGCGCACGATAAAGCGTGATCAAGGCTTCAGGCAGACTAATTCGATTATCTGCACGGAAGTTTCCATCTCCATACCCAATCATGACTCCGTGTTCTTTAGCTGCTTTGATACATTTTGCGAGCTTATGTGTCTTCTTTACGTCTGGATAGACAAATGCGGGAAGAACAACATCATCAATATTTATTCCAAGCATATCCATCATCATGCAGGCAGCAAAGCCACGGGTAAGCGGAGTCTCTGGCTCACCACCGTCATCGGCGGTAAGAACTCCGGTTGGCTGATCAGAAGAGAGGTTTCCACCCCCTCCACCGCCGCCTGGGTTACGAGCGCTTCCGCCTCCACCACCGCCTCCACCGCTACTGCCTCCACCGGTTGTCGGTCCGCGTACGGTTACACCTTGTCCGGCAGTTAAGCAGGAAGAACTGGCTTCTATGCTGAGTTCAGGAGTGCTGCAACTTTCATCCCGGCTCAGAGTAACGGTATTGAAGAAAACTGAATCTTCGTTAAATCCGATACCGGAGTCGCTCGCTGTAGCAGTATAAGTAATAGTTACCGTAGCGCCCGCAGCCAGATTCGTCACGAGGAAATGCGGGTAAGTACCGGCGAAAGTACCGGAAGCAGCTGGACTAAAGGTTGCCGTTACACTGCCGCTATTAACCGTCAGGGTACCGTCATTGGTGCCAGCGGAAAGCACATCATCAAGATCAAAACTCTGCGGAGTTGCTAGGGTATTTTCTACCGTGATGGTATAGGTAGTAGTCCCTCCAGTTACGACCGAGAGCGGATCTGCAGATTTATTGAGCAGGAGTTCACCTGAGTCAGCAACGATATCGAGGCGGTAGTCTTCCACTTCGCCATCAGGTGCTGGACCGCTCGGAGAAAGGTTTGGATCAACGTCTCCTCCGACGCTGCTCCAGCGGAAGCGGGCATAGGTATCGCCGATCGAAGCGTCACTCGGTACCGTAAATTCTAGAGGGTGAGTTCCTGCGGTTAATTCGTCTTCAATAATCCTTTCACCGGTATCATCCCAGTCGCCATCGCGGTTAAAGTCGACCCAGGCAACCAGGTAGCCTTCTGGCAGGGTTATAGTATCGAAATCAGGCAGGGCGGTGACGACACTGATATGTGCGGTGGTACCGGGAATGAGATCATCCAAGAAGGTCACCCCATCTTCATCATCAGTATTATCGGTATCATCGCCATCCGCTGGTCCACTCTGCAGACCGTTAAACTCAGCATCTATCCCTTCACCTAAGTAGAAGCCTTCGACGACGGTATGTCGTGCGCCGTTATGGCTCAAGAGGGTGGGGTAGTGCGGCGGAGAAACCAATGAATCGGCGGCGCTCACGATGAGTGTATCTGGGGCATCGCCGAAGTCGAGGGTTGGCAATTCCTCCTCTGAGCAATTTACACCGATACTGACCGTAACTGATCCGCTGTTGTCCGCATTGTTACTATCCCAATAGAGCAGCTTGAGTTCACCGGACTGGCTGACATTATCATCAAAATTTGTTCCGACCAAGAAATATGGTCCCGTACCGATCTGTCCGACCAAGGCTCCATAGAGGAAGGATTGGCTCGATACCGGATCGGTGTAGTTGCCATAGTTGCCGCCGAACGGATTGGTGGGTCCGAGTCCATCGGCGTTGCTCGTGCGGTCATCTGCTCCGGCCGACCAAGTGTCATCATTAGCAGCGCTGATCACGAGGTGATCTCCAGCCGTCAGAGTGACTCCCGTAGCGAGTGGCAAACCACCGGTGAGGCTGTTTTCAAGAGCTTGCACTTCTGCTTTGTCTTCGACACATTGTGTTTCTTGGTTGTAGAAATCCACTTGCAGTGTACCCGTTTCCGGCAGGTCTACATTGATATAGACATCATAGAGTTCATCGGAGAAATAGGTAACGGGTTCCTCATTTACTTCGACATGATGTGGTTCCCAGCCTGATTGTAATTCTTCAAAAACCTTATAGTTACTTCCAGGTCCTTCTGCAACCTCTCGTGGAATACAGTAGTACCCATCTGCGTCAGTAACATCTGTTCCCAAGGTTGCGTCTTCAGAAATAAGATCTTTGGTCAGATCGGTATCACTATCAGCAAGTCCGATCGTCCAACCCTCGAGCGGATTGCCGAGTTCATCGTATTTGTGACCTTCGACGAGACAAGAGGATTGGCACTGATCGTACACCGGCATCACCGTGATGCCCTCATCAAGAAATTGGAAGGAGAAAGCGGATTCGCCCGGTTGGCGCTCGGCAAAGAAGATATCCACAACTTGCGGCGTGGTCAGGTCGAGCGTACCGGAAAAATTTGAGCGCGGATGAATTCCGACATTTGAAGCCACGAGCGCGTTATTTGCATATACCCACACATCGTCATCGCTATAGCCGGTAAAGCCGTGCACCCCACCGGAAATACTGCTCACTTTGCCTTTCCAGTGCACTCCAAAACCGTAGCGACCGGAGGTCTCTTCCTCCGCCGCATAAAATGGGTAGAAATTTTCCCCGAAGTCGATGTCGCTTTCGACGCGATCGAAGCGATGATAGGTGGAACCATACCAGTCAGCTGTCCAGGGTGCGCTCGCGGAAAGCGGATCGCCGCGACCGGCAGCATTGTCTCCGGTTGAACTCTCATCCACCTGATAGATATCGGGGTGACTGAAAGGAAGGTTATAGTACTGCGCGAACCAACCGTTTTGCTCTGCCAGATCTTCACAGAGAATCGGCCCTTCGAGCTGTTCGAGGGACATATCTTTGTTGACGAGATTGCAGGTTACCTGCCCGCCCGCCGGCATGACGTTCGGCTCATAGCCGTAACATGAAACCGACCGGGTCATACTGTAGGCCGGATCATTATATTCTCCGGCGATAAAGGCGTGGCCGGCCGGAATGGTAAACTCTGTTCCACTGGCGGAGCCGGGCGCCGTCTGTTGAATGTCGGTCACATAGTCGGAGACCGCTACGGTGAAATCGCTCGGGACTTTGGTGCCGCCATTATTATTTTCTACTTGTTTGACGATCGTGAGCGTTCCGTCCTCTTCTCCTTGATCCACCGGACAGTCTCCGGCGATCGCGAGCTTGTAGAGTAGTCCCGCCGGATTCGCCTCCGCATCGGTACCAAAGGCAATATTGGTCACGCTGATCTCCAGAGTATTCAGTCCGTACTGCATCAGGCTGGTAACATCGTACTGATCTTGCGTATCTATTTGGAAATTATTTTCATCGACGCTTCCTCCAACCGGTGATCCGTTGAGCGTAACGCTGTAATGATTATCGGCAGCAATATCGAGGATCGCGCTGCTGACGGTGCCGTTCCACGTGAAATCTTTGGTGAAGGTATAGGTCTCTGCTTGATCTGGATTTTGGACAAATTCATAGGGCCAAATCCAAGTGGCTCCCGGGATGGAAGCCGTCCAAGCTTCGTGTTCAAAAGTATGTACGGCATTGGTTCCCGTCTCAACGACCTCATTGCTCGTATCGCTCACGACGGTATCTTGGCAGACGTCATCTTCGTCTCCACCGCCTTGATCGTCTTTCACATTATTGAAGGTACAAACGACATTATCTTCACTCGCAAGAGTTACGGTAACGCTGCGAGTTGGCAGGTCGACTTGATAGGAAGCTCCTTGAGTACAGGTGATGCTCTCCAGTGTCCAACCTGCTACTGCATCTTCGGTGAAGGTATAGCTTCCGGGTTGCTGTGCCGGGGGCAGGAAAGCATGCGGAACGTCATCAACTGGAACATCGTCGCTTTGATCATCCAGGGTAAATGTCCCAAGCGTACTGGTAAATCCGAAGTCGGTGCCATCCTCTGGGTTGGCTTCTTTTACGATATTGATGACACTGTCGGCTGCTGCTTCATCTTGCGTGTTGGTGAAGGTGCAATCGGCATGCTCGGCCGCACCCAGATTGATCGTAACGCTTCCGGTCTCCAAGTTTGCCAGATAATTTACGGAACTGATTCCCACACAGGTGATACCGGTGAGGGTCCAGCCAGCCAACGCGCTTTCAGTAACGGTATAGCTTCCAGGAAGCAGTGAGCCCACCAAGCGATTGTGCGGGAATGAATCTACATTCGGTCCTGCTACGCCTTCATCGTCTAAGCCGAAATCCCCGAGGCTGGTGCTGGTGAAGAGAAAATCCGTGCCATCTTCTGGGTTCGCCTCTTTGGTGATGTTGATCGAGCCTTCAGCGGTTTGGATGTTCGTGAAAAAACAGCTCGGGGTTTGACCAGTGGCCAAATTCACCGTAACGCTGCGATTTGGAAGATCGGGGGTATAGCTTACTTCACCGGTACAAGTGATATCGTTCAAAGCCCAACCGGCGGTTATCCCTTCGGTGATGGTATAACTTCCGGCAGTGAGGAGATCAAAAAGTCGGGCTTCTGGCAAAGTGGGGTCTGATCCATCATCATCATCGAGGCTAAAGCTGGAGCCTCCGGGAAGGTTACTCGTAAAACTAAAATCGGTGCCGTCTGAAGGGTTGGCCTCCTTCACGACATTGATGGAAGTCGGGCGATTGTCTTGGGGGTCACAAGCATCACCGATTTGATCGCCATCAATATCAGCTTGGTCTGAATTCGCCACCAGCGGACAGTTATCAGAACCGTCTGCAACTCCATCGCCATCGCTATCCGCCACGGCAACGCTTTCACAATTCGTTACGGTGTTACTTCCTGTTCCAGCATTACAAGCATCCGTTTGATTGCCTCCGTCCACAATGTCATTTCCAGTTCCAGCAAAAATAGTGTCATCATGATTGTTTCCATTGAGGGTATTGTTTCCGTCGCCACCATCGATCCAGTCGTCATTATTATCGCCATTCACAATGTCATTCCCACCTAAGGCGCAAATGGTGTCATTACCATTACCGCCATTGATCGTGTCGTTTCCACTGGTTCCGACAATGACATCCGCACCGCCTGTACCGTTAAGAGTTCCGGCGTAGACCGTTCCGGTATCGGTGGCAGCCCCATTCATAATATGGTTGTTGTCACTGTTCACCCAAATTGTCGCCAAAAGTGAGTTACAACTGGGACGTACCGCTGCTTCGGCAACTTGACCGGCAGCAAAAAGAAGCGTCAGAAGGACTGCCGCTTGCGAAAAGGTGACCGCGGAAGCACTGACCAGAGCAGTGGCACGGCGTAAAAAAGATGTCATAAAATAAAAAGATAAAAAGAGCGAAAAAAGAAAAGCTAAATGCCAAAAAATAAAGATGCGGACCTGTGTCCAGATATCTTCATTTTTTTGTATTTCCTACCCACTTCTGGATAGTGGAACAATCTAACTCTTTTTCTTTTTCATTGTCAAGAGCAATTTAATAAGTCCAGAAAGAGCTTTGCGCGAAGCCATTTTTAAACCATATTGTATAATTTATGTGCTCCTGAGGACAGAAAGTGCTCAAGGGGAAATATTTGCTTTTGCTTTTCTGAAGCCAAAACTCGTGCTTTGAAAAATTAAGTTGTTGTAAAACTTATCTGAATCTTAACGATTTTTATAGGCATTTCATTCTTGCAAATGCCTTCTATTTTTGTACGTTGCAGATCAAATCGGCAAAAATCCGTTCATCCTCTACCACCGTTTGGGTGCCGCTCGCCAAGCCCTGCAGGAGGCGACTCACCAGTCGTTCCGGATCATCATCGAAGATTACGCGATCGTTTAGTTTCCGATGGCAGATTTCTATAATCTCCGGAACATGATCGGACACGCCATCGGTGCCGGTGAGGACGCCGATATACTTGCCTTCATCAAACGCCACCGTGAATTCATTGAGGGTGCCGATACCGCCGCCGATAATGACGATCGCATCGGAAGAGCGAATATTGATCACATCGCGCTCCATGAGACCCAGACCGGTATAGAGGATGAGGTCATAGGGCGTGACGGGAGATTTATATTTGCGTTCATGTTCGCGGAGCGAAAATGCCGGCGAAATCCCGAGCACAAAACCGCCTTCGATCTTGGCACCGATCGCCGCATCATTCGGCAGCCCCGGGCAGGCACCGTTCACAAGAATGCATTTTTTCTTGGCGATGGCGCGCCCCAGCTGAATGGCTTTATCCGTATTCATCTTGCGCTCCATGGCTGGACCTTGCGCCGAGCCCATGACACCGATGCGATATTTCATAGCGAATGTGTTTTAATTGCTCCCATATTTTAGAACAAAACAAGGAAAAAATCAAATATTAAGCCGATGCCGTAGGGAACTGCCATGGCAGTTCCCTACCCTGCCTTTTGTTTTCTGTCTTCTACCTTCTCCTCCCTGACTCCTGTTACAATACCTGCACATTTTTCCGCAATTTTCCGCGTGCCCGATTTTGTTCACCTCCATCTGCATTCGCACTATTCCCTGCTCGACGGACTCGGAAAGGTCGAAGAATATGTCGAAAAAGCTCAAAGCTATGGCATGAAGGCGCTGGCATTGACCGATAAGGGCAATGTCCACGGACTCATCGATCTCTACAAGGCGTGTAAAAAGAAGGATATGCAGGCGATCCTCGGCTGTGAAATGTATCTGGCTGCCCGCAGCCGCTTCGACAAAGAAGCCGGAGTGGATGCGCGCCGGAGTCACATCGTGCTACTGGTGAAAAATACAACCGGCTATGAAAATCTGCTCGCGCTCTCGACCGAGGCTTTTGTGACCGGCATGTACTACAAACCGCGCAT
>Ga0134122_10001064_pt1 | contig 19689 bp, 17 predicted proteins | sample KB302_FD_96461 | JGI IMG/M metagenome (GOLD analysis project Ga0134122, IMG submission 96461) | Terrestrial soil microbial communities without Nitrogen fertilizer from Kellogg Biological Station, Michigan, USA - KB3-0-2 | ecosystem: Environmental > Terrestrial > Soil > Unclassified ... | reverse complement strand
TCGATCATCGTCTGGTCGATGAGCCGCTGGTCGGCGGCGTCGAGGCCCTCGATAGCCGGGCCGAGGGTGTTGATCACCGCGTTGACGGCGTTGGGCCCGCCGGTCAGCGTGATGGTGATCGTGAAGAGACCCGCGCTGGCGTACACGTGCGACGAGCTCAGCGTGCCGGAGCCGTTCGTTTCGTTGATCGTCGCGTTGGACGACGTCATTGGCGACCGGATCGCGCAGCCGAACCAGCAGCCGGTGCACCGCGCGGCGGAACGCCTCTCGATCGGTCGCGGCGGCGGCGAGGGCTTCCGGCAGGCTCGCTCGCAGAGCGGCGGCCCACTCTTCGGCCGAGAGGTCGAGGGTCGGATGGAAGTGGGCGAGGCTGCCCCAGCCGAGCAGCAGGGCGGCGATGCGCGTCTCGCGACCGTCGGGCGCCGGATCGATCGCGGACCACGGGGGCGTTGCGGGCGGTGGGGAGGCGTGAGGAAACGTTCCCTTCTCGTCTCCCCAGAGGGCGATCGGCACGAGGGCGGAGACGCCCGCGCCGAGGTCGAGCGTGAGCGGCTGGTCGGGGCGGCCGAAGCGGGGGGCGGCGACGGGATCGCTCGAAATGACGGCGCAGCCGTCGAGCGAGCAGGCGGCGCCCCGTTCGAGGTCCAGGTGATAGCCCGCGCCGATCGACTCGTAGGGGAAATCCCAGCCGGCGGGTTCGGTGCCGGGCTCTCCTTCGTCGAAGGCGGCGTTCGCGAGCTGGGTGCTCGTTCGGCCTTCGAGCGGCGTGAGCGAGACCTCGTCGAGCCAGACTCGTCCTTGGCCCAAGAGAACGGCGAGGACGACGATCCGCTCGGCGTCCGGGGCGACCTCCCCTTCGAGGTCCACGGTGCGCCAGTCGGTGGTGCCGACGATCGGCCGGTCGGCCATGTTGTTGAGGAAACCGCGCTGACCGTTCGGCCGATCGACGCGCAGCCCGAGCTGGAACCGCCCGTCGCCTCGAATCTCGGAGCGTACCCTGGCGCGCAGGCGGATGCGCCGGCCTTGGAGATCGCCGGGCGCGATCGCTTGCAGCAGCGTGCCGAACCGGGGGGCCTGGCTGTTGACCCGCTCGCTGCGGAACGCCTTTGAGGTCCCGTCGAATTTGCCGCCGAAATGTCGCCAGGCGACGATCCAATTTTCAGTCGATCCGGAGGGCCGTAGCGCATCCGGCAGCTTCGGGTGTGCGCCGGTGGGGAAAACTCGCACGGTCGGCGCGAGCGGGCGGAAGAAATCTTCGAGCGAGCGGGCGAGCGTTTGCGGGTCGGGCGCGTTTTCGACCGCCGCGGGGGTCGAGAGCGCGGCCACCGCGACGCGGTTCCAATCGGCCGCGGCGGCTTCGTCGCTCGGATGGAAGAAACGGATCACCGAGAGCAACTGGGCGAGCGCGGTCAGGTTGTCGGCGCGCCGGTCGGCGGGAGCCTGTGCCGAAAGGGAGAGCGCGGCAAGAGCCAGCAAAGAAAGGCAGGCAAAAGATCGGCGCATGGAGGTCTCCGGTGCCCCGATCCTACTCTTGGCAAGCGCCTGCGATCACCGCCTGCCCGAGCGCCAGGCCCCCGTCGTTGGGCGGCACCTTGGAATGGGTGATGACTGCGAATCCCGCGCGAGCGAGGCCGTCCACCGCGAGACGGAGCAGCCGCACGTTTTGGAACACGCCACCGGAGAGGGCGACGGTCGAAACGCCGGTCTTCTTTCGGCCGTGGAGGCAGGCGGCGACCAATGCGTCGGCGACCGCGGCGTGGAACCGCGCGGCGATCCGGCCGGGGTCTTCACCCCGCAGGCGGTCGCGCACCACGGCCGCGAGCAGGGGCGACGGATCGAGCAACAGGTGCTCTTCGTCGCGCAGGGCGAAGCGGTAGGGCTCTCCTTCGCTCGCGTAACCTTCCGCCGCGGCTTCGAGCGCCATCGCGGCCTGCCCTTCGAAGCGCGACTCCTGGGCCAGGCCGGCGAGGGCGGCCACGGCGTCGAACAGGCGGCCCATGCTGCTGGTGGGCACGGTGCCGAAGCCGGTCGCGAGCTGGCGCGAGAGAATCCGCCGTTCCCCCTCGGGCGTCGCCGCGACGGGGGGAAGGTCCGGATGCCAGTCGATCCCCGCGGCGGCGAGGTGGGCGAGCGCCATCCGGCGCGGATGGCGGATGGCGGCGTCTCCTCCCGGCAGCGGCGCGTAGCGCAGGTGGGCGAGCCGCTCGGCATTCCGAAAGTCGGCGAGCAGGATCTCGCCTCCCCAGATCGCGCCGTCGAGACCATAGCCGGTGCCGTCGAAGCTCGCGCCGAGCACCGGCCGGTCGCCGGGCAGGCCGTGCTCCGCCATCACGGCGGCGATGTGCCCGTGGTGGTGCTGTACTCGAAAGAGAGGTAGGCCGCGCTCGGCAGCCCGGCGCTCGGCCCAGCGGGTCCCCAGGTAATCGGGATGGAGATCGCAGGCGATCCGCTCCGGCTCGATGCGGAACAGGCCGGAGAGATGATCGACCATGCGCTCGAACGCGGTCAGCGTCTCCAGGTTGCCGAGGTCGCCGATGTGCTGAGAGAGAAAGGCGCGCCGGTCCTGCGCCAGGCAGAACGTCGCTTTCAGCTCGGCGCCGACCGCGAGCAGCGGCGGCGACAGATGGGGGAGCCGGAGCGGATAGGGAGCGTAGCCGCGCGAGCGGCGCAGCGGCAGCTCGCGCCCCGCGAAGACGCGGACCACCGCGTCGTCGCAGACCGCGTGGATCTCGCGGTCGTGGAGGAGGAACGCGTCGGCGAGATCCCCCAGCCGCTCCAGCGCTTCGTCGTCGTCCCGGCAGATTGGTTCCTCGCTCCGGTTGCCGGAGGTCATGACCAGCACGCGCCCGGTGAGAAGCAAGTGGTGGAGCGGCGAATAGGGAAGGAGCAAGCCGAGCGTCGCCTGGCTGGGCGCCACGAGGTCCGAAAGGGCGGGGCCTTCTCCTGCCGCCCGTTTGGCGACGAGCACGATCGGCCGCTCGCGGCTCGCGAGCAGGCGCTCCTCCTCGGCGGAGAGGCGGACCAGACGGCGCGCGGCGTCGAGGTCCGGCACCATCACGGCGAACGGCTTGTCGCCGCGCCCTTTCCTCCGCCGCAGCTCGGCGACCGCCCTGTCCGAGGTGGCGTCGCAGGCGAGATGGAAACCGCCGATTCCTTTGATCGCGACGATCTGCCCTGAATCGAGCGCGCGGCCGGCGGCTTCGAGGGCAGCAGTCCTCACCCCCGGGGGTGAGGGCTGGAGCAAGTCGCTTCCGCCTGGCACAAATCGAAGCGTCGGCCCGCACTCCGGGCAGGCGTTCGGCTGGGCGTGAAACCGCCGGCTGGCCGGATCGTCATACTCGGCCTGGCAAAGCGGGCACATGGCGAACGCGCGCATGGTGGTTTGCGGCCGGTCGTAGGGGAGCGCTTCGATGATCGTGAAGCGCGGGCCGCAGTCCGTGCAGTTGACGAACGGGTAGCGGAAGCGCCGGTCCGCGGGATCGAACAGCTCGGAAAGGCAGGCGTCGCAGACCGCGACGTCGGGCGAGACCGGGGTCGATATTGTGGCGGGGGCCGCGGCGTCGCTCGCTTCGATCGTGAAGCCGGTGTCCTGGCCCGGCGGCAGAGGCTCGATCGCCACCTCGTCGATCAGGGCGAGCGGCGGCGCTTCGGACGTCAGCGCGCGCTCGAACGCGGCGACCTCTTCCGGCGGACCTTCGATTTCGATCGCCACGCCGCCCGCGACGTTGCGGACCGTGCCAGCCAGCCCGTAACGCTTGGCGAGGGAGTAGACGAACGGGCGAAACCCGACCCCCTGGACGATCCCTCCGAGGGTGAGGCGGTGGCGGATGGGGGCGTCGGAGGGCATCCCGGCGACTCTAGCGGGAAAGCGACCTCAGGGACCTAAAGGGCTGCAAGGACTGCAGGGACACACCGCCCGGGGGAGGGGCGTCCTTGCGGTCCTTGAAGTCCTTTAGGTCCTTGCAGTCCTTTAAGTTCTATCCGGTAAATTTGCCGGGACCTTTGAATGGCAAACTTATGCCATGGTTGCGCAAGGCGTGGGGGGTATACAGTCGAAGCTCGGGAAGACCCGCGCGTCGTAGGGAGGACGGAACGCATGGCGACAGGCGTCGATGGCGGCACAGCGCTCACGCCTCACGAGCGCCTGCAGGAGCGACTTGCGGAGCCGGCGACGGTCGATTCGCTCAACAAGCTGCTCGACCGGCTGGACGTGATCGTGTTCGCCGCCGAGGCGCTCGAAGGGTTTCTGCGCCGTGCCGAGGTGGTCGCCGATTCCGTCGCCCAGGGGATGGGCGACCTGCGCCGCATGGCGGGCGAAGATGCGGGTGGCGAGCTGGTCGCGAAGATTCCCCAGATGCTGCGGGCGGGCCGGCGCATGGCCGAGCTGGCGGATCGGCCGGAATTCGAGCGGCTGGTCGATTCCGGTCTGCTCGAAAAGCTTGGCGACAAAAAGACGATCGATGGCCTTTCCTCCCTGCTCGGCAACGTCGAGGTGGTCGCCTTCCTGCTCGATTCGCTCGACGGTTTCCTGCGCCGGAGCGACCACGCTATCGAGTCGGTGGCCGAAGGGTTGGCGGAGCTGAAATCCACCATGCCCGATCTCGACGGCGAACAGGTCCGGCGGGTGGTGTCGGCGCTCCCCGGCCTGGTCGATGCCGGGAAAGTGCTCTCCGAAGCGGGCATGTTCGATCGCCAGACGGTCGAGGTGCTCGCCCGCCTCGGCCGCGCGGTGGCGGCGGGCTATCAGGATTTCTTGGAGCAGCCGACCCAGACGGTCGGTCTGCTCGATCTGTACCGCGCGCTCAAGGACCCGGAGATCCAGGCCGCGGTGCGCCTTGTTCTCTATGCCGCGAAGCGCTACGGCAACGGGCTCGACGGCTGATCGCCGCGCATGCACGAACTTTCGATCGCCCATTCGCTGGTCGAGCTGGCCCTGCCGGTGGTCGAGCGGGCCGGCGCGCCGCGGGTGCGCGAGGTGCGCATCGCGGTGGGCGCTCTGGCGGGCGTTTCCGTCGATTCCCTTCTTTTTTGCTACGACATCGCGGCCCGGAGTACACTGCTCGAAGGCTCCCGGTTGGTCGTCCGCGAAGTTCCTCTGGTCATCCATTGCGCCGTGTGCGAGCGGGACGTGGAGCTGCCGGGACCGCTACAGTTTCGCTGTCCGGTCTGCGAAACTCCGAGCGGCGACATCCGGCAGGGGCGCGAGCTGTACATCGAGGGTCTGGAGGTCGACGTGGAGGAAGAGGTGGTGCCCGGCGGCGCGAGCGCGAACCCTGAGGAAAGGGCCCTATGAGCACGCGCATTCTCGAACTTCGCCGGGACATCCTGAACCAGAACGACGAGACCGCCCGGGCGTTGCGCGCGCGCTTTCGCGCCGCCGACGTCCTGGCGCTCAACCTGGTGTCGAGCCCGGGCACGGGCAAGACGGCGTTTCTCGAAAAGACGCTCCGCGAGCTGGTGGAGCGCGGCGTGCCGGTGGCGGCCCTGGTGGGCGACCTCGAAACCGACAACGACGCGCGGCGGCTGGCGGCGAGCGGCGCGCCGGTCCGTCAGATCAACACCCACGGCCGCTGCCACCTCGAAGCCGCATGGGTCGAGTCGCACCTCGACGGCTGGTCGTTGTCCGATCTCGATTACCTGTTCGTCGAAAACGTCGGCAATCTGGTCTGCCCTTCGAGCTACGACCTGGGCGAAGCGGTGCGCGTGGTCCTCCTCTCGGTGACCGAAGGGGAGGACAAACCGCTCAAGTACCCCGGGATGTTCAACTCCTCGGACGTCGCCGTGATCACCAAATGGGATCTCGCCGGACCGTGCGAATTCGACGAAGCGGCGGCGCGCGCGAACATCGAAGCGGTGCGACCGGGCCTGCGCGTCCTCGCAACCTCCGCCAAAACCGGTTTCGGCATGGACGAGTGGCTGGCGTTCCTCGCCGAACGGCGCCGCCTCGGCCCGGACTTCCTTTCGGCCGCCGCGCGCTCTTCCGAACCGATGTAGCTTGCCGATGCCGCACGATCCGTTCGCCCTCATCTCCGAACCGCCCGTCACCAGGGTGACCGAGCTGGCGAGGTCCGATCCCGACCCGTTCAGCCTCAGCGCGGCGCGGGCCGAGAGCGGGCGGATTCTGGCGGCGATCGAACGGGTTCACGGCACGGCGCGCGCGGTGGTGGACGAGCTGGCGAGCGCCGAACTGGCGCGCTCGCTCGCCCGCGCGTTCGCGGTCGCCCTGAACGCCAGCCGGGCGGTGGTGGCGGTCACCGACGAGCAGGGCCTGGGCGCGATCGGCGTCCACGTCGTCGGCCAGGTGGCCCCGGCGGCGCCCGACGAGCCGACGCTCGCCCTGCTGCTCCACGTGGCGCGCCAGCGGCGCGGATTGCTCGCCTCCGCGCCGCACGACGAGGTCGCTTACCGCCTGGAGCTCGGCGACCTGGGCTGGCGGAACGCGCTCGCGGTTCCGGCGCTCGACCATTCCGGGCGCGCGATCGCGGTGCTGCTCGCGGTCAACCGCCGCGGGCCGGCGCCGTTCGGCGCGATCGAGTTTCGCCTGGCCGAGACGATCGCGCTCCAAGCGGCGGTCGGGTTCGAGCGCGCGCTGCTGATCGAACGGCTGGGGGATTGGTCGACCGGTCTCGAAGCGCTGCTCGCGTTCGGCGCGGCGGTCAACGCCCATCTCGATTCCGCCGAGCTGGTCCGCCACCTGGTGGAGCACGCCGCGCGGTTTTTGAAAGCCGTGGGCGGCCTCGCGGGCCTCGCCGAGACGTCGCCTTCGGGCGAGGTCGAAATGGTCGCCACCGGATACTGGCACCGCGCCGGCTGGATCGAGGGGCCGCGGCGCTTCCGGCGCGGCGAAGGGCTAGCCGGCTACCTGCTGGAGATCGAGTTCCCCTACCTGGCCAACGACTACCTGCACGATCCGCTCGCCGATCTCGACCTGGTCCGCCGTTTCGCGGTCGCGCGCGCCGTGTGCATTCCGGTCAAGTCGAGCGACGGCCGCGTGCTCGGATTTTTCGAGCTTCACCGCGCCGCCGAACAGCCGCCGTTTTCGTGGCAGGACGCGATGTTCCTCGAATCGCTCGCGAACACGACCGCGGTGGCGATCGAGAACACCCGGCTGCTCTCCGACCTCGAAGGCAAGAGCCTGGAGATCCAGGCGCTCTCGGCGCACAACGTGACGATCCTGGAAGACGAGCGGCAGCACATCGCGCGCGAGCTGCACGACGAAGCGGGCCAGGCGCTGGTGGGGGTGAAGCTCGGCCTCCAGGTGATGGCGCGCCTGGTGCCCATCGAACAGTCCGCGCTGCGCGAACAGCTCAATGACCTCCGCGAGCAGGTCAACGGCGCCACCGCGCGGATCAAAGACCTGGCGCGGCGCCTGCGTCCGCCGACGCTCGACCAGCTCGGGCTGGAGGTGGCGCTGCGCCAGCTGGCGATCGAATACAGCGTGCGCGCCGGTTTCGAGATCGATCTCGACCTGCCGCCGATCCCCGCCTGTCTCGCCTCCGCCGCCGAGATCGCGATCTACCGCATCGCGCAGGAGGCGCTCACCAACGTGGCGGCGCACGCCGACGCGCGCCGGGTCCGGATGTCGCTGATCGCCGAGGACGGACGGCTGCGCCTGACGGTCGCCGACGACGGTTGCGGTTTCGATCCCGCCACGGTGCGCCACGGTTTGGGCCTGCTCGGCATGCGCGAGCGGGTCGGTATGTTCGGCGGCACCCTGTCGATGGCGACCCTGCCCGGCGAGGGGACGTCGGTCGAGGTTTCGGTTCCTTGGGAAGGGGGCGATAGTGTTTAGCATCGTACTCGCGGACGATCATGCCTTGGTGCGCCGGGGCCTCGCCGCCCTGCTCGCCACCGACGGCCGTTTCACCGTGGTGGCCGAGGCCGGCAATGGCGAGGACGCGCTGATCGCCGTCCGCGACACGTCGCCCGACGCCCTGCTGCTCGACCTCTCGATGCCGCGCATCGACGGGCTGGAGACCCTCCGGCGCCTGCGCCTGACCGACCTGCGCACCCGCGTTCTGGTGCTCTCGATGTACGACGACGCGCAATTCGTCGCCCAAGCCCTCGCCGACGGGGCCGACGGCTATCTGCTCAAGCACGCGATGGACGACGAGCTGTTCTCGGCCCTCGAAGCGGTGCTCGCCGGCCAGCGCTACGTCAGCCGCAGCATCGACTTCGCCCACGTCGAAGCGCTCGAAACCGCCCGTTCGAGCCTCACCGCCCGCGAGCGCGAAGTCCTCCAACTGATCGCCGACGGCCACACCACCCAGCACGTGGCCGAGATCCTCGGCGTCTCCCCCCACACGGCGACCCGCCACCGCGCGAACTTGATGCAGAAGCTCGACGCCCACAACCAGGTGGAGCTGGTGCGCGCCGCGGTGGCACGCGGGCTGATCCTGATGCCTCGGGGGGCGGGGGGGTAGACCTACCAAGTTCTTGCTATTGCTCCATTGTGGTACGACGGACAAGATGCCTGTGTCCTCGAACGGGCGAGAAGGAGTGGAACATCGATGGCGACCCTGCTGTGGCTTCAAGGCGGCGCTTGTAGCGGCAACACCATGTCCTTTCTCAATGCGGACGAGCCGAGCGCCTGCGATTTGGTAACGGATTTTGGGATCGACATCCTGTGGCACCCCTCGCTCGGGGTGGAGATGGGCGACAACGCGAAGAAGATCTTCAACGATTGCGCCTCCGGCGCCCGGCCGCTGGACATTTTCGTCTTCGAGGGGACGGTCATCCAGGGACCGAACGGCACCGGCCGGTACAACATGTTCGCCGACCGGCCGATGAAAGATTGGGTGCGCGAGATCGCGCCGCAGGCGAACGCCGTCGTCGCGCTCGGCGATTGCGCCTGCTGGGGCGGCATTCCGGCGACCGAGCCGAACCCGGTGGACAACATCGGGCTCCAGTATTTGAAGCGCAACCACGGCGGATTCCTGGGCGCCGGCTTCCGATCCAAGTGGGGCCTGCCGGTGATCAACATCCCGGGCTGCCCGTCGCACCCCGATTGGGTGACGCAGATCCTGGTGGCGATCGCCTCCGGCCGCGCCGCCGACATCGCGCTCGACGACCTCCAACGGCCGATCACGTTCTTCAAGACCTTCACCCAGACCGGCTGCACGCGCGTCCAGTTCTTCGAGTACAAGCAGGCGACGATGGAGTTCGGCCAGGGCACCCGCACCGGCTGCCTGTTCTACGAGTTCGGCTGCCGCGGCCCGCTCACCCATTCGCCGTGCAACCGCATCCTGTGGAACCGCCAATCGAGCAAGACGCGCGCCGGCATGCCGTGCACCGGCTGCACCGAGCCGGAGTTCCCGTTCCACGATTTGCGGCCCGGCACCGTCTTCAAGACCCAGAAGATCAGCGGCACGATCCCCAAGGAGGTGCCGATCGGCACCGACCACGTGTCCTACATGGCGCACGCCGCCGCCGCCCGCATCGCCGCTCCGAAGTGGTCGAAGGAAGACATGTTCGTGGTCTAGTCGGGCCGACCAAATTTTTGCGCGAGAGAGACGAGAGACATGATGACCGCGGTCGCCACCGAGACCCTGCCGAATCTCACCGATCTGCGGATCAGTCCCCTGGGCCGCGTCGAGGGGGACCTCGATCTGCGGGTCAAGATCCGCGACGGCGTGGTCACCGACGCGTGGACCGAAGCGAGTATGTTCCGCGGTTTCGAGATCATCCTTCGGGGCAAAGATCCGCAGGCGGGGCTGATCGTCACCCCGCGCATCTGCGGCATCTGCGGCGGCAGCCACCTGTACAAGGCGGCTTACGCCCTCGACACCGCCTGGAAGACCCACGTGCCGCACAACGCGACGCTGGTGCGCAACATCGCCCAGGCGTGCGAGACCCTGCAGTCGATTCCGCGCTGGTTCTATGCCCTGTTCGCGATCGACCTGATGAACAAGAACTACGCCCACCTGCCGGAGTACGACGAAGTGGTGCGCCGCTTCGCACCGTTCGTCGGCACCAGCTACGAGCGCGGCGTCAGCATGTCGGGCAAGCCGGTCGAGGTCTACGCCCTGTTCGGCGGCCAGTGGCCGCATTCGAGCTTCATGATCCCGGGCGGGGTGATGTGCGCGCCGACGCTCTCGGACGTGACGCGGGCGATCGCGATTCTCGACAACTGGCGGCGCGATTGGTTGGAGAAGATCTGGCTCGGCTGCTCGATCGAGCGCTGGCTGGAAAACAAGACTTGGGGCCAGGTGCTCGCCTGGGCGGACGAAAACGACAGCCAGCGCAATTCGGACTGCGGCCTGTTCCTCCGCTTCGCGCAGCGCGCCGGACTGGACAAAATCGGCGCCGGCTGCGGCACGTACCTTGCGAGCGGGACCTATTTTCGGCCCGAGCTGTACGAGCACCCGACGATCGAGGGGCGCAACGACGCGCTGATCAGCCGCTCGGGAATCTACGACGGCGCCGACTTCCACGACTTCGATCATCTGAACGTGCGCGAGGACACCTCGCACTCGTTCTACAAGGGCGACCGCTTCCTTCATCCGTGGCAGGGCGAGACCGATCCGATCGATCCGCTCGACGGGCATAAGCAGGGCAAATACAGCTTCGCCAAGTCGCCGCGCTACGACGTGCCGGGCAAAGGCTCGATGGCGCTCGAAGCCGGGCCGCTCGCTCGCCAGGTGGTCGCGGGCAGGCCGGATGCAGCGGCGCATCAGGATTTCGACCCTCTGTTCCTGGACGCGTTCCGGACCGTCGGCCCGAGTGTGCTGGTCCGGGTCATGGCGCGCATGCACGAGGCGGCCAAGCTCTGTCAGTTGTCCCGCCAGTGGCTCGACGAGATCGACCTGCACGGCCGTTTCTACACCAAGCCCGAAGAGCTGGCCGAGGGGCGCGGTTTCGGTTCGACCGAGGCGGTGCGCGGTTCGCTTTCCGATTGGATCGTGATCAGCAACGGCCGGATCGAAAACTATCAGGTGGTCACGCCGACCGCCTGGAACATCGGCCCGCGCGATCGCGTGGGCAACCTCGGGCCGATGGAGCAGGCGTTTCTCGGCGTACGGATCGCCGATCCGTCCGATCCGGTCGAGATGGGGCATGTGGCGCGCTCGTTCGACTCGTGCCTGGTCTGCACCGTTCACGTCTACGACGGCAAGTCGGGGCGCCAGCTGTCCCATTTCCGGCTCGGAGAGGCCGGATGATCGAACGGGTCACGGAAGCCGCGAGGACCGCTCCGCCCTCGGCCGAGCAGGTTCGGACGCTGATCGTCGGATGCGGCAATCTGTTGCGCGGCGACGATGCGGTGGGGCCGATCCTGGTTCGCCACCTTTGGGAAATGGGGCTGCCGCTCGGCGTCCGCTGCGCCGACGGCGGCACCGGCGGCATGGACGTCGCGTTCCAGATGCGCGGCGTGCCGCACGTGATCCTGATCGATGCCTGCACCAGCGGCAGCGAGCCGGGGGCGATCTTCCGCCTGCCGGGCGAAGAGGTCGAATGCCTGCCGCCGCTCGAAGGGCTGAACCTCCACTCGTTCCGCTGGGACCATGCGCTGGCGTTCGCCCGCTGGCTGCTCAAGGACGAGTACCCGCGGAAAGTCACCGCCTATCTGATCGAGGCCGAGTCGCTCGAAATCGGTGAGCCCCTCTCGCCGCGGGTCGAAGCCGCGATGCGCAAGCTCGCTCCGCGTCTCCTCGCGGAGGCGGCGGGCGGCCCGACATGACGGTTCCGCGCGCTCCCTCTCTCGCGCTGGCCGCCGGCCCGCAGCCGCTCGGCATTCTGCCGCCTCCCGCGGGGTTTCTGCTCTTGCCCGAAAGCGCTTCGCCGCTCGCCGCGCCGGCCTTGGAGCGGCTGCTCTCGGGCGATCTTTCCGGCCCGCTTCCGGCGGAGTGGGAGTTCTACCGCCGGGCGGCCGGAGGCGACCTTGCGGCGGCGCTCGCGGTTCTGGAGCCGCCCAATCACCCGATCGCCGCGTACGACCGGTTCGTCCTTTCCGGGGATCTCGCCGCGTTCGCCCGGCTGCCGTCGCTTTACTCGGGCGATCTCGGTCGGCTGATCGCCTGCGCGGCGTTCGCCGCGGGAGAGAGCGATTGCCTGCCGGACGCCGAGGCGGCCGAGATGCCGGCCGTCGCGGCAGTCGCCTGGATGGTGCGCGCGGCGGCCGAAATGGAGGCCGGGCATCCGGAGACGGCGCTCGCCTCGCTCGACCGGGGGGTCGAAGCGGTCCGCGCCGCCTCGCCGAGCTTCGCCGCGCAGCTTCTGGCGCAGAAGGCGGCGCTGCTGGCGGAGAGCCACGACGACGATCGGGGCGACCGGAGCGATCGCCGGAGAAGGGCGCTCGCGGCGCTGCGCGAAGGGATCGCGCTGGTGCCGGCCGCGCCGGAGGAGGGCCCATCGCCTGTCCGGGCGGCGCTCTTTCTGGCGCTCGGCCAGCTGCTCCAGGACACGGCCGCCGGAGATCGCTCCGGTCTGGTGGAGGCGGTTCAGGCCTACCAGGCGGCGATCCACTCCGGCCTGTCGCTGGAGCACGGCGCGGAGAGCTACGCCCTGGCCCAGAACAACCTCGGTCTCGCCTACCTGGCGCTGCCGATGAGCGGCGCCGGCTCGCCGCTGCGCATGGGGATCGCCGTGCAGTCGTTCCGCGAGGCGCTCAAGGTCTGGACGCCGGAGCGGCACCCGCAAGCCTGGTCGAGCGCCCAGCTGAACCTGGCCAACGCCCTCCAGTACCTGCCGTCGTCCCATCCGGAAGACCACCTGGCGCAGGCGGTCGAGATCTACGAGCAGCTGCTGGGCTATCGCGATCGCGCCCGCGACCCGCTCGGCTACGCGCGCCTGCTCGCGAACCAGGCGAATGCGCTCGCCCATTTGGGGATCTTCGCGCCCGCGCTCGCCAAGCTTCACGAGGCGCACAAATTGTTTCATTGGCATGGCGAGCCGGACCTCGCCGCGAGCGCTCTCGAACAGGTCGAGCGGATCAACGAGCGGCTGGGCGCGCGCGGCTCCGACGGCTCGCAGCTCGGCGGGCCGCCGGGCGTCCGGGCCGAGGCGGCGATCCTCACGGGAATTTCCGGGGGCGAGGGGGCGTAAGTGGATCTTCATCAGCGTCAGCAGTTCGATTTCCTGTTCGCGACCGCGGTCGAGCGCTACACCGAGCGGCTGGAGCAGAGGAACGAAGGGGCGGCTCAAGCGCTCGAACGGCTGCGCCGCGATCCGGAGGGGCCGGGCATCTGGCTCTCCGAGTTCGTGGACGCCCTGTTCGAGGAGTTTCTGCTCGGCGATCCGGCGGGCGCGGCGTTCGTGCTTCAGGCGCTCGAACGGCGCCCGCTGCCCGCGCAGGCGGAGCTCGGGGGGACGGTGCGTTCGGCGCTCTCGGGCCTGGCCCGCGCCGCTTTTTCCGAGCTGCTGCGGGCCAAGGCCGAAGAGGCGCTCGAACAGCGCGCGGCGTTTGCCGGCACCGCCCCTGAGCCCGAAATGCAGAGAGCCGGCTTATGATCGCCGGGCCCATCATGGAAGCTCCGCCTTTGCCCCCTCCGTTCGAGGCCGGAACCGAACCGGATCTGGACCAGCTCGCCGCCCGGGTCGATCGCGCGCTCGCCGCCACCGAAGCGCTGGATCCCCCGTCGCGCGAAAAATCGCGCGAGCTGCGCCAGTCGATCGAGGCGTTCCACAAAGCCGGTTTGACGCGCATCGTACGCGCTCTGCGGGAAGATCCGCGCGGCGCGGAGATCTTGTACCAGCTGGCCGACGAGCCGTCCGTCTACGCCCTGTTCGCCATGCACGGGCTCGTGCGCGCCGACCTGCGCACGCGCGTCTCGCGGGTGCTCGACATGGTGCGGCCCTATCTGGAGTCTCACGGCGGCGACGTCGAGCTGGTGTCGCTCGAAGAGCGCACGGTGACGGTGCGGCTGACCGGCGCCTGCCATGGCTGCTCGATGTCGGCGACCACCCTGCGCCAAGGGGTCGAAGAGGCGCTGCGCACCCACGTGCCCGAGATCGAGAGGGTGGTTCCGACCAGTGGCGAGCCGGTCGCCGGCTTTGTGCCGCTGGACGCGCTCCGCCACCGCGGCGATTTGAAAGGCTGGATTGAAGGGCCGCCCGCCGAAGCGGTGGAAGAGGGGCGTCCGTACCGGATGGAGACCGGCGGGGGGAGCGTGTTGATCCTGCGCTTCGGCGATGCGCTCTACGCGTTCAAGAACGCCTGCGCGCACCAAGGGCTGCCGCTCGACGGCGGCTTGGTGGACGTCGAATCGGGGACCCTTTCCTGCCCCTGGCACGGCTTCCGCTTCGACGGCCGAAGCGGCGAGTGCCTGACCGCGCCGCAAGCCCAGCTGGAGCCTTACCCGCTGCGGATTGAAAAAGGGACGATCTACGTGAGACCGCAATGATCCCGCCGGCCGCCGAGGCGCCCGCGCCGACGGCGAAGGCGCAGGTCCGATTGGGTGCGCCGGCCCCGGGCGGCTTGGCGCTGCCGAGCGGGACGCCGACGCTGAGCCAGCTCTACGCGCCGCGCGGCGTCTTCTTGAACGAAAAGGTCCTCGCGGTCGCCGACTCGGGCAATCACCGCATCCTCCTCTGGCACGGTCCGCCGCACGAAGACGGCGCGCCGGCCGACACCATCCTCGGCCAGCCCACGGCGGAGAGCGAAGGGGCCAACGCCGCCGGGCGCGGCCCCGAGAACGGCCTTCACCTGCCGACCGGCCTCGCGGTGCTCGACGGCCGGCTGTTCGTCGCCGACGCCTGGCACCATCGCGTGTTGGTCTGGGACCGGGTGCCCGACCGTTCGGACGCGCCGCCGGACTGGGCGCTCGGCCAGGCCGATCTCTCGTCGGTCGAGCCGAACCGGGGCGGCGCCGTGTCCGCGTCCACCCTCTATTGGCCGTACGGTCTCGGTTGGGTGGACGGTTGGTTCTACGTCACCGATACGGGGAATCGCCGCGTCCTCGCCTGGCGCGGCCTGCCGGAGCGCAACCGCCCGGCCGACGCGGTGCTCGGCCAGCCCGATTTCTCGACCTCCGACGAAAATCGCGGCGGCCCCCCCTCGGCGCGCTCGTTCCGCTGGCCCCACGCGGTGGTCGGCGTCGGCGGCACTACCTACGTCGCCGACGCCGGGGACCACCGGGTGCTCGGGTGGCAGGGGGAGCCGTGGGGCGTGGGCGGCGACCGCGACGCCGATCTCGCCCTCGGCCAGGCGGATCTCGCGAGCGCCAACGAGCTGCCGTACGCGCCGCAGAACGCCTCGACGCTCCGTTTTCCGTATTCTCTCGCCACCGACGGCATCGGCCTCGCGGTGGCGGACACGGCAAACAACCGGGTTCTGTTCTGGGATCGGGCGCCCTCGGCCTGCGGCGCGCCGGCCGACCGGGTGATCGGCCAGACGAATTTCGCCGGCAACGGCGAAAACCGCTGGCAGGCGGTGCGGCAGGATACTCTGTGCTGGCCGTATGGGATCTCCCTGTTCGGCGGCCGGCTCGCGATCGCCGATTCGGGCAACAACCGGGTCATGATCTGGGAGCTGCCATCGGAGGGTTAGCGCCATGTGCCTAGCGGTCCCCGGTCGTATCGCCGAGATCTACGAAGCCCGGGGCACGCGCATGGCGCGGCTCGACTTCGGAGGGATCACCAAAGAGGTCTGCCTGGCCTATCTGCCCGATGCGGTGATCGGCGATTACGCGATCGTTCACGTCGGCTTCGCGATCAGCCGGATCGACGAGGCGTCGGCCCAGGAGACGCTGCGGCACTTCAGGGAGCTGGGTCTCTTGGAAGAGGAGCTCGGCGTCGCCGAGGTGCCCAGCTGAGCGCCCATGGGCTTTCGCCGGCCCCGTAGGATGAAACGGTGCGGGACGGTGTAGGGGCGGCCCCCCGTGGCCGCCCGGGTAGGTCGAGGGCGGCGACGGGGCGCCGCCCCTACACAAGGTGGGCACTAGGCCTCACCGAGTTCTTTGGCACCCGGTGCCCGGCGCGGGAGTAGGAGGTAGCACGATGAAATACCTTACTGAGTTTCGGGACGGGGACGCCGCGCGGAAACTGGCGGCGGACATTCGGGCCCAGGTCACCCGGCCGTGGGCGATCATGGAGGTCTGCGGCGGCCAGACCCATTCGATCCTCCGCAACGGCATCGACCAGCTGCTGCCTCCGGAGGTGGAGCTGATCCACGGTCCGGGCTGCCCGGTCTGCGTGACGCCGCTCGAAATGATCGACCGCGCGCTCGCGATCGCCGCGCGGCCCGGCGTCACGTTCTGCAGCTTCGGCGACATGCTGCGCGTGCCGGGGAGCGAAAAGGACCTGTTCCGGATCAAGAGCGAAGGGGGCGACGTACGGATCGTCTACTCGCCGCTCGATGCGCTCCAGCTCGCGCGCGACCTGCCCGGGCGCGAGGTCGTCTTCTTCGGCATCGGCTTCGAGACCACCGCGCCGGCCAACGCGATGGCGGTCCACCTCGCCAAGCAGCAGGGAATCGCCAACTTCTCGATGCTGGTCTCCCACGTCCTGGTGCCGCCCGCGATTCGCGCGATCATGACCGCGCCGGGCAACCGGGTGCAGGCGTTCCTCGCCGCCGGGCACGTCTGCAGCGTGATGGGCACCTGGCAATATCCGCCGCTCGCGGCCCAGTGCCACGTGCCGATCGTCATCACCGGCTTCGAGCCGCTCGACCTGCTGCTCGGCATCAAGAGCGCGATCGCCCAGCTCGAAGCGGGGGAGGCGCGGGTGGAAAACGCCTACGCCCGCGTGGTGACGGAGGAAGGCAACAAGACCGCGCAGGATCTGCTCGCCCAAGTCTTCGAGGTCACCGACCGCGCCTGGCGCGGCATCGGCATGATTCCCCAATCCGGCTGGCGCCTTTCCGAGGCCTATCGGGATTTCGATGCCGAAGTCCGGTTCGACGTCTCGGGCATCCACACCCAAGAGTCCGCGCTCTGCCATGCGGGCGAGGTGCTTCAGGGGACGCTCAAGCCGAGCCAGTGCCCGGCGTTCGGGCTACAGTGCACGCCGCGCACGCCGCTCGGCGCCACCATGGTCTCCTCCGAAGGGGCCTGCGCCGCGTACTACCACTACGGCCGGTTCACCTCGATCGAAGGGATGGATGCGGTCGAGGCGGCACCTTGACCGAAGTCGATTTTTCCAGCTGGAGCTGCCCGCTTCCTCTACGCGATTATCCGACCGTGGTGATCGGCCACGGCGGCGGCGGCCAGCTCTCGGCCGAGCTGGTGGAGCACCTGTTCGTGCCCGCGTTCCGCAATAAGGAGCTGGAGGCCCTGGGCGATGCCGCGCTGCTGCCCGCGCAGACCGGCCGCCTGGCGTTTTCGACCGACTCGTTCGTCGTCCATCCGCTGTTCTTCCCCGGCGGCTCGATCGGCGACCTCGCGGTCCACGGCACGGTGAACGACTTGGCGATGAGCGGCGCCCGGCCGCTCTACCTTTCGGCCGCATTCATCCTCGAAGAAGGGCTCGAAATGGCGGTGCTCGGCCGGATCGTCGAGCGCATGGCCGCGGCGGCGCGCGACGCGGGGGTACGCATCGCCACCGGCGACACCAAGGTAGTAGAGCGCGGTCACGGCCACGGCTGCTACATCACGACCGCAGGCGTAGGCGTCGTGCCCGAGGGCCTGAATCTCGGTCCGGATCGCGCCCGGCCGGGCGACGTGGTGATCGTCTCCGGCACGATCGGCGACCACGGCATGGCGGTGATGAGCGTCCGCGAAGGGCTGCAATTCGAGACCGTGATCGAAAGCGACTCGGCGCCGCTCGCCGATTTGGTCGCTCTCCTCCTCGCTGCCGCACCCGGCGTGCATGCGCTGCGCGATCCCACCCGCGGGGGAGTGGCCTCCTCGCTCAACGAGATCGCCGGCCGTTCGAAAGTCGGCATCGCCCTCGAAGAAAGCGCGATCCCCGTCCGCACCGACGTCCAATCCGCCTGCGAGCTGCTCGGAATGGACCCGATCTACGTCGCGAACGAAGGCAAGCTCCTGGCCATCGTCGCTCCCCAAGACGCCGACGCCGCCCTCGCCGCCCTCCGCGCCCACCCCCTCGGCCGCCAAGCCGCACTCATTGGCCGTGTCACCGACCGCCATCCCGGAATGCTGGTCGCGAAGACCGGCATTGGCGGTACGCGGGTGATTCCGATGCAGCTTGGGGAGCAGTTGCCGCGGATTTGTTGATGCGGCGGCGAGGCCAGGTCTTGTTGTCTTTCCGTTCGCTATAAACTCCCGCAGTCGGCTATCGCCGTCCGAATTTCACGATAGGCCCCCGAAACTCGCTATCGATGCTCGCTGTTCCGGTTCTGGGACCGCAGCTCCGGTTCTGGGACGGATATTCCTGTTCCGGGACCGCAGATCCGATTTTGGGACGGATATTCCGATTCCGGGACGGTAGGTCCGATTCCGGGACGGTTAATCCGATTCTGGGACCACAGGTCCGGTCCTGGGACGGTTATTCCGATTCTGGGACGGATAGCCGCTATCCAGCGCGGATAGCGGCTATCCGAGCCGTAGAGCGGCTATCCGAGACGGCCAGTCGCTATCCGAGGCGCGAATCGGCCTCCGGAGGCGGGGAAGCGATTTCACCCGCGCAACAATCAAGAATGACTCGCAGACGGCGCTCCTGCGGAGATAATCTCCAAGGAGGCCCCCCACCATGCAGCAGATCGTCGATTTCATCCTGGAGCTCGACAAGCTCAAAGCCGTGACGCGGAAGGTCAAGCCGCTGGGGCTCGATCGCTATGAGAACTCCGCCGAGCACAGCTGGCAGCTCGCGCTGCTGGCTGCGTCGCTCGTCCATTATGCCGAAGCGCCGGTGGACATCGACCGCGTGATCCAGATCCTGCTGGTGCACGACCTCGGCGAAATCGGCACCGGGGACACGATGTTCTTCGTCCAGGAAGGGCTCGTGGAGCGGAAGGTGGGGGAGTTGGCGACGGTGAATCGGATCTTCGGGATGTTGCCGGACGGGCAGGGAGCGAAGTTTCTGGCGCTTTGGCAGGAGTTCGAGGAGGACGCGACCCCCGAAGCCCGTTTTGCCCATGCCGTCGATCGGGCGATGCCGGTCCTGCTCAATCTGGCGAACGACGGCCAGAGTTGGCGGGAGAACGGAATCGGCTACGAAACCGTCGTGCGGCGCGTCGGACCGCAGGTCCGCGCCGGGTGTCCGGCTCTTTGGGAATACATCGAGGCCCGGCTCGAAGAGGAGCACCGGAAAGGCTGGTTCGGCATCGTCTGATCGAGAAGGCGTTCGAGCGTCCGGCCGATGACGCGTGGCCGGACGCTCCCTTACGTCCGCCGCCTTACCGGTTCCGTCCGTACTGCTCGTGGCTCGACACCCAGTCGAGCGAGGAGATCGCCGAGGCGAGCGAGATCTCTCCCGCGAGGACCACGCCCGCGATGATTTCGGCGAGCTTTTGGACTTTGCCTTTGCCGGAGCAGCCGAGGATCTGCAGGCATTCCTTCTGGGTCGGCAGCGCGGTGCCGCCGCCGTGGGTGGCGACGATCAGCGAGGGGATGGTGATCGAGATGTAGAGGTCGCCGCCCGGGGTGGCCTCGGTGTAGACGATGCCGGCCGAGGACTCCGAGACGTTCGCCACGTCCTGACCCGTCGCGATGAACATCGCGGTGATGCCGTTCGGCGAGTGGCAGCCGTTGTTGTTGGCGCCGGAGAGGAACGCGCCGACGTTCGCGATGCCTGCGTGGTAATGGAGCGTTTCGGGTTCCACCCGCATGTGTTGGATCAGCACGTCGCGCGGGA
>Ga0134122_10001062_pt1 | contig 19698 bp, 21 predicted proteins | sample KB302_FD_96461 | JGI IMG/M metagenome (GOLD analysis project Ga0134122, IMG submission 96461) | Terrestrial soil microbial communities without Nitrogen fertilizer from Kellogg Biological Station, Michigan, USA - KB3-0-2 | ecosystem: Environmental > Terrestrial > Soil > Unclassified ... | reverse complement strand
TTGTCGCTCCGAAATGAGGTGATCTATGAAGAAATCTAAGCCCGCTGTCGCTACGCTTCCTGCACCCCCTGAACGTTCCTCCGCATTGCGGCACGTAACAGGCATCCGCCCCGCTGGTCCTGAACCAGGCGTTTCCGCCGTGCCTAGTACGATTCACACCCCAGTTGACGGAGGGAGAGTCATATCAGATCGAGCCTACGTGCTCATCAATGTACTGCCGGGACGTACAAGTGATGTCGTTCGAGCCCTGTCCGGAATCAAACAACTTACGACCATCGACCCCTGCTGGGGCAAGCCTGATATTATTGTGGTCGCCGAAGTATCGGACCAGGATGCACTCACCCAGCTGGTTCTGAGCCGGATTCATGAGATCGACGGTGTCTCGCAGACGGACACCCATCTTGTCTATCGGTTGAAGGCCAGTAACGGTAAGAGAGCCGTGTGAATGCGGTCTATAAGCCCTGTCGGAAGGTTACTCTATCTCTCCACTGTCGGCATCATCCCCGAGATCCAATCCAAACCGCTCAGCCATCCGATAGAGCGTGCGCCGGTCAATGCCGAGAATCTTCGCGGCTCTGACTTTGTTTCCCTTGGTTTCCTTCAGAACGCGGACGAGGTGACGTTTCTCAACCTCCTCAAGCGACAAACATCGTTCGTCGCTCGGGCCAATCGCCTCTGCTGTTTCTTTCGACAGGTATTCAGGCCGACGCACCTGTGCCGGCAGGTCATCCGGCGTGAGGAAGGGGCCGTGACCTAACGAGACGGCCCGTTCAATGGCATTTTCCAATTCGCGCACATTGCCTGGCCATCGGTATTGCATCAACAACTTCATTGTTTCCGGCAGCACTCCGCGCACTGCATGCGCCGTTCCCGTCACATACTTCTCCAAGAAATGATGGACCAACGTAGGAATGTCCTCCCGCCGTTCTACAAGGGGCGGCAAGGTGATACGGACGACATTGAGGCGATAGAACAAGTCGTCCCGATATTTCCCTTCCTTGACGAGTTGCTCGAGATCCCGATTTGTCGCGGCAATAATCCGGACATCAATCTTCATCGATGTTGTGCCGCCGACGCGGCGGATTTCGTGATCTTGCATGACCCTCAGCAGCTTGACTTGCACGGCTTGCCCCAACTCACCGATTTCATCGAGAAACAACGTGCCCCCGTTCGCAGATTCAAAGAGGCCCATTTTGCTCCCCACCGCGCCGGTAAAGGCGCCCTTCTCATACCCGAACATTTCCGATTCCAACAGAGTATCTGGCAATGCCCCACAATTCACCGGAATGAACGGCTTATCCCGACGAGGCCCGTTCTCATGGATCGCTCGGGCGATAAGCTCCTTGCCGGTCCCGCTTTCCCCTTGCAGGAGGACTGTGCTCTTACTCTCGGTTACTCGGGCGACCAGCGTGTAAACTTCGAGCATAGCGGGACTGCTTCCCACCAGCGGGGACCATTCATCTTTGCTTCTTAATTCTTCACGAATCCGGGTATTTTCTCGAACGAGGCGGCAGTGATCGAGGCTCCGCTTCACCACGAGTGTAATATCCTCTTTCTTAAACGGCTTGGCTAGATAGTCATAGGCTCCCTGCTTGATCGCTTGGATCGCACCTTCAAGAGATCCGAAAGACGTCAGGACCACGACGGCCGTGTCAGGGCTCATCCGTTTAAACTCCCGGAGGACCGTAAGCCCATCGACGGCACCCATTCGAATGTCAGTCAGAACAAGATCCACTTGCCCCTGGCGTCCACGAGCGATGATCTCCTCTCCGCTGGCAAAGGCTTCAACGACATATCCTTCCTTCTTTAGAGCCTCAACCAAGAGATCCCTCGCTACTGCATCATCATCGGCTACGAGAATATTCGCTGGTTGCATCAAACCCTTTCTGTCACGCGCATTGACTCGGCCATCAAGCCAGGCAAAGTTACGGTAACGGCTGTGCCGCGGCCAGTTTGGCTTTCAAGGAGTAGACTGCCCCCATGGGCCACAACCGTTTCGCGGCTTAAGAATAGTCCTAACCCGGTGCCAGTGCCAATAGCCTTCGTCGTAAAGAATGGTTCGAAGGCTTTCTGTACATCAGCTTCCGGCATCCCGCATCCTGTATCTCGCACTTCGATTGTGACGACCAGGGACGACATCGTCTCCGTAACCCGGAGGCTGCGGTCGAGTTCGTCAGGCGAGGCGGCACGCGCTCCTACAAGGATGCTCACCATTCCGTGAGGCTGGGTGGCGGCTAAGGCATTGGCCAAAATGTTCACGAATACTTGATGCATCTTTTCCGCATCAGCCCAGACGAGCGGGAGGTCTCTAGGAATCTCAAGTGTCAAGGTAATTTCTTTTGCATGGAAGGCTGGCTCCATGAGCACAGTTGCCGGGCTGATCATCTGTTCCGCTGGTAACCAGGTCGGTTTAGGCTGGCGCTGCCTGGTTGAGGATAGTAAATCCTGAATGATTCGAACTACCCGGGCGAGCTGTTCATCGATCACTGTTACCCGCTTCTTCATCTCCGGTGTGAGGCCAGGCTCTTCAGTCAATGCTTGTAGGTGCCAGGCTATTGAGTGGAGTGGGGTGCCGACCTCGTGGGCTACCGATGCCACCAATTGTCCCACTGCGGCTAAGCGTTCCGAACGATTCAGCTGGTCCTTCGCATTGACCAGCTGCGTATTGGCCTTCAGGAGGTTTTCCCTTTCTCGGGCGAGCGCCACACGCGCGGCCTCCTCTCTCGCTTTGCGCTCTTCCCACGTCATGCCGATATAGGCTACGACCAACAGCACTCCTGCAATCACGCTGCGGTTGATCACGGCTGCTTGAAAACGTCCTGGCTTCGTCGGTTGCATCAGCCCGATGTAGGTCGCCACGATACAGGCTACGACCGTCAGAAGCATCAGGGTGCGGCTACGTACCGTTGCCACCAAAAGAATCGGTAATACAAGGCCGTACGCGGCGACGATGTTCGCCGGGGCGACCATTTCGAGAACGACAATCGTCAGAAACACCACCCCTGCGATAGCCAGCACAATGCGATTTTGCTTTAACATAAGATGAAGAGAAGGCCGGTAGACTGCCGAACCATTCCGTCAACGCCAGGATCCATGACGCATGAAACGGGACATGTGCATAACAGGTGTGATCCGAAGTTCGGGGTTGACATTTGACGTTCTGGGTTCGAAGTTCCGAAGACCTCGACTTTCGGATGTGAAACCCTTCGTCGTCTCGTTCGCCCAAGCCGGTTCATTCGATTATTCTGGGGGGACCGCTCCTGCCCAAAACGCACCAGCTGATAGACGGTCTTACCTGAGCTGGCGGGTTGAACACAAGACAGACCCAAGCCACCGAAGGCGTTCATCACACATAATCTTATCCACGGGAATTGCATACTTGCGGGTCCAGTTTGGGTGACTGTCGACTGTCCCGGGAAGATTGGTTTGCGACAGTTCGCCTAAACCGTCCTCGAGATTTGCCAATACAATGGAGGATGGCGTGCGAGCTAGGTAGGTATGAATGGCTTGGCAGAGATCGTTCGTCATGGCAGGCGCGGTGGCCAAATCCTGAGTCACGCCGCTTGGCAGGAGATTTTCCCGCTGAAGCGCAGTGAGGATGGCGCTCTTGTCGCGCTGGCGCTCTTCCCATGCATGGTGGTATGCCGCGCCATCTGTAAAGGCGTTCAACCTCGCCCGTATTTTCAAATCCTCGCCGGACCAAAACCCAATGAGCGTCGGCAGGTCGTGCGTCGTGGCGACAGCGAGCGATTGTGCGGGGTAGTCACTGGGTGACTTCATTGCTCCGTCCCCGGCACGCTCGAAGTAGAATACACGATAGGACAGCACTCGTGCTTGGGCGAGCTGCGCTCTGATCCAATCAGGAACTGTGCCGAGGTCTTCTCCGATAACGAGGGTCCTGGACCGGACGCTCTCGAGTGAGAGGATGGCCAACATGTCTTCAAAGGGGTAATGCACATACGTACCTTCGGATGCGGGCTTCCCACGCGGAATCCAGAAGAGGCGGCAGAATGCCATCACATGGTCCAACCGGATAGCTCCTCCGAATCGGAAATTGTTGCGCAGCAGTTGAATGAGCAGTTCATAGCCGCTGTCGCGGAGGGTGCGAGGATTCATCGGAGGTAAGCCCCAATTCTGTCCCTCTGGCGCAAAGGGGTCTGGAGGAGCGCCGCAGTCGGCTCCGAGCGCCAGGACGGATTGATAGATCCAGGCCTCGGCCCCATTGCGATCGGCGCCAAGTGCCAGATCGTGATACAGCCCGATCGGCATCCCCAGCTTCTCGACTGTCTGTCGAATCTCGTTCAACTGCTCGCTCGCCACCCATTGAATGTATTGAAAAAAGCGAATACGTTTCCGGTGCCGCTCCACATAGTCACGAACCGGCTGGCCAGGCGTCAGAAAAGATTCAGGCCATTCATACCAGGTGACTGACTTGGATTGAGTCAGTCGGCGTTCTTCCTCCAATGTCTGGAAGGCAGCATAGAGCTCAAGCGGTAGGCCTTCCGACTGGATGAACTTCTCTAGGCGCAAGGCTCGCGAAGTTTTTGGTTGGAGATTCGACTCTTCACCGCTATAGGCTTCTGTAAGGAATGTATGGTAGGCCAATTCAAGCATCGTACGTTTCGTGGTCGCGATAATGTCGTAGTCCACCAGCCGGCTTTCTCGTAGTGCCTGAAGGTTAGCTTGAAACTCGGGAGCAAGCAGCTGTTCCCGCGCCTCCTCAGATTCATAGAATTCCGGCAGCTGCTCGAGATCGATATAGAGCTCATTGAGATACAGTCGGCTGTTGGGCGCATAGGGGCTGATATGATAGGGTCTGATGTTCCGCAGGGCATGAAGCGGATTGAGCCCAATGACTCCGGCGCCGAGTTCCTTCCCAGCCCATTCTACAATCCGCTTGAGATCGCTGAAGTCGCCGCATCCCCAATCTCGATCTGAGGACAACGAATAGAGCTGCAAGGCCAGTCCCCACAACCGTTGGTTTGCTTCGAGCCATGGGGGGACGTAGCAGTGGCGTGGCGCCACGATGACACGCATCGTTCCCACGGGTCCCCCGACTAAGCCCTCGGCCCGCAGGGTCAAATTGTAATACCCAAGCGAGAGACCACGGGGGGCAGGTATTTCCACACGCACATGCCGTCGGCCATTGAGAAAACGGATCTCGACAGCAGAAAGACCAGGCCCTGTAGTCCCTTCCTGCACCAAGACATTCGTTTCATCGTGGATTAGCCACTCCACCGTAATAGACCGTTCTTGTCCCTCCTCAAGTGCGAAATAACAGGACAGAAAAGTTTCCCTCTCGTCGTCATGAAGGATCCGCACCGGCTCGCAGGGGCGTTGCCAGGGTGCCTCGTCCCATTCCTGCAATGCCTGTGTCAGAGATGCGGCCGAATCAATGGTAAATCCCATGGCAGTCAGAATGGCGCGGCGGGTGTCATCGGACGTAACGTGAAGAGTTCCGGCTATATCGTGATAGTCATTTGCAATGCCGGCACGTTCAGCGAGTTTGGCAAGGAGTGTCCGCTCCGTCTGGTCCTGCATGAACCGCAGTCTGCGTGAAGACATGCGGGCATGTCAAGCTATCCCATTGTTCTTAAAGATGAATTCAGCATAGCCATTTTCTTATTCAACGAATTCGCCACTGTGTCAGTTCCGTTCTTGCATTGCCGATCGAGACCTTCATGGTACGGAATACTGCCACCCATCTGCACAACACGAAGGGCGTTGTCCGATGGCGCTACGTTCCGAAAGAACATGATACAGTCGCTGGGATGAATGTGATATCCCGGTTCAAATTTCGCTTGCGAAAGTCGCATTCTGAAAATGGGGAGATGGAAGAATTTCTCGTGACCGGTCTATAGATGTGAGCGGAAAATGATGCACCGCAGCGCGTTGAAAGCTGAATAACAGCGAGAGAATGATCTCGATGATGTGATCAGCCGTTCCTTGCAAGTTCTCAGGCTGTTCGATAAAATGCACGAAACTGCATTGGTCCTACCAATTTCGCCGATAAGCTTCGCGTACCATAATCTCTCAGAATCTATGGATAAGGATGAGTCGATGAAGGATGTACTGCGAGTCGTTACGTTAGCCTGCATCGTGATGACCGGAGTCGGCGTATGGGTGTCTCCGGGGTATGGCGAACCCTATGAATTGAGCAAAAACGATGTGATGGATCCCAAGGCTTTGAAGAGTCCCGAGATTTCACTCTTCGGAGTTAAACTGGGAGACTCCGAAGCCAAAGCCCTGGATACGCTGGTGAATGAAAAGATTCCCGGAGTCAAAGTGGAACAGGAAGCCTTGTTTATTTTTTTGCTCGACCAACGCAAACCGACGGGTCCTATGGCTGGCGTACGCATCCAGGACGGCAAGGTCGACCTGATCTTTATCAACAATCGATTTTCCTATAAGACTCGCGGCATCTTTCGCAACGTGTTGAACAGCGAAAGCCCTGATGACATCCGGAAGTTGCTGGGCAAAGAAGAGTACGGAGACGAAAATGTCATGGGTGCAATATTGGCCTACGATAAACAGGGGTTCGTCATTAACTATTTGGGAAAAGATATCAACATCGAGTTTTCTCTGCTCCGATAGCCATGTGGGCCGGGCATTCTACCCAAACACATGTCTGCAAATTTCGATCATTTTCGAGCGTTCTTCTCTCTCCTACAGGCAGATACACGCCTGTCTACCTTTGCCGATCGCATCGAGGGGCATTCGCGCCTTTAGCTATTAGGCTGTCGACTTATGAAATAGAAGAGTTCAGTTCAATGCGGCAAGCCAGCTGCTTGCAGCCCATAGGTAATGAGGTTGGTCGCGGTGTTCCAGCGACGCTTGGAGTTAAGAATGACCAGCAGAAGATCGTTGCCGTCTTGAGAGACTTTGGCGATGAGGCACCGTCCCGCTTTGGATGTAAATCCAGTCTTGACGCCTTCCACGCCGGGGATGCGGCCTAGTAGCCGATTGGTGTTGTGCAGGACATAGGCCCGGTGGCCACTGATCGGTGTGATAATCGCGTGTTCTTCCCGGACCAACTGCCGGAAGATCGGCTGATCGAGGGCAATAACACTCAACGCGGCAAGGTCTTCAGCCGTCGAATAGTGGTCCGGGTTATCGAACCCGCAGCCATTGCTGAAATGTGTATCAGCCAAGCCTAGGGCCTCTGCTTTGTCGTTCATGAGCGCCACGAACTGTGTTTCGTCGCCGCCGACATGCTCTACTGCTGCCAGGCAAGCATCATTCGCTGACATGATCAACATGGCCTTCAGCAGATCGTCCAGCCTAAAGACCTGCCCTGCCTTCATGCGTAGATGCGTCTTGTGAGCCCGTGCGGCATTGGGACTAATCGTGACGAGATCATCTAGCTGTCCCCTTTCCAGAATGACCAGCGCTGACATGATTTTCGTGAGACTGGCCGGGGACATTCGCTTTCCCGCATCGTGTTCATACAGCACACGCCCACTATTGAGTTCTTTGAGAAGAATGCCATGGGCTGGCGCAACTCGCCATGGCGGAGCTCCTATGCTCTCTGCAGTGGCGATGGAAGGAGTGACGGTCTCGGCACCGATCAACAGGAAACTGACGAACACTCCAACAACGTAGGCAAGCAATGGTGGCCGATGGGCTTTGACGTGGGCTGTTGTCATTATGAAGCCTTTCTCCGACTCATAGGGTATAAGATTCCCTGACCTTCCCGCCTCGAAACCCGCTGTCTATCACCTTATGGAAAAAGCGGAGCAAATCGGCAAGGTCGATCCAGAACCCGCAATTCAAACAACGGGCATACAGTCTCCGGTTCACCAGCGTATAGTGACGCTCGACCATCATAAAGCCCTTACATTTCAAACAGTGCATTGAGGTGCCTACCTAAGTCGATTCATCACCAATGCCAAGCAGCCTGCCAACAACCCTCCGCCAAAAATTGTGGTGCCGAACGAGAGATACGCACTGGCCCCACTGCCGAGTGGGGGCCCGTCGAGCAGGTCTCGTACGCCCCCTTGTACCATGAGCACAGAGAGGGTGAGTAGAGCGCCCATAGCAAACCACCATCGAAAGGATCTCACAATGTCTCCAAACAGAGCGCCAAAAGGCTTGGAAACCCAATTCTCGGCCACTCTAGCCGAGGGTCGATAGGCTGTCAAGAAGACTGCCCATTGGTTCAGATCCGTCTCGTATCAGAGGTCGGATCGCAATCATGGAGCAGGCGAGATGGAAGCAGACGACGCTTTCAATCCCCGATGGAGAAAGATGGAAACGCTTCCATTGCCGTTGTCCGCCGTCACGAGCCCAGGTTCTTCAGTCTCCTTCGTTGTGACACGAAACGACGCAAGGGCGAAGGGGCCTGGTTTTGTCTTATAGTTTCTCGGTGGGTACTCGAATGTCCCATCGTCACGACCGAAGAGAATGGAGAGATCACTCGACTGAAGGTTGACGATAGCCACATCGGTGCGCCGGTCGCCATTGAAGTCGCGGGCAAGTCCAAAATTCGGCCCCGCGTCGGCGCCGGAATCGTGCCCTGGCTGGAAGGTTCCATTCCCTATTCCCAGGAAGGTTGTAAAGCTGTCCTTCACGCCGTTGATCACAAGGAGATCGCGGATCCGGTCATGATTGAAGTCGGCGAAACTGACTCCGAGGGGACGCTTCCCTGTCCGGTAGTCTGTGGGAGGGCGAAAGGTGCCGTTGCCGTTCCCCATCCAGATTGAGACCGCATTCGACATCGGGCCCCCGTTTGTGACGGCTAAATCGACCTTCCCATCGCCATCCAAGTCAGCCAGCGCCACCGATGTGGGTGTATCGCCATATTCGTACTGCGCCCCATGGGTGAAATCACCGCTACCGGTCCCCAAGAAAACTTTGATCTTGTCGTTACGCAACGCAACAACGAAATCCAGCGCCTGGTCGCCGTTCAAATCGTCGATCGCAATTGCGATGGGAGTTCTATGAACGGGATAGCGCGTCCCCTCTTGGAACTTTCCATCTGCTCGGCCGAACAGGATAGCAACTTCGTCGGCTCCTGAACAGGCCAAGACTACATCGGGAAAAGGATCGGAATTGAACAGCCCTAGCGCCAGCGAGCGAGGCTCCTTACACACACTCAATTCGACTTGCTCGCCAAAGGTGCCGTCCCCATTGCCTAAGAGAATTGAAAGAGTATTGCTGCCCATATTGGTTGTCACCAGATCAGTGAAACCATCCTGATTTACGTCAGTGGGAGTGACGGTCGTTGGATTCTTACCAACTTTGTAACTGGCAAAGTAGTAGAAAAGATCTGGTGGAACGTAGGGATCTTGTTTGGTGCAACCACTTGCCAACAGCAGAAAGAAGCTTGCCACGGCGGCCACCAGGCTCCTAGACCTGGTAGAGCAGGAAGATTCCTTGATTGCCCACCACTTTTCAAGAAGGAAACCAATGGCGTGGTGATTCGTCCACATGGGCGCATGCCTCTAACTCAGGCGTTCTCGCCAAAACGAAAGTCATCAGTATACAGATCAGCACTTTCTCCTGGCAATCAACTGGGCTGCGCCACGTTCTTCAGCAAACCGTGGTGGGCCCGGTCCTGGCCCGCCCAGCAACCCCTTTGTAAACGGGGCGATGGTTGGGGTACAATGAGCGTCTGGAGAAGGAGGGAGCTATGAGCAAGACGGTGAAGATTGAGCTATCCATGTATGGAATTGCCGAGATACTGCATTGGTGTCACGACCGCAATAACGGCCGGGTCCCGGGGGTAGATACGGCAGGCTTCGAGAAGATGAAGGCACTCTTGGCTGAAAAGCCCCAGTCAGGTGATTATTTTACGCTTGACCAGTTTTGGAAGAAGAAGGTCACCTTGGACCTGACGGAAGAGGAGGTAGCGACGATTGATCGCTGTCTCTACGACATCCCGAATTTGGATAATGAGCCACTTCCTCAAATCCGACACAAATTCTGGCCGCAAGAGACGGCTGTCCACTGATCGTAGCAGAGGCCGCCTACAAAACGGCATTTCCCTCATCACGATTCAGCCAATCGACCGGCATCAGCCGTGAGGCGTCTGAAAGATCCGATGTATTCAGATGAGATCGTGGACGGGAAGACCTGCGGGAAGCGGAGTTATGGCGAGTCGCGGGACTCGTTCTAGAGAGTTCCTTCTCCTTTGAGGTACCTCCGGAAGCGGTCCATCAGATCGGCGCCGAGTGTGCCACCCTCGGGCTTCTTCGTATCAGGATCGGCAAAATGCCCGCGAATTTCCTGGAGCCGTTTTTCCGCCTGCTCATTCCCTTGTAGGCGCTTGGTTTGTTCCAGTGCTGTGTCGAAGGCCTCAAACGTCAGTTCGCTGTATCCGAACGAACGGATCCGTTTCACGGCCTTCATCATCGCCTGATTGCGAAATGTAGTCAGATGGTCGGAGTCGATTGCCTTGAGCCCCAGTTTGCGGGCTCGCCGTTCAGCGGCTTTTCGGATACCACTCCGCACAAAATCCGGCGATGTCTGTAACCGTTTCCAGGCTTCATCTGTCCACGTCACACGTTCTTGAGGTTCATCCCACAGCTGTACCAAAACCTGTTCGTCAATTTGGACGATCCCTTTTTCTCGCGCCAAGTCTTCGGTATCCCGCTTGAGCATGTCGGTCACAAACTCGGCTGCGATCGGAGGCGATTGCTTCAATTTGTCTTGCAATCTTGCCAAGGCCCCCTCCGTCCATGGAAGAGAAGCCGCCGCCGCTTCACGGATATCCCCCATGGCCTCGACCTTTGTAAAAAGGTCGATATTGACTTCCAAGTGGCCATCTTTCTTGGCGACTTCTTCAGCGATTTGCTTGATCATACCTCGCATGAACTCAGGAACGCCGCTCAACCGTTCTTTCGCGGCGGCGGTCCAAGGCAGTCGGCCTTGCGCCATCGCAGCCGCTGCTTCCGCGATCCCGGACTCTCCACCCATCCCGCCCATCATTTGGTTTTTGAACTGATCGAGTAGCTCTCCCGTAATCTCTGAGTGGCCAAGTTCGCGGGCCTTTTTCTCGGCTAGACGACGAACCATTCCCCGCAAGAACAGCGGTGCCCGTTCTAGACGGGTGGAGGCCTCATCCGTCCAGCGGATATCGATCCCGACCGCGTCATGGGCTTCTGGTGCGTTCATGCGAGCGTCCTGTTTATGATTGGTTCAGGAGTTCTTTCAATTCTTTGCCGGCCTTGAAAAAAGGAACTTTCTTGGCAGGGACCGCCACCGTGGCTCCGGTCTTAGGATTCCGTCCTTCTTTCATGCGGCGAGCCCTTAACCGAAAACTACCGAACCCTCGAATTTCTGTCTTATCGCCGTTCTTCAATGAATCTCGCACACAGTCGAATATCGTATTGACGACAACTTCCGCCTGCCGTTTCGTCAAGGTTGTGACCTGTTCCGATACGCGCTCGATGATTTGGGCCTTCGTCATGTTGGATCCCCCTTCGTGATGATGAATCGGCCTGTCCGTCGATCTGATCGCGCTAGAATGCCATAAGATATTTAAGGCTGACCCCGGAGTAAAAGTCCAACTTCGGGAAGAGCCCGGACAATCGTGATTCAATCAATTCTCTTATTGAAAATCGCCGACGTGGCTCAATGACTTTCGGCTCACCTTCGATGCCGGCGACATCTGCCGCAAGCTGAATTGCCGCTTGGAGATCGCCAAGTTCGTCCACCAGCTTAGAGGCTTTGGCTTGACGGCCCGTGAAGATTCGACCGTCCGCCAAAGCCTGCACAGCCGCCACGTCGAGTCCCCGTCCTTCCGCCACGGCCTCGATGAACTGTCTATGAACATCATCCATGACGGATTGGAGCAGCTCACGCTCTTCATCGCCCATCTTCCGGAGTGGCGACCCCACATCCTTGAATCGCCCACTTTTAATCACAACCCCTTCGACCCCGATCTTCTGGAGCAGTCCTTCGACGTTCGCCATTTCCATGATCACGCCGATGCTCCCCGTCAATGTTCCTGAATTGGCCATGATCCGATCGGTCGCGACGGCGATATAGTATCCTCCTGAGGCCGCCACCGTACCCATCGATGCGATCACTGTCTTGTTGCTCTTGTTCCGAACCCGCCGGACCGCATCGTGTATTTCTTGGGACGGGACGACCCCACCTCCTGGACTGTCAATTCGCAATACAATGGCTTTAATGGAGGGATTGTCGGCAAAACGCTTCAACTCGCCGATTGTGGATTGCGCGTCCACAATCACACCTTCAATACGGATCAATCCAATCCGGTCCTCCATCGACATGTCGAAGTCGGGAAACAACAGGTTCATCAGAAACAGTAAACCCAGCCCGATGCCGAGTGCCCAGAATACTCTGCGCAGGATCCCTCGCTTGGCCGGTCTTTCGATCGTTTCATCACTCATGGTTCTGCTTGCTTACACCGAGATATGGTGCATCATCGCGCCTCGTTATCGTCCTCGCCTTGACGTGGCTTCCGGTTCTGCTTCGCGGCACGACCCAAGCTTTGGTCCAAGGCACCTTGCGTGGCATGAAACTCATCGACCTTACGGCGATCTGTATCCAGTTCATGGTCGCGTAGACTGAGTGCGATCTTCCGTTCTTCACGATCGACCTTGATGATCTTGGCCGTTACCTCATCCATCAACTTAAATTTCTCTTCGAGCTTAGCCTGTTGGTCGAGACCGGCCTCGCTGATGTGAATCAACCCTTCGACTCCCCCTTCCAACTCGACGAAAATGCCGAAGTCGGCGACTTTGCTCACCTTCCCCACTGCCACATCCCCAACAGTAAACCGGCCCGGAATCTCGTCGTCCCATGGATCGCTCTTGAGTTGCTTATAGCCGAGCGAGAGCCGTTCCTTTTCCTTATCGATCCGTAAGACTACAGCTTCTACCTTCTGCCCCTTCTTGAAGAGTTCGGAGGGATGCTTGATGTGCTTGGTCCAAGACATGTCGGAAATATGGATTAATCCGTCGATGCCCTCTTCGAGTCCAACGAACGCGCCAAAGTCAGTAAGACTCTTCACTTTTCCTTCGATGCGCGTGCCGATGGCGTACTTCCCTTCAACCATATCCCAAGGGTTTGGCGCAGTCTGTTTCATGCCGAGCGAAATTTTCCTGCTGGCTGTATCCACATTCAGTACTGCGGCTTCAACCTGATCCCCGATAGATACGACGCGTGACGGGTGGCGCACCTCGTGCGTCCATGACATGACGGAGACATGCACGAGTCCTTCGACACCGGGCTCGAGCTCGATGAATGCCCCATAGTCGGTCAAGCTCACGACACGACCTCGGACACGGGTGCCAATCGCATACTTCGTGGCTACGCCGGTCCAGGGGTCGGCGCTCTTTTGTTTCAAGCCGAGCGAAATGCGTCCAGTCTCTCGGTCGTATTTGAGCACGCTCACTTCCACCTTGTCGCCGATGTTGAACATTTCTGACGGATGACCAACACGGCCCCAGGACATGTCCGTGATGTGGAGGAGTCCGTCGATGCCGCCGAGGTCGATGAAGGCCCCGTAATCCGTAATGTTCTTCACCACGCCTTGAATCAATTGCCCTTCTTTCAACGTGGAAAGGGTCGTCTTGCGTTTCGAATCCCTCGTCTCTTCCAAGAGCACGCGCCTGGATACCACAACGTTGCCGCGCCGATGATTGATCTTGATGATCTTGAGCGGAAACGTGCGCCCGACCAGCCCGTCAAGATCTCGCACCGGATGAAGGTCGATCTGTGAACCAGGTAGAAACGCCTTGACGCCGATGTCCACCATCATGCCGCCTTTGATTCGCGCGACAATCTTGCCGTCGATGCTTTTCCCGTCATTGAAGAGCTTTTCCAGCTCTTCCCAAATCTTCATCTTGTCGGCTTTTTCCTTGGACAGAACCAAGTTGCCGTCCGCGTCTTCACACTCCTCGATATAGACTTGAAACCGATCGTCCACCTTGATGTTCTGAAGCTCCTCGGTGGAGAACTGATCGTTCGGAATCATGCCTTCGGACTTGTAGCCGATGTCGACGACCACTTTGTCTTTGGTCACGGCGACAACGCGGCCTTCAGTAATGGTGCCCTCTTCGAGGTTTTTGAAGGTCTCCTCGTACAGGGCTGCTAAGGCAGCTCGATCTAATTGCTGATCACTCGATGGCGAAGCCGTACTCATGATATGAATCCTACTCTTCCGACCGGAGTCGGGTGCTGATGGTTATACACCGGCATTCACTCAGCCTTGCGAATGTCGGCACTGGATTGCTGGGTCGGTGATTCCACAGCACCTAAGGAGGCGATACGGTCCATCACAGTCCGGCTCACCTCCTGATAAAACTGCTTAGATTCTCCTGATTCCTCACTCCGGGGAAATGTCAGGGGATCTCCGAAGAGAACGGTCACGGGGCGAAAGCTCGGCCACGTGGCTCCTGTTGGTAATACGTCATATGTTCCCTTCAAATATGCCGGCACCACTGGGCAACCGGTTTGGGCGACAATCACACCAATCCCGGGTTTGGGGGATTGCAATTGGCCATCCTGGCTGCGCTTGCCCTCCGGAAAGATCACCACGACTTTTCCTTTCTTGATCAGCGTGACGGCCTTGCCGAAGGCATCACGGTCCAACCGACCGGTTCGCAGCGGAATCCAACCCAGCTGCTGCAGAATCTGATTCATGCCCGGAACCGGAAAGAGATCACTCCGCCCCAAATACCAGGCCCGCCTCCGCATTCCACAACCTAGGAGTGGAATATCCAGGTAACTGGCGTGGTTCGCCGCAACAATGAACCCACCGGTGCGCGGAACGCCGCCAACGACTCGATAGTGAAAACAGAGCGAGCCGATGGTCCTGGAAAGGATCCACAGGATTCCATAGATGGCAAAACTCACAACCGGGCCGCAATCACAGCCATCATCTGGTCCACGACCTCCGCGACGGACAGTATCGAGGTGTCAATGAACCGGGCATCTTCAGCGGGAACTAAAGGGGCGGTCGAACGGGAACGATCTCTGGTATCGCGTCCCGCCAGGTCGGCTGTCGTCTCTTCAAGAGCCCTGGAATGCCCTGCCGCAACAAGTTCCCGATGTCGGCGTTGAGCTCTGACATCCGGATCCGCTTCGAGAAAAAACTTCACGTCTGCCGCTGGGAACACGTTCGTCCCCATGTCCCGCCCCTCAGCCACTACTGCCCCGTCTTGTCCGATTTGTTGCTGGATGGGCAACAGCCAAGCCCGAACCGCTGGAATGGCCGAGACCACCGACGCAGTGGCCGACACCGCAGGCGTTCGTAAGTCACCGCTCACGTCCTTGCCATTGACCCATACCATTGCGGTTCCGTGATGGAACTGCATCTGGAGCGAGAGGACGGGTAACAGAGCGGCGACCGCCTGGGGATCCTCAGGATTTCGGCCAGATTCAATAACAGCCCATGCGACTGCGCGGTAGAGGGCGCCGGTGTCGAGATACAGATAGCCCAACCGAGAAGCCAATAACCGGGCCACCGTACTCTTGCCGACACCGGCTGGACCATCGATCGCGATAATCAGGCGGCTCGCTTGCTTGTCCTCAGGAACATAACCCACGTCATGGCCTCGTATTATAGCCCTCAGCGGCGTTCAGTCAATAATTCCAGTAGTGTGTGAGGAAATGTTGGAAATGATGTTTCGATGCAAGCCGTCTCGTCAATCAGGGTGGGCGTGGGCGCGGTCAAACCCGCGATGGCCAATGACATCGCCACCCGGTGGTCCCCATGGCTGCGGCCATGGGCACCCTGCAGCCGACCGTTATCCTCTGTTGTGCCAAGTCCTCGTACAACCATCCCGTCGGGATTCTCCGTGATCTGCGCCCCCATCGCGCGCAGTTCTGCCGACATGGTCGCTATCCTATCGCTCTCTTTGACCCGCAATTCTTCAGCCCCTGAGACGATCGTTTGGCCCTCTGCGACTGCGGCCGCGACACAGAGGATGGGAAATTCATCGATCGTCTGTGGGATCAAGTCCGGCCCGACTGTCACTCCGCGCAGCCTCGCAGACCTCACTCGAATGTCGGCAACCGGCTCTCCTGACTCTTCCCGTTGATTGAGCAATTGAATATCTGCGCCCATCCTCGTCAGCACGTCCAATAGGCCGCTTCTGGTCGGGTTGACTCCCACCTGTTGAATCGTCACGTCCGAGCCGGGAACGATCGTCGCGCCGACGATAAAGAATGCGGCGGCAGAGAAGTCACCCGGTACAACCAATCGTGGTGCCGCACTCCACCCAACCGACGGTTGTCCGTCAACCAGCAGAGTCGACCCTTCCCGTCTAAGGGCAATACCAAAAGACTGAAACAACCGTTCCGTATGGTCACGCGAGAGACGCGGCTCCGTCACACGGGTCGTTCCTTCGGCGAACAAGGCTGCGAATAATATTGCTGACTTGATCTGCGCGCTCGCCACCGGCGAAGTATAGCTGATTGCACGGAGACGACTTCCCGTTACGGCTAAGGGGGCGAGTTCACCGCCCTTGCGTCCGGCGATGGTTGCTCCCATTTCCCGCAAGGGCTTGACGATCCGCCCCATTGGTCGGCGACGAATCGATTCGTCGCCGGTCAGTACCGTAAAGAAATCCTGTCCTGCGAGCACGCCCGTCAAAAGTCGAATGCCCGTTCCCGAATTTCCGCAATCAATCGGCCCGCTCGGCTCGGTCAAGCCCCAGAGTCCCTTGCCATAGACACGGAGCTCCTCGACCGATTCATCGATACGTACTCCGAGCGTCTGGAATGCGCGCATCGTGTTGAGACAGTCTTCGCCTCGACAATAACCCGCAACCAGACTGACCCCGTTCGCCAGGGCTGTCATGATGATGGCACGATGGGTGATCGACTTATCGCCGGGGACAGCAATCATTCCCCGTAATGGTCGGCCTGGCGTGACAGTCAAGGTTGCCATATAGATAGGTGCTATGCAGACGGAGCAGGTCGCACAGAAAATTGTTCTCTTTCCTGCTTGGCCCGGTCAAGCTCTTTCTCGATGCCTGTGACATCACCGACTCGAATGAGCTGTTTCAATTGGCTCAACGAACGTTCATAGGCCTCAATGAACGTGACCAAATTGTCTCGGTTCCAGAGAAAAATATCGCGCCACATTTCGGGGGAGCTCGCGGCAATCCTAGTCGTGTCTCGCAACCCTCCGCCCGAGTGGCCTGCCAGATCGAGTGAGGGAATTTGTCGGTCGCGAATTTCAGCGAGGGCATTGATCAAGGCAAAGGCTGCCACATGAGGCAAATGGCTCACCGCCCCGAGAATTTTGTCATGCAGATGGGCATCCATTGTGAGCACCACGGAGCCGCTTTCCTCCCACATTGTACGGACCCGGCCAAGCGCCTGGGGGTCTGTCCGGTCCGTCGGAGTGATGATGCAGCGTGCACCGACGAAGAGCTGATCAGATCCGGCCGCCACGCCGGTCTTTTCCTTGCCGGCAATGGGATGGGCTCCGATAAAATGGACCCCCTCCGGCATGGCCCGTTGAGCCTGTTCGACCAGCCGACCCTTCACGCTTCCGACATCGGTCACAATGGCGCCTTTTTTTAGGCATGATGCCCACTCGGTCAGGTGGCGATCATACGTGTCAACCGGAGTGGCCAACACGACTAGGTCGGCATTCTCCACTCCATCCTTGGCAGCGCGCACAAAACGATCGATCGCGCCAAGTTCGACCGCTGTTTTCAGGTTCTCGACGCTCCTCCCAACTCCGATGACACTTGCCGCCAACCCCTTTCGACGAAGTATCATTCCGAGCGATCCACCGATCAGTCCCACTCCGATAATCGCGACCTGGGTGAAAAGCAGCGCCATTACAGCTCACGACCGACTGCGACGGCAATCTTTCCCATGTCCCGCATCAGTTCCTTGAACTGACCTGGCTTTATGGATTCTTCACCGTCGCACAGCGCACATTCCGGGTTCGAATGGACTTCGATCAGGATGCCATCTGCCCCTGCGGCCACTGCTGCTTTCGACATCGGCGCGACCAGGTTCCATTTTCCTGTGGCATGGCTGGGATCGACGATGACGGGAAGATGCGAGAGTTCTTTCAAGGTAGGAACTGCGGCGAGATCGAGTGTATTGCGATATTGCGTCTCGAAGGTCCTAATGCCTCGCTCGCACAAGATCACGTTCGGATTGCCTCGGGACATGATGTATTCTGCCGATAGGAGAAACTCCTTGATCGTCGCTGAAAGCCCACGCTTCAAGAGCACCGGCTTGTCGTATGCTCCAACCTCCTTGAGGAGTTCAAAATTCTGCATGTTGCGGGCGCCGATCTGGATAATGTCGGCTTTTTCGAGAAACAGCTCGATGTCACGGGTATCCAGAATCTCGCTGACCACCGGCAACCCAGTTTGCTTTCTGGCCTCAACGAGATAATCCAATCCTTCACGCCCTAACCCCTGAAAGGAATAGGGCGAGGTCCGTGGCTTGTAGGCGCCGCCGCGCAAAATACTTGCTCCGGCTGCCTTGACTTCGTGAGCGATACCGACCGTGATTTCGAGCCGTTCTACCGCGCAGGGTCCCGCCATAATGATCAGTTTGCTGCCGCCCACCTTCCTGCCGCTGACATCGATAACCGTGCCTTCACGCTTAAACTCTCGACTGACAAGTTTCCAGGGCGCGAGAATCGGCAATACGCTTTCAACGCCCGGCATGGCCGTGAGGGGTTGGTTGTGCAGTATCCGATCGTCGCCGACAACCCCGATGATCGTCCGCTCCTGACCAGTCGACAGTTGCGACTTCAGCCCCAGTTCACGCAGTCGGTCGATAATATGGTCGACTTCCCGTTCGCTTGCCTCTGGTTTCAGTACAATGATCATGTCGCCCTCATCATGCACTCACTTCGGGTGGATCACCCGCTTGAGTGCAGCCAAGAATTCCCTGTTTTCTTCCTCGAGGCCAATGGTCACTCGAACCATAGGCCCCTGAATGTGACGAATGATAATGCCTTCCCTTAGCAGGGCCTCAAATACCGCCCGGCCGTCACGTCCGACATCAACATAGACAAAATTCGCTTCGCTTGGGATTGGGGTAAGCCCAAGCGAGGACAATCCATTGACTATCTGCCTCGCCCCTGCTTCATTCACCGTCCGACTCCGGGCCACATGTTCCTCATCACCGAGGGCGGCGAGCGCGGCGCGCTGCGCGAGGCTATTGGCATTGAAGGGAGGGCGCACTCGATTCAAGAAACTAATGATCTCCGCTGTCGCGACACCATACCCGATCCGCAGTCCAGCAAGGCCATAGATCTTCGAAAAAGTCCGCAGCACAATCACATTTCGTCCCTGCCTGACATAAGCCATGGAGTCCGGAAACTGCTGGCTCCTGACATATTCAAAATAGGCTTCGTCGAACACTAGGACCACATGGGCAGGTACGCGCGAGAGGAGCAGTTCGACTTCCTCGGCTGTCACCATCGTGCCGGTTGGATTATTGGGGTTACAGAGGAACAAGAGCCTTGTTCGGTCAGTGACAGCGGCCGCCATTGCTGGAAGGTCGTGTCTCCACTGCTTCAATGGGACGACGACAGGCTTTCCATGGGCTGCCGTGACTTCCATCTTATAGATGACGAAGGTCTGATCGGCCATGACCGCTTCGTCTCCCGGGGCCAAAAACGTGCGGGCGAGCAGGCCCAAGATTTCATCCGATCCATTTCCGAGAATGACATGATCCAGCGTCACTTTCCAATGATTTGCCAGGGCTTCACGCAGGCGAAATGCACCACCGTCTGGG
>Ga0134122_10001059_pt1 | contig 19709 bp, 16 predicted proteins | sample KB302_FD_96461 | JGI IMG/M metagenome (GOLD analysis project Ga0134122, IMG submission 96461) | Terrestrial soil microbial communities without Nitrogen fertilizer from Kellogg Biological Station, Michigan, USA - KB3-0-2 | ecosystem: Environmental > Terrestrial > Soil > Unclassified ... | reverse complement strand
GCGACCGAGGGCGGCGGCACGAGGGACTCAAAACAGGGGGTGCCCGAAACTGCTACCGGGTTGGATCCTACAGCCAAAGGTAAGGTCGAAGGCAAAGGCGCACCCTGCTAGTTTCTTGTGGCGGCGGGTGTTTCCGGCGAGTGGCGCTTGGCTGGCCCAGCCGCGGGAGAACGCGCCTCACTCGCCTCGTACCAATCAAGACACTTCCATATGGCGGCGATAGGTAGCCGCAATACTGCCGCAGCGGTGACAGCTGCGGTGCCGTCGATGACCGGTCGGCGGTTTAATTGGTATGGGGCAGCGATGCAGGAGCTCCAGGAGCCCAACCTCGTCGAGCCCTTCTTCGTCGACTGCGAGCTTCTTCAAAAGCGGGCGTTCGATTCCTGGCACTTATGCCGGCGACGCGCCAGCTGGATTGGCTCATCCCGATCACCGCGATCACGGTCGCATCCTCAGGGGCGACGAAGGATCTGCTCATAGGGTACGCCATCGGCTGCTGGCGGCGACGGTGGTGCCATCCTCGTCGCGCGGCGGAAGGAGGCAATGCGAGCTGGGCGCGCCATTGAACGCATCACCGTTGCCTATGAGGCCGGACGCGACGGCGGTTGGCGCGCTGGCTGCGCGCACATAAAATCGACGCCTATGTCATCGTGCGTCGAGTATCCCTGTCTCGTGCGAGCACAGGCACGCAAACACAGATCGCCTCGACACGGAACTGCTGATGCGAGCCGCCAGGCCGACCCTTGATAGCCACCGGCAATTCTGCTCAAGCGCACCGGTGCTTTGCCTGTTCCTTCGGCATTGGGCTGGGGCTTGACGCTTGAATACTCGTTGCTGCGGTGCGCCATTCCATGCAAAGCTCACGGTGCGGGCTCCATTGACGGCTTGAGCGCGTCTTGTGCCGTGGCTCAATTTCGCGTCCAAAACCAGCCTGCGTCGGAAAAGGAAGGCATTTCTATGAAACGCGCTTTGTTAGCTTTGATCGTCACGGTGGCGCTCGGCCTCCTCCCATGCACCGCCTCAGCACAAGACGGTCCGGTCATGAAGCGTATCGCCGACACCAAAACAATCACTATCGGGCATCGCGATGCGTCCGTCCCCCTGTCCTACCTTGGACCCGACGGCAAGGCGCAGGGCTACTCGATCGACATCTGCCTCAAGATCGTCGATGCCGCCAAGGAAGAATTGAAGCTCGACAAAATCGACGTCAAATTCGTACCGCTCACGCCGCAGACGCGCATCCCGCTGCTGACGGCTGGGACGGTCGACATCATATGCGAGAGCTCGACCCATACGATCGGCCGTTCGCGTCAGATCAGCTTTCTCAATACAACCTTCTTGACCGGCTCCAAGCTGCTCGTGCGCAAAACCTCCGGCATCAAGAAAATTGACGATATGACCGACAAGGCGCTGGTCGCCGTGCTGGGTACGACCAACGAAAAGGCGGCGCAGGCTGAAATCGACGCCAAGAAGATCAAAATCAAGGGCGAGATCGTCAAGGTCAAGGACCATTCGCAGGCGATGCTGAATCTCGAGCAAGGCCGGGCGGATGCTTATGTCTCCGACGATGTGGTGCTGTACGGGCTCAAGAGCGCCTCAAAGAACCCCGACGAATGGGAGGTCGTCGGTCCCTATTTCTCCTACGATCCTTACGGAATGATGATCCCGCGCAACAACGACGACTTCCGTCTGCTTGGCAACAAGACGATTGCCAAGTTGATCCAAAGCGGCGAGATGCACGCCATCTACAAGAAGTGGTTCGAACCCGGGCCGACCAACATCAACTATCCCATGAGTGACCGGCTAAAGGAGAACTTTCAGCTCATCGCCCTCCCCGATTGATCAAATTAATCGCGCAATCGGAGATACAGATTGAGGTCAGGGGATGGGCGGCTATAACTGGAATTGGCCCATCCTGTTGAAAGAGCCCTATGTCACGTGGATCGTGACGGGCTTTGGCAAGACCATTCTGATTGCGGTCATAGCGTGGGCAATCGCCTTTCCACTTGGCTCTGCAATCGGTATTGCCCGCACCACGGACAACCATGCCCTGCGGCTCGGCGGAACTGTTTACGTCGAAACCTTCCGCAACATCCCGCTCCTTGTGCAGATGTTTCTTTGGTACTTCGTGGTGCCGGAATTATTGCCAGCTGACTGGGGCCGCTGGATCAAACGTGACATGCCCTATCCGCAATTTCTGACGGCAGTGATCTGCCTGGGCCTTTACACAGCCTCTCGTGTTGCAGAGCAGGTGCGCTCGGGTATCGAGGCGATCCCGCGTGGCCAGCGCAACGCCGGGTTGGCGATGGGTCTCACGTCGCTGCAGGTTTACCGCTACGTGTTGATCCCCGTGGCCTACCGCACCATCATTCCTCCCCTCACCAGCGACTTCCTCGGTGTCTTCAAGAATTCTTCGCTGGCACTGACTATCGGCGTACTGGAACTGACCTCACAGGCGCGCCAGATCGAGGAATACACGTTTGCGGCCTTTGAGGCCTTCACGGTTGCCACCGTGCTCTACTGTACGGTCACCGGCATCGTGATCCTGGCCATGCGGATACTCGAGCGGCGCACACGCATCGCCGGCACCATCGCGGTCGGAGCTCAGTAGATGTTCACCGGCTTCGATTTTGGCATCCTTTGGCTCAATGCACCGTTTCTGTGGAACGGCGTGCTACTGACGCTGCAGCTGACCTTGTTTGCGGTTGGCGGCGGGCTCCTACTCGGCATCGTGCTCGCCGTGGCCCGTCTTTCCTCAATCAAGCCACTAGCCTGGCTGGTCGAAGGATACGTCAATTTCTTGCGCTCGATGCCGCTGATCTTGGTAATTTTCTGGTTCTACACCTTGGTACCGAAGCTGATCGGGCGACCGGTCAGTGGGTTTTATTCGGTGCTGATCGCATTTGTCATGTTCGAGGCGGCGTACTATTCCGAAATCATTCGCGCCGGCATTTCCAGCGTGCGGCGGAACCAAATTTCAGCGGCGATGGCGCTGGGTCTCACCAATCTGCAGTCGATGCGGTATGTGGTTCTACCACAGGCCGTGCGCAACATGATCCCGGTGTTGCTGACGCAGTCGATCATCATGCTGCAGGACACCTCGCTGGTGTACGTCGTCGGCCTGCGCGATTTTCTCACCTCGGCTGATATCGTCGCGAGCCGCGACAATCGACCGATCGAGCTTTATCTGTTCGTGGCCATTGTGTTTCTCGTCGTTTGCTTCAGCGCCTCGCGCCTCGCCAACCGCCTGCGGCGAAGGTACGCTCTGTGATCGAACTCGCCCACGTCAGCAAGTGGTACGGACCAACTCAGGTTCTCAACAGCTGCTCGATGACCATTGCTAAGGGCGAGGTGGTGGTGATCTGCGGCCCGTCCGGTTCGGGTAAGAGCACTCTCATTAAATGCATTAACGGCTTGGAGCCTTTTTCCGAGGGCACAATCACGGTCGACGGCGTTTCTGTCGGCGACCGCACGACGAACCTCCCAAAGCTGCGCTCACGCATCGGCATGGTCTTCCAGAGCTTCGAGTTGTTCCCGCATATGACGGCGTGCGAGAACATCGTATTAGCACAGCAAAAGGTGCTGGGACGCAATCGCGATGCCGCCAATGCGAAAGCCACCGAGTTGTTGGCCCGCATGGGCCTCGCCGAGCACGCAACAAAGCATCCAGCTCAGCTCTCGGGCGGACAGCAGCAGCGTGTCGCTATCGCCCGCGCCCTCGCCATGGATCCAATTGCCATGCTCTTCGACGAGCCAACCTCTGCCCTTGACCCGGAGATGATTACCGAGGTCCTGGACGTGATGGTGAAGCTCGCCGAGGACGGCATGACTATGGCTGTCGTCACGCATGAGATGGGCTTCGCGCGCAAGGTTGCGGACCGCGTGGTGTTCATGGACCAAGGCAGCATCGTCGAGGACGCTGACAAGGAGGCGTTCTTTGGCACACCGCGGAGCCAGCGGGCACAGCTCTTTCTATCGAAGATCTTGCAGCATTGACTAATGCCGCCTTGCGCTTTGCCCGAGCAGCCATCGGCAACGCGCCGCACGGGGCAAAGCGCTCTTGGTCCCGGTCGGCAACTGCTGCCCTACAACGTCCCTGTGCTTGAAGGAGTTTCAGCAATCACTGTCTTGAGCGCAGGAGTTGCAAGTTTGTGCGGTCCAGGCAGGGTCAAGGGTCGTCCTCGCCTTAGCTCCCTCGATTCCGGCCACGCGATCGGTCGACCGCGCAACCACCCTAAGGACCCGGTGTGGCAGTGAGGCAGAGAAGCAGAGGGGGACGCATTCTGTCACTGGACAAACCTTAAGGGGGTCACACTCAAGCAGGGCGGTTACGACTGGGGCATGCTTGCATTTGCCGTTGGCTTTGGCGGCTCAATGATCTGGTTCGGCTGCTCCGCCGGCGTGGCGCTTGCCAATATGTTTCCAGAGGCAAAATCAGCCAGGCGCTGGATACGGCATGCTGGCAGGTCGCCGTGGCTGATAGTATTGGGTTTTTCGTCATGCTGTCGGTGCTCGGTTGGCATCCTCGACCCACCACACAAGAAGTCCACAGGAGCCGGCCATCCCATCCGCGTGGAACTCCGCAAGCTCCATGAAGGCACGCGTTCTAGGCCGTAGACTCATAAGCTCGGAGCCACAGCCGCATCGAGGCGAATTGGATCATTGCGAGGAAGTTGGCGGCGAGCTTGTCGTAGCGGGTAGCGACGCGGCGGAAGTGCTTCAGCTTCGAGAAGAAGCGCTCAATCAGGTTGCGCTCGCGGTAGAGGCGCTTGCTGAAGCAGGGTTTCCAGTGCCGGTTGCCCTTGGGCGGGATGTTGGGCGTGGCGCTCTGGTCTTGGATCAGCTCGCGGATGCGATCGGCGTCGTAGGCCTTATCCGCCAGCACGATGGTTCGAGGGACGAGATTGTCGAGCAGCGTGTCGGCGATCTGCCCGTCATACGCCTGCCCTGCCGTCAGGCCGAGCCGGAATCGGGAGCCCCTGCGCGTCGACGACGACGTGGATCTTGGTCGTGAGCCCGCCCCGGGAGCGACCCTGCCGTCGCAGCCTGCTGATGGACCCGAACGGAGGGGGTGCTGTCGATCATCTGGATGTCGCCGTCGTGCGCGACGGTGATGGCGTCCATCAGCCGGTCCCACACGCCCGCCTTCCGCCATCGCACGAAGCGGTTGTAACAGGTGGTGCGTGGGCCATAGCGCTCCGGCAGGTCGCGCCACGGTGCACCCGACCGCAATACCCAGAAGATGCCGTTCAGCACGCGGCGGTCATCGACGCGCGGCACGCCTCGCGGCTTGTTGGGCAGCAGTGGCTCGATAACGCGCCACTCGAAGTCGGTCAGATCGTATCGGCTCATGCCGATGCTGGATCAGGGTCGAAGCGGCATCGCATCATTCCGTGTGGGGGGGCGAGGCTCTCAAGACCGACGCGTTCACGCCTCCCGCCTTGGTCGGAGCTGTTCCCTTCACTGACCTACAGGCGATGATCGGCAAGGCAGAAACGGCGCTGGAGGCGTTTGTCCCCGAAGAGACTAATTACTGCGCGGGCAAGCACCTAGACCTTCAGATTGGCCCGCGACAGCTTGCTTTCACGTCGGAGACCTTCATTCTCTCTTTCTCTCTGCCAAACTTCCATTTCCACGGCGTCACCGCATACAACATCCTGCACTCGCGAGGCGTGCCGCTCGGTAAACGTGATTACGAGGGTCGGCTGCGCACCATTGATTCCGGTCGCGCTGTTGAACAACGTCGAGACGAAACGCAACAAACGGCGAAGTCCTCTCCGACACTTACGGAGAACTAACACGATATCTGACGCGATCAGGAAACGCCTGCGAGTCCTCGATTGCGCCGGACAAATTGAAGCGGTGATCTCTTCTCCGCGATTGCCGCTGATCATCGGCGGCGCTCTGCCTATTTTGTGCGGCGGCGGTAGGATTCCCCGTAAGCTTCGGTACGCGTCTGCAGAATCGGGTCGTCCGAAACATCGATGCCTTTGGTCAAATTGGTCGGCATGAACAGAAGTGCACCCTCGACCTTCTTGCTATCGAGCGCCTTGGTAATTGCAATTTCACCGAGTTCCACTGTGGATCGGTCGTCCGGCCAGACTTTGGTGGCGTCATTGGTCGGATCGCCGAGCGCTGCAAGCTGCACTAGCAGGCGGAATTTTACCGGTCCCTTTTCGATGGCTGACCTTAGATTGTCGGCCAGCGCCGTGCCGGGGCGCTTGACTGCCTCCTCGTCGCTCACATATGCCGGCCCGGACACGGGCACCAGCCGATAGCGACCGAATTTGGTACCGCCATGCGCATTCGTAAACCGCAAGGCGTTGACTCCGAAAAATGGCTGGCTGCCATAGCTCACGGCCACCGGCCTCGGCTCCGCGACGAACGCCGCCGCCGCCGGATGCTTCGACAAGAAAGTCTCGATCGGTGTTGGTTTGGCCGCGCCTGGTCCGCTCGCGCCGACAGCCTGCAACATGGCCAGAAATTCCTCACCCGTCGACACGGGGAACCTGTCAGCTGATAGGGCGACGATGTCGTTCTCGCCTCCATCCGCCAGGCGAAATTTGACCGCCATGCCCCGGAGACCCCCCACAGAGGGATCCATGTCCGGCGCGTCGGGCTTGCCACCTGCATTGGAGAAGCGAATGATTAGCGGCGTGGGCGCGCCTTTGAGGAAGCTAGCGGAACTCAGCGCATCGGCCTTCTGCGCCGGTGCAAAGCTGCCTTCGAACACGGCGCCCGTGGTGTGATTGGCGCGCAGCCCAGGATGCACGCCGTACAGCACATTCATTTGGTCGACCAATTGGACGCCAAGCGATTTTTCGTCAGCAGCAACGCCCGCTGCCATCACAGTCGCCGTGAAACCGGCACTGACGGCGACAATCCCTATCGACCGCATGAATACCTCCGAGCGCACTGGTGCGATCAACCGTATTCTGGCCGGCAAACCTGCGCCATGTTCTGCGAAACCGATGCAACACAACGGTCGCCGCTGCCGCAGCAGTGGTAACTTCTTTTGTAAGTGGCGACTTGATCTCGATTGCTCAGAGTCTATCTTTATTGCTCTGCGTGGAGCCCTGCCGTTTGCATGGCTTGTTCCCCGGAGTTGCCTCTCGCCCGTTCTATTGCATCGTGACCTACCGTCACCAGCGCGGGCGGGCTTATCCCTTTACAACGATGTTCTCTACGCGAAACCCGATGGGGCAGGCATCAAACATAAAATGAGGCTCAGTCGGGTAATCTCGCGCCACACGATAAAGGGGCCTCGCGCGTAGATGAGGGCCTGAGCCAGCCATCGGTTCGGAACGATACGCTAGGAAGAGCCAACAAATAGAGAACTGTCGTGCAATGTCGCCGTCGTCGCAGCCCTATCGCCACGTTTGAGGTAATTCCACGAAATATATCCAGCCGCGATCTGGGTGATCATCGCAAGAGGCGCCAGCCGCAGATTATTGCGACCCCGTTGCGAAGACACAAAAAGCATCCGAGCGAGTGGACCGTTTATTTTCCAGTGCAAATTGAGGCGGGCGTTCGTCAAACGACACGCTCGGTGCCCCTTTTGACGTTACCGGGTTTCCTGGGGAACTGGTGGGGCAGGAATTTTCGATTTAGATCTTTTGGGCTGCCTTCGTCGTTGCCACCAGGTCGGGCCGAGGCCGATCCCCACTGAAGCCGGGGCGGCGCGAACGACGACATCCTGAGGTCCCCTGGTTCAATGGTAGCCGTGACCCTCGGGCAGCTTGCCGCTAAAGGTCCAGTAGACGAAGATGACGTATCCCAGAATGATCGGGAGCATCACCAATGTGCCCATCAGCATGAAGACCTGGGTCGCGGGCGCGGCGGCCGTCTGCCATATGGTCAGCGAGGGCGGCACGAGATAGGGAAAATTAGAGATCACCAAGCCTAGGTAGGCAAGCAAGAACAGGGCAATCGTCGCAAGGAACGGGGTGACCTCGTGGCCGCTCTCGAGCGAGCGCCATACGGCGAACGCCACCAAAGCGGTTGCTGCAGGCACCCACCAGAAAAAGAGAATATTCGGCATTGAAAACCAGCGCACAGCGATGCGCTCGAAGGCCAACGGCGTCCACAAACTCACAATCGCCATGAAGGCCAGCACTGCAAGCAGCAGCAACTTCGCCTCCGCCCGCGCTCGTTCTTTGACCGTGCCATCGGTCTTCAGCACCAACCACGTGGCGCCGAGTAGGGCATAGCCAATCATTAGCCCCAGGCCGCACGCGACCGCAAACGGAGTCGCCCAATCAAAGGCACCGCCGGCAAATGCGCCGTTCTTGATGTTGATGCCTTGGATCAAGCCGCCAAGAATGAGCCCTTGACAAAGCGCGGCTAGCGACGAGCCAGCCGCGAAGGCGAAATTCCAGTGTCTCTTGGTGCTTGCGCCAATCCAACGGAATTCGAACGCGACACCTCGGAATACCAGCGCTAGGAGCATGATGATGACCGGCAAATACAGCGCCGGCAAAATGATGGCGTAGGCCAGGGGGAAGGCAACCATTAGGCCGGCGCCCCCAAGCACTAGCCACGTCTCATTGCCGTCCCAAAACGGAGCGATGGAATTCATCATCTGGTCCCGCTCGCGCTCGGTCTCGGCGAACGGGAACAGGATGCCAATTCCAAGGTCGAAGCCGTCAAGGATCACGTACATCGCAACGGCGAAGCCGATCACCACGGCCCAGATCACCGGCAAGTAGCCTTCCATGCACAGCCTCTTCATTTTGGCGTCGACAGGAACTCGTTCCCATCACTCGGCTCCGCTAAAAACACTACGCCCGCTTTCTTCCGCCGCCGATAGCGGTCGCGCCGGCGTGCCAGCGCCGGGCGGCTTAATCGCGGGACCCTGCGGCCCGAGAACGATCAACCGGTTGATGTAGTAAAGGCCCATTGCGAACACGATGCCGTAAACCAGAACAAACAGTACCAACGTGGTCGCTACCGTACTCGCAGCGTGCGGTGAGGTTGCATCAGCGGTGCGGAGAATTCCGTAGGCGACCCAGGGCTGGCGGCCAGTTTCGGTGACGATCCATCCCGATATCACTGCCACGAAGCCGGTCCACCATGCATGCTGCACCGGCCACAGGTACCAGCGCGCCTCCAGCAACCGGCCACGCCACCAGAGGAAGACACCCGTTAGCGCCGTCAGGATCATCAGCAGGCCGATCCCGACCATGATGCGGAATGCGACGAAGACGGGCACGACCGGCGGCCGATCTTGCGGTGGTATGCTCTTGAGGCCAGGAAATAGACCATTCCAACTATGGGTGAGGACGAGCGAGGCGCCGTGCGGGATCGCCACCGCGCCGCGGTTCACCTCCGCCTTCTCGTCCGGCCAGGCGAACAGCACGAGCTCGCCTGGAATACTGCCATCCCAATGCGCCTCGACCGCAGCAATCTTCATCGGTTGGTGCTTGAGAGTATTGAGGCCGTGTTGATCGCCGATGAAAAGCTGCAATGGTGCCACGATCGCCGCGAAAGCGATCGCCATGCGGACCATAGTGCGTCCCTGTTCCACGTGCTTGCCGGCGAGCAGGTAGCGTGCTCCCACAGCGAGCACCACGAATGACGTCGTCAGGTAGGCCGCGGTCACCATATGCGCGAGGCGATAGGGAAAGCTCGGATTGAAGACGATGGCGACCCAGTCGAGCGGGTAGGCGACGCCCTCACGCATCTCGTAACCGACCGGCGTCTGCATCCAGCTGTTCGCCGACAGGATCCAGAATGCCGAAAGCGTTGTGCCGACTGCGACAGTGATAGCAGACAGGGTGTGCAGCCACGGCGGTACTCGATTCCAGCCGAACAGCATGACGCCGAGAAAAGTCGCCTCGAGGAAGAAGGCGACCAGAACCTCGAAGGCGATCATGGGCCCGATAACATTGCCGACCACGATCGAGAATCGGCTCCAGTTGGTGCCGAACTGGTACGACAGGACGATCCCAGACACCACGCCCATGGCAAAGGAAACCGCGAAGATCTTGGTCCAGAACTGCGCAAGCTGCCGATAGCGCTCCCTGCCCGTACGCATCCACATGACACACAGCGTCGCAATGTAGGCTGACAGTCCGATCGTGAAGGTCGGGAAGATGATGTGGAATATGATGGTGAACGCGAACTGGAGGCGCGCGAGTAGGACGGGGTCAAAATCCACTGCCAAGCTAGCTCCTCAAGAACCAAGGAGAGGCGACAGTCAACGTTCGCGATCGACCCTCACTCAGCCGGACTGGCCGAAGCCCGGGGAGGTCGATCAGGCACGCGACCTTTCGCGGCCTCTTCCTCCAGCCAGAGCCCATGATGCGTCCTGGCCCAATTGAGATCTACGCTGCCGGTCCCCATGGCCTCGAACGCACCCTCCATGCCCAGCGTGCCGATGTAGATGTGGGCGATAATGAGCGCAATGAACAACACCGCGACGACGCTGTGTACGACCTGGGCAGCCTGCATGCCGAATATGTTCGTCACGTAGAAGGGGAACAGCAGCAGGTAGCCGGAAACCGCCGCCACCGCTCCCGCGCCAAGGGCAAGCCAGAACACGAGTTTCTCTCCCGCGTTGAAGCGACCGGCGGTTGGATGCTTCGACTTGATGAAGCCGCCGCCCTGTCGCAGCCATTCGATATCCACCCGGCGGGGGATATTGTCTTTCGTCCACATCGCAACTATGAGAGCAAGGCCGAGAACGAACGGGAAGCTGATGAAGTTGTGCAACCACTTGGCGGCCTCCGACAGCCCAGTGAACGCCTCGGGCCCGATCAGCGGCAGCAGCAGAACCTTGCCGAACGTAATATTGAGCCCGGTGATGGCTAGAACCACGAACGACGTCGCCGTCAACCAATGCGAAAAGCGCTCGAAGGCATTGAAGCGCTGCACCTTGATCCCCGAGCGCCCGGCCGCGATCCGCAGTCGCCCAATGACGAAGTAGGCGATTGCCAAGATCACGATACTGCCGAGAATGGCGATAGCGCCGGTCCAACGCAGTAGAACCTCATGAAAATAGCGCCAGGTTCTCCCGGCCGGCTGCATCAGCACGCTGGCCCTTTCGTCGGGAAGTACGATGCGGCCTTCAATCCGCGGCGATTGCTGCAGGAGCAGCTGTTCGTTGACGGCACTCGCGTCAGGATCAATGAGCTGGTCCTGTTGCGACAAGGCCGGCAGGGAAAAAAGCAAAAGGCTACAGGCCGCAAGCATCGCCAGGGCGAAACGGGGCAGTGTGAGCAATTCCACCATGACTAGTGCTCCTTCGGCGATCGATCGGGGCCTCTTGTGCTGGGCTGCCGGTTCACACCGCGATGCCCCCGCGGTAAGCGGTCATCCAGCCCCAAGCGCCGGACCCGTAGCCCCGCGTCACCACACGCTCCCGGTAGATCTGGGCGATGATCTCACCATCCCCGGCCAATAGCGATTTGGTCGAGCACATCTCCGCGCACAGGGGCAGCTTGCCCTCGCTTAGGCGGTTCGCCCCGTATTTCTCGAACTCCGCCAAAGTACCATCGGCTTCCGGGCCACCAGCGCAATAGGTACACTTGTCCATCTTGCCGCGTGAGCCGAAGTTGCCAACGCGTGGATACTGCGGCGCGCCGAACGGGCAGGCATAGAAACAGTATCCACAACCGATGCACAGGTCCTTGGAATGCAGCACCACCGCATCCGCCGTCACGTAGAAGCAGGCGACGGGGCAGACGGCCGCGCAGGGAGCGTCCGTGCAGTGCATGCAGGCCATGGAGACCGATCGTTCACCTGGCTTGCCATCGTTGATGGTAACAACCCGCCGGCGGTTGATGCCCCAGGGTACGTCATGCTCGTTCTTACAGGCGGTGACGCAGGCATTGCATTCGATGCAGCGCTCGGCGTCACACAGAAACTTCATGCGTGCCATGGCTCAGAGCTCTCACGCTGCCATGATCTGACATAGGGTGGCTTTGGGTTCCTGCATGCCCGTCACCGGGTCGAAGCCGTAGGTCGTAAGCGTGTTGACACTTTCTCCGAGCACGATCGGATCGGCACCTTTCGGATATTTGCCGCGCTGGTCGACGCCTTGGAACCAGCCGGCGAAGTGGTACGGCATCCAGGCCAACCCCCGGCCGACGCGCTCCGTCACCAGCGCCTTCATCCGTGCCTTGGAATCGCTCTCAGGCCCGGTCACCCAGACCCAGCCGCCGTCCTTGATGCGACGCTCCGCGGCGTCGGCGGGATTGATCTCAACGAACATTTCCTGCCTGAGCTCCGCCAGCCATTTATTGGAGCGAGTCTCCTCGCCGCCGCCCTCATGTTCGACGAGCCGCCCCGAGGTCAGGATCAGTGGAAACTGCTTGACGATGCCGTTGTCGACTGCCGTTTTCTGTACCGTGAACCCTAGATTGGGCACGCGGAACTGCACGGCGTCCGGCAGTGTCGGATACTTGGCGACGAGATCGGGCCGGGGTGTGTAAATCGGCTCGCGGTGCACCGGAACAGGATCAGGCAAATTCCAGGCGATCATGCGCGCCTTACCGTTGCCATAGGGCGTGCAGCCATGCTCGATCGCTACACGCTGGATGCCGCCCGAGAGGTCGATGGACCAAGACACGGCGTCGGGGTTTGCCGGGTTCACCCTCCGTATTGCCGTCAACTCCTCGGCGCTGAGATCTTTGTCCCACCCAAGCTTCTTGAGAACGGCCAAGGTGAACTCGGGATAGCCATCCTTTATATCGGAGTCCTTCGAATAGGAGCCATCGGCCAACAGACTGACCCCGCCTCGCTCGACCCCGAAACGCGGGCGGAACGTGCCGCCGCCTTCCTTCACCGGCAAGCTCGTGTTGTAGAGTACCGGTGTGCCTGGATGCTTAAATTCCGGCGTGCCCCAGCATGGCCAGGGGAGGCCGTAAATGTCACCCTTGCACGGTCCGTCGCTCGCCCGCAACGTAATGACGTCAAAGTCTTTTTGGTTCGCCATGTGCAGCTTGAGGCGCCCCGGTGATTGACCGCAGTAGCCCGTCGACCACCCGCCGCGATTGATTTCACGCAGAATATCTTCGGCCAACACCGCGCCATTTTCGACTTTGATGTTCTTAAACATCTGATCAGCGAAGCCGAGCTTTCGCGCCAGCATGTACATCATGTCGTAGTCGTTCTTGCACTCAAAGATCGGTTTGACGATCTGCTCACCCCACTGCAGCGAGCGGTTGGACGCGGTGCGTGAGCCGTTCATTTCAAAGCTGGTGCAGGCCGGTAGCAGGTACGTGCCGTTTTTGCGCTCCGAAAGGACCGCCCACGTCGTTGGGTAGGGATCGCAAACCACCATGAGCTCGAGCTTTTCGATCCCGCGCGCCGCCTCGGGCATCCGCGTGATGGTATTGCCGCCGTGCCCCATGATGAACATGGCTCGGAGATTGTCCGGCTGGGCGACCTGCTCCTTGGGCAGCATGGTGGCATCGAACCAGCGCGTACTCGGGATGCCCGGCGTCTCCATCAGCTTTTTGCTGGTGAAGCGCGAGACGATCCAGTCGTAATCGACCTCCCACACGCGCGACCAATGCCGCCAAGCGCCCTCGTCTAGTCCGTAGTAGAGCGGCAGCGTCACGATATCGAGACCCAAATCGGTGGCCCCCTGAACATTGTCGTGACCGCGGAAGATGTTGGCACCAGCACCGGAGCGGCCGACGTTGCCAGTGGCCAGCACGAGAATGCAGCTGGCCCGGACGTTCGCTGTTCCAAAAGTGAACTGGGTTTGGCCCATCGCCCAGATCAGGGTCGAAGGCCGCTGCTTTGCGAACATCTCGGCTATGCGCTTGACTTGTGCTTCCGGCAGGCCGGTGACGCGCTCGACCTCGGCCGGCGGCCACTTCTCGACCTCCTTGCGAACGTCCTCGAGCCCATAGACCCGCTGATGGATGAATTCCTTGTCCTCCCAGCCGTTCTGGAAGATGTGCCAGAGCATGCCATAGATCGTCGGGATGTGAGTTCCGGGGCGTACGCGGACGTATTCGGTCGCATGCGCCGCCGTACGCGTCAGCCGTGGATCGATAACGATCATGTTGGCACGGTTGAGTTCCTTGCCCTCGAGAACATGCTGGAGTGAGACGGGGTGCGCTACGGCCGGATTACCGCCCATGACCATGATGGTCCTGGCGTTTCGGATGTCGTTGTAGCTGTTGGTCATGGCGCCGTAGCCCCAGGTGTTGGCGACGCCCGCAACGGTGGTGGAGTGGCAGATCCGCGCTTGGTGATCTGAATTGTTCGTCCCCCAAAAAGCCGCGAACTTGCGATTGAGATATGCGGCTTCGTTGGTGAACTTGGCAGACCCGAGCCAGTAGACCGAATCCGCCCCCGACTTTTGGCGAATGTCCAGCAACTTGTTGCCGATCTCGTCGATGGCCTGATCCCAGGAGACGCGGGTCCAATGGCCATTCACGAGCTTCATCGGATAGCGCAGCCGGCGGTCACTTTTTACATCGTCGCGAACCGCTGCGCCCTTGGCGCAGTGCGAACCGCGATTGATCGGGCTGTCCCAGCCCGGCTCCTGGCCGATCCAGATATCGTTCGCCACCTCGGCAATGACCGTGCAGCCAACCGAGCAATGGGTACAGACGTTCTTGCGCATTGTCACCGATGCCCCTGGAGGCGGTGGCGGTCCCGCGCGCGCCTTGCGGATTACGCTCAGCGGCAGCGCGCCGAGGCCGGCAAGGGCGCCCGCGGCGAGACCCGAACGGCGCAGGAACCCGCGACGGTCAAGGGCAATGCTCCAGTTTGTTGTGAGCGCGGAAGCTAACGCACCGCGGCGCGCCTTGCATTCCGCTTTTTTGACCAGCATGAACGGCCCCTTACTTTTCTGCAAAGCGACAGGTCCGATAAAAGGCTTGAACGTCCGCGGAGTGCGCCTGGTATCGAGCCTCGCGCTTGGCGCAGAGTTTTTGAGCGTTCGCAGAGATGACCGCGACCGACGGTGCGCTTACTGCTGTTGCAACGGTGGCGCCTATCAGAGTGCAAAGGATATGGCGGCGGCCAACAACCGGATTGAGACAGTCGCTCATTACGCTTACCTGGCTGAGCGGGAGTCTAGCGCCCGGCCGGGCCAGGCCTCACGCGGCTGAAGCAACAACTAGCGTTGGGCAAAAACACAGACTATGTGCCATGAGTGGTTGGTCCAATCGGGGTAGCCCCCGATGCATCCGAAAAGAAACCCCCTATCGGGTATAACCGCCCCTTTGTCTGCATAGGGAGGAACCCCGAGGCGAGCTGCGCTAGCGCCAGGCAGAAGCCCCGCATTGCCGCGACGACCGCGGAGAATTTCGAAAACAACCCCAGCCAAACCATAGCAATAGCGGTGGCGGTGCCCACAAATCCTCGCAGCGCACGACATGCCCGCCGAGGCCAGCCGTGCGGCAAGCTGTTGACGGCACTCACGACCTTCAAGTGAGCGCGGCTCCCGTGGCCGCGATTGGCCTCACGCCAAGCGGCACCCTGGGCGGAAAATCCGCGCCCCCCAGAGCGGGACGGCCCACAAACGCTGGGCGGCTACGGCGGTGGTTTCTCCCGTGCTGAGCCCGGCGAGACTGGCCGATCGAGCGGGCTGGTGACGGCACGCAACACGTTGGTTGCGACATGCGTGTATTTGTGCGGGACTCGAGCTTGGCATGGTCCAACAGCACCTGGATCACGCGCACGTCGGTGCTGGTCTCCAGCGGTGCGTGGCAATGAACTCATGGAAAATCAGGTCACACTGCTCGGTCACGCGCAGAGGGCCTCGGCACCGTTGGGGATCGGACGGATCGGTCATGCTACGCCCATTCGGAACATGTTTCTCATTGCCGGAGCGTCTTGGCGCCGGTGAACGCCGGCATCACCTCTTTGGCAAAACGCTCAAGTTGCTCCAGAGCGACCGTCTCCGGCACGCCGACCGAAAGGCTGACCGAGATGCGATCAAGGGCGGGGTATTTCGACTCGAGTGCCTTGATGTGCTCGATCAAGTCATCGGCATTCCCGCAGAGGAAGCCGCCGGCCTTCACCGCATCCTCGATGCGCGGCAGCTTGGCGCTGGGCGCCCGTCTGGGGTCGCGCATAATCTCGATCTGCTGCTCGGTGATAGCGCGCACGAGGCGGAGCTCGCCGAACATCTTCATGTTCTCCTCATAGTATTTCGCGGCCGCCCTCAACCCCTTCTCGCGGCTGTCGGCCATAAAAAAGTGAAAGCCAAAACACAGCCGCTCGCCTAGCTGGATCTCCTTGCCAAGCCTGGCATGTGCGGCCTGCCAGTCGAGCACGACTTTGTGCATGGCGCCACCCTCGGCCGAGCCGCCACCTACCATCCCCTGAATGCCGTGTTTGGCCATGAACTCCAGCCCGCGCACTGAGCCGCCCTGGATCGGCTGCCAGCACTCGACCGGCAAATTGAAGGGTCGCGGCACGAGGGTTAGTTCTTTCAGCGTGTAGCCGCGGTAGGGAATCTCGGGCGGCAACGTGTAGTGCTTACCCTGGTGCGAAAAGGCCTCCTGGTTGAAGGCTTTGAAGACGATGTCGACCTGCTCCTCGAACAGCTCACGGTTGGCCTCCTGGTCACGCAGGGGTGCGCCGAACGTCTCGACCTCGCGTGTGTGATAGCCGCGACCGACGCCGAACACGACTCGGCCGCCAGTCAGGATATCGGCGGTCGCATAGTCCTCCGCGAGCCGCAGAGGATGCCACATCGGCGTAATGTTGAAACCGCAGCCAATTTTGATCTTCTTTGTACGATTAGCCAGATGCACTGCCAGTAGGATGTTGTTGGGGATGCATTCCGTCCCTTCGCGCTGAAAGTGATGCTCGGCCGTCCAGAAACAGTGGTAGCCGAGGTTATCCATCAGCTTGGCCATTGACTCCGCCTTACTCAGCGCAGTTGCCAGGTGCGCATTCCCGTAGCGCCTCTCGTTGATTGGCGTGCCGCCGTAGCCAACATTGTCGAGGTCGGCATGGCCGGCAAAAAGGCTATCAAACTTCGTGATCATGGCGCACGTCCTGGTTGGGCCCACCGCGGTAACTTAACATCCTGATCCTAGATCAGGCCGAGGTGAAGGCAAAACTCGAGCGCTCCCTTATTTGTCCGCAGGAGGAGAAACTGTGTGGCAAATTGCGGGTAACTTGGTCGCATGCAGCTCTGGCGAGAGCGACATAGCAAAGTCGGCTTATGCGCACTTCGCGTTGACGGTCGATGGCTGACTTAGGATCGCTCCGACCGTCGGCCGTCTTTGCAGGTGACTGCGAGGCTATATAGAAGCGCGGTCCCTCGTTGTGACTAGCGTCTTCGACGCCCCTCAGTGCAACCTATTACGTTCGTCGCCGAGCGATCACCGGAAACTGTCTGGGCGTCGCGAGCGCCAACACGCGACCTGAGCGGTCGTCTCGACCGAGCGTTTCGAATCAAGAAAGCATGTCATCGCCTTGCTCAATTCCACGCGGCCACGATCCGCAAGCGAACTGCCGCTTAGTGCGGACGTCGCAGTGAGATGTGCCAAATTGGCTGCGGTAGGGTCAGGCGATGCGCCTTACGAATTCGCGGGTGCGCACATCGTTCTGGTTGCTGAAGATCTGGTCCGGTGTCCCGGCTTCGACGATCCGTCCCGCCTCCATGAATAAGACGCGGTCGGCGACGGCGCGGGCAAACCCCATCTCGTGGGTCACGACCACCATGGTCATGCCGTCGCGGGCAAGGCTGACCATCAGGTCCAGCACCTCCTTGATCATCTCGGGGTCGAGTGCCGATGTCGGCTCGTCGAAGAGTAGAACCTGCGGGCGCATCGCGAGCGCCCGTGCAATCGCGACGCGTTGCTGCTGGCCGCCGGAAAGGAAGGCTGGGTATGAGGTCGCCTTCTCGGCCAGCTGTACGCGCTCGAGCAGTCGACGCGCCTCAAGTTCTGCCTCCGACTTCGACATCAGGCCGGCCCGCACCGGTGCGAGCCCAATGTTCTCGATTGCGGTCAGGTGCGGAAACAAGGTGTAGTCCTGAAACACCATGCCGACGCGCTGCCTGAGTCGCCGCCAGTGGGCTTCCGATCTCAGCTCAATCCGCTCGCCGTCGAACGTTATCTTGCCAGCGTCGGGCTTCACCAGGCCGTTGAGGCAGCGGATCAGCGTACTCTTGCCCGAACCGCTCGGGCCGATCACCACGAGCCGCTCTCCACTCGTGATCGAACAGCTCACGTCGTCGAGCGCTCGGGTCCGGCCGAACGCCTTCGCCAGGTTCCGTGCCTCGATCAGTGGTGTCTCGCTCGATTGCATGGCAGACCTTTGCACCACGTTGGCTCGCCTTCGGTTGCTCTCACGCGCTCTCCTTGAAGCCCCGCGGGGCCGCAATGGCGCTGGTGCCTGTCTTCTGGAGATGCTGCTCCAAGTGCCGCGACAGGCGAGTAAGCGCGGAACAAATGGCAAAGTAGACCATCAGCGCGAAGCCGTAGACGAGAAACGCGGGGCTGTGCCCGGACTGCATGGTCGTGCGCTCGACCACGATCTGGGTGATGCGAAAGAACTCGTTGACGCCGACCAACGACGCGAGCGACGTCGCCTGGACGAGCGTCGTGCAGAGCCCTGTCATCGGCGGCAGGATCGGCATCAATGCCTGGGGTAAAACGACATAGCGATAGACCTCCCATCGCTTCAGACCAAGTGCCGTGGCGCTAACAAACTGGTGCTGGCCGATCGCATTGATGCCGCCCCGCACGATCTCGGCGCCATTTGCGCCACCCCAGAGCGTGAGGCTCAGCAGGGCGGCGCTGAAGGGCTTCAATGGCACCCCGACAAGGGGCGCACCGAAATAGATGAAGAGCAGGTTTACAAGCAGCGGAATGTCTCGCCAGAATTCAACATAGCAGAGCGCAGCGACGCGCAGGCCGCGCCATTGCGAGACGCTCATGAGACCGATCAGGACCGAGACGACAATCGCACAGACGAGCGTCAGCAGCGCGAGTCTGATGGTGAACTCGAGACCGGACAGGAAGAAGCCGAGGTTTTCGAGGAGCAGTGCCATGTGGCCTCACCCCGTGCGGAACGGCCGCTGCAGCACCCACTCGGCACGCCGAACAGCCCACGACAGGCTGAGTACCAGTCCGAGATAGATGCAGCCGATGGCGGCAAACATCTCGAGCGTACGGAAATCGAGCGAAAGCTTGTCCATAGCGACGAAGGTGAGCTCGGCGAGTCCGAGGCCGGCGTAGTGGACGTGGCCGGTGGCGACGATCTCCTTGCCGACGCGCGGCGTGAGATTGCTGACTTCCACGAGGTGGGGCTCGGCGACCGCGGCGCGATCGAAGAGGTCGAACGCCTGAGAGACGCCGATGCCGCGACTGTCGGTCACGGTGAGCGTGACGTGCAGGTACATGCCGTTGCCGTGCGAGGTCGGCGTGAAGGAGGCCGAAGCGCCGGTCAGCGTCGCCCAGTGCGGATGGACGTGGTGCTCGTGGACGAGGTCGATCACCCACGTGACGGTCAGCGGCACTCCGGCCGGGTCGTCCTCGGCGTCGTTCACGGTGGCGTCGAACGCGACCGGCTGGCCCGCCGTGAAGAACGACGACGGGACGGGCGAGTTGAGGGCGGTGATGACCGGCGGCGAATTGTCGACCGAGATCACCTGCGTCAGCACGCCGTACGCGAGGCTCGGATCGGTCACGGTGAGCGTGATCGTGTAGTTCTGCGCGAGCGGATAGGCGTAGTTCAGCGTCGGCGCGGTCGAGTGGGTGCCGTCGCCGAGATCCCAGTCG
>Ga0134122_10001057_pt1 | contig 19726 bp, 17 predicted proteins | sample KB302_FD_96461 | JGI IMG/M metagenome (GOLD analysis project Ga0134122, IMG submission 96461) | Terrestrial soil microbial communities without Nitrogen fertilizer from Kellogg Biological Station, Michigan, USA - KB3-0-2 | ecosystem: Environmental > Terrestrial > Soil > Unclassified ... | reverse complement strand
TAGCAAAAGCACCTTGTAGAGGCTGGGCTTCTTGGTCTTCGGCCGGGTCTTGGTGATGAGACCGGTCTTGCCTTCCTCGTCGCCTCGTGAGCCGTTCTTGCCGGCCATGCGCATGAGAGTTCCTGCTGTGCTCGCCACCCTGGGACCAAATCTGCGCACCACCGCGGTTGCTGCCTGGGAAGCGCAAATCACCCGGCATTTTGCGATAGCCTGGCGCCTTACGCAAACCTCACCGTGACGCTCCCTTATTTGGGAGAGGTGCCGGCAGAATCCAACCTCATCGCACCCGCCCGCACGGCGCCCAACAAAAATGGCTCGGGCGGACACACCGGTCCGCCCGAGCCCGTTCCTGTTCCGACGCCTGGCTTGAGGTCAGCGCGCGTTTTGCAGCGCCTTTTCCACCGGCTTATAGGCTTCCTTGGCCAACTCGGCGTAAAGGCTGCCGATCTTGGACATCTGGTGGAGGTAGCCGTCATAGGCGCGGCGCGCGTAGCCAGATTGGATTTCCATGGCCTGCTCCATCGACTTTGCCGAGAGCAGTTTCTCGAAGGTGGCCGTGCCCTCTTCGAAGGAGCGTTTGGTATAGTCGGTCATCTCAGCGGCAATAGCCTGCCAACCCTTGCTCCACTCACCAAACATCTTCATGGCCGAGTCGACGTTGTATTGACCGAATTTCTGGATATCTTCGACGTTCTTCAGCATTGGAATGATCCTATGGGCTCGTACCTGCGGGGGGAACGTAAGCGGGCGTTAAATGCGCTTGGCTGCTTGCCCAACCGTCATATATGCACTGCACAAAAAAAGTCAACACTTTTTGCTGCGATGCAACATGCGACATCTGTGAGCAGCATTGGCGGGGCGGCAGCCTCCTGTTAACCACCCGGCGCTAGCATCACGCGCAGACCTTCCGGCGCAGCTCAAGCGCCTCACGGACGCCCCAAACAGCTGGTGCCCTGGCTCGTTAAGGCACACGGCGCGCAAGCGCGGGGGGTCGGTGCAGCCCGATGCGGCTGTGCAGGCGGACGGAGAGGGAAGTGGTGCAATCTCGGTTTGGGTCACGGCCATGGCGCCGCCATGGCAAGGGGCTGGGCGCGATCCTTTTTGCGGCAGCGTTCGGGCTCGTCGCGAGCAACGCCCACGCCAGCGATAAGCACGCAGCCCTCCTCCTCGACGTCAACAGCGGCCAAATCCTCTATCAAAGCGCCGCCGATGCGCCCCGCCACCCGGCCTCGCTCGCCAAGCTGATGACCCTTTATCTCGTGTTTGAACGGCTCGAGCAGGGCAAGCTCGACTACCAGACCAAGCTCAGGGTGTCCGAGCACGCGAGCGCCGCGGCGCCCTCCAAACTCGACCTCGAGCCGGGTGATGAAATCGCCGTCATCGATGCAATCAAGGTCTTGATCACCAAGTCGGCCAATGACGTGGCGGTCGCATTCGCCGAACACATTGCCGGCAGCGAGGACCGGTTCGCCCGCCTGATGACCGAAAAGGCGCGGCAAATCGGCATGGCTGCTACCACCTTCCGGAATGCCTCTGGCCTGCCCGACGACGAGCAGGTGACGACAGCGCGCGACATGGCCACCCTGGCGCTGCGTCTGATGGATGAGTTCCCCAAGCTCTATCCGCTGTTTGCCACGCGCAGCTTCACCTACAAGGCGGAGACCTTTCGCAACCACAACAGCCTGCTGTTCCACTACAAGGGCACCGACGGCCTGAAGACCGGCTACACGCGCGCCTCCGGTTTCAATTTGGTGGCGTCGGTGCGGCGCGGGCGCAAGCACGTGCTGGGCGTTGTGTTCGGCGGCTCGACGGCGGCCGCGCGCAACACGACCATGCGTGCGCTGATCAACAACGGCCTCGTCAAGGGCGCCGCGGAGGAGACACGCAGGCGCACGGTCGTTGCGGCGGCACCGCCCATGGCCAAGGCGGCCCCCACCCGCTCCGCGCCGGCCGCCGAGTCGCGACCGTCGTTCAAGTCGTCGCCGGCGGCCGAGCCAGGGCCGCCAAGCGTGCCCACCGCTTCCACCACGCGCGTCGAATTGGCCCAGGTGCGGCCCGTGCACGTTGGCGCAAGCCCGCCAGCGCAAGGGCTGGGAGAGGAAGGCGCCTCAGCGGCACCGACCATTGCGGCCTTAATCGAGCGCAGCATGCGCCAGGACGCACAACCGGAGCGAGACGACCTTGCCGCCTCGGCCCTGCCCAGCACGCCAGGGCCAGCAGCGCTGCAAGCCGCGCCGGCGGTGCGCGCGCCAACCTTGTTGTCGCCGCCGCGGCTCGTGCGCGGCAGTCCGCCATCGACGTTTGCCGAGCAGGCCCTCACCCTGCGTCGTGATGCGCCTTTGGGCGAGGCCGCGGGGGCACCAGCCCCAGCCTGGCCCGGGGGCGGCATGACCATCCAGATCGGGGCCTTCCAGAGCGTCGATGAGGCCCAGCGGCGGCTGGCGTGGGTGCGCCAACGAGCCACCGCGGTGGTCGGCCAACATGAAGCCGTGACGCAACCGGTAAAGCAGGGTGAGAAGCTGTTTTATCGGGCGCGTTTTGCCGGCTTCGATGGGGCGGCGGCGGCCTCCGCCTGCAAAGAGCTGCGCGCCCTCAAAGTCGACTGTCTGGTCCTGCGCGCCGATTGAAGTGCGCCAAGCGCGCCACCGCTTAGTGCAGACGAAACTCGCCGTCGATCAGACGCAGCTCCGCGGGCGCGATCAGCCGCTTGTGCGCCACCTTCACGCTGTGCAGCTTGCCATCGAGATTGCGCACCCAGAAATCTAAAAAATGCGTCAAGCGCGGGAAGCGCGGATGCACATCGTATTCCTGCCAGACAAAACTCTGCAGCAGGAGCGGATAATCCGGCAGGCGATAGAGGATCTCCGCCGTCGTTAGGCTGAAGCCCGCAAGCTGGGTTCGAAAGTCGCGATCAGGCATGGGTGTCCCCTGACCTCAAGGTGCGCCGCACGTGGACCGATGCTAGCCGACTTTGCTGATTCACAAGTTGCATAGTTCCCACAGCTCATCTCATCTCTTCGTCGCATGCGGCATCGCGCCGTCGGCTCGACGTGTTTGCGGGTCCGCCGCCGCGTTCGCCCCTTTTTGTCGGCGACGGGGCACCACCAGACGGGGCACCACCATCGGCGATCGAAAACGACGCGTGGCGTGGACGAGTTCCCCCGACCGGCCGAGATGGGCCAACGACCCCACCACCGCCTCGAGCAGCAGCACTGTGCCGACAGTGCCAACGCCTCCCGCGCGGGCACGCCAGGAAGGGCGGCGTAGCTACCCCGCGCAACGGGTCCCGCGCGATGGCCTAGCCCGGCGCGATGGCCCGATGCGCTCGGCGCTTTGTGCCGACCAGGCCCGGCGGGAGCGAGGTGCCCACTGCACCCCGCCCATAAAATGCGCGGGCGACCGCGTACGGTGCGTGGCCAGGAGAGGACGGCGGGCGAGGCCGGCGGGCAACCTCGCGAGGCCTCGCAAGGGCTGAGCGGCCCGAGACTAGCAACGGCGCCGACGGCGCGCACGGCTTGCACAACCCCAGAGCCCCCCGGTTCGCGTGCCCCTGGCACTCCTGCTAGGGCCCTCGCCTAGCCCTCGCCGGGCACTCGCCTGGCACTCTCCCCTTGACACTGCTAACAGGGCTTTCTATTACCGTCGCCGATGCCGATCGGGCTCCCCCTGGCGGGCGATGCGGTCGGCGCGGGCGGTTGGTCCTGATCCAACGGACGACCGCCAAAAACTGAGGAAAATCTGTTCTACAGGAGTGAGGTAGAGGCCATGAAGTTTCGCCCTCTGCACGATCGCGTGGTCGTGCGTCGCGTCGACGAGGAGACTAAAACCGCCGGCGGCATCATTATCCCGGACACCGCAAAAGAAAAACCGATGCAAGGCGAGATCCTTGCGCTTGGGCCCGGCGCCCGGGACGAGGCCGGCAAGCTGGTGCCGCTCGACGTCAAGAAAGGCGATCGGGTGCTGTTTGGCAAATGGTCCGGCACCGAGGTCAAGATCGATGGCGAGGAGCTGCTCATCATGAAGGAGAGCGACATCCTCGGGATCATCGAGGGTAAAGCTTCGGTGCGCGCCGCGGCCTGACCGCCGAGGGAGGCGCGTGTGAACCGGGCCCGGACAGGTCTCGCACATAGCGCTTCTGCCCGCACTGGCTGGTCGGCGCAGGCCGGTCAGAAATGACGAGAAGGTTCGCCCTTCGCTACAACATGGAGGTGCCAGACGATGGCAGCAAAAGACGTCAAGTTCGCCCAGGACGCCCGCGAGCGCATGTTGCGCGGCGCCGATATCCTGGCCAATGCCGTCAAGGTGACGCTCGGCCCCAAAGGCCGCAACGTCGTGCTTGAGAAATCCTATGGTGCGCCACGCGTCACCAAGGACGGCGTCACCGTCGCCAAGGAGATCGAGCTCGAGGACAAGTTTGAGAACATGGGCGCGCAGATGCTGCGCGAGGTTGCATCCAAGACCTCGGACGTCGCCGGCGATGGCACCACGACGGCCACCGTGCTGGCGCAGGCGATTGTGCGCGAAGGCGCCAAGTCGGTCGCCGCTGGCGCCAATCCGATGGACCTGAAGCGCGGTATCGACAGGGCCGTCAACCTGGTGGTTGAGGAGCTCAAGGCCAAGTCGAAGAAGGTGACCTCCAACGACGAGATTGCCCAGGTCGGCACCATCTCGGCCAACGGCGATCGCGAAATCGGCAAGATCATTGCCGAGGCCATGAAAAAAGTCGGCAACGAGGGCGTGATCACGGTGGAAGAGGCCAAGAGCCTCGAGACCGAGCTCGAGGTGGTCGAGGGCATGGAGTTCGACCGTGGCTACATTTCGCCCTACTTTATTACCAACGCCGACAAGATGCTGGCCGAGCTGGAAAACCCCTACATCCTCATCAATGAGAAGAAGCTCTCTTCCCTGCAGAGTATGCTGCCGCTGCTCGAAGCGGTGGTGCAGGCCGGCAGGCCGCTGCTGATCATTGCCGAGGACGTCGAGGGCGAGGCGCTGGCGACCTTGGTGGTCAATAAGCTGCGCGGCGGCCTCAAGGTGGCGGCCGTGAAGGCGCCGGGCTTCGGTGACCGCCGCAAGGCCATGCTCGAGGACATCGCCATCCTGACGGGCGGCCAGATGATCAGCGAGGACATCGGCATCAAGCTCGAGAACGTCGGCCTCGATATGCTGGGCAAGGCCAAGAAGATCTCCATCGACAAGGAGAACACCACCATCGTCGATGGCGCCGGCAAAAAGGCCGACATCGAGGCCCGCGTGAAGCAGATCAAGGCGCAGATCGAGGAGACGACCTCCGACTACGACCGCGAGAAGCTGCAGGAACGCTTGGCAAAGCTCGCCGGCGGCGTGGCCGTGATCAAGGTCGGCGGCGCCACCGAAAGCGAAGTGAAGGAGCGCAAGGATCGTGTCGACGACGCGCTGCACGCAACGCGCGCGGCGGTGGAAGAAGGCATCGTCCCCGGCGGCGGTGTCGCCCTGGTGCGCGCCATGAAGTCGCTCGAGAACCTCAAGGCGGAGAACGACGACCAGAAGGTCGGCATCAACATCGTCCGCCGCGCCCTGCAGGTGCCCGCCCGCCAAATCGTGCAGAACGCTGGCGAGGACGGCTCCATCGTGCTCGGCAAGATTCTCGAGCAGTCCAAATATACCTACGGCTACAACGCCCAGACCGGCGTCTACGGCGACCTCGTCAGCGAGGGCGTCATCGACCCAACGAAGGTGGTGCGCAACGCACTACAGGGTGCGGCCTCAATCGCGGGTCTCTTGATCACCACCGAGGCCATGGTGGCCGAGCGTCCCAAGGACGCCCCGCCGCCAATGCCCGGCGGTCCCGGCGGCATGGGTGGCATGGGCGGCATGGGCGGTATGGACTTCTAAGGGGTCCGCGCGCGGCCCGCGCCAGCTCCCACAGCACTGGGCCCGATGACGAACAAGCCCCGGCGACCTTCGCCGGGGCTTTGCCGTACCGGCTCAGCGCACGCGGCAAATCTCATTTGATGTAGACGTAGGCATTGGCCGACAGCCAGCTCGGCTCCGGCGTCGCGTTAACGATCCTGTTCCAGAGGAACTCCCCGATCAGCGAGCGATAGGCAACCGCGGCATTGAATTCGACGAAATAGAGCCCCGGCTCCGGCACCGCCGTCGCCACCGCGTTCTTGCCTCGCTCGCCGGGGCTGAAGATGATGCCGTTGATGTCGTGGATGACGACGGACTGGCCTTCCGGGTAGACGCTTGGCAGCGAAATCTGCTTCAAGAGCCGATAACTGGGCTCCCCATCAAGGCCAACCGTGACGCTGGCGATGGTGATCGGCTTCAATCCCTTGAGCGTCAGGTCGTAGGGCCGCACACCGTTGTTTTCAAAGGCGAGCGTGACCAACAGGTAGCGTTGCGCCTCCGTCGGCCCAATCTGCTCGACCTGCATGTTGACCGTGAGCGCTGGCCTGTCGATCAGATAGGCCTTGGCATAGTAAAGAGCCAGTACGTTGGCGACCGTATAGACGGCGGCGAGCAGGCTGCCGCAGACGATGATCAGGCTTTTCAGATGCGCCCACCGGCGTGGCACAGTTGTGGGTTCAATCGGCACGCTGCTCCCCCTCGCCCGCGTCCCCAAGCCGTGTTTGGCTAGGCTTTAACCCCTGCGGACCCGCGGGAATATTGGCGCCCCGGTGGCGCCAAGCCAAGCCTCCTTCTGGCCAGCCCCTGGGCGCATTGCGCTGAGCCGCCGCCAACGGCTACCATCGGGGCCTCGATCTTGAGAACGACCCGCAGCCGTTCGAAAGCGCTCCATGACGGATATCGCCACCCGCGTTTACAACCACAGCTTCAAGATCGATCCGATCATCCGTTCGGTGCTGGATACGGATTTTTACAAGCTGCTGATGGCCCAGACCATCTTTCGGCGCCACAAGGACGCGCGCGTCACCTTCGGCATTATCAACCGCACAAGCTCGGTGCGGTTGGCGGAGCTCGTCGACCCCGGCGAGCTCAAGGAGCAGCTCGATCACATCCGCACCCTCACCCTCTCGCGCGGCGAATCCACCTGGCTGCGGGGCAACATGTTTTACGGCAAACGGCAGGTGTTTGCGCCCGATTTCATTCAGTGGCTCGAGAGCTTCCGCTATCCCGCCTATCATCTGGAACGCAGCGGCGATCAGTACGAGCTTATGTTCGAGGGCTCCTGGATCGAAACCACGATGTGGGAGATTCCCGCGCTCGCGGTGTTGATGGAGTTGCATAGCCGTGCCGTTACCAAGGGCATGGGCAAGTTCGAGCTGCAGGTATTGTACGCCCGCGCCATGACCCGCGTTTGGGAGAAAATCGGTCGCCTCAAACAACTGCCCGGCCTCAACATCGCCGACTTCGGCACCCGGCGGCGGCACGGCTTTTTGTGGCAAGACTGGTGCGTGCAGGCCATGCTCGAGGGCCTGGGCACGGCCTTTCTCGGTACCTCCAATTGTCTGATCGCCCTGCGGCGCGAGGTCGAGGCGATCGGCACCAACGCGCACGAGCTGCCGATGGTCTATTGCGCGCTCGCCGCCAACGACCGGCAGCTGGCCGAGGCACCCTATAAAGTGTTGGCCGATTGGCAGGAGGATTACGACGGCAATCTGCGCGTCATGTTGCCCGACACTTACGGCACCCGCGGCTTTCTCGAGCGGGCCCCGGACTGGGTCACGCATTGGACCGGCATGCGCATCGACTCCGGTGACCCCATCGCCGGCGGCGAGATCGCTGTCGACTGGTGGCGACGGCGCGGCCAGGACCCGCGCCAGAAACTTGCGATCTTCTCCGACGGGCTCGACGTGGAATCGATCGAACAGATCCACCGGCACTTCCACGGCCGCATGCGGCTCGGTTACGGCTGGGGCACGCTGCTCACCAACGACTTCCGCGGCCTCGGGCCCGACATGCGGCTCGACCCCTTTTCGATCGTCTGCAAGGTGATCTCGGCCAACGGCCGCCCGGCCGTGAAGCTGTCCGACAATGCCCTGAAGGCGGTGGGCCCACCCCAGGAAGTGGAACGCTACCGGCGTGTGTTCGGCACGGCCAAGCAGGTGAGCCTGCCCCTCGCCGTCTAACGGCCGGCGCGGCCGGGCGCCTTGCACCCGGGGCGGGGTGGCGAGCAAGGCTGGCGAACAAGGCTCGCGAACAGGGCTCGCGAACAGGACGGCAGCAAGGCGCAGAGCGAGGATGCTGCCGGGATGATAGTGCCCCTTGCCGGGTGACACCCGATCGCTGCCAGCCGCCGCGCCGTCAAGCCGATCGGGGCTCCTCGGCGCTGAGTTCGCCCAGCTTCGCCAGTAAGCTCGCCCGGTCCGCCGCAAACTCGCCGGCGATCCACCAAGCCTCAAGCGCGCGCAACAGCGCGCCCACGCGCGGTCCCGCGGGCACGCCCAGCGCCATGACGTCCTCGCCCGTCACCGCCAAAAGCGGTGCCTGCCAGTGCTCTGCCAGCGCCCACAGGTCGCGCCAACCCCGATGCTCGGCGGGATCGCCGGAGCGTGCCCAGTCGAACACAAGCAGCCAACGGGCGGCCTCCCGCCCATCGCTGTAGAGCACGGCTTTGGCCTTGCCCTCGGGCATCCCGGCGGCAAACCTTGCCTTGCCGGTCTCGACCCGGGCAAGGCAGGCATATTGGTAATTGGAGAGGCGCAGGCGGGCGCGCAGCGCATCGGCATCCTCCAGCGTTTCCACGGCCAGCGCCGCGAGGCGGAGCAGCGGATCGGCGGTAAGGCCAAGGCCGGCCTCGAGCTCGGCGACGCGCTCCAGCAGCAGGGGACGCGGCGCTCGGCCGAGCACCAAGGTGATCAGGCCATAGTCGAGCATCGCGCGCACCATCGCTGGCCCGCGCGGCGCCATCAGGAGGCGAAAGAACTCCTGGCGCACGCGCTCGCCTGAAAGGCAAGCAAGCCCCGCGCGCTCGGCCACCGCGGCCTCGAGCCCCTGCCGATCGGGCGGGCCATCGGCGTATTCTGCGCCGAAGCGGAAAAACCGCAAAATGCGCAGGTAGTCCTCGCGAATGCGTTCGCCCGCATCGCCGATGAAGCGAACGCGGCGCTGGGCTAGGTCCGGCCAACCGCCCAGCGGGTCGAACAGTGCGCCATCCCCATCACAGTAAAGCGCGTTGATGGTGAAGTCGCGCCGGCGGGCATCCGCTGCCCAATCGGCGGTGAAGGCCACCTTGGCGTGCCGGCCATAGGTCTCCACATCTTCACGCAAGGTGGTGATCTCGAAGCGATGTCCCTCGGCGATGACCGTCACGGTCCCGTGCGTAAGCCCGGTCGCAATCGCCTTGAGGCCCGCCGCTTGCGCCGCCGCCATCACCGCCTCGGGTCGCGCCGGGGTCGCCAGGTCGACATCGCCAACGCTGCGCCCGAGCAAGGCGTCGCGGACCGCACCGCCCACCGCGCGCGCCTCATGGCCGTGCGCCGCCAAGGCGGCAAAGACCGCCTGCGTCGCCGGTCGTGTGAGCCAGGCGGCGTCGCCCAGAGTGGCGGGCGCGGGCGATGCGGTGGCGGCGATCATTGAGCCTACTTGATCTGGCCGGGCTCGATGCGCCCGTCCTTGCCCATGTGCGGGGGGATGTAGACCTGGCCGGGACGGCCCCCCGAGGTCGAGCCGTAGAACACCAGGGTAGCCACGACCAGGAGCGCCCCCGCCACGAACAACCAGATGAGCGGCGCATCGCTGACCACCGTGCCCGCCGATGCGGCCCGGCGGGTCAGCAGCATGAAGGCGACGTACATGGCCATCGGCGTCAGGAAGAGCAGAATGTTCTCGATGACGACGCGGATCATCGCAACAATAGTCTCTCGTATAGGTTTTTGAGGATGCCGGCCGTGGCACCCCAAATATATCGCCCCTGATAGGGCATGGCATAGAAGAAACGTTGCCGCCCGCGCCACTCGCGCGAGGCCCTTTGATGGTTGGCAGGGTTCATGAGGAAGCCGAGCGGTACCTCGAACACTTCCAGCACCTCGCGCGGGTCGAGCACGGCTTGGAACTGCGGCCGCACCAGGCCCACCACCGGGCTGATCTGAAAGCCGGTGCCGGTGCGATAGCTGTCGAGGAAGCCCAAAGGCTCGACGTTGGCAGGCGGCAGTCCAATCTCTTCTTGGGCCTCCCGCAAGGCGCAGGCAACGGGCGTGGCGTCACCGGCTTCCAGTTTGCCGCCGGGAAAGGAAATCTGGCCGGGGTGACTGGGCATGTCGTGGGAGCGCTGCGTCAAGAGCACGGTCAGCTCCTGGCGCAAGACAATGGGGACGAGGACCGCGGCGGGCCTCGGCGCCGCCATCGCCGCCAGCTCGCCCTTGAACTCGGGGTTGAGGTCCCAGTCGCCGGGGCCGTAGGCGCGGCCGGTGCGCGCATCGAAGATCGCAGGCGAGGGCTCCGGCGCCAGGCCGCGCCGCGCCAGCTCGCGAAATTGCGCCTCGTTCAACGCTGGCCCGGCGGGGTCCAGGTTCATGGCGCCGACCCACCGGCGGCCACCGACGGCAGCGCAAAGAAGGCGCCGCCGCTCCACAAGCCAAGCGGGGATCCCGTCTCGGCGGCCGCCATCGCCAGCTGCGCCAGGTCCCAGGCGATGGCGCGCGTCAATAAGGCCTCGAGCCGTCCGCGCACCCCGAGGTAAGGTTTGAGCCCGCCGCTGCCCGCTTCAAGCTCGAAGCGCAGGGGATGGGCGGGGCCCGCCGTGACAATGTCGTCGACGTTGGTGCGAAAGATGAGCTCTTGCGCGGTGCCCTCTCCGCGCACCTCCATCTCAACGCCGAGGAACGGGGCGTCCTTCACCGCCACGTCCACCTTCTCCGCGGGCGTCACCAGGTAATGTCGGCCGTCGGCATCCTTGCGCAGTACACTGGCAAACAACTTGACGAGAGCCATGCGCCCAATCGGGCTGCCGCGGTAGTACCACACCGCATCGGCGCCAATGGCCAAGCCAATGTCGCCGCAGTAGGGCGGATTCCACGCCTCCACGGGCGGCCGGCCCCTGCCGGCCTCCGCCGTGAGAAGCGCTTCCAGACCAAAGATACGGTGCCTCGTAGCCGCGACCATGCTCAATCCGGAAAGCGCGGCAACGGCAGGCCCGTGCTGGTATCGGGCTTGGTTCGCGCCACATTCATCATCATGGCGAGCAGACTGTAGTAGCCGACGATGCCGATGAGATCGATGACACCGGGCTCGCCAAAGGCAGCGCGCGCGTTGGCGAAGGTCGCATCGCTCACGCTTTTGCGCCGCTGCAACTCGCTGGCAAAGTCGTAAGCAGCCGCCTCGTCCTCGGCCAAGGCCTGCGGCCGCCGCCCGTCCGCGATCGCCGCGATGATGGCAGGGGCGAGCCCTGCTTCAAGCGCATACGTGTAATGATGCGACCATTCGAACTCCTGCGTCCATTCGCGCGCCGTCATTAAAATCACCATTTCGCTCACGCGTTTGGGAAGAACATTACGAAATCGTAAGTAGTCGCCCATGGCCTTCGCGCGCAGCATGACTTCGGGCGAGCGCAGCATGACGGCGAACGGTCCCAGCAGGTCGTAACCACGCCCGGCCTTAAACTCCTCAGCCGCTTGCCGCTGCTCTGTGGTCATCTTTTCCGCCGCAATCGGCGCCAGCCGTTCCGCGTTCGCCATGAACTTTGCCGTCCTTTTCCTTGCCTTGGCCCAGATCCATCCGATTTGGGCGCCAAAGGTATCCCCTGGCCCGCGCCGGGCCGGGTGCCCACTATCTTGGCTCTTGCACCAATTGCAGCCAATCCCACCTGTTCATATTCTGACCATGTTTGCCAACACAGTTTCGCATTCCCCGCAGCCCAGCGTATAGTCAGGTCATGAGCATACTCACCCAAACCGACGAGGCCATCGTCGGTCGCATCGAAGCGGCCGGCGAGCGCATTCAACGTATCCAAAAAGCGGCCGCGGCCGTCATCTTCGGGCAGGAGCAGGTGATCGAGCGCACGCTTGTCACCATCCTGTCTGGCGGCCACGCCCTGCTGATTGGCGTGCCCGGTCTAGCCAAGACCTTGCTGGTGGAGACCCTGGGCAAGGTGCTTGGGCTCGACGCCAAGCGCATTCAGTTCACACCCGATCTCATGCCTTCCGACATCATCGGCGCCGAGCTCCTGGAAGACAGTGCCGCGGGACGGCGCCACTTCCGCTTCGTGAAGGGGCCGATTTTCGCCCAGCTGCTGATGGCCGACGAAATCAACCGCGCCAGCCCGAAGACCCAGTCGGCCCTGCTGCAGGCGATGCAGGAGCATCACGTCACCGTCGCCGGCCAGCGCCACGATGTGCCCACGCCCTTCCATGTGCTGGCCACGCAAAACCCGCTCGAGCAGGAAGGCACCTACCCGTTGCCCGAAGCGCAGCTCGATCGTTTCCTGCTGCAGATTGACGTCGGCTATCCGGACCAGGGCGCCGAGCGGCGCATGCTGTTTGCCACCACCGGCACCGACGAACGCCGCGTCGAGCAGATCCTGACGGGGCAGGAGCTGTTGGGCGTTCAGCGCCTCGTGCGCCAGCTGCCGGTTCCCGACAAGGTCGTCGAGGCGATCTTGAAGCTGACGCGATCGGCGCGCCCAGGCACCGGCGCGGGTCAAGACACCGATCGCTTTGTCGCCTGGGGTCCCGGGCCGCGCGCCAGTCAGGCGCTGATGCTCGCGGTACGCGCCAAGGCATTGATCGACGGACGGCTGGCGCCCTCGGTCGACGACGTGATCCAACTCGCAGAGCCGGTGTTGAAGCATCGCATGGCTCTGACATTTGCGGCACGTGCAGAAGGAGAAACCGCCAGCGGCGTGATCGCGCGGCTGGCCGCAGCGCTGGAGTGAGCCAGAGTGGCCGCGCGGGGATCCCCGAAAACAGACGGCAGCGGTGTCAGCAGCGTGTTTGCCCTCGAAGGCGAGGCGCAAGCCGTCGCCGATCGCTTGCCCGAGCTCTTGCTCGATGCCTTGCGCGTGGCCAACACCGTGACGCACGGCATCCACGGCCGCCGCCGCGCCGGCACCGGCGAGACCTTTTGGCAATTCCGCCAGTTCATTGCCGCGAGCGACCCGGCAGCCGTGGTCGATTGGCGCCGTTCGGCCAGCTCGGATACCCTTTATGTCCGCGAGCGTGAGTGGGAGGCGGCCCACACCTTCTGGCTGTGGCCCGACGTCTCGCCCTCGATGGCCTTTCGCAGCCATCTGGCCCCGCTCAGCAAGCGCGATCGGGCCGTGGTCTTGACGCTCGCCATGGCCGAGCTGCTGGTGCGCGCGGGCGAGCGCATCGCCCTGATCGGGCTCACGCAACCAATGGCGAGCCGCCGGGCGGCGTCGCGTATCGCCGAATCGCTGGCGACACACGAAACCGAGGCCGCCGTGCAGTCGAGCCTGCCGCCGCCGGCGCGTCTGTCGCGCTTTCCAGCGCCCTGCTGTTCGGCGATTTCCTCGACCCGCCGGCCGCCATCGCCGAGCGCTTCAACGCCATGGCCGAGGGCGGCGTTTTTGGCCATGTCGTGCAAATTCTCGATCCCGCGGAAGAGACCTTGGCCTACCAGGGCCGCATCGAGTTTCGCTCCCCGGAAACGAGCGAACGTTGGGTCGCGGACCGCGTGGAGACCCTGCGGCCGGCCTACCAGCGCAAGCTCGCCGAGCATCGCGCCAGCCTTGAGGAGATCACGCGTCGCATCGGTTGGTCGTTCCTCGTGCATCATACGGACCGACCCGCCGCCGAGCCGCTTTTGACCCTGATCATGCGGCTGCAAGGCATGGCCAGCGACTACCGGTGGACGCGGGATGCCGTCGTCGGCTTGGGGGCCACGTCATGAGCTTTGGGCCGCTTGCCTTCTTGAGCCCCTGGCTGCTGGCGGGCCTGTTGGCGCTGCCCGTCATCTGGTGGCTGTTGCGCACCATTCCGCCGCGCCCGCGCCGCCTGGCCTTTCCGCCGACGCGCATTCTGATGGGCGTGGAGAACCGCGAGCAGACCCCGGCGCAAACGCCCTGGTGGCTCACCTTAATCCGCATGCTGGCCGCAGGCCTCGTCATCCTGGCGCTGGCCGAACCGGTGCTCAACGCCAATCGAGAGCACGCGCTGACCGGGTCGGGACCGGTCATTATTGCCGTCGACAACAGCTGGGCGGCCGCCGCGCACTGGGCCGAGCGCACGCGCGCGCTCGACCGCTTTATCGCCGAGGCCGAAACCCAGAGCCGGCCGGTGATCGTCGCGCCCACCGCCCAGGCGAGCAAGACCGCTACGCTAAAGGTCGAACCCCCGGCGGCCGCGCGCTCGACCGCGGCAGCCGTGCAGCCCCAGCCGTTCGCCCCCGATCGGCCGGCGACGGTGGCGGCCATCGCCAGGGCGCTCGCCGGTGCCCGCGATGCCAGCGCCGTCTGGTTGGCCGACGGCATCGACCATGACGACGGGGCGCGCAGCTTTGCCGAGAAGCTCAAGGAGCTTGCGGGCGGTGGCCTGGTGGTGATCGGCAACGCCGCGGGCCGTGAGGCGCTCGGCGCCACGGCCGGTGTCGGTGCCGGCGGCCGCCTCGATGCCCAGGTGCTGCGCGCCGAGGGTGGCAGCCGCGAGGGCATACTGCACGCGCTCTCCGCCCGCGGCCAGCGCCTCGGCGAGACGCCCTTCAAGTTCGAGACCGGCGAGACGCGCGCGCTGGCGACCTTCGACCTGCCGCTGGAGCTCAGGAACCAGGTGACGCGCGTGGAGATCGCCGGCCAGCGCTCCGCCGCGGCCGTCAGCCTGCTCGATGCACGCTCGCAGTGGCACCGGGTGGGTCTGGTGTCGGGTGCCTCGCGGGAGCAGGCCCAACCCCTCTTGGCCCCGCTCTATTACATCGAGCGGGCGCTGCAGCCCTTCTCGGAAATCGCCAAAAGCGAAGACGCCAATCTCGAAACCTCGCTCGAGGCGCTGATCAAACGCAATATTTCCGTGCTGATGCTGGCCGACATCGGCACCCTGCCCGCCGAGATCAAGGAGCGGGTCGAGCAGTGGGTGAAAAAGGGCGGCGTGCTCGTGCGCTTCGCCGGCCCGCGGCTCGAGAAGGGCGGCGATGATCTTTTGCCCGTGGCCTTGCGCCTTGGTGGCCGCACGCTGGGCGGCGCCTTGTCATGGTCGACGCCGCAACCGCTTGCCCCCTTCACCGACGACAGCCCCTTCGCGGGGCTCCCCGTTGCCGCCGAAGTCGCCGTCAACCGTCAGGTGCTGGCGGATCCGGCCGCCCTCGGCGCCGAGGTCAAAGTCTGGGCGCGCCTCAAGGACGGCACGCCGCTGGTTACCGCGGCGCGACGCGGCGAAGGGCAGGTGATCTTTTTCCACGTCACCGCCAATTCCGAGTGGTCGAACTTGCCGCTCTCGGGCCTGTTCGTGGAAATGCTGCGGCGCATCACCAGCCTCGGCCGGCTCGGCGGCGGCGAGGCCGCACAGTTGACCGGTGACCGGGAGAGCGACGCCCCCGCGACGGCCGAGGTCCTGGCCCCCCTGCAGGTGCTCGACGGCTTCGGCTTGCTGCGGACGCCGCCGCCGACGACCCAAGCTATCGCGGCCGCGAAGCTGGCAGACGCCAAGCCCAACGCCGACAATCCACCGGGCTACTACGGGCCGGCGGGGACGCCGCGCGCGCTCAACTTGATCACCGCCAAAAGCCTGCTGAAGCCCCTGCCCAGCCTGCCGGTCGGCGCCGACCGGCGCGTTTATGAGGGTGATGCCGCCCAGCCCCTCAAGGCGCAGTTGCTGCTGGCCGCGCTCGCGCTTTTGTTCGCCGACATCCTGGCGGTCCTCCTGCTGCAGGGCCTCGCCCTGGGGGCGGGCCGGCGGCTGTCGCGCGCCGCGAGCGCCATTATCGTGCTGGCGTTGCTCGCCGCCGGCACGGCAGCAACGAGCCCACCCGCCGCCGCGCAGGGCGCCCCGACCCGCGCGACGGGGGCCGACGCGCGCGCCATAGGCGCCACGGGCAAGGTCAGTTTCGGCTACGTCCTCACCGGCGATGGCGCCACCGACGAGGCCAGCCGCCAGGGCCTGATCGGCCTCAACAAGTTCCTGATCGCGCGCACGGCGGTGGAGCCGGGCGATCCTTTTGCCATCAACATCCAAAGCGATGAAATCACCTTCTATCCCCTGCTCTACTGGCCCGTCCTTGCCAACGCGCGCGCCTTGAACGAAGCGACGCTCGCCAAAATCGACGCCTACATGAAGCAAGGCGGCATGATCATCTTCGACACCAAAGACTACGGGCAGGGCGTACCGACCGGCTTCAACCTGCGCGGCGAGGCCGGCACACCGCTGCAGCGCCTGCTCGGCAACCTCGATATTCCGCGCCTGGAGCCGGTTCCCGAACACCACGTCTTGACCAAGTCGTTTTATCTGTTGCGCTCGTTTCCCGGGCGCTGGGAGGGCGGACCCTTGTGGGTGGAGGCCGAGTCCCCGCGCGATAGCGATCAGGGCCGGCAGGCGCGCCGGGTCGACGGGGTGAGCTCGATCCTGGTCACCGGCAATGATTTCGCCGCCGCCTGGGCGCTGGATGATCGCAATCAGCCGCTCTATCCGGTGGTGCCGGGCGGCGAGCGCCAGCGCGAAATGGCGTTCCGCACCGGCGTCAACATCGTGATGTATGCGTTGACAGGTAACTACAAGGCCGACCAGGTGCATGTGCCCGCACTGCTCGAACGGCTAGGACAGTGAGGCAATGAGCAGCTGGTCGATCGATTTCTCTCCAATGCTGCCAGGCCCCTACTTCTGGGCCGCCGTCGTGCTGGCCGCGGCGCTGGCGCTCGTTCTCCTCCTGCGCCGCAACCGCGGCGCGGTTTTACGCGCCTTGTCGCTCGCCGCCCTGCTGCTGGCACTCGCCAACCCGACGCTGCGGCAGGAAGAGCGTGAGAGCCTTGCCAACATCGCCATCGTCGTCATCGACGAAAGCATGAGCCAAACCATCGCCGGCCGGCCCGAGCAAAGCGCCGCCATCCGCAACGAGCTCGAAAACAAGCTGGCGGGCATCGCCAACCTGCAGGTGCGCTGGGTCTCCTCATCGAAACCGACCGGGGAGGCCGCCGCCGGTACCAATCTCTTTACTGACCTCAACAGCGCGCTGGCCAATACCCCACCCGACCGGCTCGCCGGCGTCATCATGATCACCGACGGGCAGGTCCACGACATTCCGAAATCGGCGCAAATGCTGGGCTTTGATGCCCCCGTGCACGCGCTTCTCACCGGGGCGCCCGACGAGTTCGACCGGCGGATCGAGGTGCTGCGGGCCCCACGCTACGGCATTGTCGGTCAGGCCCGCGATATCGAGGTGCGGGTGGTCGAAACCGGGCGCAAGGGCAAGGGCGGCGATCGCGTCACGCTCAAAGTCCGCCGCGAAGGCCGGCCCGACGAAACGCGCCCGACGACGATCGGTCGCACGGTGCAAATTCAGATGCCGTTCCCGCACGCCGGGCAGAACATTGTCGAGATCGAGCTCGAAACGGCGCCCGGCGAGCTCACCGCCGCCAACAATCGGGTGGTGGTCGCGGCCGAGGGCGTGCGCGAGAACTTGCGCGTGCTGTTGGTTTCCGGCGAGCCGCATGCGGGCGAGCGCGTCTGGCGCAACCTGCTCAAGTCGGACGCCGCCGTCGATCTCGTGCACTTCACCATCCTGCGGCCGCCGCAAAAGCAGGATGGCACGCCGATCCATCAACTCTCGCTCATCGCCTTCCCGACGCGCGAACTGTTCTCCGAGAGGATCAAAGACTTCGACCTCATTATCTTCGATCGCTACCAACACCGCGACATTCTTCAGCTGCTCTACTATGAGAATATCGCCCGCTATGTGGAGCAGGGCGGCGCGCTGCTGGTTGCCGCCGGCGACGACTTCGCAGGCCAGATGAGCCTGTCGCGCACGCCGCTGGCCACCGTGCTGCCGGCGACGCCGACCGGGCGCCTGCTCGAGCAGCCCTTCAAGGCGAAGTTATCGGTCGACGGGCTAAAACATCCCGTCACACGCGGGCTGCCCGGCAGCAGCTCCAGCGATGCCAACAAGGATCCGACCTGGGGCCGCTGGTTCCGGCAGGTCGACGTGATCCCTGGCAAGGGGCGCACCGTCATGAACGGGGTGGATAATCATCCGCTACTCGTTCTCGACCGCAAGGGACGCGGGCGCGTGGCGCTGCTGCTGTCCGACCATGCCTGGCTGTGGGCGCGCGGTTACGATGGCGGCGGTCCGCACACGGACCTGCTGCGCCGTCTCGCCCACTGGCTCATGAAAGAGCCGGACCTGGAGGAAGAGCGCCTGCTGGCCTCCTCCAAGGGCCTCAAGCTCACCATCGAGCGGCGCTCGATGGAGGAGAGTGTGCCCGAGGTCCAGGTGTCGGCACCCGGCGGGGAGACCTCCAACGTCACGCTCGACCCGGCGGGCCCGGGCGTGTGGCGCTCAACCATCGATGTGAAGACGCCGGGCCTTTACAAACTGCAGACGTCCTCCCCCACGGGCCCGCTCACCGCCGTCGCCCATACCGGTATCGAGGACGCGCGCGAGATGAGCGAAGTGACGGCCACCGATGAAAAGCTAAAGCCTCTGATCGAGGCGACGGGCGGCGGCACCTTCTGGACGCGCAGCGGCGGCCTCGCCGCCAGCCTGAACCCGAGCGCCGTCGAGGTGCCGCGCGTGTCGATGTTGGCCAACGCGCGCGTTCTGGCGGGCTCCGGTTGGCTCGGCCTCAAAGATCGCGAGGCCTACGTGACGCGCGGCGTCAAACTGATCCCGATGTTCACGGGCGCCCTGGCGCTGGCGGCCCTGCTGGCCTTCCTCGCACTGGCCTGGTGGCGCGAGGGCCGCTGAGACCCTTCCGCCCCCCGCTCGGCCGGCGGCGGCACCCCCGGTGCCGCCCGCACAACGCTTTCTCGCGCCTGCCCTGCAACGCCGCGCGCATGCCCGCAACGTCCGCTACCGCGCACACGCGCTCGGGTGCGCGGGCAGAAAACGAATTATTTTTCTTTTCTTCGCCCTCTTATTGCCCTTTTCCAGAAAATAATTTTAAAAGCTCCGAGCTTCGGGCGATCCTGCCGTGGAGGCGATCATGGTGCAGCAGACGGCAACGGGCGGGGATCTGGCGCTGAGCCCGCGGGCTCCCCGCATCAGCGAGGATTGGCTGGCCGTCGGCACCGGCTTCGTCATTCTCCTTCTTGCGCTCTGCCTCCTCGCCGGCGTTGACCTGTTGGGATGGGCCACGGCGCCAAGAACTTGGGTCGAGATCGGCAAGTCCGTGCGCCAGGCGTCGCCGGGCTATGGCGACTACGGCACCTTCACCCTGCTGCTGGTCACCTATGGCTTCGTCCTGGCCTTGCTGAGCATCGGTGCTGCCTTCCTGGGTGTCGGCATCGTCAGGTTCGTATTGGGCTTTAGCGTGATCTACTGGCTCTCCTATCTCGCCTGGGTGCTCGGCAACTACGCCTATATTGCCGTGACCACGCCGGCTGATATGCAGCGCCTTGCGATCGGCTGGTCGCTGCGGCTGACGGGCGAGTCTGGCTATCTGATCGCCCTGCTGTTGGGGCTCGCCATCGCCAACTTTGCACCGTCTTTTGCGCGTTGGCTCAGCGCGGCGGCGCGGCCGGAGCTCTACATCAAGACCGCGATCGTCATTCTCGGTGGGTTTCTCGCCGTCAAGGCCGCCGAGCAGCTGAGCCTTGCCTCGACCGTGATGGTGCGCGGGCTCGCCGCCATCATCGAGGCCTATCTGATCTACTGGGCCGTGGTCTATTTCGTCGCCCGCAAG
>Ga0134122_10001055_pt1 | contig 19732 bp, 16 predicted proteins | sample KB302_FD_96461 | JGI IMG/M metagenome (GOLD analysis project Ga0134122, IMG submission 96461) | Terrestrial soil microbial communities without Nitrogen fertilizer from Kellogg Biological Station, Michigan, USA - KB3-0-2 | ecosystem: Environmental > Terrestrial > Soil > Unclassified ... | reverse complement strand
TCTACGCCGTCGCCATCTCCGACCGCCGCGACTTTGCCGACAAGCGGTCGCGCGTGTGAATAACACTGATGCAACTCTCCGACCTAGTCATCCAAACCACCAACGAGGGCAACGGCACAGTCGAAACGCGCGTCGTGTCCGGGCCCACCGGCCAGCCGATCCAGGGCGCCACCGTGGAGGTCTACGCGGAAGACTGGAACGACCACCGCCGCCGCGTGACCAGCGGCACCACCGACGCCGGCGGCTTCGTCCGCTTCGACCTGCTCCGCCAGCTCGCCCGCGAACGCGGCGAGACCTTCTTCCTCCTCGCCCGCTCCAAGGACGACGCCGCGGCCAACTTCGAGGGCCTCAACCCTTCGGTGCGCACCCAGCCGCCGGAGGAAGTCAGCGCGCTCGTCTACACCGACCGCAGCATCTATCGCCCGAAGCAGAAGGTGCTCTGGAAGGTGGTCGCCTTCCACGGCCGCCGGGACCTGGCGCGGCTCGTCTCCAGCCCGAGCGCGCCGCTCACCGTGCGGTTGCTCGACGCCAACGGGCAGGAGGTGGACAAGGCGGAGGTGAAGACGAACCGCTTCGGCTCCGCCGCGGGCTCCTTCGAGATCCCCGCCGGAAGGCTGCTCGGGATGTGGCGGCTGTACGTCGGCTCCGAAGTGGATCGCCAGCTCGCGGTGGTCTCGCTCCTCCGGGTGGAGGAGTACAAGCGCCCGACGTTCGAGGTCTCCATCCAGGACCCGCCGTCGCCGCTGCGGCTCAACAAGCCCGGGACGGTGCGCGGCCAGGCGAAGTACTACTTCGGCCTCCCGGTGGCCGCGGGGAAGGCGCTGTGGAAGGTGACGCGGCAGCCGGTGTACCCGTGGTGGTGGGGCTACTGGCAGCCCATCCCCGCCACCACGTCGCAGGTGATCGCCTCCGGCCAGAGCCCGCTGAAGGAGGACGGCACCTTCGAGCTGGCCTTCACCGCCGGCGCCGACGAGCGCGCCGCCGCGCGCGGCGTCACCTACCGCTACCTGGTCAGCGCCGACGTCACCGACGAGGGCGGCGAGACGCGCTCCGCCTCCCGCGGCTTCCGGCTGGGCACCACCGCGGTGGAGGCGCGCATCGACCTCGACCGCGGCTTCCTCGTCGAGGGCGAGCAGGCCTCCGAGACCTCGGGGATCTCCATCACCCGCACCGACCTGGACGGCGTCCCGCGCTCCGGCCAGGGCCGCTGGCGCCTCTCGAAGCTCCAGCAGCCCTCCGCGGCGGTGCTGCCGGCGGACGAACCGGTCCCGGAGCCCGAGCCGCAGGAGGGCCGGCCGGCGCCCCCCGTCCGCACCGCCGGCGACCGCCTCCGCCCGCGCCTGGCGAACGCCGGCGGCCTGGAGGCCGCGATGCACGCCTGGCCCGAAGGCGCGAAGGTGGCGGAGTCGCTCGTCACCCACGACGCGCAGGGGAGCGCCCGCGTCGCCTACCCGGCGCTCGCCGCCGGCGCGTACCGGCTCACCTACGAGACCACCGACCCGTTCGGCACCCCCTACACCGTCTCCCGCGACTTCGTGGTGGCGGGGCTGCGCGCCGCGCCCGCGGTGTCCATCCTCCTCCTCGCCGAGAAGCCGGCGGTGAAGGTGGGCGAGACCGCGCGACTCCTCGCCGGCTCCGGCCTGCCCGACCAGCCGATGCTGCTGGAGGTGCACCGCGGCAACGACCGCGTCATCCGCCGCCAGCTCACCTCCGGCAAGGACGCGCCGCTGATCGAGCTGCAGCTGACGGACGCGGACCGCGGCGGCCTCACCGTCTCGCTCACGCTGGTGCGCGACCACCAGTGGATGCACCTCACCCAGGTCATCCACGTCCCGCGCGACGACAAGGCGCTGAAGGTGGAGCTGGCGACCTTCCGCGACCTGGTGCGGCCCGGCGCGAAGGAGCGCTTCGTGGTGAAGGTCTCCGGGAAGGAGGGCGAGCTGGCCGCCGGCGCCGCCGAGGTGCTGGCGTACATGTACGACCGCTCGCTGGACTTCTTCGCCCCGCACTCGCCGCCGTCGATGGCGACGCTCTACCCGGAGCGCGGCGGGCGCCCGTACGTCCGCTCCAACCTCCGCTTCGCGCCGGTGTACGCGCCCTGGTGGCTGGAGCGCCGCGCGCCCGACCTGCCCGACTTCCACGGCGACGAGCTGCGCTTCTACTCGCCCTACGGCATCGGCGGGCCGGGGCTGCGCGGCTGGGGTCCGGGCGGCGGCGGCTTCGGGGGTGGGCCGGTCGCCCGCATGGCGCTGCGCCAGACCGCCGAGAGCATGGACGCCAACGCGGAGCCGGCGCCTCCGCCCGAGGAGAAGGAGGTGGAGAAGGCCGACAAGGAATACAAGCACGAGGCCCCGGAGAAGCTGCAGCCCTCGCAGCCCGGCCCGGTCGCCGCCGGCAAGGAGTCCGGGGAGCCCCAGCTCCGCCAGAACTTCGCCGAGACCGCGTTCTTCCAGCCCCAGCTCCTCACCGGCCCCGACGGCTCGGTGGCCATCGAGTTCACGGTGCCGGACTCGGTCACCAGCTGGAACCTCTGGGTGCACGCGCTGACCGACGACCTCCGCGCCGGCTCCGAGAAGAAGGAGCTGCGCTCGGCCAAGGAGCTGATGGTCCGCCCCTACGTCCCCCGCTTCATGCGCGAGGGCGACAAGGCGGACCTGAAGGTGGTGCTCAACAGCGCCGCCGACCGGGACCTCGCCGCCGCCGTCACCTTCGACGTGCTGGACGCCGAGCGCGACGTCAGCGCGCTGGACCTCTTCTCGGGCGGGGCGGGGAAGGGGGACCGCCGGCCGCGACCGGTCAAAGTCGCCAAGGGCGGCAGCGCGTCCGTGCAGTACGCGCTCTCCGCGCCCGCGCGGGTGGGCCTGTACTCGGTGAAGGTGGTGGCCACCGCCGGGAACGTCTCCGACGGCGAGCTGCGGCCGATGCCGGTGCTCCCCAGCCGCGTCCACCTCGTCCAGTCGCGCTTCGTCACCCTCAAGGGCAAGGACCGCAAGGAGCTCACCTTCGCGGACATGAAGAAGGCGGACGACCCCAGCCGGATCGACGAGCAGCTGGTGGTGAGCATCGACGCTCAGCTCGCGTACACCGTCCTGCAGGCGATGCCGTTCCTGGTCGAGTACCCGTACGAGTGCACCGAGCAGACGCTCAACCGCTTCGTCTCCACCGCCGTCCTCGGCGCGCTCTTCAAGCAGTACCCGGCGATGGCGAAGATGGCGAAGAAGATGGTGGCCGGCCGCGCCACCGAGCTGGAGACCTGGGACGCCACCGACCCCAACCGCAAGATGGCGCTGGAGGAGACGCCCTGGCTGATGGAGTCGCGCGGGGGCGGGACCGAACGGCTGATCAAGGTGCTGGACCCGAAGATCGCCGCCGCCCAGCGCGACGAGGCGATCGCCAAGCTGCGCAAGGCCCAGCGGCCGGACGGCGCCTTCCCGTGGTGGAGCGGCGGGCCGGCCAGCCCGTACATGACGCTCTACATCGCCGGCGGAATGGCCCGCGCCGCGGAGTACGGGGCGCCCATCCCGAAGGACGTGACCCAGCGCGCCTGGGTGTACCTCGCGCAGTGGTACCGCGAGGAGACCAAGGGCGACCTCAAGAAGCTGGGCTACGAATTCCTGACGCTGCTGAATTACCTCGCGTCGGCCTACCCGGACGACAGCTACACCGGCGGCGCGCTCTCGCTGGAGGAGCGCAAGAAGCTCCTCGCCTGGACCTTCGACCACTGGAAGGGGCACTCGCCGTACCTCAAGGGCCTGCTCTCGCTGACGCTGAAGCGGATGGGCCGGCCGGGCGACGCCAAGCTCGTCTGGGACAGCGTGATGGATTCGGCGAAGACCACGCCGGAGCAGGGGACGTTCTGGGCGCCCGAGGACCGCGCCTGGCTCTGGTACAACGACACCGTGGAGACGCAGGCGTACGCGCTCCGCGTCCTCACCGAGCTGCAGCCCAAGGACCCGCGCCGCGACGGCCTGGTGCAGTGGCTGCTCATCAACAAGAAGCTCTCCCACTGGAAGTCCACCCGCGCCACCGCGGAGGCGATCTTCGCGCTGGTGAAGTACCTGGAGCAGGAGCGCGCGCTGGCGGTGCGCGAGGAGCTCACCGTCACCGTAGGCGACCGCCAGCCGGTCCAGTACGTGTTCGAGCCGGACGAGTACCAGGGCAAGAACGCCCAGGTGATCGTCCCCGGCCCGCAGCTCAGGCCCGCCACCGACGCCACGGTGGTGGTGGCCAAGTCCACCGAGGGCTTCGCCTTCGCCTCCGCCGCCTGGCACTTCTCCACCGAGAAGCTGCCCAGCGAGGGGCGCGGCGACTTCTTCTCCGTCTCGCGCAAGTACTTCCGCCGCGAGTCGCGCGGGCGCGAGGTGACGCTCCAGCCCCTGGCGGACGGCGCCGTCATCCACGTGGGCGACGAGCTGGAGGTGCAGCTCTCCCTGCGCGCCAAGGCCGCCGCCGAGTTCGTCCACCTCCGCGACCCGCGCGGCGCCGGCTTCGAGCCGGAGAGCGCCACCTCCGGGTACCGCTGGCAGACCGGGCTGGGGTACTACGAGGAGGTCCGCGACTCGGGCGCCAACTTCTTCTTCGACTGGCTCCCGGTGGGCGAGTACACGTTCAAGGAGCGCGTGCGCGCCACCATGTCCGGCACCTTCCGTGTCGGGCCCGCCACCGTGCAGTCCATGTACGCGCCGGAGTTCAACGCCTACTCCGCCGGGCACGTCATCGCCGTCGCGCCGTGACGGTCACACCGGCGGCCGCGCCATGGGGATGCGCTCGGCCACAGTCCGCGTCCCCAGCTCGTGCATCCCGCCGTCCAGCGCCAGCCGCCAGCGGGCCTCCACCAGGTCCTGCTGGTGGTGCAGGACCGCGGTGACCTCGAAGCCGCCCTCGGGGGAGATCACCAGCCGCAGCGGGCGGAGCGCGAGGACCGCCTTCCCCTTCGCCTCCGCGTCCGCCTCGTGGTGCCAGTCGATCTGCTCCGGCCGCTCCACCACCCGCGCCCCCATCCCGTGCTGGAGCGCGAAGCGCGCGTAGGCCTCCGCGTGCTGGGGGACCAGCTGCAGCCGTTCGCGCGCGTTGGCCGCCGCCAGGGGCCGGAAGGTGCCGTTCAGCTCGGCGAGGTCCACGCCGTCGTCGAGGTAGGGGTAGACCAGCGGCACGCGGAGTTGGATGGTGAGCGTCACCAGGGAGTGCCGGCGGTAGAAGGGGAGGGCCTCGCGCGCCGCCAGGTGCTCGCGGCCCTCCAGCGTCCTCCCGAGCGCGGGGAACTTCAGGCGCAGCCGGTCCACGAGCGGGTCGCCCATGGTGCCGCATCCTCGCCGATTACGGGACCGCCCGGCTGGCCGCGGACTGCGCCGCCCACTCGTTCCAGTCGTTCACGTACGTCTGGCGCTCCCGCTGCCACTTCGGGTTGGCCTTCATGGCCTCCGTCACCGCCTGGATCGCCTTCTCCCGACGCTCCTCCACCGTGCCCTCGCCGGAGTCCATGACCGCGTCGTAGGCCTTCCGGAGGTCCTTGAAGCTGCTGTCGGGGAACTGGCGGTCCCGCGCCAGGTCGTAGGCGCGCGCCTCGGCGCGGGCCTCGTTCATCATCTCGTGGTCTGCCCACGCGTCGGCGTCCTTGAAGTCGCTGATCGGGGCCGCCGTGCCGTCGCGCGCGGGGTTCAGCCCGTCGCTCTGGGACGCGTGCGTCATCTCGTGGGCGACGGTCTGGAAGAAGCCGTCCTCGGTCGCGTAGCTCTTCGGGTCGATGAGGAGGGTCCGGCTCTGGCCGTCCCATTGCCCGCCGGCCGCGCGGCAGAAGTCGTGGTTCTCGGTCTTGATGCCGCCGTTCGCCTTGAGCGCGTTCCAGTCCTGGAGCATGCGCTTGCCCTCATCCGTGCGCGTCAGCTCCCGCTGGACGTCCGGATCGTCCATGTCGTAGCCGCCCGCGGGCGGCGGCTTCCCCGCGTTGGCGGCTTCGCAGCGGTCTTGCTGGGCGCGCATGTCGCCCAGGTCGACCGGCGCCTGCGGCTTGGGATCCTCGAACCCGTCGCCCGCGCCAGAGCTCTTGGGCGATTCCTTCGCGTCGTCGGGGGCCTTGGCGTCCTTGGACTCATCCGGACCCTTGGGCTCCTCAGCCTGGGCCTGTTGCTGGACCTTCGGTTCGCTGCCGACCTTCATCGGGGTGTCCTCGGGGGAGACGAGGTGGAGGCAAATTCCTACATTCTGATTATCTGTAGGTGCCACACTTAGGTTGCGAGAATCAGTCCGGCCCGCCGTCCCAAGGGGTGTAAGGTGGCCAAACCTATGGGACTCGACATCCAGGACATCAAGGTGGGGACCGGGGCGGAGGCGAAATCAGGCGCCCGGGTCACGGTGCACTACGTGGGCACGCTCACCAACGGGAAGAAGTTCGACAGCTCGCGGGACCGGAACGAGGGCTTCGAGTTTGCTCTGGGTCACGGCGAGGTGATCAAGGGGTGGGACCAGGGCGTGGCCGGGATGAAGGTAGGGGGCGTGCGCAAGCTGACCGTCCCGCCCGAGCTGGCCTACGGCGCGCGCGGCTTCCCGCCCGTCATCCCGCCCAACTCGACGCTGGTGTTCGAGGTCGAGCTGCTGGACGTCCAGTAACCCGCGTTCCTCAGTCCCCGGTCCCAGGGGACGCTGATGCGGCGGTCCGCGGCCGCGACCTCCGGGCTCAGTCGGTGAACAGGTCGGTCTGCGGATCGCGCCGCAGCGCCTGCTTGCGCTGCACGCGCGGCATCGCCCAGCGCAGGCCTTCGTGGCGGGCGTCGACCTGCAGGCCCTTCTGCAGCAGCGCCAGCGCCTGGTCGTTCTTGCCGGTGGCGTCCAGCGCGGCGGCCTCCACCACCACGTAGCTCAGCTCGTACGGCGCGACCGCCTGGGCGCCGCGCGCCGCCTCCAGCGCGAGGTCCGGGAAGCGCAGCTCCAGAAGCGACCAGGCCAGCGCGTTGAGCGCCAGCGCGTCCTTCCTCTCCACCAGCTTGCGGACCACGGCCTGGGCCACCTCGCGCACCTTGGCGTCCGCGGGCCGCATCGCGGGCGCGATCTGCGCCACCGCCGCCAGCGCGCGCGCCGACAGCTCGGTGCCCGGGTACTTCTCCGCGAACCCCAGCAGGGCCCCGGCGCGGTTGCGGACGAACTGGCGCGACAGCTCCAGCCGCAGCTTGCGGAAGGCGGCGCGGGACGCCAGCCCCCGCGCGTCGTCCGGGTCCATGGCCTCCGCCAGGTCGTAGAGCGCGCGCGCCTGGTCCGACCGGCCCTGGTGATCCAGCACCACGCCGCGCAGCAGCATGGCGGCGGCGTCCGACTCCTTCCCGTCCTCCGCGGAGAGCCGCGCGGCCGCCAGCGGGCGCCACTCGTCCAGCGCGCGCGCCAACCCCTCCACGCTCGCCTCGTGGAGGCGGGCGATCTCCACCCCGTCCGGGTTGACCACCAGCAGGGTGGGGTAGCGGTCCACCGCGAAGCGGCGGGCGACGTCGATGCCGTGGCCGCGCTCGGCGTCGTAGCGCTGCATCCGCCAGGCGCCCAGCGCCCGCCGCACCTCGGGCGCCGGCAGCACCTCCGCCGCCAGCCGCCGGCACGGCCCGCACCAGGTGGTGTACACGTCCAGGAAGATCGGCTTCTTCGCGGCGGCGGCGTCGTCCAGGACCTTCTGGATCGGCGGCTCCGGCTGCGGCGCCGAGGCGAGGGCGGTGGTGAGGGCGAGGAGGGCCAGCACGGGTCGGTCGAGTCACTCGATAACGAGCTTGGCTGCCTTCAGCTTCCCCACCTGCGCCACGTACTCGCCCGGGCCCAGCTCCGTCCTGGAGTCGGCCACCTTCTCGCCGTTGATGCGCACGCCCCCCTGGCCGATCAGCGTGCGCGCCTTGGTGGCGGACTCCGCCAGCTTCGCCTCCGCCAGCGCCCGCGCCAGCAGCACCTTGCCGCCGCCGGAGGCGACCTTGAACACCTCCAGCTCCGCGACGTTGAGCTCCTTGCGGGAGAACTTCTGCTCGAAGCCCTCGCGCGCCTTCTTCGCCGCCTCCGCGCCCTGGAAGCGGGCGGTGATCTCCTGGGCGAAGTCCTTCTTCACGTCCATGGGGTGGGCGCCGCCGCCTTTGAGCGCCGCGATCTCCTCCAGCCGCTTCGACGACAGCAGCTCCAGGTAGCGCCACATCAGGTCGTCGCTGATGGACATCAGCTTGCCGAAGATCTCCGGGGCGGGCTCGTTGATGCCCACGTAGTTGTCCAGGCTCTTGGACATCTTGTTGACGCCGTCCAGCCCCTCGAGGATGGGGCCGGTCATGATCACCTGCGGCTCCAGCTCGTACTCGCGCATCAGGTGCCGGCCCACCAGCAGGTTGAACAGCTGGTCCGTCCCCCCCAGCTCCACGTCCGACTTCAGCGCCACCGAGTCGTAGCCCTGCAGCAGGGGATACATGAGCTCGTGGATGGCGATGGAGGCGCCCTCCTTGAAGCGCTTCTTGAAGTCGTCCCGCTCCAGCATCCGCGCCACCGTGTAGCGGGAGCTCAAGCGGAGCATCCCCTCCGACCCCAGCTTGTCGAGCCACTCCGAGTTGAAGCGGACCTCGGTCAGCGCCGGGTCGAGCACCTTGAACACCTGCTGGCGGTACGTCTCCGCGTTGGCGGTGACCTCCTCGCGGGTGAGCGGCGGGCGGGTGACGTTCTTGCCGGTCGGATCGCCGATCATCCCGGTGAAGTCGCCCATGAGGAACACCACGTGGTGGCCGAACTCCTGGAAGCGGCGCATCCGGGTGAGCACCAGCGAGTGGCCCAGGTGCAGGTCCGGGCGGTTGGGGTCGAAGCCGGTCTTGACGTGCAGCGGCTTGCGGGTCTCGTAGGAGCGCTTCAGCTTGGCGATCAGCTCGTCCTTCACGTGGAGGTCCACCGAGGCGCGGGTCACCTCGGCCAGCTGTTCGTCAGGCGTGGCGCTCCGGAGATCGACTGGCATGTCGGCCGGACATTAGCCGCGCGGCGGTAATGCGGCGAGCCGCGAGCGTCTCTCCAGAAAACGGCCTCCCGGATGTCTTCTTTCCCGGTGAGCGGCCTTTTTGGGGGGGGACATGCCCAGCATGGAGCACTACGTCGAACACCTGGTGAACGTACTCGCCACCACCTGGGGGATCGATCCGGACACGTCGCGGAACCACCTGGGCCCACTGCTGAAACGGATGTCCGGGAGGCCGGATGCAGAGGTCGAGCAGGCCCTCGATCGCGCCGCGCTGGAGCTCCGGAAGTCCACCCTCGGGCCGATCCTGAAGGACCTGGACAACTGGCTCCGTGGGCAACTCGCGCACCTGCGCGCTCGCCTGGACGACGCCGCGGGCGAGGCGATGACGGAGGTGCTCCGCTACTGGAAGCCCCACTGGGCCACCCCCGAGGGCCGCCAGCACCTCCGGGCGTTTGCGTGCATCGTCGCCAGGCAGCGGGCCGGCAAGGTGGGGCCGGCGGACCCGGTCCGGGACGGTCAGGCGCTGGACAAGGACCCGCCGGTGGCTCCTCCCGATCCCGAGCGCCTGGCGATCGAGGCGGTCGAGGAGCAGCAGCGCCGGATCGCCGCGTCCAAGCTCCGGGACCTGAACTGGCTGCTCCAGGCGCTCACTCCGGCCGAGGCGGGCGCCGTCATCCGGGGGCTCGGGTCGGATCCGACGGCCGGCCTCACCTCCAGGCAAATCGCGGCCTGGCGGAGGGCGCACCACCGCGCGAGGGAGCGGCTCAAGCAGCAGCGGGCGGAGCTGGGGAAGGACCGGCGCCGGCACCGCCGCACCCCGGCCGACTACGCGGTGCTGGTGCGGGGGCATGGGCTGAACCACACCTTCCGGGTGATCGACGAGTCCGCCGGAGGGATCGGGCTCGAAGGTGAAGAGGACAGCGCCGCGCTGGAGCTGGGCGTCGACTACATGGTCCGCGTCAGCTCCGACTCGAGCGTCCTCGTGCGCGGCGCGCGCTGCGTGCGCATCGAGCGGACCGCCGGCGGCTTCCGCTTCGGCCTCCAGTTCCATTTCCAGCATCCGCTGTCGCCGCAGCCGTGCCGCCGCGCGCGCCGGGCGCAGGTCTCGCTGTAAGGGGCGATGCATCCAGAACCTGGAGGGACGACGATGGAGACGGTGGACGCGTCGGAGCAGTTCGAGAGCGCGCTGGCCTTGTTCCGGAGCGGCAGCGATCTCCTGGCGCACCAGGGGGCGCGGGCGCTGCTGGAGCGGGCGCCGGGTCACGTGGGCGGGATGATGCTGCTGCTGGCCACCGCGGGAGGCTGCGGGGACGACCAGGCGATCGAAGGCTCGCTGCTCGAGATCTCCGAGCACTACGAGCAGCTGCTCGCCATCCCCGAGGTGCTGGAGCTCCTCCGGAGCGATCTGCTGGCGCCGGTGGTGCGCTCGCGCACCTTCCGCGTCCTCTTCGCGCCGGCGCTCCTCCACGCGGACCTCGAGACGCGGGAGGGCAGGGGTCGCGAGGTGATGGGCCGGCTCGTCCAGGAGGCGGTGCGGGACGCGGCCATCGAGGCGGCGCTCGCCGAGGCACCGCTCACCGGGACCGCGCCCGTCATGACCGGCGAGGCGATCCACGTCGTGGACATGGCCACCGGCGAGGCCGTCGCCAACCTCCGCGGCGACCGCCCCCACCTGGTGGGCCGGGTCCGCGACGCGGACGTCCGCCTGGACGACGCGTTCGTGTCCCGCGAGCACCTGCACCTGGTCAGGCGCGCGGGCGTCTGGGTCGCCCAGAGCCTGATGCCCACCAACCCGCCCGTGCTGAACGGGCGCCCCATGGGAATGATGCCGGCCCCGCTTCGCCACGGTGACGAGCTGCGGGTGGGCCACCTGGCGCTGGGCGTCTTCTCCGGCCTGGGCGAGGTGGTGGCGGCCCCCGAACCCGACGAGGTCGACGGCCGCGACCGGACCCGGTCCGTCCTGGCCGGGGATTCCGGGGCCGGGCTCGGGAGCAACCTCGGCGCCGACGGCCAGGACCTGGACGTGACGTTCGAGGGCCGGCGCCCCGACGACCGCGGAGCGGCGGAATCCCGGCCGCACGTGATCCGGCGGCACGCCTGAGCGAGCGCTACGTCCCCGGCAGCTGCTCGCGCACCCGTTCGATGGAGCGGGCCTTGCCGGTCTGGTCGTCGATGTCCACCACCACGCCCTGCAGGTACACCAGGTTCTTCGCCACCTCGTACCCGGTGGGGCGCTGGCTGAGGAAGCGCTCGATGGAGAGCTCCTTCCTGATCCCGATCACCGAGTCCAGCGGGCCCACCATCCCCACGTCGGTGATGAACGCGGTGCCGCCGGGGAGGATCCGCTCGTCCGCCGTCTGCACGTGGGTGTGCGTCCCCACCACCGCGGACACCTTCCCGTCGAGGAACGCGCCCATGGCGTTCTTCTCCGACGTCGCCTCGCAGTGCATGTCCACCAGGATGCAGGCGGTCTCCTTGCGCAGCTCCTCCACCGCCTGCAGGCCCACGGTGAACGGGTCGTCCAGGGCCTTCATGAACACCCGCCCCTCCAGGTTCACCACGCCCAGCTTCCGCCCGTCCGGCGTGCTGACGATGGTGGAGCCCTTGCCGGGCGCGCCCTTGGGGTAGTTCGCCGGCCGCAGGAGCAGGTCCGGGTGCCGCTCCAGCCAGGGGACGATCTGCCGCTTGGACCAGATGTGATTGCCGGAGGTGAGCACGTTCACCTCCGCCTTGAGCAGCGCCTCCGCGCTCTCCGGCGACACCCCGGCGCCGCCCTCCGAGTTCTCGGCGTTGGCGACCACCACGTCCACCGCGTGGCGGCCGATCAACCTGGGCAACAGGGTCCGGATGGCGAGCACACCCGGCTTGCCCACCACGTCCCCCATGAAGAGCAGCTTCAAGGCGAAAGACCGATCAGGAGTCGAGGAAGTCCGCGGCGCGGCACAGCCCGCGGAACGTCTGACTCTCGGTCACCACCAGGTCCATGTCCACGTCTTCCGGCGACGTCGGGATGCCGGTCACCACCTGCTCGCTGAAGGACAGGCCCACCCGGCGCGATCGCTCGGAGGCGGCCCGCAGCGTGGCGTCGTAGTAGCCGCCGCCGCGCCCCAGCCGCTTCCCCTCGTTGGTGAACCCCAGCCCGGGCACCACGAAGAGGTCGATGTCCTGGACCGGGATCAGCTCGGCCGAGGACGGCGGCTCCCGCACCCCCAGCCTTCCTGGCTCCAGCTCTATCTCCGACCGCACCGCGCGGAACGAGAGGATCCGCCCGTGCACGTGCGAGAGCGGGTAGCAGACCACCTTCCCGTCCGACAGCGCCGCGGTGAGGATGTCCCGCGTGGGGACCTCGCCGCGGATCGGCGCGTAGAGCGCCACCCTCCGCGCGCGGTGGTAATACGGCGTGGCGAGGAAGCGCGACTGGACCTTGATCCCTCGCGTATCGATCGCGTCCGGCGTCAGCGCCTTCCGCCGGGCCAGCAGCTCCTCGCGCAGCGCTGCCTTCGCCTCCGCCCCACCACCACCTTGCGCCTGCGTCGTCTCAGCCACAGCCGTCCTACCCCCCCTCCACCTCGACCTCGAAAAAAACGTCCCCCGCCCGAAACCGTGTGTGCAGCGTCCATTGAACCCACTGGATTCAGGTGGGGACCGATGTCGGATCGCCGTAGGCTTCCCTCATCCCTCGCGGGGAGGGCTTGCACATGGCGCCCGAACCAGCCCCCAATTTGGACATATCGGTTCGAATTTCCGCTGCCCATCACGCGCCCAGCAGGGGACAGCCCGTCAGATCCTTTCGAAACTTGGATTACAAATCCGATTCGATAGTAAGGACGACCCCTTGCCTGGTCAAGGCGCGATGAGGCTGCATTTACAAGGGTTTGAGCGCCCTTCTATGATTCCGCGGCCACGCCTTTTCATGCTGGAACACGCGAGAAAGACTGGACTTTGTGCGCTCGCCGCGCTGTGCGTCACCGGTGGCGCCGCGGCTTCCGGCATGAAGCTGGAGGGGGCCTATTACGGGCCGCTGGGGCACATCCGGTTCAGCACGGACGCGCGGGGGCACGTGGAGGGGCGCTACGGCCTGGGCGGCCCGTGCGCCTTCGACGCCGGGCGTCCGGTGGTGGACGGGGCGCTGCAGGGGAACGTGTTCGTGGGGTCGGTGACCCTGTGCCAGACGGGGCCCGCCTGCGAGGAGCGGACGTACCCGCTGCTGGCCTTCGTCACCCAGGACGACGGGTCGCTGGTGGCGGACGTGAAGCTGGACGCGGGCTGCGACTCGCCGGGCCTGCAGCGCAAGCGGCTGGTGCTGGAGGTGGCCCGGCCGGAGAACGGGCTGAACGCGGTGGGGCCGGACGGCAAGGTGGCGCCGGCCTCGCTGCGGAAGAAGCCGGCGAGCAAGAAGGCGCAGCAGAAGCAGTGCGACGCCGACTTCCAGCGCGCGGTGGGGCTGATGCCCAAGAACGACTTCGGGGGGGCGGCGCACTACTTCGAGCAGGCGCTGGCCTGCGGCGACCAGGTGGTGCTCTACCAGGGCATCGGCGTGGCGCAGCTGAACCGGGACGTCCCGGACGCGGCGATGGCGGCGCTGGAGAAGGCGCGCGACCTGGCGGTGAAGGCCGGCCAGGACGACCCGCAGATCCACTACAACCTGGCCTGCGCCTACGTGCGGCTGGGGGACAAGGCCGCCGCCATCAAGTCCCTGCAGCGGGCGGTGGCGCTGGGCTTCGCGGATCCCACCCAGCTGGCGACGGACCGGGACCTGGCCATCCTGCGCGACGAGCCGGAGTTCAAGAAGGTGGTGGAGACCGCGTGGAGCTTGAAGGACCGGCAGCACGGCAAGGAAGGTCCGCGGTAGCGTAGCGGCCAGCCCATGCCGCCCGCCGCGGAGCCCGCCGCCGCCCATCGCTTCGGCAACTACGAGATCCTCTCGCTGCTGGGCCGCGGCGGCATGGCGGAGGTGTACCGCGCCAAGGTGCTCTCCGGCCCGCGCGAGGGGTGGCCGGTGGCGATCAAGCGGCTCCCGCAGAGCCTCGCCTCGGACACCGAGTACGTGGACCGCTTCACCAGCGAGGCGGACCTCACCCGGTTCCTCGACCACCCCAACATCGTGAAGGTGCTGGAGGTGGGGGAGGTCGAGGGCGTCTATTACATGGCGATGGAGCTGGTGGACGGGCGCGACCTGGGCCAGATCCTCCGCCGGTGCAAGCAGCGCGGCATCCCGCTGCCGATCGATTTCGCGGTGTACCTGTGCAAGGTGTTGCTGGACGCGCTGGGGTACGCGCACGAGGCGGTGGGGCCGCGCGGGGACAAGCTGGGGATCATCCACTGCGACGTCTCGCCCTCCAACGTGTTCATCTCGCGGACGGGGGAGATCAAGCTGGGGGACTTCGGGATCGCGCGGGCGCAGTCGTCCGCCATCGACACCGACTTGCTGGGCAAGCCCTACTACCTGTCGCCGGAGATGCTGGACGGGAGGGTGACGGTGGAGGTGGACCTGTGGAGCGCGGCGGTCATCCTCTACGAGCTGCTCACCATGGACCGGCCGTTCCAGGGCGGCACGCGGGACGCGGTGTTCGCCGCCATCCGCGGGCGGCTGTACCAGCCGCTCATCGAGCTGCGGCCGGAGATCTCCCAGGAGCTGTCGGACATCGTGGACAAGGCGTTCGCCGAGGACCCGGCGGAGCGGTTCTCGGACGCGGCGGAGTTCGCCATCGCGCTCGACCCCCACTACGACGACCAGGTGGGGACGCCGCTGGCCATCGCCGCGGTGGTGCGCGGGCTGTTCGGCGCCAGCTCCGAAGGCTAGGGATCCGGCAGCAGGTCGGCGATCCGGACGTCCGCCGTGCGGGTGCTGCCCCCATGATCGAGCTCGAGGTGGACGACGTCGCCCGGCTGGCCCCACGGCTGCGAGGCCTGTCGCGCCGGCACGCCGTTGACGGTGGCGATGACGTCGCCGACCTGCAGCCCGGCGTCGCGCGCGGGGGAGGCGGAGAGCAGCGCGCCGATGCGCAGGCCGAGCGGCGCGTCGCTCGGGGCGGTGGCGATGCCGATGCCCACGAAGTCGCGCGACCAGTGGGTCTGGGTGTCGAAGCGGGTGAGGCCGATGGCGCGGCCGGTGACGGCGTCGTCGCCCAGGGCGAGGGAGACCTCGAACTCGCGGAGGAAGCTGCGGCCCAGCGCGCCGTCCAGCCGGGGCGGTGGGTCGCGGAACTGCTGGAGGAAGGCGTCCAACCCGACGTCGAGCTGTGGGGCGGTGAGGATGGGCGAAGCGAGGCTGGCCTGGCCGCCCACGGAGAGCGCGCGGGCGCGGGTGGCGGTGGCGGTGAAGTCGCCCGCGAAGGCGGTGTGGACCGGGAGGCCGGTGAGGGTGGGGCGGGTGGCGAGGTCGGGGAGGGCGCCCTGGCGGACGAAGGTGAGGTCGGCGCCGGTGTCGACGGCGAGGGTGAGCGTCTGGCCGTCCAGGTCCGCCTCGACGAGGAGGAGGTCCGGGCCCTCGGGGATGCCGTTCTCGCGGTCGTCCTGGCAGAGGCCGGTGGACCACAGCGACAGCGGCGCGGCGCCGGGGCCGGGGGTGAAGTCCCGCTCGACGCGGGTCTCGGCGGCGCGCGCGTCGAAGACCAGCGGGGCGTAGGAGAGCGCGTCGGCGCCGACGAGGAACTCGAAGTCGAGGTCCCCCGGGAAGAGGACCCCCCATTGCAGCGGCCCGACGCTGGCGCCGCCCAGCGTGATGGGCGCGAAGAAGTCGAAGGAGGAGCCCACCGCGCTCAGGGAGGAGCGTGGAAAGGCGGTGTCCAGGAGGGCGGGGTGGGTGCCGCCGGAGATGCCGATCTCCACCCGCGGGCGCGTCGCATCCAGCCAGCCCACCCGCCCCTCCGTCGCCGGTGGGACGACCTGCGCGTGGGGGCAGCGCGGCGGCGGATCGCACCCGAGGGCGAGAAGGGCGATGGCCAGGGAGATGGGGGTATGGCACCTCATGGCCCGCCGAAATCTACCTGCGCTGTTCACGAGCAGCGTCTTCGAGTCCTGATTGATGGAATTCGAGATCGTTCTCGCTGACAGCCATTCCCGCCGAGATGTGGCCCGTGGCGTCCGAGAACGCGTCGTAGTTCGGGGCGCCGGCGAACGCCGGGACCGCGGCTCCCAACAGAAGTGCGACGAGGCGGGCCTTCACGGCCCCCGACTCTACGCCCGCCGCGCAGCGGGGAGGTGGCGGCGGAGCGCGTCCGCCACTTGATCCACCTCCGCCTCCGTGGCGTTCGAGCCCAGCGAGAACCTCAACGACGCGTGCGCCTGCGCCGGGGTGAGGCCCATGGCGAGGAGCACGTGCGACGGCGACAGCGAGCCGGACGCGCACGCCGCGCCGGAGGAGACGCAGATCCCCTCCAGGTCCAACGCGATCAGCAGCGCCTCGCCGTCCGCGCCCTCGAAGAGCAGGTTCGACGTGTTCGGCACCCGTGGCGCGCCGGCGCCGTTGACGCGGACGCCGTCCAGCTTCATCGCGAGCTGCTCGAAGCGATCCCGCAACGCGGAGGTCCCGAGAGCCTTCGTCGCCAACTCCAGCGCCAGCGCCAACGCCTCCGCTCCCAGCACGTCCTGCGTCCCGCCCCGCCGGCCCCACTCCTGATGCCCCGGCACCAGCGCCTCCAGATCCACTCCTCGCCGCACCACCAGCGCCCCCGTCCCGACGGGCGCCCCCAGCTTGTGCCCGGAGATCGACAGCAGGTCCGCGTCGCCCACCGCCACCGGCACCTTCCCCGCCGCCTGCACCGCGTCCGTGTGGAAGCGGACCCCTCGCTTGCGGCACTCCCGCGCCACCTCCGCCACCGGCTGCAGCACGCCCGTCTCGTTGTTCGCCCACATCAGCGAGCACACCGCCGTCCGCTCGTCCACCGCGGCCAGCATCGCGCCCGCGTCCACCCGCCCGTCCGCGCCAGGCCGGATCAACGCCACCTCTCCACCCAGCTGCCTCACCGCCCCCAGCACCGCCGGGTGCTCCACCGCGCTCACCACCACCTTCACCCGCGCCGGCTCCTTCTTCCGGACCGCCGCGTACGCCCCCTTCACCGCCAGCGCGTCCGCCTCGGAGCCCGAAGCCGTGAAGCACACCTCCTTCGGCTCGCACCGCAGCGCCGCCGCCACCTTCGCCCGCGCCGCGTCCAGCCTCGCCCGCGCGCGCCGCCCCGCGCCGTGCACGCTGGCGGCGTTCCCCACCACGGCCTCGCCGTCCCGCACCCGCTGCTCGATCAGCGCGGCCACCTCCGGCCGCAGCGGCGCGGAGGCGTTGTGGTCCCAGTAGATCAAGAGGGAACCTCCCTCACTCCTCCGCGGAGAGGATGGAGACCGGCCGCACGCCCTGCAGCCCGAACGCCTCCAGGAAGCTCCGGATGATGGTCCGCTTCAGCGAATCCCGCTGCGCCCGCGTCCCGGACAGGGGAATCCGCGCTCCCGCCATGCTCCCGTGACCGCCCGAAGAACCGCCCTTGTCCTCGCAGATCTCCCGGATCAGCCGCCCCGCGTTCATCCGCCGGTCGTTGGTGCGCACGGAGAGGTAGAGCTGGCTGCGGAACGACGCCGCCGCCAGCGACCACTTCACGCCCTCCAGGAACACCATCCGCTCCGCCACCTCCGCCACCATGTCCGGCGAGTACACCTCGCCCAGATCCGTCACCACCGCCTGGCCGCCGTACACCTTCGCCCGCTCGATCGCCTTGTGGTACAGCCGGAAATACCGCCCCGGCAGCTCGGGGTGCTCGATCTGGCTGAGCAGCCCCTTGTCGATCCGCGACAGCAGCCACACGTAGCAGTCCACGTCCGTCTTGGTGGTCAGCCGGTCCAGGTCCCGGGTGTCCGCCTTGATCCCGTAGAACAGCGCCGTCGCCAGCTCCACCGACGGCTCCAGCCGCGCCGCCCGCAGGTACTCCACCAGCATCGTGGACGTGGCGCCGAAGTCCCCGCCCACGTCCGCGAACGGCACCTCCAGCGTCTCCTCCCGCAGCGGGTGGTGGTCCACCACGATGTCCGCCCGGTACCGCGGAGGCAGCGCGTGGTTCCGCACCGCGGGCTGGGTGTCCACCATCGCCAGGCAGTCGTGCTCCTCGAACACGATCTGCGAGATGGGGACGATGGGCAGCTTGAGCACCTTCACGAACGCCAGGTTCTCCGCCCGGCCGATGATGCCCCCGTACCCGACCTTGGCCTCCACGTCCTCGTGGCGATGGAGCACGTCCGCCAGCGCCACCGCGGCGGCGATGGAGTCCGGGTCCGGGTTGTCGTGGGTGAGCACCAGGGCGTGCTTGCGCCCGCGCACCACCTCGCCCAGCCGGTCGAGCTTCTCCCGCGCCGGCATGTGGGCCAGCCGGCCGGCGAGCGCGCTGCTCACGGTGGACGTCCCGGGCATGGCCCCTTCTATCTCACCACTACCGTAAGACCGCGGTCAGTTGATCGCCTTGTACCGGCGGGCCTGGTCGCGGAAGTACTTGAGCGCATTGTCGATGGAGTTCTCCATGGCGTCCATCAGCAGCGTCCGGAAGTTGGCGACCGTCCCCCGGAAGGCCTCGTAGTACTTCTGCCGGTCGATCGAGTGGATGATGCACGGCAGGTAGTTGTGCCGGAGCAGGATGAGGTTGGTGCACATCCGGCCGACCTTCCCGGAGTGCTCGGGGAAGGGGAAGATCTGCAGGAAGCGGTGCTGCACCGTGGCCGCCTGCTTGATGGGGTGGTACTCGCGGAACTCGGCGGAGGCGGTGAAGTCCACCAGCTTCTCCAGCTCCCCGGGGATCTTCGCGGGCTGGGAGATGTCGTGGAAGTAGGTGCGGTGCAGGGGCATGTCCTTGCGGAAACCGCTCTTCTCCCGCTCCTTGGCCAACTCCTTCTCCGTCCGCTCCCGCCGCTCCACCGCCACGCGGGCCGCCTGCGCCTCCGGCGTGTTGCCGGAGAAGAGGTCGTGCATCCGCTTGATCATCGTCAGCGTGATCTGCGCCTGCTTCTTGCCGCCCTGCACGGCCTCCTGGCGGATGTAGTCGCAGACCGACCTGTGGTTCCGCACCTCGAGGACGATGGGCATCATCGACGCCTCGGCGGCGACCGAGCCCGGGTTGAGCGCGGCCTGCAGCTCCTGGGGGGTGTAGACCACGCCCTCCAGCGCCGCGTCGTGGTAGATCCACGACATCTCGAAGCGCGAGAGGAAGTCGGCCGCGGAGTCCTGGTCGGCGGCCAGGCACTCCCGCAGCTCTTCGCTCTTGTCCTCCAGCTCTTGGTAGCGTTCCTTCACGGTGTTGGGAAAAGCGCGCGCGGGCCGTCGGACAAAACGAAACGGGCCGCGCAGTGTAGGAATTCCGACGCTCCGGTCAAGCTGGTTCGGCCATCCCGCGACTACTGGAGCGCGACCAGGAAGACCTGGACGGCCTGGTCGATCAGCTCCTTGGACAGGGCGGGCGTCACCTGCCAGTACCGGGCGGCGTCCTTGATCAGGTTGACGATGTCGCGCGGGTGGCAGGCGCGGAGGGACAGGTTCCTCCCCTTGTAGACGTGCTGGATGAGGTAGGTGACCGCCTGGTCCGAGTAGGGCACCTGGGCGCCCTCGCAGACCTTCTTGAAGATCTGCCGGTACGCGTCCTCGGACGGGTCGGTGATCTCGACCTTGTACTTGATGCGCCGGAGGAAGGCCTCGTCCACCAGCTCCTTGGGGTCCAGGTTGATGGAGAAGACGATCAGCTGGTCGAAGGGGATCTCGAACTTCTTCCCGGTGTGCAGGGTGAGGAAGTCGATCTTCTTCTCCAGAGGGAC
>Ga0134122_10001054_pt1 | contig 19733 bp, 19 predicted proteins | sample KB302_FD_96461 | JGI IMG/M metagenome (GOLD analysis project Ga0134122, IMG submission 96461) | Terrestrial soil microbial communities without Nitrogen fertilizer from Kellogg Biological Station, Michigan, USA - KB3-0-2 | ecosystem: Environmental > Terrestrial > Soil > Unclassified ... | reverse complement strand
GGCAATCCGAAACAAGACCTCTTCAATCTCTACCCGGAGGCGCCGCTCTGCCGAAACTGCAATGCCTGCACCGAAGCTTGCCCGCAGCAGATTGATGTGCGGGAGGGAGTCTGGAAGGCGGTCTTCGGCGATTTTAAGAGTGTGTCTGAGATGTTCATGGATTGCGTGATGTGCGGGATGTGTACACCGGTCTGCATCGCGGATATCGCTCCCAACCTTGTCGCCTTGTACGTGAGCCGGGCAGAGGGAGCTCACTTCACTGAGAAGCCTCTGGGCCTGGATACACGCATCAAAGAAATCCAGGATGGCCGCTTCAACGACGAGTGGGCCAAAATTCTCAAGATGACGGAAAAAGAACTGGCCGATCACTGCGCGACGGTGAAATAGCCTGTCAGCCATCAGCTCTCAGCCTCTGAGACGCGATTGCTGAATGCTGATAGCTGAAAGCTTGAAATGGACGTCCACGCCCTTCAACAAATCGTGCATTGCACCAGGGATGCTCGCCGAAAACAGATTATTCCAAAGCTTCCTTCCGCAGAGCGCGATCAACTGATCCACAAGTATCACCCCGACTACCGAGTCAGCGCCTATCGTCCCATTCGATTCGGACCTAATGCCGATGACAAGACAGTCATCGAGTTGGCGACATTGTTGGAGGGTGATAGCCCTATTGCCGACGAGTTCGACCTCACCCCGGACTATCAGACCGACGTGCTCGTGGTCGGTGGCGGGGGCGCCGGCTGCGCTGCTGCACTCCATGCCCATGGGGCCGGCGCTAAGGTCATCCTGGCGACAAAGCTCCGGCTCGGCGACTCCAATAGTGTGATGGCTCAAGGGGGCATGCAGATTTCTGTGGCTCCTGAAGACTCGCCAGTCACCCACTTCGTGGATACGCTGAAGGGCGGCCACATGCAAAACGACCATCAGTTGCTCAAGGTGATGGTCGAGGAGGGCCCCTCAATTGCGAAATGGTTGTTGGGCTTGGGAGTCCTGTTCGATCGTGACGGGGATGGCAACCTCCATGTGAAAAAAGGCGGCGGGAGTTCGAAGCCCCGCCTTCTTACCTGTTCAGACTATACAGGTCTTGAAATCATGCGGGTGCTCAAGGACGAAGTGTTGAATCAGAAGATCCAGTTACTCGAGTTCTGTTCCGCGGTTGAGCTGACGAGCGATGAGGAGGGGAACTGCACCGGCGCCATTTTTAAAGACCTCGACAACCATCGCCACGTCGTCGTGGCAGCCAAGTCCGTCATTCTGGCAACCGGCGGGATCGGACGGCTCCATATTCAGGGATTCCCGACCAGCAATCACTATGGGGCGACAGGTGACGGGCTCTGCTTGGCCTATCGAATGGGCGCCAAGCTCATGCACATCGATACCTTTCAGTATCATCCTTCCGGTGCGGTCTACCCCGAGCAGCTCATCGGGGCTTTGGTGACGGAAGGCATCAGATCCGAAGGGGGGCATCTGGTTAATGCGAAGGGCGAACGATTCGTCAATGAATTGGACACCAGAGACGTCGTGTCCTCTTCGATTATTCGCGAATGCGAAGAAGGGCGCGGCATCCGTACGATGTCCGGACGCGTCGGCGTGTGGCTTGATACCCCGCTCCTCGATGCCGAACAGGGTCCCGGCACGATTGAGAAACATTTCCCCGCCATGATGCTGCAGTTCGAACGATTCGGCATCGATATCAGTAAGGACCCGGTGCTGATCTATCCTACGCTGCACTATCAAAACGGCGGTGTGAAGATCGATACCAATTCGGAGACCAACATAAAAAATCTCTTTGTCGCCGGCGAGGCATCGGGGGGACTGCACGGACGTAATCGATTAATGGGCAATTCGCTGCTGGATCTCATGGTTTTCGGCAAGCGGTCAGGTATAACAGCAGCTGGTCGGGCTGCTTCGACGCATCAGGGGAAGCTGACATTGCAACATATGCAGCGGTTCCGTGCAGAAGCCAAGAAGCATGGAAATTTGAGCGGCGTTACTTCTCCGATGATTCTGCCGGCGTACACAAGAAAGGAGTAGCGAGACAGGCGGGAAGCGCGAGAAAAGCAGGACGTGACAAAAGTATCACCCGTCCCGCCTTTCGCGCGAGTCTCGCTCATCTCGCGGAAAGAATACATGAACGTTCATGAATTTCAGGCCAAGCAGTTGTTCTCGCAGTTCGGGGTGCCGGTTCCTCGCGGAAAAGAGATCACGTCGCCAGAGGCAGGAGCGGCATGGGCGGCAGAACTCAATACCCCTGTCTTTGTCGTCAAGGCACAGATCCATGCCGGTGGCCGAGGCAAAGCCGGCGGCGTCAAAATTACCAAGGACAAGGCATCGGTCCCCGGCCTGGTCAAGGAACTGATGGGCAAGACGTTGATCACTCATCAAACAGGTCCCAAAGGGCGGGAAGTGCGGCGATTGCTGATCGAAGAAGGGGCCGGGATTGCCAAAGAATTGTATGTGAGTCTTGTCGTGGATCGGGATACTGGATGGCCCGTGTTTATCGCGAGCACGGAAGGCGGGATGGAGATCGAAGAAGTCGCCGCCCATACGCCGGAAAAGATCATCCGGGAAGCGATCGACCCGTCCGTCGGTTTTCAGGGGTACAATGGCCGAAACATCGCCTTCGCACTCGGCCTAGCTGCCATGGAACCTGCCGTCGTGACCCCCTTCATCCAGATGATGGGGAATCTCTATCGCCTGTTCATGGAGAAGAATGCAGCTATGGTCGAGATCAATCCCCTGGTCGTCACCAGCGATAAGAAGCTTGTCGCACTGGATGGCAAGGTGTCGTTCGATGCCAACGGCCTGTTCAGGCATCCCGATGTACAGCTGATGCGCGATCTCAACGAAGAAGACCCCCTTGAAATCGAGGCGGGAAAGAATGAGCTGAACTATGTGAAGCTGGATGGCAACATCGGCTGCATGGTCAATGGCGCTGGCCTCGCCATGGCGACGATGGATGTGATCAAGTTGGCCGGCAGCGAACCGGCGAATTTTCTAGACGTCGGGGGCGGCGCGACGAAGGAAACGGTCGCAGCAGGCTTTCGTATTCTGCTGAAAGATCCGAACGTCAAGGGCATCTTCATCAACATCTTCGGCGGGATTGTCCGCTGCGAGCGGATTGCCCACGGGGTCATCGAAGCGGCCAAAGAGGTGAAGATCTCTGTCCCGCTGGTCGTCAGGCTGCAGGGAACCAATGCCGACGAAGGCCGAAAATTACTGGCAGAGTCAGGTTTGAAGTTGGAAGTAGCCAATGATTTGTGGGAAGCGGCGCAAAAAATAGTGAAGTTAACGGGGAAGGCGGCGTGAGGAGGCGGGGCCTGCCGCCGACCAGCCCGACCGTCCTCGCACCCCCGGTGTAGGAGAGGAAAGGGTAGCCTAGTCGTCCTCCTGCTCGCGGAACGTGCACGATCAGAATGTGCTCGTTCGACGCGCGCAATCGAGGATCGACCAGCCTACCCTTTGACGGAAGATGAAATCTAAGGCGGACGGGCACCCAGATCGGCGCCACCCGCCAGAAAAAAAGCTTCCCTGTCTGGATGAGAGAGATAGAGGAAGACGTGGGTCCCCGCTCCTTCGGCAAGGTCGCTCTCAGCAGCCGACGCCGCCTTGCGCCGTCGTGGGAGAGTGGGGGAGAGGTGAAAAGAACTGCAAGTGGAATGATGGGTCAGCAATTCGGATGGTAAAAGCATAGGCAGATTTAAGGTTAAGAGGGATCAATGAGCATTCTCGTGAATAAGAATACGCGGGTGGTGGTGCAGGGGATTACCGGCAAGGAAGGTTCGTTCCATGCGACACAGTGTAAAGCGTATGGGACGCAGGTCGTCGCTGGCGTGACGCCCGGGAAGGCGGGCCAAGAGGTCGAGGGCATTCCGGTCTTTAATACAGTGCGGGATGCGGTGAAGATGACTCAGTGCGATACGTCCCTGATTTTTGTGCCGCCGCCATTTTGTGCCGATGCGATCTTGGAAGCTGCCGATGCGGGTGTGAAGTTGATCATCTGCATTACCGAAGGTATCCCGGTGAACGATATGGTCAAGGTAAAGCGCGCGCTTCGTGGTAAAGATGTCCGTTTGATTGGGCCGAACTGCCCAGGTGTCATCACGGTGGGCGAGGCGAAGATCGGCATCATGCCTGGCTTCATTCACAAAAAGGGCGTCGTCGGCGTGGTGTCGCGTAGCGGAACCCTGACCTATGAAGCCGTGCATCAGCTCTCGACCCTTGGGCTGGGCGAGACGACTTGTGTCGGCATCGGTGGCGATCCGGTCAATGGCACAGGCTTCGTCGATGTGCTGGCGTTGTTTGAGAAGGATCCGGAAACTCAGGCCATCGTCATGATCGGCGAGATCGGTGGCGATGCGGAAGAAAAAGCGGCTGAGTTCATTAAGAAGAACGTGAAGAAGCCGGTCGTCAGTTTCATCGCCGGGATCACAGCGCCACCGGGGCGGCGCATGGGCCATGCCGGCGCCATTATCTCAGGCGGGAAAGGGACGGCAGCTGAAAAGATGAAGAGTTTAGAGGCAGCCGGTGTCCGAGTGGTGAAAAACCCTGCCGAGATCGGCAATGCGGTCAAGCAGGCATTGGGGCGCTAACCATCATCCCTCTCACCAATCTGGTCATGCTATGAGAGAGGGAGCGTCGGCTTTTTGAACTATTTCCTTCCTTCCATTCCGGCATCGTGGTATGGTACCGGTGGTGTCTTCCCTCTTGCAGAGTTCCTTTCACTCTTCTAACCGCATCTTTCCATTGTCGCCGCCCTCAATAGTAATTGAAGCCTAATCAAGGAGTCTGTCTGCGAGTCTTTCTCATCCACGTGCGCGACCCACAGTTCTACGCGCTCCCAGCAAAAACCCGCGCAAAAAACGGCCGTATCAGAGTCATGGGTTTCCCGCCTATCGGCATCATGTCCCTCTCGTCTGTCCTCAAGCAGGCAGGACACGAGTGTGTGATGTTCGATCAGGCGAACCCCGATACGCCGAACGAAACGATTCTCGAAGAAATCAACCGGCAACAGCCGGCCCTGGTCGGCCTCAGTTTTCTCAGCACTACGAGCTATCCCTACGCGAAAATCCTCTCCCGCCAGATCCGTGCTGCCAACTCGAAGGTTAAGTTGGCCTTTGGTGGCGTCTTTGCGAGTTTAAATGCCGCGCTGGTCAAGCTGCAGTGTCCAGAGGTGGATTTCATCTGTCGCGGAGATGGGGAACAGTTGCTTCTTGATCTGCTCGAACGGATCGAGGATCCCTCCGATGTCGCTGGGCTGACCTGGGCTAAAGATGGCCGAGTCGTACAGAACCCCGGCCGACCGATGGAACGCCATCTCGATCAGTGGCCCTTCCCCGATCGCGAAAGCCTCCCGCTCGACTTTATAGAATCGATGCCGCTTGACGTGCCCGCCGTACTCTCGATGGACCGGTTTACGACGATGCAAACATCCCGAGGCTGTCCGTGGCCTTGCGTATTCTGCGACATTCCGATCTTCAACGAAGGCAAGTGGCGCGCGCGTACTGCCCAGCATGTGGTGAACGAACTCAAGTACCTCGAAGAATGCGGCTACGGGTCCGTCTATTTTGTCGACGACCATTTCCTGCTGCAACCAAAACGGATCGAAGCGATCTGCCAGGGCGTGATGGACGAAAAGCTTTCGATCCAATGGGGCATCGAAGGACGTGTGGATTCGGTCGCCCAGCATCTGTTTCCTGCCATGGCGAAGGCCCACTGCCGGACGGTCATGTTCGGGATTGAAAGCGGGAGTCAGAAGATTCTTGATCGCCTCAAGAAAGAACAGACATTGGATGAGGTGGCCACCGCCGTCAAGAATGCCAAACAGGCCGGCATCGAGATCGTGCACGGCTTCTTCACCGTCGGCAACCCGGATGAAACGGTCGAAGACATGAACGCGACGTTCGACCTGGCCTCCAGGTTGCCGCTGGACACGTTCGGCTTCAATCGACTTTGTGTTTATCGAGGGACACCGCTTTGGCAAGAATATGTGAAGCGCGGGCTGGTCAGCGAAACCACCGATTGGTATAAGTACTTTAAGTGTTCGACGATCGATCCCACTTGCCTGCCCGGTGAAGTGATCAATGAGGTTCGCCGTCAAGGGCTCAAACGACTGTTTGTCTATAAGCTCCTCCACTATCCCATTCAGACGTTCCGGTTACTGCGGCGGTTTCTCCGCTTCATGCCGGCGCGGGATGTGGCTTACCTCATCATTAAGCCATTCCTGGGCCAGAAGAAAGGCGCCACGAAGGCCGAAGTGCTGTCTCGCGCCGTCGAACATGCCGATATCAAAGATGCGGCGGCACAGCTGACCCAGATGTCTGATGAGTTACTCCACAATGTTATGGAAGAATCGCGGCTTGAACGGTTACGCATTCAGCAGGAAGCGGAAGGTTTGCGCGAACTACCGATGGTCCAGACCCGCTAGTGCAGGTTCTCGGCAGGCTGCTCAAAAAGGCCGTCCAGCAAGGCCGCAGGCGGAGCAAGAACCGGAGGCGTACCCTCAGGGTACGTTGAGGGTTCTTGCGAGCTGAGAACGCCGCTGGCGGGCTTTTTCAGCAGCCTGCTCAGCTGATCAGGAAGTAGGCGCCAACGCCAACCGCTGCGAGCAGCGCGACGCTCAACATCACCTTCTCATGTCCGCACATTCCAGTCTGCGCCTTACAGACTGCCAAAGAACACATGACCGACATGGTGGACTCCTTTTGCTAATCGTGCCTGTCTGGCTTGTCTCGCTCACTGGCCGGGGACCATAATTCTGCGATCCTGTGGCATCAGCTGAGAGAAACGATACGCCGCTCAGACAGCGTAGTCAACGACCTTTCAGCCCCAAACCACTGTGTGTGGGAAACCCAAGTCGTTTGACAGGAAATGACCATGCGAAGTCCCCTGAATTAGGGTTGATGGGGGGAATCGGGATGGCGGAAGATGTGGTCAAATCGGTCCGAGAGATGTTCCGATGAGGGTAGGCCTTCGTCGTTATCGACAGTTGGGAGGAGGGCTATTTCCGAAGACTTGCTTCAGGTTCGTCCAGCGCTCAAACTCTCCCGGTGAGAGATCCCGTGCCCCGATGCTGCTCGACTTGGTAGATAGCTTGACCCATTCGTCGTACATCTCACATTCCTGGGCTGATGCAGCAGGCAACCGGGGTTGTGCGGCTCTCGTCTTCTCTCCGGCATCGGGCCCTGCGGGAGCCGGGAATTTTGAATCGAATTCAGGGGCCTCAGGAACCTTACTGAACCCTTCTTTGCTAGAATCCTGCAAGGGGTGGCAGCCTTGGCGGGGTTGGTCTGTATAGATGTCTCCTGGACAGACATAAAGCGAGGCTGCAACCAGGATTGCTTCAAACAGCATAATCAACCTCCGTTGTTCTGGTCCTCCTCGGCCACGCTAACACGGCACCTTCTGATCGGAAACAAAAATGTCTGTTTTCGCAGCGTCGAGGCTTTAGGCCGCGATCGCCTGTTTCGTTTCGTCCAGATGTTTCTGGAGATAGGTCATGAAGGGTGTACCGCCCGTTCCGACAGAGGTGGGGTTGCTCTCGTGGGCTTGATGTTGGCGGTAAATGTAGCTGTCGGCATAGCCGATGTGGATTTGGCGAAATTGAGCTAAGAGATCGATGCAGACACAATAGGCCGTCCAAAGATCAGGGCTGCGGAATTTCCGATCGCGAACATAACCGGAGAGCATGGGGCGACACAGATTATCGGTGGCCTTTTCTAGGGCTTGTAGGAAAGCTCGGTGGCGCGGAGGCATGTAGTCGCGCATCTCTTGCAAATAGACGGTCAAGGGGTCAGGGGCATGGGCGATTCCAAGTCCAGCGTCGAGACAGGGGATAATCGAGCTTTGCGCGCCTGTCTCGCCTCGAAACTGTTGTGGTTGTCCGGCATAGGCCTCTACATCTTCGTAAACGAGCCCGTTCGGTAGGGTCGGGCTGTTCTTCCAGCCGTGGATGTAGGGCCGCACGCGGTTGTAATACACGTAAGGATCGCAACGTTCTTTCATCCGGAGCAATGTGTCGCGCATGGCCGTTTGGGCCAAGGCCAGGGAGGTGAGCCCACTCAGGACCTCGTGCTCCTTGTCCTCCGCTGCGCCATTTATCGCTCGTAGAAGTCCGGCCAGCGCCGATCCAGCCTCCCGCTCGATCTGGATATGAACGACGACGAACCACTCCTCATCCAAACCACCGAGAAAGTTTTGTAGAAGTACAATGTTATCGAGTTGAATCGGCTGGGTGCGGTCGAGTCTCCGCCAGTTGTCGAGGGCATAGGACGCATAGGACAGGACAGGTGGGCGGCCAAGCTTCTGAGCCACGTCGTACCAGGGTTTCGCTAATTGGGCCGGCAGGGTTGCAGCCGGCTGGTCCGGTACTTCCCATACATACGCATGTCCGGCAAATGAAAGTATCCGCATCGCGGCTCGATGGTCTTCCGTGCGCCAGGTTGCAGGGATGGAAGGGAGGAGTTGCCGTTGTTCGCCGATGTACCGTCGGACCGTCCGAGCACTCAGTAATTTCGGCAACTCATGCCCGAGATGGTTGAGCGCCGCGCAGTCCGTTAGGTTCTCACGTGGGTCTTGAGGGAGAAATCCCTGTTCGGCTGAGATCTCATAATCGGATAGCGAAAGAGGAAGGAAAGGGATCGAGCCCATAGGAACCTCCTACTATAATTCCGATCTGGCGTCGTCCACACTTTACCATACCGGGAATGAATCCCGATCAATTCATGGGTCGGAAGAACAGACCATCACTGGTTGCTTTCCGCATAGTGGCCTGACAATATCTGCCTGAGGTTCTCGGAGTGGAGGGGAATGCAATGCTCAAACAGTTCATGAATTCCCGATGGGCGTGCGGAGGGCAACGGCTAGTAGGCTCGCTTGCTGTGGTCTGCCTGCTCGCTGGTACTGGATGCACCACTGAGAAGTCTCGGCTTGATCGTCTTGTTCGAGAGCAGTCACGGCTCATCGATCTCACCCATTCCTTCGAGGCAGACACGATCGTCTGGCCGACTGAGCAGAACTTCCGGCTCGTTCTCCAACAGGCAGGGGAAACGGCGGGTGGGTACTACTACGCTTCGAATCGATTGGAAATGGCCGAACATGGCGGCACCCATATCGATGCGCCCATTCATTTCGCCAGGGATGGACAGACCTTGGATCAGATACCGATTGAACGGCTGGTTGGGTCCGGCGTCCGAATCGACGTGGCTGTCCAATGTGCGAGCGATCGGGATTACCTCGTCAGTATCCAGGATTTCGAACGATGGGAAGGAGCGTACGGCAAGATTCCTAACAGATCTATCGTGCTCATTGATACAGGCTTTGCCCGACACTGGCCGTCCCGGCAACTGTATCTAGGAACAGAAATGAGAGGACCCGAAAGTGTCAGGGCGCTTCATTTCCCTGGCTTGCATCCCGATGCAGCAGCCTGGCTTGTGCGTGAGCGGCAGGTCAAAGCAGTCGGAATCGACACGGCCTCGATTGACCATGGCCAATCCACAACGTTTAACACCCACGTCGCGCTCCTGTCTCAAAATGTGCCGGTATTCGAGAATCTGAGCGATCTACACAGTCTTCCAGAACAGGGATTCGACGTGATCGCCCTGCCGATGAAAATAGCCGGCGGAACCGGTGGTCCACTCCGCGTCATCGCGGTGCTGCCTCCAGCGCACTAACGGGATGGTGAAGCCACTTCTCTCACGTCACGTCATTCGTCTAAACATGCGCCCAAGATTACATCGCTTGCCAATCAGCGAAAGGTGACTTATTGCCACGGTTTTCGATGAATGATTTAAATCGTTCGAGGTCTCCCTGGACGCGCGAGGATACCATTCCCGAGGCATCTCCTCTCTGTTCCGCGAAACCCTGAGGGTCATACTCGACTTCCCACGTGACCTTTGACCAATCCTTCGAAATTTCGTGAAATGTCACGACCCATCCTTTGATGGCGCCGCTTCGATAGGTCATCGCGAGGCGCTGGTGCTCCGTCCGTTCTGTGATCACTGCATCCCACTTCGGGGCTTGGCCAGGGACCGTTGCTTTCCAGTGATAACATGAGCCATCCACTGCCCGGTTGACGTCTTTCACCCCTTCCATGAACCGTGGGTATTCATCAAAGCTTGTCCATTGATTGTAAGCAGTAGACCGCGGCACGTTGACTTCAATGGATTTTTCGATGGTCGCCATGCGTTCCTCCTAGACAAAACTTTTGGTGAACCGCTGCGGAGAAATCAATGACCGAGAGTCAGGGTCTTGATAACAATGCCGGCCAGATCATGATCAATGTTCCCGGCACAGTGGACAGAGTATCATAATCTATCCCCGTAACTCACGACCAAGCTGACGTCGAAGAGACATTGTGGTGACGCTCAATCCCTGACGTCAGGGATGCCGTGAATACTCGATGTCATTATGGAGATGCGCAATAAACAGGTTATGCTCGACGACAGACTGAGCGAAGATCATGATGATAGACAACGAATTGATTCAGCCATCATAGGCGATCGCATTCGAGCATGGTTGTTCATTGGCCCGACTGAGTAGGTTGAGAGATGCCAAATGGCAAGAAAGAGAACCGGAAGCTTCCCCGAGTTTCTGTCCAATTTCGAAGCAACTTCTCATCGAAGGATCGGATGGTGGCGGGTGATGGCGAGTTGAAGGACTTGTCGCCTGGGGGGTGTCGCGTTGCCAGTTTGGTTACGGCCCCAGCCGGAGCCGAGCTGGAATTATGTATCTTTCCTGGCGATGAAGGTAACCCATTCACGATCGATGTGGCAATGGTCCGCTGGGCTCGGAACCAAGAGTTCGGCCTCGCGTTTACCAAGGTGCGTCCAGCTGTGCAACAGCAATTAGTTCAGCTGTGCCGAAAACGCACCCCCCTAAGCTAAGAAATATCGGAAGTCTCCTGCCGGCCCTCGTTCCAAAATCCGTAGTTTCTGGCAGAATCTGGGTGTTTGGAACTTTTTCTTTCCCCATGAAATCGGGGGTAGCTCACAATGCCCTGTTTTCTTATCACAATGGTTCCTGGCACCGTATGCTGCTCCCCTGAGGTGGTGGGAAATTCAGAATGTCCCTGTCTCTCCTGTTTGTGAGAGACCCTACCCGTCCCGTTCCCTCGTCCACCAGTCCGAACCTCCCCTACCCCATGCGCACCGGATGCTGATGCTTCTCCCAGGCTTGCCGTCGGTTTATCTCTTTCTCTTGGGATCAATGTGCTTCGTCCATTCATCCATCGTCGTGACCGGATGAATCCCCCCGATTTGGGTCGGGGCCAATGGCTCGAAAAACTCCAGCAAGGATTGATAGTCTTTCGCTTGGACGGTGATGTAGTAGGTGTGTTCCGTGACGGCCACGTATCCGCTCAGGATTTTGATTCCTTTCTTCGCGGCGAGAGCCCGTTTCGCCCAAAACTCATTGAGCATGGTGGCGCCTTCTTTACTTCTTCCCGGACAATTCTCAGGTGTGTGAGTCCAATGGGCGACGAACAGCATCCCATCACTATCCGTCTTGTCTGGCGCTTCTTTAGGCATACTTATTCCCTCCTTATTGATTGCCTGCGAACAATAGCTTCTCACTGTCCATCTTGTCTGTCATACCTGTTGACCCTTGGAGGATCACGACAAATCCAACAAGTAATATCACAACCATGAGGAGATAGACCGGCCAACCGATTCACGTTCCCCAATTCCCCGAATCTACGGCTATTCTTCCATCGCAAGCGCTGTGGCTTCCCAACATCATCACCACTAATCAGGAAGAGTGAGCTGGAGTAGGGTGGCAACAACGCTTTCCTAAACCGCTTTTCGGTGAAGATCTTTGTGAGAATGATCGGAGTAGCGCGGGGGGGGGATCCATGATCTTAAACTTTTCCCCAGACGGGCCTGAGGCTCTCTGACGCGACCTTGGCGGAGGAATGGGGACCCGCCGAGCCTCGGGCGATGTGAAAGCTGGAACTGACTGAAGGACTGCGGTCGCCGAAGCGACCGCAGCTGAAGGAATTCCAGAAGGTTCGTGTCGCTTGAGGCCGGAAGGGTCATTCCGGGAGCGTGGGAGTGACAGAGAGCCTCAGGCCCGCCGCTATGTCCCCATCTCCCAACTTGCCAAGTATTTTTCTTGTTCCTTCGTCAGCTGATCAATCTTCATCCCCATGCCGGCCAGTTTGAGACGGGCAATTTCCTTGTCGATCACCGGCGGGACCGGATAGACCTTCTTCTCCAGCTTTTTGTAATGCTTTACCAGATATTCCGCGCCGAGCGCCTGGTTGGCGAAGCTCATGTCCATGACGCTTGACGGGTGACCCTCCGCGGTAGCGAGATTAACCAACCGTCCCTCACCGAGCAGACTGACTCGCCGACCATTCTTCAATGTGAATTGTTCGACACCAGGCCTGATGAGGCGCTTCCTGCGGCTCAGTTTCTCCAAGGCAGGAATGTCCAGTTCAACATTGAAGTGGCCTGAGTTACAGACGATGGCCCCCTCTTTCATCATGGCAAAATGCTCACCGCGGATCACCTTGAGGTTGCCGGTGACCGTGACAAAGAAATCTCCAATAGAGGCGGCCTGTTCCATCGGCATGACGCGGAACCCATCCATTACCGCTTCAATGGCCTTGACCGGATCGATCTCGGTGACGATGACGTCGGCCCCCATCCCCTTGGCGCGCATGGCAATTCCACGCCCGCACCAGCCATAACCTGCGACCACGAAGCTGGTACCGCAGACCAGGCGGTTCGTCGCACGGATAATGCCGTCGATCGTACTCTGGCCAGTCCCGTAACGATTGTCGAACAGGTGCTTGGTGTCCGCGTCGTTGACAGAGATCACCGGGAATTTCAGCACCTTCTTTTCGGCCATGCTGCGGAGCCGGATGACACCGGTGGTCGTCTCTTCCGTGCCGCCGATCACATGTTTGAGCAAATCTTTGCGTTTGGAATGGATCAACGACACGACATCGGCCCCGTCATCCATCGTGATCTGCGGCTTGTGACCGATCGCCGATTGGATGTGCTGATAGTAAGTTTTGCTGTCTTCGCCCTTGATCGCGAAGGTTGGGATGTTGTCATGTTTGACGAGGGCCGCAGCGATCTCATCCTGTGTGCTCAGCGGGTTGGAGGCGCAGAGCCGGACATCGGCTCCGCCTGCCTGAAGGGTCTTCATCAGATTGGCGGTTTCGGTCGTGACATGGAGGCAGGCCGTGACGCGGAGCCCCGCAAAGGGCTTCTCCCGCTGAAACCGTTTCTTGATCAGCCGCAGCACCGGCATGGTGGCTTCGGCCCATTCGATCTTGAGTTTGCCCTGATCCGCCAGCTTGATATCCTTCACATCGTATTCCACAAATCCTCCTCGTTAGGCGTGAAACATTAGGCGTTAGGGGTGAAGTGTGCAGAAAAAAGGGGACGGCCTCTCTTGATCCGTCCCCTTAACCTTAGCCTCAACCTCAACCTGTCTTGTTATAGTCCTGCGTCTTTGCGTAAGACCTTGGCCTTATCGGTCTTTTCCCAGGTGAACTCCTGCTCACTCCGACCAAAGTGCCCGTAAGATGCGGTCTTTCTGAAGATCGGCCGGCGAAGCTTGAGGTAGTCGATGATACCGCGCGGAGTCAAGGGGAAGTGTTTCCGCACGAGCTTGTCCAGATTCTCGACCGCTACTCGTTCCGTGCCCTTCGTATCAACCAACACCGAGACAGGATCTGCCACGCCGATCGCATAGGCGAGCTGTACTTCACATTTTTGTGCTAACCCGGCGGCGACGATATTTTTTGCGATGTAGCGGGCCATATATGACGCCGACCGGTCGACTTTTGTGGGGTCTTTGCCTGAGAAGGCGCCGCCTCCATGGCTGCCGTGGCCGCCATAGGTATCGACGATGATCTTGCGGCCTGTCAACCCTGTGTCGCCCATCGGACCACCGACCACGAAGCGGCCGGTGGGATTGATGTGATGTTTCACGCTTGCCGGATCGTAGAGCCCTTTTGGCATCACAGGCTTGATCACTTTCTCCATGAGATCGCGCTCGATCTGCTTGTTCGTCACGTCGGGGCTATGTTGCGTCGAGACGACGATGGTGTCGATCCGCATAGGTTTCGCATCCCGATACTCCACAGTCACTTGAGATTTTCCATCGGGACGGACCCAGGGCAAGATGTTCTTTTTCCGGACTTCTGCCAGCCGCTTAGTGAGTCGATGTGCGAGCACGATCGGCATCGGCATGAGCTCAGCCGTTTCGTTGGTGGCGTAGCCGAACATCAATCCCTGGTCGCCCGCGCCGCCGGAATCCACACCCATGGAAATATCGCCTGACTGCTGGTGAATCGCGGTCAGGACGGAACAGGTATGGTAGTCGAATCCCCAGGCAGCGTCACAATAGCCGACATCCTTGATGACCTCACGAATGATATCGGGAATCTCGACGTAGGCTTTGGTGGAGATTTCACCTGCCACGAAGGCGATTCCGGTGGTCAGAATCGTTTCGCAGGCTACACGGGCATATTTGTCTTGGCTAATGATTGCGTCCAGAATTCCGTCGGAGATCTGGTCAGCGATTTTATCCGGATGTCCTTCCGTGACAGATTCAGATGTGAACAGATAGTTGTGTCGCATTAGCCCCTCTGGGTTCAGGTGATCGGTAAGCGGACAAAGGGTGAATTCGTGCGATAGTATATGAATAAGTCCTCCATTGTCTATTGCCGATTCCTCCGGTTCCTTGACAGTCGTTTTGAGCCACTTGTAAGATGCTTACATTAGCTTGCACTGACTCAGGTTTTCCCAGTCCCCGTAGGATCGACTATAAACCTTCCCCCTACAAAATTTCTCATACCACGGTCCTCTGCTCGAAGGTTCGAGAGGTCATCCTTGTGATGCGAAGAGGGAAGAGGCGATGGTAGCTCAGCGATCGAATTACGGAGCAAGGAAGGGATGATGAGGCTGGCACTTGCCGGAATGGCCATTTTTTGGATGGTTGCAGGCTCAGGCATGGGCGGCGCCGCAGGGCTGGATGTCCTGCCGGTTGCTGATCGCGCCATCGTCAAGCTGGGCGAGCCAGCGCCGAATTTTCAGCTGCGGGATTTGAATGGCCATCTGATTATGCTGTCGGATTTGCGTGGCAAAGTGGTGCTGCTGAATTTTTGGGCGACCTGGTGCGGTCCCTGCCGGGTGGAGATGCCGGCGATGGAGCAGCTCTACCGGATGTTTCAACGGAAGGACTTTGAGATTCTCGCTGTATCCACTGACGCACAAGGCGTGGCGATCACCAGGCCGTTTCAGCAAGAAAACCGTTTGACATTTCCCATTCTCCATGACCCTGACTACCGTGTAGGATTAACCTATGGCGCACGGAGCCTTCCGATGACCTTCCTGATCGATCGACTGGGGGTTATCCGCCACCAGGTCTTCGGCGCGCGTGATTGGGAAGCTCCTGAAGCGCAGCAGCTCGTGCAGATGTTGATGAAGTCGTAGCAGGATGCTAAAAAAGTTCTTCAGCTTCGTTCTCGGCTTATCGAAATCCTCAACGTACCCCACAGGGTACGCCTCCGGTTTCGACTCGCCTGCGGCCTTGCCCGCGGAACGGCGCGTCTCGGCGCGCCGGGATTGGGCGGGTGAGATCAGCGATCTTTTTGAGCATCCTGCGTGGAATTTCCCTGTTGTCCTAGGCATGCGGATCAGTGAAACCCCGGCATGTCTACAGAGTTTTCCCGAAGCCTGCTAGGAGGCCTGTCCGACCTTGTCGCAATCGATCACGAATATCTCTCTCGTGGCAGCCTTTTCGGCCGGGTTGCTGTCGTTCGTTTCCCCCTGCGTGCTTCCGCTGGTTCCTTCTTATATTTCGTATATCACCGGGCTGTCCATCGAACAGCTTACTGATTCGACCGTGCGGTCGAAGTTCAAGAAAGCCATTGTGGTCAATGCCCTGTTGTTTATCGGCGGATTTTCAGCCGTCTTTGTTGCCTTCGGCGCGACGGCCAGCTTCATCGGCCAGGTCTTTATGACCTATCAGGATTATATTCGACAGATCGGCGGGGTCTTGATCGTCATCTTCGGTCTCTATTTGTTGGGGGTTCTGAATATACGTTTCCTCAAAATGGAGCATCGGTTCCAATTCAAGAATCGCCCGGTCGGATATGTGGGATCGTTCTTGATCGGAGTGGCTTTTGCCGCCGGCTGGACCCCTTGCGTTGGGCCGGTGCTCGGGACCATTTTGATGTATGCTGGCACCACCGACTCAATGTTGAACGGTGTGCTGTTGCTCATGAGTTATTCACTGGGATTGGGGTTGCCGCTGTTTCTCACGGCCTTGGGGGTGGATCGATTCCTTACCTATTTCAAGCAAGCACGTCTGTATTTGTGGGGCGTCTCCACTGTGAGTGGGGTCTTACTGATCGTCGTGGGGGTCATGATCTACGCCAATAGCCTCACAATGCTTACCAGCTTTCTAGACCAACATGGAATCGGCTGGACCCTCGGGCAGTGACGCAGGGCGGCACTGCCTCAGTTGTGAGTTCTGAGTTAAAAATTCTTCGCTTCGACCATATGATCTAACTTACAACTCGCACTCAGTACTCAGGCACTCACAAGCGAATCCGATGTCATGCTCATACTTCCAGATGTGAAAGTATACGACGCGCTTGTGGTGGGTCTGGGTCCTGCTGGGGCTACCGCCGCCTACGAACTGAGCCGTGCCGGCCTCTCGGTTCTCGCTATCGATAAACAACCACATCCTCGCTACAAGGTTTGCGGCGGCGGCTTGTCGGTCCGGATCGAGCAACTTCTCGATCCAGGGTTCAAGTCCGTCGTCGAAGAGACCATCTTCGGATTTCAGTTCTTGTACCGGGGTGAGAAATCCATCACGATCGAATCACCCAGTCCGATCGCCTATATGGTCATGCGTGATCGGTTCGATCATCATCTGGTTCAACAGGCACGATATGTTGGTACGGAGATTCACGAAGGGGAACAATCGCAGTCGTTCCGTCACCTGCCGGATGGTATTGAGATGATCACCGACCGTGGGCGCTATCATGCGAAGGTATTGATCGGCGCCGACGGCGCGAATAGCCAAGTCGCGAAGCATCTCTTCCCCGACCGGCGACAACGTTGCATCGCGACATTAGAAAGCGAGATTGAAATTGGACAGCGGCTACAACATTCGGACGTAGGAAAAGCCGTGATCGACATCGGCGCCTGCTCGAGGGGATATGCCTGGATGTTTCCCAAACAGGGGCGGTTGTCGGTTGGTGTGGGGGAGTTTCAGAGCAAACCGGCGAGCCTCAAGAAAACCTTCGACCGATTCGTTTGTGGAGAAAAAGGCTTGGCGGGTTTGGAAGTGCCCAAGCCGGTGGGCCATCCACTACCCCTGTTTAGCAGGGCTGAACTGAGTTCGGAACCGGGGCCGGACGACCTTGTGAACGGTCAAGCGATGTTGGTCGGCGATGCCGGGCACCTTGTCGATCCATTATTTGGCGAGGGTATCTATTACGCCGTTCGATCAGGCAAGATGGCCGCGAAGGCTGTCCTCAATCAACGGCACGATCGAAGCAAAAGTTTATGGGACTATGAGTTAACGGTCAGGGAGCAGTTGTATTCTGAGTTTCGAATTGCTTCGCGTCTCGCCGACATTGTCTATACGTTCCCGCGCCTCTGTCACCGGTTGTTGAATCCCTACCAAGCGGTCGTTCAAGTCTACTGCGAAGTCCTACAGGGGAAGGAAACCTACCAGTCCTTCATCCGGCGAGCCAAGGGAATCGTAAAATCCTCCACGAGTGAGCTTCTGCTCGAAGCGCTGCAGCTGCGCTGAGTACAACTTCGTATTATCCGATTTGCGTGTTTTTGGCTTCGGGTGTCAGGTTGTCAGAGACGATCTTTGAAGACTTGAAACGAGAAACTCGCAACGCAGGATGCTCAAAAAGTTTGTCCAGCAAGGCCGCAGGGAGATCGCGACCGAAGCGTACCCTTGTGGGGTACGTTGCAGGGAGACGAGCGACTGAGAACGCAGCTGGCGAACTTTTTCAGCGCCCTGCGATCAGCACCAGGCGCCGAGGCGGCACTGTACAAAAGCCTGGCTCAATGATGTGGCGGAAGGAAGACGGAACGATGCAGCCGGGACAGAGGGCATGAGTCGATCGGCAAGGCTCGGTTGATTCTCCGATGGGGGGCCAGGCGGTGAGGCTGAGGAAGCTGCCGGTTCTGCCTTGGCCAGCAAGGTTTGGGGGGGTGGGCCTCCAATCTTTGCGAGCAAGCTCTTCCCTTCTTTGGAGTGGGCGCTGCCGGGATATTTTTCCGCCAGCAACGTGAGCTTTTCGCTTGCCCAATCGTCCGCACCCAGGTCGTGGTAGCTGAGTGCCAGAAAGTACAGGGCATCAGGCGCAGCCGACTTATCGGGATATAGTTTCATGATTTGTTCGAAACGATGGGCGGCGGCCAGATAGGAGCCCCGCCGATAATAGAATTCTCCCACGAAAAGATGCGTCTGCGCCAAGAGGTCGTGGCATTCTTGTATCTTCTGGAGGGCTGAGCTGTCATACCGGCTTCCCGGAAAATTCTTCCGCAGCCGTTCAAAGGATTCGAGAGCTTTCTGAATGGGGCCAGGATCGCGCTGGACTCCCCTGGTCAGTTTCATCTGACTCTCTCCGACTCGGAATTCCGCATAGGGGGCAAGGATATGGGTGCGATGGAGATCGAGGAAATGGGTATACTCGACGATCGCCTCCGCATACTCCTCTTTTTCGAAGAACGCTTCCCCTCGCTTCATGATGACATGGGGGTCGTAGTTCTTCTTGATCGAATCGCCCAGGAAAATCTGTTCATCCGTGCCGCTCAGAGCCTTCTTTGCTGTTGGTTCAGGTTTGGGAGTGCTGGAGCAGGCGGTGCTGAGGCAGAACATCGCCACGCAGAGGCCAAGGGCCACTGTAATCCGTGATGGAGTAGTCATGAGAGGGAACGAGCGTGCCATTAGTGTGTGAAAATGTAACAGGAGCCACGGGTGAATGCAAGGATTCCCCTCCATTGACCCCTCCGCCACTGAGCCCTATAATCCCGCCGGCACTCCCGCGAACCGTGCTATTCGTTATATATGATCAGAACGAGAATTATTGGGACTGGTTCATACCTGCCCGAGCTGGTGCTGTCGAATCGCGAGGTTGGGGCTTCGTTGGGCATTGAACCGGAGACCGTCACTCGCTTGACGGGAATTCAAGAACGACGTAGGGCTGGCCTGTCCCAAGCCTCTTCAGATCTTGCGGCTGCGGCGGCGAGACAGGCGCTCGAAGCTGCCGGATTTCCGGTCCAAGAGTTGGAGGCCATTGTACTGTCAACCACCTCCCCCGATACGGTCTTTCCCTCCACCGCGTGCCATGTTCAACGAATGCTCGGTTGCTCCACAATACCCGCATTCGATGTGGCGGCTTCCTGTTCGGGCTTCCTCTACGGGCTTTCGATGGCCGATGCAATGATCCGGAGCGGGCAGGTCAAGACCTGTTTGGTCGTGGCTGCGGAAGTGAAGTCCCGTTCTCTCGATCCTGCCGATGGCGATACGGCTCTGTTGTTCGGCGATGGGGCCGGTGCGGTTCTGTTGCGGGGGGAGCCAGAGGCAGGCCAGCAAAGTCCGGGCCTCTGGGGGGTCCGTCTCCACGCGGATGGGGTTCAGCACGGCTTGATTATGATTCCCGCAGGCGGTTCGCGCCGACCGACAACATCGGGGACGGTCGGGGCAAAGAACCATACGTTGCGGATGAGCGGGGCCCCGCT
>Ga0134122_10001053_pt1 | contig 19736 bp, 17 predicted proteins | sample KB302_FD_96461 | JGI IMG/M metagenome (GOLD analysis project Ga0134122, IMG submission 96461) | Terrestrial soil microbial communities without Nitrogen fertilizer from Kellogg Biological Station, Michigan, USA - KB3-0-2 | ecosystem: Environmental > Terrestrial > Soil > Unclassified ... | reverse complement strand
TATCGACGGCTTCGCCGCCGATGAGCGTGAATGTCCGTCCGCCAAGCTGGAACCGTTCGCTGCGCACTATTGATAGAAAATCACCTTCGGGCGATCGCGTCGTCAAGAAGGTGATGCCGTCGGGCGAATGCTTCAGCGTCGTCGTCAGCGTCTCCGCCAGCCCCGCATCCACGCGCCCGTGTTCGTTCCTGAAGTGACCGGAGCTGACGATACGGCCGTCCTCATCCTCAATCTGCAACATCGACAATCCGCTGAGGCGCATCGCCGAAGCCGCGTAGTCGAGCAGATAGGTCCGTTCCGACTCGACGCCGGCAATCGCGGCCAGGCGGAAGTGGTTGTCATTCAGGAGCGCACTCTTTAATGAGATTAGCCGTACGCTGATATCGGCGCTCTGGCGCTGCAGGTCTTCTTCGATAACCTCGAAAACGCTCTTAACCCGCACCCGGTACTCCTCCGTGAGCCGGCTGGTCATTTCATGCCGGAGCCCGAATGCCAGAAGCGCAAGCGGGATCAGAACAACGACTCCAAACGCGAGGGACATACGCGTGCGCAGCTTCATGATTCAGTCTCTCATAGCAAAGGCAAGCGCCCCGTCCCACTCCATAATCAGACCGGAACGTCCGCGCCGCACGATCGCCCGAAGGCGTGTGTCCACGAGCGGAACAATGGTCTGCGGGTCGATCCATCCCGCGTTGTCCACAAGCACCTTGATCTCGCGACACGGGTCGAGCGGACGTCGTTCCAGAGACAGGATGTAGCCGGACTCGTCGCCTCGCCGCAGTGCCTGAGCAAGCGCCTCGCCGCTAAGTCCATTTGCGCGTGGATAAGTTCCGATGCCGACAAAGCGCTCGGCCAGATCGCGCGCGGCAGCGTCGCCCGCGTCGTAAACGATGCGTGCGGTCCTGCTCGGCGCCTGGGACGGAATTTGCGCAGCCTTAAGTTCGCAATCCGACAACGATTCCCACCAGAACGGACCTTCGGCTCCCCGCGCCTCGCCACGAACGGCGTCCTGGGCTAGAGCTCGGCGCTCTTCTGCTGAAAGCGAAGTGGCGGTACGGACACGTCCCGGCGTGAGAAGCACGTGCGTCCGCTGCCAGGGCAGCGGCACCGTCTGAAACTGTGGAAGTGTGGCCGCGTATTCCAGCGTCCTTGGATCCCGAGTCAGGAGCAGATCCACGCCTCGATCCAGGAGGTCCCGGCTATCAATGCCCGGAGCGACGAGAAATCGAGTGGACGAGTTTCCAGAGAGACGAGTCAGCGTGATCTCGGAGGAACCGCTGGGTTCGATCCTGGCGTTTCGCGTTCCCATCGGCCAAGGAAATCCGGGGACGGGGGCGGCAATTGCAAGATCCGTGTGGGCGAGCGCCAGAATGGCGTCGGCGCTCCGGCTTTGCAGTGCGATTTCGAGAGTTCGATCGTCCACAGCCACAATCGATCGCACAAGCCGGCGGACTTCCGGACGCAACTCACTTTCATTGCCCCTTCCAATTCCGACGCTCATCCAACTCGACACCACGTCCATCGCCGTGACCGGTGCGTTGTCGGAGAACCGGGCGTTCTGACGCATTGTTACGATCCAGGTATTCCTGCTGGCATCAAGACGCCATGCGCTCGCCAAACCCGGCGCAGCATGCCCCTCGCAGTCCGCCCGGATCAGCGTTTCGTATAACTGGCGAAAAAGCAGTCGTTCGCTCTCGTTCAACGGATGCGGCGCATGGGCGGGATCCACCCGCTCGGCAATCCCAATAGTGGAAATCGCATCGGTGGATTCGCCTTGTCCGGGAAACAATCCGCAGTTGCCTGCGGCCGTCGATGCAGGCGAAAGTTCAGACGGCTGGGATACGGATGGAGGCGGGGCCGGTGCCCGCGAAACAGTACGAGAACCGCATCCCCAAGCCGCACCGAAGCAGACAACGAAAGCGAGCCTGACGATGATCGAACTCGTTGCCTTCATCGCCGTTTCTGCCATCCTCCTAACGGAAATTCCATTGTTCAATCCGTTTTGCACAACATACAGTACTGCGTTCTACTGGTCCACCCATTGTCCCCAGACGTCTCTCGCCGACGCGCCTCGAAGGCGATTCCAGGATTCAGGGGCCAGTCGATGCAAACGCCGATGCCAGCAGATGCAGTCCGCTCTTGTGTTTTGTTTTCGAGTACGTTACAACGCCATGCATTCTCGAGGAGCTAACAGCTGAACACAGCGGCAGTTCCCAATGGACCGCGTGAAAGGGGAATCGGCCATATGCCAAACATCTCATTCCAAAAAAGCGATATACCATTTCTTTTGGGCGGTGCCGGGAAGCTTTCTGTGGACACCAGCAATCTCCAGCTCAATCAACCGTTGGATCCACTCACACCGACGGTGTTCAAGACTACTTTCGAAGCGGAGGGCGGCCAGGATATCGCCCTGGGAGGTGAGAGCACACTGAAACTGGGGGTGAAGGCGTCAACTTCCGTGGAATTGATGTCCATCTTTTCCGCAACTAAAGGAACCCCGGCCGACTTGCTCAATGAAAGTGGCATGGGTGGCTTCTTCGAAAATGGGGCACACGCAGACGAGGTCGTCCTTGGTTTCAGAATCGGCGGTTCAGCAGAAGCAACGGTGTCTGGCGCTTTCAGTTACTCTGCATTGAAAGCCGGAATCGAAGTGCAGGCAGGCGGCGACGGCGGCTACTATTACCTGCGAGCACTGGATAAGACCCTCCCGATTGTGCGACTCCTGCCCGAATTTTTTTCCACGATGCGCCTGCCGGAACAATCCAACGGTGCGCTTCGGTCAGGAGAAGCAATCTCCCTCCGTTACGGCGGCTACCTCAAATTGGCGGCAGAAGTATCTGCCGGCTATCGGCTTGCTGGGACCAAATCCGTTGCACTGGGGGATCTTGCCCTTTCCGAGAAGTACGCTCTCAGCATCATCGGAAAGGTCGGCTTGACGGCGGGCATCGCCGGCCAGTTCTCCATTGTGATTACCGGCGTCGACGAGCTGGCCGGTTGGGCTCGCGTCCGGGTCCATCGGCAAAAATCCAACAGCTTTGGCATCGCGGCAGATGTCAATGTGGGATTCAAAAACCAACTTGAACATCTTCCGACAACTGCCAATGAGTTTCTCGGCGCTGCGCTCGGTGTCAACGCGAAGAATTTTATCAACGTTTTCGAAAAGGCAAGAGAGCTCGCGGATTTTGAAAAGCTCAAGGCAACCATCGACGGTCTGGCCGAGCGGTATATCTCCGAGTTTGTCGGCAAAGGGTTCGACCAGCTTGCCAATGCCGCCGAATTCACCGCGTTTCTAAACCTCGTCAACCAGGTCGTGACGAGCTATCAAAACGTCGGCGATCGAGCCGTTTCGCTTTTCGACCGTTACTTCAATCAACAGGAGGAGCTGATCGAATTTCTCAACAAAATTCAGGCTCTCGAAGCGGACGGCCTCGATACACTGCGAAAGGATCTCAATCCAGCGCTTTGGAATATGCTTTCCCAACTGACCGACGGTGATCCACTGGGCTTTCTGCTGCAGCAGGTGACAATTGGTGGTAAGAAAATAGATTCTCGAGCAGAGTTACAAAACAGGGCCGCTACCGTGTCCGATCTCATCACCTTGCCTGTGCATGCGGAGATTCGCAACCTCATTGACCGTGCCAAACAGAACTACGGCATCGACAAGCTGATGGCAGAGTTAGCAACGATCGATACAGTCGACGAGTTGAAGGATCGTGCCAATGAGAAGATCGGTCAATTCGTCACTCGCCTGGTTGGCAGAACATTGGATTCGTCAACAAACCTCAAAGAAGCCTTAAAGGAAATAAAGGCCGTTCTCGACAACATTGAAGGCTTCAAGAACAAGCTCTATGCAGCTTTCAAGCAGGCATTGAACAGTTCCTACGGCATCGCGCTTCATGCGGAGTACAGCAGGTCGTCGGAAACTGATCGGCTTATTGACGCACTGATCAACTTATCCAACCCGAGAAGTCAGGACCTTCTGGCTCAAGCAGGCAAAGGAGATTTCGAGGAAATCCTGTCTACCCCCGACACCACGCTCGTGCGCCTGCGTGAAGGCATCTTCACGCACCGGACCCGGCGTGAAACGGCCTTCAAGGTAAACATCGTCGGTTGGCACCTGAATTACTCCTATGAAGGATTTGATCGCGTCATAACAGAAACAGAGCAGCGAGTGGTTCCCTCCGACCGTGGCATCACAGTGCTTACGACGGCGAACCTGCAGCTGGAAAAAATGCGCAAGCGCCAGAACGAGCAGATGCACGTCAATTTCCTGCTCCGGGCACTTGGCGAATCCGCAAGAGCCGTCACGTCGGACAGCAAAACCTTACCGTACTTGATTGATTCGCTCGATACCCTCACGGCTCGTTACGAGCTGAGTTTCACGGACGAGGATACCTCTGCATCGGAATTGCAGGACTATCTCGCATTTGCGAACGACCTTGGCCTGGACAAACAAGGCGCCACGATTGACACACTCGTTCCCCTGTTGCCACGGTCCGGAAATGGCGGGTTTGGCCGAGTGGTAACAAGCTACGATGTGCGGTTCGGAGAAAAGGCAGTGACCGCACTGCTTCGTGTAAAAGAACTATTGCCGCAAACAGAGGCGTCCATCCGAAACGCAATGCGTCAGATCGTGTTGTCGAATTACTTGAAAAGCGAAGAAATTCACGACGTGGCTTTTGCCTACGCTACGGACGAAGTATTCAAGGCATTCGATACCGAAGGCTTTGCGGAGTTTGCCAATCATTCGAGCCGATCGTTTGCCATTCGATTGAGCAACTCATTCATCGCAGCCCCGGCCGTTGTTTCCCTCGACAAGATGGAATTAAATGTTCTCATCACGCTTTACAACATTGAGAATGAGTTGATCGACGCGATCCGGGATCTCACGAAGGTATTGGGTGCCGGGGCTCCAATGGATCCACGCGCCTTCGAGAAGAAACTTGGAAAATTCGGGAACGCCCTCAAGGATTTTGACCAGTTCGATCAGACAACCAATAAGCACGGCATCGGAACAAACACCATTTTTTCAATGTTCGACTTGCTGGTGCGGCTCGCGTCACCGGGCAACAAGGCCAACGCTTCCCTGCTTCGACTAAAGAGCACCGCAAATGGGAAAGTAGTGGAAAAAGTGTTCCTCTCGGAGCAAGCTGCTGAAGTCCAGCCAGCCATCAGCGCGGGTGCTGCGTCCCATTAACTTATCCAGAAAGGAATTCACATGATCAGAATCATCTCTCGTATCGGTATTATTTGCCTGCTTCTCGGCAGCATGAGTCTGGAGGCGCGGGCGGAAAGCGACAAGCGCGTACTGAAAATCATGACCAGAAATATGGATGCCGGAACTGATTTGTTGTGGTTTTTCGTGGTGCCGGATGTGTCTGAGGCAACGGCGCTGACCTTCAATGAAGTCGTTGCTGCCGATCTACCTGCGCACGCGGAGCTATTGGCCGACGAAATCGCCAGGCAGCAACCGGATGTAATTGCGTTGCAGGAAGTGACATTGTGGACTTCGGGCCCTCCGAACGGACCTCCGCTCATTGTGATAGATCAGCTGCAGCTTCTTCTTCATGCTCTCGCTCGGCGCCATCTGAATTACGCTGCTATTGCAGTGAACAACCTGACCGGCGTGTCTGCCCCTGCGAGTGCAACGCAAATCGTCAGTTTTCTGGATCGTGACGTTGTTCTGGCAAGAACAGACCTCAAGAACTCGGAGTTGAACATCCAAAAGGTTCAGCAGAATGTCTTCACTGCGAAATTCGGATTTCATTTCGGTCCTTTCGTGATTCCCGTGCTGCGCGGCTGGATCTCGGTAGACGTCAAGGTGCGCGGAAAAGTGGTGCGGATTATTGATACCCACCTCGAGTCCCTGGTTGCCGTGATACCGGAAACTGCCGCGGTCCAGGAAGCCCAAACGTCCGAACTGCTCAGTTCCCTCCGGCAGGTGAATACACCCGTCGTCATTGCAGGAGATTTCAACGCGAACGCGAACGCAGGCCCGGACCAGAGCGCATCCATCCCTCACATTCTGGCTTCCGGTTTTCAGGACGCCTGGCTTGAGTTCAACGGTCCAAATACCGGAAATACGTGGCCGTTGTTCCTGGAGGACTTCAACAGGGGCGCAGCCATCGTTCCTCCTTTCGAGCGCATCGATCTGATATTCACGCGATCCTTAAAAGTGCTCGGCGTCGCTGAGACAGGTTTGACTCAACCATGGCCGTCAGACCATGCCGGCGTGGTTGCAACCGTTCTGATCGAACCGTAGATCGAGGTTCTTAATGTCCGTTAGGACTATTGGGGAATCTTGAGCCTTCGAGCGATCACCTTGTAAAACCAGCGTTCCGGCAGAGCCCAGTTGAAAAATGCTGCCACGGCGGCGTCTTTTCCAACCGTTCTTCGGGTCTGCGGATTCGAACGCGTCAGGCACTCTTCAACCCGGACTGCAACGTGGCTTGCGGGGATGGCGGATCGCGAGGCTTGGCGCGTTTGCCGGATCATTGCCTCAATGTGCTGTCCGTAAAGAATTCGCGACGGGTCTTCTGCGCCGACCGTCTCCACGTACTCTTCCGCTTTATTCCAGATTTCCGACTGAATCGCTCCGGGCTCCAACAGGCAGACGTATATCCCTTGAGCTTGAACTTCCTGACGCAAGGCTGTCGCCACCGCGGCGATCGCGTGTTTCGACGCGGAATAGGGGCCGAGAATCGGCAATGTCGCCCGCCCGGCGATGGAACCAATGAACACGATCCGGCCGGATCCCTTTGTATTCTGCGCAACGTGCCGGCGAATCAGCGGAAGCATCGCCTGCGTGACCGCCACATGACCGACGACATTCACTTCGAATTGCCGTCGCCAGTCGTTCGGCGTGACATGCTCCACGGGACCACCGACACCGATTCCGGCATTGTTGATGAGGGCCTTCAGTCCGGCTTCACCGGTAACTTCCGCAACCTTGTCACGTGCGGCCGCAATCGAGGCCGCGTCCGTGATATCCAGCGGGAGGCTTCGAAGATTCCCACCGGCTTCGGCTTCCAACCTCTTTCCATCCTCCGCGCGGCGAACTCCGGCAATCACGAAAAAGCCTCGGCTGGCCAGATGCATCGCGCAGGCCTTTCCAATCCCGGAACTCGCGCCACTGATGAGCACCGCTTGGAATTTGGTCATGCTGCCTCACTGTCGAGAGATAACTTTAGAAATTGCGGGAAATTGTAACTTGGTAGTTGTCGAATCTGTCGGGCGCCGCAGGATTCAGGTTTGCCCGTGCGCTCCAGGTGGCCGTTTAATTATAGGTAGAAGCCGCCAGCGCAGGTATTCGGCGGCGGCTTTCAGCTCTCCCTGTTTTTCATTAGCGCGAGGCTGCTCTCGATGTTCCATGATGACCTGCTCGTAGAGTTGCACAATTTTATCCACCGCCGGCACCAATCCAGCCTGAGCGCGTGTCCAGTCCCGGACAATCTGCGCATTACCCGCGTCGTATTGCATAATTTGCCTCAGCAGATTATCCACAGTTAAGGGCAGCTGCATCGTACGAAAGCCAAAGTTCCATGGACGCAGCGAAGCAAAATTATCCGAGGTCACCATTGGACCGCATCCACTTGTGTCGCAGATCACCACTGCCGTTCCCACGGCCATGGCTTCAAGCGCACCACGAGCCTTGGCAAAAACCAGATCGTAGCCCGGAAGCAATGATTCCGGATCCGTCACTGTCTGGCGGACGCTCATACCGCGCGCGTCCAATTCAATACCCAAATTCGCACAAGCTTCGCGAACAACATGCAGATAATTGTCGTCGCTCATATAGTTGCTGTACACAAGCGCACGCCGCGGCCGATATGGCAACGGCCCTCGCGGCTGAAACCGCTGCAGATCGACGAAATTCAACAGAACCGGTATTTCATTGCGAGACAACCCGGTTTCCATTTCCACTCTCTCCAGGCATGCCTCATCCACAGCAACATACCGGCGGATGCGAGGAAAAACCGGAGGCAGCTCTTCCCACGGCAACCATCCATGACAAAAATAGACTGCCGGCACATCCGGCAGCGCCAACAGTGCGATCATCGTCTCCAAGTGATGTTGGCCATGAATGATGTCGGGTTTGGCTGGCAGTTCTTTGAGATCCGAAAATACCGGAACTCCCTCGGCGGAAAGCGCGTTGGCCACCTCGCCCAAATACGTGCTGAAGGCCATCGGTTCGTGTCCCAGTGTCTTCAACTGGCGCGCGACATCCATTAAATACAACTCGCTGCCGGCACGGCCCGCAAGCGTGTTATTCGTCAGCAAGACGCGCACGTCGCCTAATCCCCACTCTCATCCAATCGAGTCCACAAGGTACGCACCAAAGGAAGCAGATGTTCACGCCAGCGAATGACGCGCTGGTAGTGTCCGGCGATCCTTTGCCGTTCGCCGTAGGTTTCGTAATACCGCATTGGTTCCAGCGCCGGGTTCAAACCTGCACGATTTTTCACCGGCCGCAACCATTCGGTCGCGAATGCATTCTTCCCGAATTGATTCAATGCCAGTTCCATTTCCTGTCTCAATTCGCAATAGCCTGTGGCCGCAGCCAACTTGCGTTCCAATGCGGCATCGTCCAGTCGGATGCAGATCGCCGGACTTTGTAAGTCTACAGGACAACTATCCGGTGGACCGGTCAGCAGGAAGTCGAAATTCGTAATGGTCCTGCCGAGCCGGCGGCCACCCAGTTCACATGCAGCGCCGATAATGTATCGGCAAATATCGTGCGTGGCGTTGTACCCCTCCAGTGCATCTCCGGCCACATAATCGATTTGTTCCGTTACCAACCAGTTGGCCACCTCTTCGAGCAATTCCAGGAAGACAATGGAATTCCCTGCCAGAATCTCGTCGTAAATCTCACAGTCTGTAAAACGACCGAAGACTGGACCAGTCTTTGAACCAACGGAATTGAGGATTCTCATCGTCGAACACATGCGCGATGTCCCCGTTCGCCCCGAACCGTCCGTGAGAACCAGCGTGTCCGGCCTTGCCAATTCAAGCCAGTGAAACACCCGCAATTCATGCCCTGGATGCGCAACAATCATCGCAGCGCGCTTGCCTGACCACGCAAATTCCGGAGTCACGATGAGGGCTCACTAAACCCTGGATCCTTGTTTTTCGCGACAATCATCATTCTGAAGTCCAATCGTAAGAGGAGGGGCAGAGAGGATGTCTGTTCTCCCGGTGGGCTCGCAGGGTCTGGTATGCCAGGCCGTTACGGTGCTCGCTGATGCATCCGATCGATCTTTTAATCAAGGTAACACTGAATTCACGGTTCCGATGCGGGAATCAAACTCACTGAAGCTTTGTGTCAGTTCCGCGATGCTGAGCCCGGTCGCAGCGATGCCGGCAGCCCATGCATTATCCGGAGAAGTGTTCGCCGGCAACGATACGCCCTTCCAGTCATAACCCGCCAGGACTTCTGCCATCCTGTGCTGGTTCTTAAAGGAGATCGTCATTGCGTTTCTATGGAATCCGCGTCAACGGCGGCAGTCGCGGCATACGCCGTAGATCTGAAGTTTGTGGTCCAGCACCTTGAATCCGAGCTGAGCGGAAGCCGCATCCTGAAAGGCTTCGATTTCTGGATTGTAGAACTCAATGGATTTGCCGCATTCCATGCAGATCATGTGGTCATGATGTTCGTGATTGAACAAATGCTCATAGCGCGTAATGCCGTCGGCGAGTTCGATTTCGCGCGCCAATCCGCAGCGGGCCATGTGCTTCATCATGCGGTAGACGGTGGTGTAGCCAATGCGGGGATCGATATCCTTAACGCTGTGATAAATATCTTCGACGCTGCGGTGGCCTTCATTATTCAAGAATGTTTCGAGGATCAATTCGCGGTGGGGGGTGAGTTTGAGCTTGTTCGCCTGCAGGTAATCGATGAAGACCTGCATTTCCGGCTTGAGAGTCTTCACGGCATGGGCTGACTGATCGGAACCAATTTGACAATGTCGTTATAGAGGACGAGCACCGTCAGCATCAGGAGCGCGACAACGCTCACCTGAATAATGCGTTCCTTGAGACGAAGGCTGAGATCGCGTCCCATCAATGATTCCACGATCAGCATCATCATCACACCACCATCGAGCACCGGTATGGGCAGAATATTGAGCAGGCCCAGGTTGAGACTGATCAACGCCATCAGACTGATGAGCGTCGCAAAGCCTTCGTTCAGAGCCTCCCCTGACGCACGGACAATTCCAATCGGACCGTCCAGTTGTTTCAACGACGCCTTGTGCTGGAACAGCATTCCGATCACCTTCAGGATGGCTTTGCCATATTCCATGTTCGTGGCGATGGATTTCGAAAACGCGTCGGAAAGTCCCAGTTTGATCAAGACAGTCGGCGGCGGCACCAGATCCATGCCGATATAACGCAGCCCGTCATTCACTTTTGGATTTGGAACAGGAGTAATTTGAAACTTCAATGTTTCCCCATGGCGATTCACCAGAATGGGGAAATTGGGCTCCTTAATGCCCTGAATGATGGCCTGAATCGATTGTCCGGACGTCTTCAGGTCCACTCCATTCACCATGGTGACTTCATCCCCCGGCTGCAGGCCCGCGGCTTTTGCGGGCTCGCCCCAGACCGACTTCACGATGATGGGAACGCGCGGCCCCATACCAACGTAACCCCTGCCGGCGGGTTCTTTCTTGACTGGATTAAGAGTTGTGGAGATGGCTTCGCCGTTCCGATCGAGTACGAGCGGAAGATTCGCACCGGCGTTCAGTTCGACGCGGGCTTCGACTTCGGGCCAGGTCGGGTCTGTTTTGCCGTCCAGAACGGAAATGCGATCTCCTTCCCGGATACCAGCCTGATCCGCAGGCGATCCCGTCTCAACGATGCCAACTTTTGCGGCACCGGTGAGGTACTGTGGCACTTCCCTGCCATACATGAATAGTCCGGTCAACAGGATCACGGCGAGGATCATGTTCATGAGCGGCCCCGCCGCAGCAACGAGGAACCGCTGCCACTTGGGCTTGGAGAGAAACTCGTGAGGCTCGCCAGTCAACGTCTCTGAAGGAGTATCGCCGGCCATTTTCACATAGCCGCCGAGCGGGAACGCGCTGATACGATAGTCGGTGTCGCCACGCCGGAATCCAATCAGGCGCGGCCCAAAACCGACGGAGAAGGTCTCAATTCGAATTTTGAAATACCGGGCTACAAGAAAATGTCCCAGTTCGTGCAGAATAATGATGACCCCGAGCACGAGTACGGCTGCAAAGATATTGGTAAAAATGGCGCTCATAATCTGACTCTCATTCTAACTGGAGTGAAATGCGGACCGGCACCGAAATCTTTGAGCAATTAGCGGACCGATTCTATCACCCATTCCCTGGCAAAGGCTCGCGCCCACAAATCCGCTTTGAGGATGGACTCTATGCTGTCGGCGGCGGAGTGCGATGCCTTGGCGCAAAGCGCTGCTTCGATTAGACGCGGAATCCCGGTAAATGAGATCCTGCCCTCCAGAAATGCCGCAACAGCGATCTCATCGGCTGCGTTGACCACCGCCGGAGCGGTGCCCCCGAGTTGGATCGCACGATAAGCCAGGCCAATGCACGGAAATTTTTCCGTGTCCGGCGGCATGAAATCCAGCCGGCGGACATCCTTCCAGTCCAGACGCGGCACGCAGGATTCCAGACGTTCCGGCCACGTCAGTGCATACTGGATCGGTTGGCGCATATCCGCCGTTCCGAGTTGCGCGATCGTGGAGCCGTCTGCGAATTCGACCATCGAATGAACAATCGACTGGGGATGCACCATGATATCGACTCGTTCCGGAGGTACATCGAAAAGCCAACGGGCTTCGATGACTTCGAGACCCTTGTTCATCAAAGTTGCCGAATCGATGGTGATCCGGCGACCCATTTTCCACGTGGGATGATTCAGAGCTTCTTCGGGCGTTACGTGAGCCAAACGCTCGGCCGGAGTATCGCGAAATGGACCGCCCGAAGCGGTGAGAATCAGTCTCTGTACTTCGCCACGCTGTCCGGATCGCAGGCATTGATCGAGAGCGCTGTGCTCGCTGTCGACGGGAATGATGCGTGCGCCAGTCCGCGATGCGACAAGACTGAGAAGCTCTCCGGCCAGAACCATGGCTTCCTTATTTGCCAGGGCGACGGTTTTGCCGGCCGCGACGGCCGAGTATGTGGGCACCAGACCCGCAGCTCCAACCGCGGCCGAGACAACCGTATCGACTTCCGCCGCCGATGTGATGGCGCGCAATCCATCTTCTCCAGTCACGATGTCTGGCGATGAAATGCCGAGTTGCTTGCAGTGACCATGAAACGCGTCGATTCTCGATGGGTCCGCGAGCGCCACGACCTTTGGCCGATAGGCTGCAACCTGCTCTGCAAGGAGCTCGATTGCCGAATGCGCGGACAGCGCAAAAACCGTGAATCGGTCCGACAGGTGATCGACAACCTTCAGTGTATTTCGGCCAACCGAACCTGTGGAGCCAATAATGGTAAGTTGTCTCATGAATGGAAAAACCAGTAGAACACAGGAGCGGCAAACAGCAGGCTGTCCATTCGATCCAGCATGCCACCATGGCCGGGCAAAAGCGCCGAGGAATCTTTCACGCCCGCGCTGCGTTTGAGTGCCGATTCGGCGAGATCGCCCACCTGTCCTGCGACTGCAGCGGTGAGGGCCGCCAGCGCCAGGAATGGAACCTGAAAACCGACGAGCAGCCAGGTACCCAGACCAACGCCGGCAACGGCGCTGCCGATCAATCCCGCAACGGAACCCTCCACCGTCTTGTTCGGACTAATTTGTGGGGCGAGCTTGTGACAGCCAAATGCACGTCCTCCGTAGTATGCCGCCGCGTCTCCAACCCAAATCGTGCCGATCAATACAAGGACAACCCGGGGTGGCAACCACACGAGGTATCCCAGAAGAACGCAGCAATAGACGAGGCACAGCGCCGTGAGACTGATATTCGGCAACATCGAATCACGCGATTCGGGCGATGATTCGAAAGTCATCATCACGCAACAAAACAGAAAAGCCGCCGTCAGCATGGTCACCATCCATGCCGCGTCGCCAACAAAAGAAGCCGTCACCGCGGCGCCTGCCACGGCAGTCCAGGCCCCCGGCCGGGAGCCCATGCGCGAGGATCCAAACGTCATCAATTCCTTGAAACACACTCCGGCACACAGGGCAACGATGAGAGCAAAAAGCCAATGGGGAGAATAAAGCGTGACGGCGATCAGCAACGGGACGGCAATGGCCGCGGTGACGATTCGCTTCATTCGCTACTGGCCGCGAACCAGATGCGGCTCCAGTCCGCCATATCGGCGCTCGCGTTTTTGAAAAGCAATGATGGCCTCGTAGAGATCCTTCTTGCCAAAATCCGGCCAGAGCGCTTCGGTAACGTAAATTTCCGCATAGGCAATCTGCCAAAGCAGAAAATTGCTGATACGCATTTCGCCGCTCGTGCGAATGAGCAAGTCCGGATCGGGCAAGCCGGCCGTGTAGAGGTATTTCGAAAACTCCACCTCGGTAATAGGCGTATGGTTTGAGCCCGCGTCCTTTACCACGCGATTGACGGCGTCGACAATTTCCGCGCGGCCACCGTAGTTGAGCGCCACATTGAACACCATGCCGCTGTTGGACGCAGTCTGGCCGATGGCTTTCTCCAATTCGCGTTGAACCGTGGCATCGAGTTCGGATGTTCGCCCAATCGTACGAAATTGAATATTGTTGCGGCGGATGCTCTCAATTTCCTTGTTGAGATACTCCTTGAGCAGCGACATCAAGGTTGTGACTTCGGCCTGTGGCCTCTTCCAGTTTTCGACAGAGAAGGCATACAACGTGAGTACCGAAATCCCCAACTCCGCGGAACCTTCAACAGTCTCGCGCACGGCGTCGATTCCCGCGCGGTGGCCGGCAACGCGCGGCATTCCGCGGCTTCCCGCCCAACGCCCGTTGCCGTCCATAATGATGGCGATGTGTGCGGGCAGGGCGGATTTGTCGACCTTACTGACCAGGCTGTTCAGGTCCGAACGCTTACTAGGCATTGGTTCGAAATCTTACCATCTCTTCAGTATTCGACACGGACCAGATGCAATCCCTTGGCGGGAACCGTTGGGCCTGCCAGGTTCCGGTCCTTCGCATCGAGTATGGCGGGAATGCATTCCGGCTGGTATCTCCCCTGCCCTACATAAAGCAGCGTGCCGACAATCGTCCGAACCATGCGCTGAAGGAAACCGCTGCCCGTGATGCTGAAGATCCATTCGTCTCCATCCCTGCGCCAATGAACATCAAAAACAGTACGGACCCGGTTTTCGATAACAGTGTCCTTCGCGCAGAAGGACGTGAAATCGTGCGTGCCCAGCAAGCGGACGCCCGCCGCGTCCACGGCATCCGAATTCATGACATAGGGATACTTGTATACATACCGGCACAGGAATGGGCTGACAATGTGCTGTCTCCAGATGTGATACTCGTAAGTCTTCGAACGTGCGGAAAGCCGGGCATGAAAACCGACATCGGCATCTTCAACTGCGAGCACGCGGATGCCAAAGGGCAATAGTCCGTTGCTTCCTTTCAACACCGATCCGGTATCCATGGTGCGGATCGTTTGGACGTTGGCAACTTGACCGTGCGCATGAACGCCGGCATCGGTTCGTCCGGAACCATGCACGGCAACTTCATGGTTGAAGAGCCGGGCGAGTGCCGTTTCCAGTTCTCCCTGAACGGTGGAAAGCCCGGGCTGAGATTGCCAGCCATGAAATTCTGTTCCGTCGTAAGCGATGGTTAGCTTGAGGTTCCGCATCCGGTTCGGTTATAGCATACCGTGGGCACCATGACGCCGATCACCGCCATCATCATCACGCATAACGAGGAGGAACGGATTGCCGAGGCCATTGCCAGCCTTTCGTGCTGCGATGAAATCCTTGTAATCGATTCCGAAAGCACGGATCGCACGTGCGATATTGCGGCTCGGTGCGGAGCTCGAGTGATCACTCATGCATGGGAAGGCTTTGCGCGGCAGAAGAATTTCGGGGCCGGACTGGCGAGCCATGACTGGATTCTTAGCATTGATGCCGATGAACGGCCAAGCGTGGAACTTGCCAACGAAATCCTGGACTGGAAGCGGCGGCCGCCCGAGACGGCTGCACGATCGATGCCCCGGCGGGCCTGTTATTTCGGAGCATGGATTGGACATTCCGGCTGGTATCCCGATCGGAAAATACGTCTCTTCGACCGGCGCACGGCGAAATGGCAGGGGGACTCCGTTCACGAACGACTCGAAACCAACGGCCCGGTCTTCCAATTCGAAGGAGATCTTTTGCACTTCCCTTACCGAAACTGGGCCGACCACCTCCAGCGAATCGATCGCTATACGCAGATCGCATCCGATGCGGCTCATGCATCCGGCAAACGCGGAAATCCGTTGAGGCTGGTTCTGGGGCCTCCGGCGGTATTCCTCAAGACCTTCATTATCCGTCTCGGATTCCTGGACGGATGGCGAGGCGCAGTAATTGCCTATGCCGGGGCGCGCTATGTTTTCATGAGGGAGTTACGTATACTTCGCTGAGATGGAGCTGGTCTTTGCGTTGTTAATGGGTCTCGTGATCGGAAGCTTTCTGAACGTCTGCATTGCTAGGCTGCCCGTTGGAGAATCCGTAGTTCATCCCCGTTCGCGTTGTCCGCAGTGCCGCAGCTGGATTGCCTGGTACGACAACATTCCGGTTCTCAGCTATCTATTGCTTCGAGCCCGTTGCCGCAAATGCAGGAAACCGATTCCGATGCGATACCCCGGAGTGGAGCTGTTGACCGGCGTTGTCGGCGTTCTTCTGTATATGAAGTTTGGCTTCAGTGTCGAATGGGGAGTGTTTCTGGTGTTCTCCGCCGCACTTGTCGCCCTGGCCTTCATTGACATCGATCATCGCATTCTCCCGGACGTCATCACGCTAAACGGAATCTGGATCGGCATTCTTGTGAATGTGGTTCTTGCGACCCCAGGAACTTTCTTTGCGCGTCTGCTGGAATATGCCGGACTTGGCGGACTCGATCCGCGATGGATCTCGCTGCTTGCCAGCGTTGCCGGAGCTATTGTCGGCGGCGGATTGCTCTGGTCCGTGGCGGAAGCCTATTACCGTTTTCGAGGCGTTGAAGGCATGGGATTTGGCGACGTCAAAATGATGGCCATGGTTGGCGCGTTCCTGGGAGCGCCGCTGGCGCTTCTCACCATCATGATCGGATCCGTGCTTGGTGCAGTCATTGGAGTCGGCTTGATTCAGTTCGGCGGCAAACATCGCAACTACGAACTGCCGTTTGGAACGTTCCTGGGACTTGCCGGAATCGTTGCGGTGCTCTACGGGAATTCCCTGATCCAGTGGTACTACGTTCATATGATCCGTCCGGCTCTATGAACCTGATACTGGCGTTCACAGCCGCCATTGCGCTGATTTCCATAACCATCGTATTTCTGCGTTCCCGTTCCAGCCGCAAGCAAGGCCGCCTGAACCAGCAAATCACGAATGAAATGCCGAGCGGTGTGGTCACCGTCAACCGGAAGGGTGAGATCATCGGCCACAATCGCGCCAGTGAACGCATATTCGAAGGGAAGCTCGCCAACCCAATGCTTCGCGACCTCGTCAGCGAGTCGGACAAATTGAAGAATCTCCTCGATCGATGCATCAACACCGGCGAAGTGTTTACCAGGGTCGAGTTCAACGTCCCGATCGCGCCTCACCATGACAAGCGAATCGGAGTCAATCTCTCTCCGATTACCAATGGTCAGGGAGGAATTGAAGGGGCGATTTGCCTGTTGTCCGACCTGACGGAAATTGTCGACCTGCAGAACCAGGTCAAACTGAAGGATAACTTTGCCGCACTCGGTGAGATGTCGGCAGGGATTGCACACGAATTCAAAAATTCGATTGCGACGATACTGGGATATGCCCAATTGTCGGAAGGCGAGGCCAGCGTCGAAGTGCTGCAGGGTTACGCCCGCGAGATACAAAAGGAATCCCGCTCCATGTCGACGATGGTGACCGACTTCCTGAGTTTTGCAAGACCTGTCAATCCTTCCATTCAGGATACGGATGTCAATGAGATGCTGGAAACAGTGATTGCGGATGTCCGGAATTCGCGCCCGGGGGCATATGAGATTATCAAGAAGTCCCAGACGCGTGCGATCGTACCCTGCGATGCGACGCTGATGCGCCAAATGCTTCAGAATTTGCTTTTGAATGCCGTGGAAGCGACGGCGGAAATCCCCGGCGGCCCAGGACAGGTATCGGTTTCGATCGAACGCATCCGTGAACGGGATTCCGGCAGCGTTCGGATCATTGTCGAGGATAACGGACCCGGAATTCCGGCCCACGAATTGGCGAAAATCTTTTACCCGTTTTTCACGACAAAATCTCACGGCACCGGGCTAGGCCTGTCGCTGGTTCAGAAAGTCGTGATTGCGCACAACGGGCGGATCGAGGCCCAGAACGTGTCGCCGCACGGCGCCCGGTTCCTGGTCACGCTTCCTCTGTCGGATCAGCTGTCGGAATGAATAATGGACCGTAGAGCACAGGAGGGATAAAAGGCGGGATCCTGGGATCGCCCTTCGGAAAGTATCCAACACCTCAGCGATCCAAACATCAACCGCTCTTACTTCATATAATTACTGCGCAATAACATTTTATGATGCCCGCCGTGTTCAGAGTTCCAGGTATGAAAGGGTGTAAATCCATCATGAAGCATATTGCTCTCTCTGGTTTTATTGCCGTGTCTATTGCAGAAAATGGATAGCAAACAGCGGCCAATACAATTGTAGCTGCAGGTGTAGTAGTGGGATATGTCGACGGATTGGAGACTAGATCATCATCAACTGACGATAACGATTCCCTGAAGAAATACAGTGAAAGACTAAACCGGGTGCCTCTTACCTGCTGACCTCGGCGAAGTTGCTCGCCATGTCCAAGCGCAAATGTCCCACACGAAACTCTGGTGCGAAGTGGTATCGAAGCGCTCCTTCTAAATAGACCTCTCGATGAAATCCCCGTACCTGGCGGTCACTTCTTGGCAACATTTCCTCGTAACAATCGCCGGTGGTTACTTCAGTACCCAGATGAAGGGCAGTTGAGGCTGCGGAAAGTACTCCATCAACTGTTTCTAATACTAAGGAGCCACCATGAAACGATTGATTCTCATTCTTGCCGTTGTTTTCGCCATTCTGCCAGCTTCAGTCTGGGCCCAGGACAAATCTCGGTTTGAACCCTACTTTGGCTATTCTGTTTTGAAGGTAAACTTGCCATCTAAAATTGACGGACAAGATACCGGCGTGATTCAGTCTGCGCTGGGAAACTTGTTGGGTTGGAATGGAGGGCTAACGACGAGAGTGAAGGGCAAGCTTGGAGCCGTTGCGGACTTTGCCGGTTACTATCGAAGATTCGAAGGAGATTTCGAGGGTGACACCGTAAAGGCCAATGCGAGCCTTCATACCTTCCTCTTTGGTCCTCGTCTCTCCGGATCCGGTGAAAGAGTGCGTCCCTTCGCACAGGCGCTTTTCGGATTCGGCCGGCTGAGTGGTTCAGCCAGCCTCGATTCCGACAAATCAGAATTAAAGGCAAGATCCGGCTTTGCTGCGTCCCTGGGCGGGGGAACCGATTTGGTTGTTAATAAGAGAGTGGCGATTCGCACCTCGCTGGATTTCTTTCCAGTCCGGCAAAGCGACCAAGGCATCAACAACGGCAAGCCAATCACACTGAGCAACTTCAGGTTTGGAACCGGAGTTGTGTTTCTATTGAAATAGCCGCCGGAATTGATAAAGACCGATATTTCATTTTCTTTCACGGTTATGAGGAAGCGTATGGAATCGAAGCCCCAAGTAGCCCGTCGCCACGCTCCAGCAGAATTTTGACCTATGGACCAGAAAGGATTCTCGCAATGCGGCATTCCTCTCTGGTCCCAACTGCCCCTTATTCGGAAAAATGGAGTGCAGCGCAGAAAATTGCCAGGGAAGGCGCTCGCCGCGCTTCCCATCCTCATCTGAAAAACGTCCGTCTGGTCTCGACATTGGAGTAAGTCCGTTTCCGCCCCTTTTAAAAAACGCCGGACTCATTCGGGAAGAAGTGACGTGAACTTATGGGTGCCTCGACAGATCATGAATACAAGCAAGTTTTGCCCTTCGGCCGCCCGCTACCCGCCATGATAGACTGCATCGCATATAAGATGCCCGACGTTTCGACATCAAGATTTCACACTACGTCATGGACTCTTGTTGCTGCTGCCGCGGTCCATCCGGACGCCAATTCCCGTGAGGCTTTAGCCCGGTTGTGTCAAATCTACTGGCAACCAGTCTATGCATTTATTCGCCGCAATGGCCATGATCGCGACCAGGCCCAGGACCTTTCTCAAGGATTCTTTGCGCTGCTTCTTGAAAAGAATTATCTGCTCGACGCCGATCGGGAGCGCGGCAGATTCCGGTCTTTTCTGCTGACATCGGTAAAGCATTTTCTGGCGAATGAGTGGGACCGGGCACAGGCGCTGAAAAGAGGAGGAGGCCATGTTCTGGTTTCCATCGATATGGTGGAAGCGGAGCGTTGGTATGCACCCGCAGCAATGGAGAAGACAACTCCGGAATCCCTGTTTGAACGCCGTTGGGCCCTGTCTTTGGTTGAACACGTTATGGCGAAGCTGCGTGCCGAATTCATGGCGGCGGGAAAAGGCGATCAATTTGACAAACTTTCGGTCTTTTTGAAGCGAGAACCGGACTC
>Ga0134122_10001052_pt1 | contig 19747 bp, 24 predicted proteins | sample KB302_FD_96461 | JGI IMG/M metagenome (GOLD analysis project Ga0134122, IMG submission 96461) | Terrestrial soil microbial communities without Nitrogen fertilizer from Kellogg Biological Station, Michigan, USA - KB3-0-2 | ecosystem: Environmental > Terrestrial > Soil > Unclassified ... | reverse complement strand
CCTGTATATAGCCCAACAACGTGGCCGTGTTGGCGCCTGTGGTCGCTGCGAGACCAAATCGAGCCTCCATGACGCTAAAGTCGCTTGAGACAAATGCGTGGTCTTTTGCGTCTGAGAGCTTATCGACAAGTTCGCGCAGTTCCCGAAAGAGATCGGCTGCGCGCACAAGACTATTTCCAAGTTGTTTGGTTTTATCGATGACGATCAGATCGGCGGCCATGGTTTTGGCCTCCCATTTTAGGTGTGTAGCGATTACTTATCTGAGGTTTTCGGGCCGTCCGTGGCCGCGGCTTCAACCGTGCGCCCCGTTACAATCGGGGGCGCGCCTTCATGCTTGGCAACCTCGGTTATCCCCAGCTCGGCGAGCCGTTCGGGCGTCGCGTCGGCGAGAATCTCCCAATTGTCTGGCACAACTTGCTTGAGCCCGGTTTTGGGGTTGAAGGCGACTCCCGCGCCGCACACGCAGCAAGCGTGGGGGTGGGCGCACTCCCCCGCGTGGTCACAGGATTCGAGGCGTCCGCAGTTTTTGCAGCGGAAGGCGGGTGCGCTCATGATTTAGACTCCCTGGAAACTTTTGGTTTACAAATCTCCCCAAGCTGCGAGCCGGTTAGCCGCTGAGTGTTCCCGTCCATGTACCGGTCAAGGTGTCCCCGTTGCCGACTGTAGCGTCGAGATTCAGGACTGTCTCGTAAATCATAGGTCCGCCGAGCGCGGCCGTCGTTCCCCCCTGTGTCAGCGACGTGAACAATCCCCCGCGGTGAATCGCGGTTAGCGTGCCCGTGATCGAGAAAACCTTACTCAGCGTCAGCGTCGCATTGCCGTAGGTGTGCGCGTACGTCGCCAAAGCCCGTGATCCCCCGTTTGTCGTGATTTCGGTTGCCAGCACGGTATTGGCAGCTGCCGCAGCCGAGGCGTCGGTGGTCAGCGCCATGAAACGACAAGCGGCAATCCCGCCCGGGGCAATATGGAGGGCATTCGTCGAGGCCGGCGTGGTGCCGGTCGTGTCGTCGACTTTCCACCATTGATCGATTGTCAGGACGCTCGATGTGTTACTGATGATGTTCGCGTAAACCGGGGCCGTGGTGATGCCGGTTACGGGCATCCAGACGCGCATCCCAGCGACGCCGAGCTGGGGAGTCGCTAGGTTGCTGGCGGTTAGCGGCGTGCCGGTGCCGGTAACGGCGGAAGTGGAAACCGCGCTGGCGGGGGAAAAGGTCGTAACCCCGGCGCCGGTGAAGCCCCACGACTGCGCCCACCAATCGCGCCCGATGTTGGTGAGCAGGTTTTTCGAGATCCCGAGGTCCTCGATCGAGCCGTCCCGGCGCGTGATGTAAAAATGGACGGAGTTGGGCCCGCAGCGAATGCGGTCCTGCATGTAGGCGCGGCCGCGGCGGTTGCGGCGCATGGTGAGCAACTCCACTCCGTCATGCACACCGTTGCGCACAACCTCGAGGACTTTGGTTGCGGGCCGCCAAAGGGCGTCGCCGGGTTTCCAGAGATTCGAGAACATGGCGGCTCCTATCAATATGAGATCGGGTAAAAACCGGCGGCGCCGCGTCCCTCTTCTAAGCCCACGCGCGCCGTCGGCTGCGGACAAATTTACGGCGTTGTCGCAGCATTCGCGGGGTTCAGCAGCGCGAGAATGGCGGCGATGATTCCTTGGACTCCTCCTCCGCTCGCCAGCGCGGCCATGATGGCGGCGAAGATGGTTTTCAAGCTAATTCCCCCGGCAAGCGCCTTTTGCGTGGCGCTCGATACGGTTTCCTTTTTCGCGGCGCCGGCGCTCTGCATTCTGTGGCATTCGGCGTGGTCTTGGTCGAGGCAATCGTTCAAATCGTCCAATTGTTGCGGGGTCATTTGCCAAACTCCATGGGTTGGGTGTCACTGAATGGGGCTGCCGAAGGCTTTGAATCCGAGCAACCCCAGAAGAATCCACACGACGACGCGGCCGCCGAAAGGGCGGTAATTGCTATCCCTCGGCCATTCTGACCATGCGCCAAAAACGACGCATAGAACATAGATCAACCAAAACCATACTCCAGCGCTCATGATGTCACGCTTCCTTTCTGCGCCCGTTGCTTCGAAAAAGAATCCCCGCTCCCAGCGCGTTGCCCAGGAACCGAGAGCGGGGATTTTGGTGAGCCCCACACGCGCCGCTATCTCGGCGGCGGCAACTCGATTGAATTGTTATAAAGCGTGATCGCGGCCGGCTCGATGCGGCGCCCGTCTGGGGTGACAACATGGTCGCCGCGGAAATCGGCGAAGAGAAAGCTTCCGCCTTTCGTGTCTGCCGTCGTCACCGCGCCCCAATTCCACGTTCCGGCTGGGAGCGGACCGGATTTCCATTGGCTGGCGGTTGCGCGGGCGGTCTCCATCGGGCTATATGATGGGGCAGCTGCCGGCGCGGGCGCTCCGACGTTGGCGACAACGACAGTTTGCGCGTTCCGTGAGGCTCTCCGGTGAAATAGGCCGTTGCCAGAGAACAATCCAGAGCGTGCCGAGCTTCCCGCCGCTCCTGCGCAACCGGCGCCGAAGCTTCCAGAGCAACCGCTGGCCCGGGCCGCGCCCCCTTGGCAACCGCCGCCTTGAAAAACGGTCACCGGTGGCGCTTGCACGACAATCGGCTGAGGCATTTGCACGACTTGGACGGTCGCGACGGTGGAGCATTGGCCGTTAGCGCAGACGGCGCCGCGGGTCGGGCGCGCGTCGGCATTCGTTGCGAGAGCAAACGAGGCGGCAAGGGCAAAGAGACGAAGCATTTTTGAATTCTCCTACTGCATTGGGTTGAAACTGAAAACGGTGTCGTCGCCGCGGACCATGATTCCGTATTGTTTCGATGATCCGGCGTGGTCGTGGCAACTCGCGCACTTGGCGGCGCCAAGGTAGCCGTGCGGGGCGGCGGCGGCGTTCTCGTAAACGACTTGCGCGCGCCATTTGCCGTCTTTCTTGGTCCTCATTCGCAGTTCAAACGGTTCGTCTTTGTCGTTGACGAGCAGATCCGCGAACGTCGCGCCCTCGGGAAACTGCCAGCGGAACCCGGGCAGGTTCCTTCCCGCGCCGGCGATCGGCAGGTTTTCCCTCCAGACTTTTACGTCCGATTTTGCCACGTTTGTCAGCTTGAGGCTTTTCCATCCGTGCATTCCCTCCATTCCCCCGCTGACGCGCCAGGGGGTTTGGCGATTCGGGTTGAACATGGTTGGCGCGTTCTGAAAGACGTCGTCGCGATTCAGGTCGTACCATTGGTGCGAGGGGCGTCCGTCGGTGACTGCGATGCGCTGGCTGATGCGGGTCGGCGTGTAAGGCTTGAGGCCGTCGCCCGGAACGGCTGGGGGCCATTTTGGGTGAGGCAGCTTTGGACGCAGGACCGGGGGCGGCGGATACGGCGAGCCGTAGAGCGTAATCGGCGGCGGCGTCTGGGCGATCAGGGCGAAAGCGATAAGCGAAACCATTCGCAAACCTCTTAAGACACGGGCTGGATAACGCGCGGGATAACGATTCCATCCGGAATCGCCTTGGATCCGCTCAGCTTGTACAGTCCCTTCGGGCCGTACTGATCGATGGCGCTCCAAGAGTTGTCGCAATAGATTTCAAGATTCGGCTTAAGCTTGTTCAGGCAGCATCCCGCCATGGAATGCGAAAGGTGGTTGAAGTCGAGCGTTGGCGATTTGCTGATGAGGAACGCGGAAATCATCAGGGCGCGGTTGCGGTCGCGACTCTCGCTGCCGTCGTACCATTCAATTACTTTGCGCTTGGCGGCGAGGGCTTTGTTTTCGGCGGTCGCATAGCGGGAACTGAATTCGGGGCAGGCTTCCATCGGAACCCCGCCGGTGTTGCGCATCTCCAAGAGGGATTGAGCGCCCCATCCCCCTACGTTTCGCCATCCGTTGGCCATTCCGGCGGTGAACCACGGGGACAGCACAATCGGCGTCCCCATGACGGCGTATTCGTACATGGCCGATTTGGTCGTCGAGAACCCCCAGCATAGCAGGTGATTGGTCTGATTGAGCGATTTGAGGAATTCGTAATTGTCCTCACGCAAATCGAGCAGGCTTGCTTTGTTGGCTTGCTGCTCTTTCAGGCGCTCATCCCACTCGGTTTCCGGGATGATCCAATCGTTGGGCGCGGACGGCGCGCAGGACAGGTAGCCGCTCGGGAAAGCGGAGTAGTCGCGCGGGATCAGGCCTCGGCCGAATTCGTCAGCCATGTCAAACACCGCCGTAGGTTTTGAGCAGATCCAGCGTTTCGTTGACCGTCGCGGGGAGCGGTCCGGAAAAGCCGGCAACTCCATTCGAAATCACAATCCAGGGCAGGCTCTTCCGCTCGAGCCGCATGGCGTCCTGCCAGATTTTCGAGACGTTTTCGGTTGATACGTCTTTATCCCAGATTCGCCGCTCCGGCTCGCCGTTTGGTCCCTTGACGCAGCGCAGGGCCAGGTAATCGCGGATGGGCTTGGCCGTTACGATCGCGACTTGCGGCGCGGGAAGTTTCGAGAGGTCGGAGGTCTCGACCACGATCAGCACGCGGAAACCGGGAACGGGTATCGGCGCCGGCGTTGGCGGAGGAACGGGCGGCACTGGCGGGGTTGGTGGGAGCGGCGGAACGATCTCGCCACCGATCAACAACGTGAACGTGTCAAATTCTTCGGTGATGTCGAGCGTTGTTTTGTCGAGAACGGCCCAATCGGCCGAGATTTTCAGCTCCCCTTTCGGCGCGGCGGTGATCTCGATCAGCCTACCTTTGCGCGTCCAGGTCACTCCGACGGGCACGTTCCAAGACGGGCGAATAGCGCCCATGGGCGCTTGCAGCGTGAACGGGAATTCTTTCAGCGAAAGACGATCGTCCCAAACGCGCTGGATGCGCTCAACTTTGATGATTTCGGTTTTGCCCTTGAACTCAAGCTGTCGCGTCTCTTGGGCCCGGGCGAACCCGGCGACAAGCAAGAGCAGAGCTAGCGCGAATCGCCTCATTCGGAAACCTCGTCGCAAGGGCCGTCGGGCATTGTTAGTTCCAGTGTGACCGCGTTGCGATGCTGACCAGTGGCGCGAACTCCTCGGACTTCGGCCCATTCGTCGGCAACCTTCGCCAGCAATTCGGCTTCCGGCGTTTTGAGAAGCAATTCGGCCACTTCTTTGCATTTCATATCGCGCTACATCCTTTCGCGGATCTGGTCGGGCGGCGGCGGGTCTCCGAGCTTTTGCAAGATCTTTTCGGTTTTTCCTTCAATGCCGTCGACCTTTGCACCGATCGCGCCCACTTCTTTTTCAACCGTCGCGATTCGCTGTCCGTGACTGATAAGCGTGTCGCCGAACATCTTGGCGATACCATCGAGCAGGAATTGATTATTGTCCGCCGCGCCCTGAGCGGCGCCCGCGGCGGCTTCCTTGGTTTTCTCCGCGGTCTCTACAACGGCGGCCGCGGCTTCTTGTTTGATCTCCTTCGCGGCAGAATCCACCTTAGAGCTGACGTTTTCGGACACTTTCGGTACGACGTCCTCGAGCTTTTGCCCGTGCCTTCGTTGTTGCCAGAAGAGGCCGGCTGCCGTGAGGATGGCGACCGACATGACCCCAAACTCTTTGAGAGTCGCGGGCAGATTCTCCCAGAATTCTGGCGGCATGGACATCTCCGGCCGGTCGACCCTCTGCGTCTGGTTTCGATACGGTTTAGTGCCTCATGAAAGCGGCGACACCGATCCCGATCGCGATCAGTCCGATAATGGCCGCAGTTATTATTCCCACGAAAAGCCCGGCGCTCGCCGCACCGCTCGCCGCACCGCTCGCCGCACCGCCCGCCGCACCGCCCGGGATCACGACATTTCCTTCGATTCGCGTGATTCGCTCTTTCACGTCGGCGAACTTGTCGTCGACAGCCTTGGAAAACTGCTGAATCAGCGCGGCTTGCTGGTCGATCTGCTTGACCGTGCTCGCTTCGGATTTCGCGATGGCGAGCGCCGAGCTTTTGTTTTGTTCTCCCACGGCTTCCTTGGCGGCCTGCAAAGCGGCGTCAACGGCGACCTTGCTATCTTTGCTGCTCTGCTCCGTCCGCACGTCGCGTTCCTTGAATTGCGTCTGGACGCTGATGAACTTCTCCTCGTGGACGCTGCCGACGGCCTTGATCTTTTCGTCCATCTGTTCGGGAAGGCGGCTCGTCGCGATGCGAATCAGTTCTACGGCTTTATCCATCGCACCCAGGCGCGTCTCGACGACCGAGTTCTTGGCGTCGATGATTATCATGATCTGTTTGAAGCGCTCATCGAAAGAATCCTTAAGTAGCGTCACTTCCCGGAGCAGCTGCTGGGTCGTTAGAACCGTCGGGTCGATGTAATCCTTTCCCCCCGGCGCTAAGTCTGGGTTGGCCGGCATCTTCTTTTCCTTTTCAGTGCATCGGCGTGGGCGGCTCATTCTTCTCGTCCGTCGCCGCGCGCCGGCCGGCCGCGAATGCTGCGAGCCGATCGGCTTCCTTCAAAATCGCCTCCATCTCGTCCGGGCTCTTTTCGATCACGGCGCCGAGAACTTGCTTGACCGCGACGACTTCGGTTTTGACGGCGTCGGCTTGGACTTTAGCCTTGGCGGCGTAGAAGATCGCGTAGCCTCCGAAAGCGGCCCCGATGACACCAGCGATTGCGCCTCCGATCGCCGTTACGAGGACTGCCAGGTCTTTCAGGTCCATGGCGGCTCCGTCAGCGGCGCGGCGGCCATAGCAGTTGCCACCGTCCGTGAGGTTTGCTTACGGGCGCACAACCGGCGTGCCCCATACTCCCACGATTCCGGCTTGCACGCTCCCCGTGATTTCGGCCGGCAAGTCAACGCGAAACGGACCGAGCTTCCCGCTGGCGAATGTCTGCGTGATCGACACGACAACCGGTTTTCCGGGCGGCGTCGCCTTGAGGAAATGGGCGCGCACCGTGTTGTCGATCGGTGCGTCAAGGCTCAGCGTGGACGTGTCGGACGAAACGGCTGTGATCGTCGTATCGTCGGTGACATCCATCGCGTTGCCTGCGGAATCCACGGCGACGACCGTGATCGTTGAATCTTCGTTATCGACCAGGCCGGGGCCGACTGCGGGGTCCCCTGTCGCCTGCATCCCTTTTTTCATGGCGGATTTTTTGAATACGGGGCACTTCATAAGGTCCTCTTCTTTCTTGGGTTGGGTTCTCAAGACTGGCTCGCCGAAGTGCGCTTTAATGCCGACGGCGCGCGCGAGTTCGGGCGCGACATGCACGAAGAGATCAAGCCGGCCGTTGATCGACAGGCAGATCTCGACGCGGGTCGGCTCGTGTTCGTGCATGGGGCTCCTAGTGCGCACATTCTAACCTTTTGGCGCGCCTAAGTCTATGAATGCTGGGATTTTAGTATCCGGGCGTTCTTTTTCGGCGGTTTGTGCGCAATTTGGGACCATCCCCAGATTTCGGACCTTCTCGCTGCAACGCTGATAATCCAACTCATAGCGAGCGAGTGTTTCGTGCATTTCTTCGCGAGGTTTTTTGCCGTTCGGCATCTTCCAATCGGGGGAGCTGGAAATCAGGTGTCGCATTTGAACCGCGTCGATGACGGCTATCCCCTTGTAGCCGAGGAGCTTTGGCCAAATGAAGTCTAGTCCCCATCCAGAGTAATTTTCGGCGAAAGTTGGCAGGCAAGTGGCAAGCGCTTCGGCGCTAAAAAGAGGCGCGAGGATTTCGACGAAGTTCGTGTAGCGGAAGGCGCTTTCCGGGACGTGGGCGGTGATTTGCCAGCCGATGTTTTGGGAGTTCGCGGCCATTGATGGCTGGCAGAGGCGAAGTTTCTGATTGTGGGCGATGACGAACAGGCGGTGAATGTCCTCGGTCGAAATTTCAATGTCGTCATCGGGGAACCAGACGTAATCAAAATCGGGTATCGAATGAACGTGGCGATTGTCGAGCGCCAGCTTGATGTTTTGCCACTTGTAACCCTTACGGTTGATGGCGCCTTCCCGGTGTGCGTCGCCATGGTTGATGACGAGCGTTTTGAATTTGGCCGAGGGCGTAATTGCGTCGAGGATGGCCGCGTGACGGTCGCCGATGGTGGCGATGACGAGACAGCGAGCGTAGAGCGGCAAAGGCGCGACTGCACATTCGGCCGTAGCTGACTTGCTGGCGAACTGCGTCGGCAGGAACGACGGCGGCGGCTGGTAAATCGGGTGCTGGCTCGTCCCCGATAGCCAATCGAGTTGGCGGCGCTCGGGATTCACGGTCTTCCAATAATCCATGCTCACCCAGCGCGCCTGGATCATCTCGAACCACTCCTCAAACATGGCGCCGACCTTTTCGAGCGAGAATCGATCGATCGCGCGCTGGCGGATCTTGGCGCGGTCCAATTTGTGCGCGTTGTTGGCCGCCCATACCCAATGGTCGGGGATGCGGCAGCGGTAGCCGCCGATCCCATGCTCAACGATGTCGACGAAGCCTCCCCAATCGCTCGTCAGGACCGGCGTTCCATAAAGCTGCGCTTCGACGGAAACCCCACCGAACGGCTCGAGATATCGCGTCGGGACGATGACGGCGCAGGCGCCGCCCATCAGCTTCGCCCGTTGCTCGGGGTTGACGTGGCCGACGTATTCGAAATCGATCCCCGTTGTGTCGTAAGGCGTCTGGACATCGGGGCCTACGTAAACATGCTCCGACAATCGCTTCAAACCGGGGCCGCCGGCGATCAGTTTTTTCCCGGTGTGTTTGGCGATGGCGAGCGCGACCGCGAGACCTTTGCGGCTTCCCATGTGCGCGACCATGGCCAGGTAGTTTCCGCCCGGGCCGGCCGGGAAGTCGGCGACGTCAAAATAATTGGGTATAACGACTTCGTATTCGTGGCCGTCCACGTCCTCAAACCGGGTTTGGCGCACCCATGTCGTGTGCATCATCACGTAGCTTTCGAACGCCTTGAACTGCGCCCAGCTTCCGCCGTAACCGATCCCGTTTTCAACGTTGGTGACGGTATCATCAGGAATAGCTCGCGCAATCGCTTGAGAGCATCCGCCGGGGTGGCAAATAATGTCTCTTTCTTCCACTCGTTCCATGAGCGCCGCTATGCAACGGCCGTTGAATTTTCGCCAGAGTTTGCTCTGCGGGTCCCAATAAGCTTGGCGGGAAATGGTTGTTTGCTTGTCCATTTTGCCCGTGAATTCCTCCATCTCCGATCGTGTCATTACCGTGACGTGATGGCTTTCGACGATCGCGCCTTCGTTGCCGTAGTGAATCACGTTGTAGCCGCGCTGGGACATCATGCGGCAGAACTTGACCACTTTGCACGTGTAGGCGCAATGGCAATACTCGTTTTTGTCGGAGACTGAGAACGCAAGGCCGAGGCAGTGCAGTGTCGGTTTTGTTCGCTCTACCATGCTATTTCCCCACTCTTTGGTGATAAGATTTTCGTAATTCCCTATTTACATCCCGCGCACGGGCCGGATTTCGGCGCCAGCGCGGCGAGGTCGACTTTTCCCTCTTCGCCTTCAGGCGTTATACCCCAAAGCCGCTGATACGCCGGATCGTTCAGAGCGTTCCAACAAAAGACGCATTGCTTCTGCTCGTCGGGCACGCTGTCGTCAAACTTGTCGAGCGGCGCGTCCTTCAGCGCGCGACCGCAATAGCACGGGCGTTTCACGGAGTCACCACATCAAGCGTCGCTGATAGATTTCCAGCGGTCGCAAAAGTAAACGTTCTCCCTGCTGCGCCACAAGGATTAGTGGCCCCGGCGCCACCGCTGATATCGCCGTCCGTATTTAGCCCTTCAAAATGGAAATGCAGCGGCGCGCATGTTATCGATACTTCGTCGGACACGTCTCCGGTTTGGACAGACCCAGACCACTGGATGAAACTGATCACAATCGTCGGTGGAGGGGATGTTCTTACCCACGAAACCTTGAAATTGTAGGTCCAGGTACAGTCAACACAAGTCAGACTAAACGCGATCGCGACGCCAAAAGCTGTTGCGCCGATCTGGCAAGTAAAGCCCCCGGAAAGCGTGTTGCCGCTCCTAAACAGGTTGATTTGCCCCGACTCGCCGTCATAACCCCAAGACAGCGTCGCGGTATCGCTCGACGTGACGCAGCATGCTGGCACAAGGGAAATGTCGGCCGTGATGCTGGGCAGCGGATTTCCGATAGCCGGAACGAGTAGCCCGCAGATGGTTTGCCCAGAGTAAGTGGCGCTTACGCTTCCGTTCGTGCCAACGAAATGAAACTGCATTGGGTTGCAGGTGACGGAGTACTCGTCGTTGTGCGCCAACGTGATGTTCCACGACATCACGACCACATCGGCCACATCTGTGATGCTGTCGCGCAATTGAAGGGCCAACGTCCATTTTCCCGAAAGGCAGAAAATGCCAACGATGAAATAGTAGTGGTGATCGCCATCGACGGCGCAATAGTCTGCAGATGTGCCATAGGAATAGTTCCAAAAGTAGGTTGACTCAAGAGGCAAATTCGTACAGCGAGTGACGCCGCCAGCGGTCCACCTTACCGAGATGACGCTGGGCAAGGTGGCGGCGCATGCTTCGCAATTGCAGCAGTCGCAATTGGACAGGTCCCAACTCACTTAGGTATCCTCAATCCAGCTTCCTGGGGTCTGCATCGCTCCATTTATTATCGCCGTTGTTCGCGTGTACGATGTCATCTGACAAGTGGTCACGTTCCACGAGTATTTATGATCGACAAAATTTCCCGTGAAGCCGCTTGGACTACTTCCCGGTACGCCGCTTGGGCCCGGTACGCCGCTGGGACCAGGTACTCCGGACGGTCCAGGAACTGTCGACGGCACGCCGCTCGCGCCGGGGACTCCCGACGCGCCCGGCACTCCACTGGGCCCCGGTACTCCCGACGCGCCTGGGACGCCGCTAGGCCCAGGCACGGTTGACGCTTCGCCCTGCACGCCACGGGGGGCGGGCCAAATGCCGTAAATCGACAGGGGCGTGAAGCTTCCAGTCCCGCCGAGTAAGGTGTACGTCAAAATCGTATAGTTGACCGATTGGGCGACGCTGTCGACGCGCACGATGGTGTAAGGGGTCGAGGATGCCAGGCGCGGCGCGATGCGGACGCGATCGCCGGCAGCGATTCCTTGCACAAGCGCGGCGAGATTGGTGCTAAAAACGTCGGTGTAATGCACCTTGATTGTGGTGGCACCGAGCGTGAACTCTCCGGTCGATGGGTTCCCGCTGGAGTCGGCGGCCAATTGCCAGGCGGAACCGACTGCCCCGAAATTCCCGTCGGCGCCCGCGGGACCGGGGACGCTCGACGGCGTGCCGCTGGCGCCCGGGACTCCCGAGGGGCCGGGAACGGTGGACGGCGTTCCGCTTGGTCCTGGCACTCCCGAGGGCCCGGGAACTGTCGATGGCGCTCCACTAGCGCCGTCGTTGCCAGTGGGGCCGGCGTGCGCGACCGAAAAGATGGTGTCGTGGCTCGTGATCGTTAAAGCGCCGGCGTGCGAAACATAATTGACGGGCAGCTCTCTCCACCCGGAATGCGTCGTGGCCGTGTTGCCGACTTCTAAGGCTAGCCAATTTTGCGGCGAACTCCTGGAAAAGACCTTGAGTCGCGTCCGCGGGGTGAGTTGGTCCGCCCAAAATTGCAGGTTCGTCCCGAGCGAGTCCGAGTCGCTCAAGTAAACCTTGTTGATAAATGCGTAGGATCCGTGGCTGAATTTGAGTCCGCCCGCGCCCGGATCGGTTGCGCTCGTGTCGGGATTAAAGGTATAAGAGAAGGCATCCCCGGTGAAAGGCCCCTGAATTCCGGGGACGCCGCTCGGCCCGGGCACGGTCGATGGCGTTCCGCTCGCGCCTGGCACGCCGCTCGGGCCAGGTACGGTCGACGGCGCGCCGCTCGCGCCTGGGACGCCGGACGGGCCGGGCACGGTCGACGGCACACCCGACGCGCCTGGCACTCCCTTTTTAGAAAACCACATCCCGAATTTGGTGGTCGTGAACGTCCCGGCGGAGCTGCCGACCGTTACCGTAAACGTGTAAACGGATCCGGCGAGCGCGACATTACTGATCACCGATTCGATGAATACGGAGGGGCTGCCGCTCGGCGGCGCGAGGCGAAGGCGGTCGCCGATGGCGATCGAGGCAAGCATTCCCGATTGATTCGCGGAGTCGGAATCGGAGGTGTTGACCTGAATTTGCGTGACGACCGACGCGGTTGAAACATTGACGATCATCTGGCCGGCAGTCGGCGTTCCGACTCCGGCGACGTCGCTGATATTCCACGTGCTTCCGAACGCTCCATAAGCGCCTGGGACTCCGCTTGGCCCAGGCACTGTTGAGGGCGCACCGCTCACGCCTGGGACGCCGGACGGTCCGGGCACGGTCGACGGCGCGCCGCTGGCGCCGGGCACTCCGCTAGGACCCGGAACTGTCGATGGCGTTCCGCTGGGTCCTGGCACTCCCGAGGGTCCCGCCACGGTCGACGGCGCGCCGCTGGCGCCGGGGACTCCGCTGGGTCCCGGCACGGTCGAGGGCGCGCCGCTCGCGCCGGGGACGCCGCTGGCGCCGGGCACTCCGGACGGGCCGGGCACTGTCGAGGGTGTCCCGCTCGGTCCAATTTTCGAGAACCACATTCCGCTTGTAGCGACGGCAAACGTTCCGGCCGAGGCCAAAACGGCGACGTTGAACGTATAGATCGATCCTCCCGCCCCTACGGATGTGATGCGCGATTCGATGAAGGGCGTTGGACTCCCGGTCGGCGGCGCGAGGCGAAGGCGGTCATTGATCACGATGGACGCGAGTTGGGCGGCCTGGTTCGCGCCGTCCGCGTCGGTCGTGTGCAACTTTACTTCTGTGACGAGCGACGCGGTTGAAACATTGACGATCATCTGGCCGGCGGTCGGCGTTCCGACTCCGGCGACGTCGACGATATTCCACTTCGAACCGAATGCTCCATAAGCGCCCGGGATTCCGCTCGGTCCCGGAACGGTTGACGGCGCGCCGCTGGCGCCTGGGACTCCGCTGGGCCCGGGCACGGTCGAGGGCGCGCCGCTCGCGCCGGGGACGCCGCTGGGACCGGGGACAGTCGATGGGGCTCCGCTGGCGCCGGGGACGCCGCTGGGGCCTCCCGGGGCGCCGCTGGCTCCTGGCACCCCGCTGGCGCCGGGGACGCCGCTAGCGCCCGGAACTCCCGACGCTCCACCGGCATTCGCGCAGTCAGGGCCGCGCAGGTAGACCAGAGCCCACTTTACCCCCGTTCCGGATTGCTTCCACAAGACGCGTGCGGGGCCACAGTCTTCGACCATTATCATGTGGTCGGTGTTGCCGGGAACGACGTCAGCCCATTTCCAACCCCCCTCGGTAGCGCCGACGACGCTGATTTTTACGGGGGTTATCCCGGAAATCACGGCGCGGCCTATTTTGTCGTCGGCAAGGGGCTCTGACAGGATGGCGACCACATCCCGGGCGGTCGTCGCGCCGGGTACTCCGACCGTTGCGGCCGTGTTGAATTGGAATTGGATTACGTTTTGGTCGTAGTTGATGACCGGGGCGACGATGCGCGTCACGGAAAAGACCGGCAAGTCGCCGCCGCTGTCGTTCTGAACGCGAATATGGATCGGCGAGGTCGCCTCTTTTCCGACCCCAAAATCGCTGTCGAATTGGCGGCCGCGCTCAGCGCGGGCGGCTTCGTTCCAGCCGGAGATCTGCGGGGCGGTGATCTTGCTCAGCTTTTCGCCGCGCGCCAGGTCTCGAAATGGATCGGCCATTTATTCCTCCAAGCGGAGCTTGGAGAAGTCCGTCGATCGGTAGACCTTTTCGACGTAGGCGGCTCGCGGTGTGCGCGTCAGGGTTTGCGTGGCCGTGTCGGGTTTCTGCTCGCTGTACACCCAGAGCAGGTCCCAACCGCGCTTCTCGTTGATGTTGATATCGTCACCGACGGCGCGCCAAGAATCGTCATCGGTCGGTTCGATGTTGTCGCTTTCGGCAAAGGAATAGGTCAGCTCGAACCGCTCGTTGACCATCATGCCGCCGTCGGTGCCCTCGAAAAGCAGTTCCCCCGTCAAGAAGTGCATCCAGATCCCGCCGATCAGGATTGTGAAGGGGGCGTTGTTGTAGCTGGGCGTCATGCGCTTGACGTCAGCCATGTACTGGCCGTCGATTTCGCCGGAAACGTGGGGGGCTTCCGACCAGTCCCCGCTTCCTCCAGATCCCATGACGTAGAGGATGGGGAAAACGGGGGTGCTGCCGTCTGGGTCTGGCGTGTGACCGTCCCCGTCGGTCGATAAGTATAAGTAACCTGCGGCTTCGGCGTCGTGTGCGGTTCGCGCGGCGAACGTACCGTAGGCGTTGACTGGGGTTCCCGGGCCCCATGACTTCGTGATTTTGAACTGGAACTGCCCGGTCTTGATCGTCACCCCTTCGATAGAGTCTTTGGTGACGTTGATCGCGCCGTTGAAATCGGGCGCGAAACTGGCGCCGTCTTTGCCTGAGCTGTCGTATCGGTGTTGCGTCGCCCGAGAATACTCGATTTTCTCGCTGCCTCCCCCGGTTTGAAAGGAGAATTGGAGCGGCTTGACTTGGGCGTAGATCACCTCCCCGAGCAGGATACCGTTTCCCTGTTCGCTGGGTGTGACGTTGATCGTCTGCGGCTTGTAGGACGTGCCGGACGAGGCGACGTATTCGGCGGGGGCGTTGGCGAGCAACCAATCGTAGGCGACGCGTTCGGATTCGATGACCTTGAACGTCAACCCCGTCGCGCTGGCGGGCGCGCCGTCGAGTGTGACGGACGTATCGGAGCCGACGGCCGCGATTTCGTAATTGCCCACTCCGACGATGGAAAGGATATATCCGACCTTGCCGGTGAAACCTCCGATGGCGCTGGTGAATGTCGTCGTTCCATTGGCGACTCCGTCGGAGTTCTGGAAGACGGTTTCGAGCTGGATGTCCCAGGCGATGCGGCCGCTCGAGCCTTCGAAGGCGTCCGTGCCGCTGCGGGAGTCGGCGCGTTCTTTTTGGAACATTAGCCGACCTCCGTCGCTGCACCCATCAGGTAGATTTGTTGGTCGATGCTGGTTAGGAGGGGTTCCAAGCGGTCGACGATGGCTTGAGTTTTGCTGATAAGTTGCTGCATCGGCGTGCCGCCGAAGCCGAAGAGGACGTCGCGGTTAAAGGTGCCGCGACCGGAACCGGCGCTCATCTGTTCGGCGATGTCGTTCATATCGGGGAGGCCGGCTTCCTGCGCGGCTTGCGCGGCCCAATTGTGGTAAAAAGCGTCGCGGTTCATGGCCTCCAGTTCATCTGCGGCTTGCTGCGCTTGAGCGAGCAGGGTTTGCGATTCTTGCGAAAGACCCGGGCGCTCAGTGACTTGTTGATGTCCAAAAAATCCTAGTAGAGCCTGACGATCTTGACGACCTGCGCGCACCATCGGGTTAACGTCTTCCAACGTGGGACCGAGCTGGCGATCGAGCCAGACTCGAAAATCGAGCCACGCGACTTTCATCCCCGCGATCGTAATTTCCCACGCTTTACCCAAATCTCCGACGGCGATCGCGTCTTTGATTCCGCCGAATGTCGTGTTGAAGACGTCCCGCAGATGCGCCGCGGCGTTCCCGGCTGCCTCAAAGGCGCCGGTGAAACGTCCCAGTGCGTAGATTACGGCCGGTATTACGAGGGCCGAGATACCCAATTTCGCGAACGGAAGGACAATGAGCGCCGCAAGCGATGAAACAACAGTCCATAGTCCAGTAAACACGGAGACGATCGCGGCCACGGCCAGGCCCACCAATTTGATCCCGGTCGCGATGCCGAGAAGGGCGGTTGAAATCCCAACGACGACACTTCCGACCAGGGCGATTTTCTGGATGAGTTCGATATTCTCCTTAACCCAAGCCTTCGCGCCTTTTGCGCCCTCCGTCATCAGTTTGGCAACGGCCTGGAATCCCGGTGCCAGCGCCGCGCCGATGGATTTGAACACCGACTTTTGCGCGCGCTCAAGCGCACCGAGGGCTTGGGCCAGGTCGAACGCGGCTTTTAGCTCGGCGTTGGTTTGTCCGCTCCCGGCGGTTTCCGCGCGGGCGGCGCCGAGCGCGGCGGCGATCCCGACCGTGGCGCCGCCGCCTTTGCCGAATATCTTGCGTCCGAGCGCCTGTCGAGCATTGAGCGGGATTTTCGCAAGCTGCTCCCCGATCTTTTGCAGCTTGTCGGTTTCCGAGAGTCCTTGCAGGTCGGCGAGGCTCAAGCCGAGTTCATTGAGTGCGTCGGTCGCTTCACGTCCGCCGGTCGCGACGTCATTTAGGAAGATCCCCATTTTCCGCATGGCGCCAACAGTTTCGCCCAGGTCGCCCCCGAGCAAGCCGACCGCGGCTTTCAGCTCGGAGATTTCGGAGGCGCTGATCCCGGCGGCGCGGGCCATCACGTAGATTTCTTTGCCGCTGTCGGCGAATGCTTGAACCCAACCGGTGATTTTGCTGGTCGCGAAGGTCAGCGCGAGAGCGGAGCCGAGCGCACTGAGAGCGCCGGAAAAGGCGCTCAAGCGATTCTTAGCGTCGTTAAGGCCTTTGTCTAAAGGATTTAGATCAGCGCCGACTTCGACGAAGGCGCGACCGGCTCTAATTCCCTGTGCGCCCGCTGCCATGGGGTTCCTCGAAACGGTGTCCCTGCGCTTCGGCCAATTGCCGGAGGCTGAGTTTTGCGGCCGGCGGCGGCTTTTCGACTTTGATTTTCAGGTCCGGCGGCAAGAAAAAGCTGGCGTCCCGCTCTACTCCGTGTGCGCCGGCGTAGATGCTGAACCAGCGCGCCCAGCGTCCCCATTCTTCGGAGCGTCGTCCGAAGGCCATAATTGTGATGGAGCGGAGGCTATACGGTCCGGGATCGATTCCGAGGATGCCGGCGAGATACCAAATCTCTCTCTCAATTTGTCCGCCATCCAGTCCGGCGTCGCCTGCTCGATCTGCTTTTCCGCGTCCGTCAGGATCAGCGTCAGCGCCGCTTGGCCCTTTGCCTTCAGCGACCCGAGGGCGGCCCGTATCCTCGGGTCTGGGGAAAAATTGATGTAGGCCTGAAGGAAGGCCTCGGCGGCGCGGCCGAATGCCTCCCCGTCCAGCGATTCGCCGAACTGCTCGTCGGTGATGTTTTGGGCGTTAAGCTGATCGCGGCAAAGAACGTAGATGACGTTTACAAGCTGAAGCTCGTCGTCCAGCAGTTCCGTTAGGCCGGCGAACTTGTTTTCGGAGAGCTTGAAAAGGTTGACCCCGAGCGCTTCCTTGACGTGCCGGATTCCGCGCACGGTGATCTTGATGAACCATGTGCGCGGCGGCTTTTTCGCGTCGGTGAACGGCTGGCCTTGGTCGACCAGCGAACCGTTTTCTGGCATCGGCTCCCCCTGGGTTTACGAGCCGACCGTTACCCAGGCCGGATCGTTGGTGGATTTGCCATACGGCATCAAGACCATGTCGATCGTGGCGCCCTCTTCCAGGGGTTCGCTCGGCTTATAGCTCGTGATGATGTATTCGCCTTTTTGGTAGACTGTCCCGGATGTGGCGAAGACTCCGTCGGCGAAGATTATGCCTATCATTGTTTTTGCGATGTAGGCGGCCAGGAACGCGATTTGATCGGCGTCGGCGTTGTTGCGCAGGAGCTTGACGTTGATCGGGCCTTTGGACAAACCGACGAGGGCTTTTTCCCATGTGCTGGCGCGACTCTTGAGAATCGCCACGTTGTATTCCATGTCCAGGCTGACGTCTTGGACGCTCGTCACCGGGCTCGCGGTCGGGGAGCTGTAGGTCCCCGTGTTCCGCGATAGCACACATTCCAGGCCGATCGTGTTTGACATTTGAGCGCCTCAGGCATTGGCAATTTCCGGATTTCCGGAAAAGCGGAATTTACTCTTTGACCTTGCGAAATCGCGCCGCGTTCTGGCCCGCCATCACGGCGGCAATCAACTCGTCGCCGTTGGGGTCGCGGGCCAGCTTTGCCTTGAGCGCGGGACGCTCGGCGTTGACCATGGCGACGGCTTCATGGTGACCGGCCCCCGTCTTTGGCGGGATTGGGGTCACGTACACCCCGTCGCTGCCGTTGATCCCGGCGGATTCGACGACGGCGATCGCGGGGGCGTCGGGGCTGCCAATGTCGGCGAGCAGTTCGATTTTCTGTCCCATTTTTGGCGCTCACTATTTTCTTGGCCGCGCAGGGTGACGAAGCTCGTCAGCGCCGTCGACCTTGTGCGACCAGACTTGGCCGTTGAATTCGATAGGGCGTCCGCAAGCCTGGCAAACCGCACGGTCTCCCGTTTTTGGAGTATCGGTCGATTTCGATTCACTTTTTTCCATTTCGGCACTCACTTTTTAACGGCTCCCTTCCACGGTTTCGCGAGCAATGGCTCGGCCGCTTCCAGCGCCGGAACCGAGAACGGGCGGGCCTTAACCTCGGCGTCGCGCTTCACCACTTTCCCGCTCGCGATCGCGGCTCGGCGGCCTCGGGCGTTCATGACGTAGAGCGGGATGAAGATTCCTTTCCGCGTCATGATGCCGCTGACTTTGACCGTGCCGCCTTTGTCCTGAATCTCCGGGGCCTTGCCGTTGCCGAGTTTCGCCGGGCCGATGACGACTGAATGACTTTTTGGGTCGAAGGCGAACTCGACTTTGGCCAGGTTCTCCTGATGCTTGTAGGGCGGCTGGCCGGCCGGCGCGTGGCCCTTTTTTTTCTTCATCGACCGTTTCATGATGGTGCGGACCAAGGCGCCCGTGCGCCCCATCACCTTCGCTTCCGCTTTGCCGACGGCGTCAATCACGGCTTTCTTGTCGAGGTAGAATTTCGTGTTGAAGCCGGATTTCGCCATCCGTTTACCCAGGTTTGCCGATCTCCCCCGCCGCGCCGGCGGGGGCGTAGTCGGCGAGATCCATGACCGCGGTATTAATCGCGCTGATGGTTTCGAAAGCGCCGTCGGGACGGCGGGGATAGACCGTCTTAACGGTCACGTTGCAAAAGTCCTCTCGCGGCGAGATGTCGGTGATTTCGGCCAGGATCGTGACTTTGTCTCCTTTTTTGAGGGGCCGTCCAATTCGGTCGTGCATGTGAATCACCTCACCTGTAAATGCGATACGCAACCGCGATATTGACCGCGAAAATCCCCTGCGTTTCCAGCTTTTCCTTGTCCCAAGTCGCTTCGGCCTCGAGCGGGACGGCTTTCGGGCCCGCGTCGGTCGTGATCGAGCTCGTTTCGGCGTCGAGCAGAAAATCCTCGAGTTCCTGGCAGAAGTCCGCGGCGGCGTCGCAATCTTTGACCGGGGCAACGTCGCCCTCGTTGTTTTTCCCGGTCAGGCGCTTCTGAGCCGTCACATTGAGGGTGAACGCGTGCAGGTCTTTCCCGCGGCTCGCTCGCGTGATCGTCCGCGTATCCGGCGGTACAACCTGGACCAGCACAAACTCCAACTCCTCGATGTCGTTGACCGCGATCCATTGGCGGCTCGCGAGAAAGTTCTGGCTGAACATCTGCCGATTGAGCAGGTCGGCGACTCCCTGCGCCACTTCGCGGACGACGGCTTTAGGTGGCGCAGCCATTCGTAACCTTCAAAAACTTCGTGTGAATGCGCATCGACGTCCTCATAACGTCCCATTCGTATTCCTGCTGAGCCCCGTCCGGGATCCGCACGCAATAGCGGCTCGTATTCCCGCTCTCCGTCAATTCGATCAGGTCTCCGGTCCGGGGCGTCGTCAACTCCCCGCAAATGATCAGGGCCGCGGGGTTCGGATCGATGAAAACCTTGTCGGTCGTTCGCAGCTGCGTCCCCCCGAAATCCGGGGTCAAGGTCATGGCGACGCGG
>Ga0134122_10001051_pt1 | contig 19756 bp, 26 predicted proteins | sample KB302_FD_96461 | JGI IMG/M metagenome (GOLD analysis project Ga0134122, IMG submission 96461) | Terrestrial soil microbial communities without Nitrogen fertilizer from Kellogg Biological Station, Michigan, USA - KB3-0-2 | ecosystem: Environmental > Terrestrial > Soil > Unclassified ... | reverse complement strand
GCGTAATGTAAAAACCACCACGCGTTTTTACTGCATAGTTTTGCGCCCGTGCATCAGGTTGAGCAGCAAATGCCCTTGCTCGCGAGCATCATCCAGGCCGCTGTGCGTGTGCGGAAACGCGTCAGGCGCCGGGCAGTACGGCTTGAGTGCGCGATCCTTGCTCGTCTCCTGGTAGTCGACCTGCAGCTTGCCCGCAGCGTAGGAACGGATGTCCAGCGCCGTGAAGCCAGGCCCCTTGCCGTTGGTGGGGTGGCCCAGGTAGCGGAACCAGTACGCGTACAAAAGGGAGCCGTCAAAAACCACTGGGTAGCACACCAGGAGCAAGCGATAGCGAATGGGACCGGCCGTGAGCGATGCGATCCAATCGCGGATGCGCACCATGGCATCTGCGGGTGCAAGCGCATCGTGCTGAAAAGAGGCCCACGCTGCGCGCAACTCGGGCGTGGACTGCCACCACTCAAGCGTCTTGGGATCACCGCGTTTGTAGTGCATGTTCACGTTGAGCGAGGCCACCTCAGTGCCGTCCTCGAGAAGCGCAACAAAACCCGCATTCACAATGGGCTCATCATCAGGGTTACCCCCAACGGTTTCCAGGTCAAAGGACACGTACAGCGTGGGTGGTACAGCAGACATAACTAACCCTCTTTTGTGAGATGGGAATATATCAGTCGTGCTCTCTCGAGTCCATTATCTGTAAACACCGCATGGATTGCCATCGCCCTGGCCAAGCGCATGGCCTCCTCCACCGCGCCTCTGCGCGGGCCCTGGGGCGATGGCGCACGTCGGCGTCGCCGCAGCCAGTGGGCCCCACCACGCTGACCACTGAGGAGGCCACCGCACAGCTGGCCGCATCACCGCTCCTCCTCTTTCCCCAAACGCAGGCACTGCTCGCGCAGGCCCACGCGCGCATGGCGCGCGCAGAGTGGCGCGCGCTGGGGGCTGCGCGGGTGGCGCATGAGTTGGCAGCGCTCATCAGGGAGGCGCTCTTTGGCGCACCCAACGGGGAGCGCTGGGCCTTTTTGAGCGCTAGCGCAGATGAGTGGCAGGCATATGCGTACGTGGAGCTATTGGCAGCGCTAGCCTGCGTGGATGTGTGCGGCGCACCCGGGCCACGCGAAGCGCTAGTGTGGCTGGCAGAGCGCTTGACGGCGCCAGGCACACCCACGCTGATCCCCGTCCCTCGTCTTGCTGCCGCTAGCGGTGGCAGCGACGCTGACAGCCGCGCACTAGAGGAGGTACTCAACGAAATGGACACTGAGTTGGAGCGCTGTTTGGCCCAGGAGGAGGCGCAGAGCGCAAAGATCAAAGAGCTAGAACAGCAGCAGCAGCGCGGAAGTGAGGAGGTGGAGCGCAAACTGGCAGAGGCTGAGCGCGCGCTTCGTGCATGCAAGGAGGAGACCAGCGCTGTGGTGGAAAAACTGAGGAAACGCGTGGCTGAGCTGGAAGAGGATCTGGGTGAGGACAGCGATGAGGAGCGGGAGGAGGAGCCGCCAGGCACGGAAAAGCCCCAGCTGCGCCACCGCAACCGCCTCAGCAACCACCACCGCCCACCGAGGCAGCCAAGGAAAGGGCTAGGGTAACCGCTGTCCGCAAACAGGTCGCTCTCGTGGCGTTGGTGACGCGGCTCAGTAGCGCGGTGGCGCGAGATTACAGCGGCCGCCACGTGCGTCTACAAGATGCGCTGACCCGCAAAGTGGATAGGGCGCTCTTTGCAACGGCAACGGCCGACTTTCTAGCTGAGCAGTGTTGGGCCAACATGGCAAGCGACACCGCATTCGCAGCCTCGCACTTGCGCGCCACGCTCTTTACACTCATCGCTCTGCGAGATGGCGGCGGTGACATGTCACCACAACAGGCGCTGATTCGCTATTTTGGGCAACGCCTGCGTGAGCCTGCACTGCTCACTTGGCTGGGCGTGGACGTCAATGTGACACCGCCTCTCAAACCAGATGATCCCATGCGAGGTCATGCTTACGTAGAGGCAGACGTGCTGCGAGCAAGTGTGATGCGTGATGCCCTCTACCTGCCACAGTACGCGTTGCTTTACACCAACCTCTGGGAACTCCGCGAGAGTGCGCTGGGTGAGCGCAGTCGCCTAGATGTGCAGCGCACAGCGGTTGCACCCGCGCTTGCTGAATGGGAGGCCAAGTGGACGGGCCTGGTAGATGACGCTCGCACGGCTGTCAGTGCGTGGTATGAAGCGCGCCGGCGATTTGACATTTGTCAGCGCCTAGCTGATCCAGCACTAGAGGCAGTGGAAGATGCGCTTGAACAGGATGAAAAAGCGAAGAAGAAAGCCTATGATAAGCGCTTCTCGCTGGCGGCTTTCTTTGGCGAGCTGCCTGAACCTGCCGTGCTTCTAGCGTTTCTCATGAATCGCCGCGTGCTGCTGACGGATATGTTTGATTTGACAAAGCCTGATGCGCCGCTGCTTAAATTGGGACTGGCTGGTTATGTGACCTATCTGAGGGATCGCGTCAAGTCGCTATTTGGGCGGGGGACAATATGGTGGTATGAGCGCGTTTATGAGGAATGAAAGCCAGATGTGTTCATTTCTTGCCACCCACCTTGGGCGCCACGGGTTTCGGGGGCTTGGGGCCATTGGGCATTTCAATGTCCTTGCTTATTCCATCTGGCCAAGGGAGGCGCACCATTTCGTCTTCTGGAATGTTGGTGTTGCGCGCCATCCTTTTGGCGACGCTTTCCTGCGTCAGTATACCGTCATTGCGCATGAGCCGGAGTTCTGCATTCTCCACCACGCTGGCGCTGGTCATGGTGACGACCAGGTCCGTCTCGGGAAACAGCGACACCACATCAGCTGGATCCATCCCGCCCAGCTCTAGCTTTTTCCTACGTGCTCCCTCCATTAGCATGCGCAACTCGGGTCCGTAAATGAGAATGAGCACGTAGCGTATGGCGGACTCAAAAAAGCTGGCAAATGCCTTGCTTCTCTCGTTTTCAAACCGCATAGCTCCCTCGACATTTTGAGTCTTTGCGCCCCCTGTGGGTGTGAGGATTTGCATCGCTTTGCCCATAGTGGCCGTAACTAGCGTATCGAACCTTTCCTCTGCCTTGAGCAAGTCGCCCACCATTTCCGGTTTTGCCGCTTCCTTGTACGTCAGCTGGGGCCGCAACACCACCACCCTATTGCTGAAGCCCGCGTCGGCCTCTTCCAGCATCTCGGCAGGCGTAGTCGTCCACAGCTCTGGTTTCCACGTAGTCTTTTGAAGATTTGCTTGTTGCGCTCGCTCCATGTCCTTGTAAAAGGCTCGCGACTTGGCGCGCATCTGTAGCTCCATCGCGTCGTTGCGGCGCTTCTCGCTAATGCCCGCAGCCTTGCCAAAGTCGGCGCTGTACTGCGACAGGTCATCGTTTTGCGCCGTGGCTCCCGTCAGGCGCTGCTCAATGACGTGCGTGGGCTGCGAACGTTGCTTGACCACAATGTTTTGCGCTTTGCGCATTTTGGTCAGCGACCGATAGGATTCCAAGTGTGCCGCCAGTGGGCTGCGTAGCTCACCCAGCACGGTGGGTAAGTGCGGTGTGCGTATCCAATTCATGTTGGCATCTGGCTCCACAGCCGCCTGCGGCGTGAGCGAGGGATGTGTCCAGTACCAATCGAATTCTTGCACGTGATCAGGGGTGACGCGCGTCACAATCTTGCCCATGGAAAAGTCTGGCGAAACAGGTACGCGATGACGCCCTTTGTCAACCAGATAAAAGGGAATGACGCCGTGGGTTTCGCTCCAATCATAGAGCTGTTTGAGCCACGGCATCCAATACATTTCCAGAATCCGCTCGCCGTACCCTTGGCTGGTGAGCCCCAGCGCAGGGATGGAAAAGGAAAATACATCACTCAGCGCCGTGGCAAACACTGAGATGCGTGCATTCATAATGCTGGGTGTGGTCCAGTACATGCGCAGCACATCACGCACCGCGCGTTCATCCAAGTCACGCTGCAGCGCCTGGCGTGCAATGCCATAGGTGCTAGGGGGGTAATTATTGCCTGCTGGGTCTTTGCGCTTACGCTTGGCCGCTCTGCCTTTGCTCAGCACCAAGCCCTGGCCAGAGGGAGCGATGCGACGCATATCTCCCTCACGCTGATTCTCGTATCAACATACTACATACATGATATAGCGTAATGTAGTTCATCTGGCAAAAAGAGAGAGAGGTGCTCATGAGTGAGGATAGCGACAGCGATAGTGGGGAATGGGTTGTATCCGACCCTGCTCCGTCCGCACAGCCAATGGTCATCTTGTCTCAGACGGACTTTGCCACCAAGTGGGTGACAGCAACAAGTTGGAAGAGGGGGAGAGGGACCCCACCCACGGACCACGCGCACGCGCCAGGCCCGCAGTGAGAGTGCCACGGCCGCGTACGCGGCCGTCGTGGAAGCGTGCGGTGGCCGCTGCGGGTGGGGAGCATTAAAGCTCAAAGTTCATTGCCTCTGCTCCTTGCTCTTCTGCGTCCTGCGCTGGCGGTGCTTCGTCCGCCACCAGCACATCCTTCATGTACATGGCCATGTTCACATCATAGAGTCGATCCGCAAAGTACGTGTGCAACGCCCAAAACCACACCCCAATCGACTCGTAAATGTTGTCACAAGCGTGAATGAGGGGGCCCCCATGTTCTCTGGGACAGTAGACCCAGTACGTGGACACGGCCTGAATGAGCACCGGGCACAGCACATTGGTTAGGACGTAGGCGCTGGCGTCAATAGCCCCCGCGTCCACCACACAGCCGCTGAGCCAGGAAACGCGAGGCGTGTGTATACGCAGATACTCGTGAAACGCTTCCATGACAAAGAGGCTAGCAACGTGGTCACCGCGCGCAGCATTGCCCAGCACCACGCGCTTGCTGAGGTTGGCCTCGCTGTAGTAAGCGCGATAAAGATGGGGCCTGAGCTGTGTGATGCAGGCACCGCGCGAGTGCACATTGTTGGGAAACGCGTAGCGAAAGTATTCATCGTCACCCACAAAGTGGTAGCCATCCTGGACGGCGCGCGAGGTGTAAAGGTCCTCAAAGGCGTCATCTGCATAGGCCATGACGATGCGCGAGAGCCAGTCAAAGACGCGCGTCCCCAGCGCGGGTGCGTCCATGCCACGCAGCGGGGGACGCTGGCGCAGCAGTTCGTAGTGATAGAGCGAGCGCTGCACTTCACTCATGTAGAAGAAGCAAAACATGGCAAAGTTGCGGTTAAAGGCAAACATGGGAACGGCGTCAGGGGCCGGTGTCCCCACGGGCTGGCGTGCCTCCTCGTCATCCAGCACGCTGGCGGGCCACGTCTGATTGGTGAGCGCGGCTACGCGTAGCCAGAGGAGCTGGAAAACGCGCCTGTACTCTCCCATGAGCGCGGCATCACGCGTGGGCAGCGAGCGCAGCTGTTGGGTGAGAAACATGACGAGGAGGCGCACTTCGCGTTGGGTGGTCTCCAAAATGGGTCGCTGCCACAGGGCGCGCATCCGCTCCTGCAGCTCCATGACGCGCTCCCTGTCGCCCACGTCGTCGTCTGCCTCCTTGGCGGGCATGGGCGGGCACTCAAAGCTGTTCAGGGCCTGCACCCACAGGGGGTGGGTGGTGGTGGCCAGGCTGTAGAGCGAATCGTAGTGGGCAGCGCCACCCAAGTGCGCCGCGTCAATGGTGGCCAGGTTCTCGCGCTCCACCAACAGGGCGGGACGCGCTAGTTGAGCGTTGAGCTGCGTCAGCTCTAGCCAAACGTGCATCCCTAGCGCGTCGTGTTTGACACCCCCCGAGCTCTTGTCATCATAATGGCGAACTTCACGCATTAGCGCAAAGTGGGAAAAGAGCGCGAGCGACCATTGGTCAAAGTGTTTGCGTATCAGGGCGCGCACCGCCGTGCCGCTGGCGTAGCAGGCATAGTCTTGTCCATAGAGCGCGGGCAGCTGTGCGTCTTCCTTGGCAGCGCGCGCGCGCAACTCTTGCACAAAGGCAGAGAGTATCTCTAAGCGCTCCGCAAACTCGCGATACTGGGTGCGATAGTTTATGGTATCGTCCCAGAGGTCAATGTCCGAGGGCGCTGCTGCTGCTGCGTCGCCTTCCATATGCTGGCCCTCTCTGGTGTGTAGCCAGTAGGGCGCTCGCGTAGCGGGGCAAAGAGCGGATCGTGCTCTAGGGCGTCTGCAAAAGTGGCGTAGCGCGCTTTGCGTAGGGCGCGACGGCCAAAGCCAAGCAGTTCCTGGAAGCGAGGAGGCGCCACACTAAATAGGTCGTTGGCGTTCCATATCCTATCCAGTGTGAGCCAGGCGCTCACGTCGGGGGCGGGCGCACCCTCCCGGGCCAGCGTGGCTTCGCCAAAGTCAATGAGCTTGAGCATGAGGGGAGCACTGGCTGTGGGGATGTACCATACCAAAGCTTCGCTTTGGTATACTAACCACTCCACGCCCGGCGGCAGCGGGCGCACCAGCATGTTGCCCAGGTGTAGGTCCTGGTGGTGACGGAGGCCCGCCAGCGTCTCTGCCGCGTGCAGCGCAAAGAGAAGTTGCATGAGAAGCGAGCGCGTGGCTGCCTCGCTTAGGCGCGCATGGCCCTTGAGCGGTACGCCCCCATACTCCATGACCATGAGCGTGGTGGTGGCGCGTGTGTCACCACACGCGCCCTCGTCGGGCGCGCGCCAGTGCTGGTGCAAAAACGCAAAGTTGGGACAGTGACCCGCGCTGGCCAGCGTGTTGAGGCGCACCAGCACCGCGCACTCGCCACCCGCGTCGCTGCCATCCACCTGCTTCACAGCGTAGGTGACGCCGTCGGCGCGCTCCATGTAGTAGACGACGCCGTGGCGCCCCGCACTGCAGCGTCCGCTACGCCACGCATAGCCCAGCACCGCCAGTGAGTGGTGAGGGCCTGCGTCACGCTCGCGTCGTTTCATCCCCCCTCTGCACGCGGAAAAAAATGCAAGTGCAGAGTGGCGATTCCGATACGGTAACACAAGAGCGCCTAGCCAAGTACTTTTACAAGTGCGTCGTGCGCTTCTTGGTGCAACGCGTTTATCCCCCACAGCACTTGGTGGCGCGCTACATGAACAAAACCCAGGCGGAGAGCTGGGCCCCGCTACTGCATGACTTTATGAGCACACGCTCCCCAGAGCGGGGCATTGCCAAGCATGAGGTACGCCTGCTAGCAGAGACCTGGATCCTAGATGAGGGGGTGGCGCTGGCGCTGGCCGACATGGACGTGGCAGAGTCGCTGAATAGGGGGCGGGTCCCACTCCGGTTGATGCCGCGGTCATCCATGTGAGCGCGGAGAGAGAAGAGATTAAAACCCGAGCGGGTCACACCGCACACTTTAACACGCGCGTGGCTGTGGACGGCCGCGTACGCGGCCGTGAGGGCGGGGCGCGCGGAGAGCGCGCGCGTGTTAGTAAATTTGTGTCGGAATATGAGTGTCGGTGTCGGTGTCGGTGTGAAGCGTGAAAGAGATGATGAAGCGACTAGCGATGCTGATGCGTACATCTTAGCGCTCCCCACCTCACTGCTGGCCACGGTGTTGTCTGCAGCGTGGCCGCATGCTGGCCGCCTGATGCGTGTGTGTTGGCGCTTTCATGATGCCATTAAGGGACGCCGTGAGTTTTGGTTACCCGTGGTGCGTAAGCGTTTGCGCGCTGATTGCCCACCCACACACATGCATATCATTGAGTATGCGGACCCGCTCTTTCGTTTCCCTCCCCACGTATGGCTGTGTCCTGGGTGGCCTTGGTGGGCTTTTCTCAAGTGGCTGTATAGACGAGCGTCTTGTAGCGCGACTTTTGGTGTGTTGGATAAGATACTTCGCATCAACTTTCATTACGAACGCTTACAAACGTTAACGTTTGAGGACATTGACGGCGAAAAACGACACACGTTTTGGTATCTCGAATACGACAAGAGTGTGAGCGTTTATCCGCCAATTGGCATCACCCGATATGAAGCGCGAGGCGCGGAGATTGGCTACTACGCGACCGTGGACGGCACGCACGTTTGGTGGGATGGCGTGCTTCCAGGTGGAAAGCGCTGGCGCGGAGCGGTCAAGGAGGTGATTGGCACGGAAACGCTGACGCTTCTGAAGGAGTATGGGAGTTTTATTTGATTTTGAGCGCGGAAAAGGCGTATCGATCAACCCAGTATGGCACTAAAATGCGCTTTCCCATCACCTCACACTCTTCCACACTCCATGCTAGCGCCTTGTTGGTGCGCCCCGCACTCTCATACATGTAACGCAAGTGGCATTTCTGCACTCTAAAGAATTGGCGCTCATCGCTCAGATAGTAAAGCGCCTCCCACAACGGATTGAGCTGTGAGCGCTGCGCCAACGCATCTGCCTCGTGGTGGCGCATCAGGTAGACGTGCTCTAGTGTGAGTGCGCGCGCAGCCCATGCGGCGTCCAGGGCGGCGGCATTGGCAAATGCAAGCCCCGGCCTCACGCATTCATAGTCGGCGCCGCGCTTCCACCGCACGTGCCGGCCCGCGCCCGTTGCAGTTGGTGCAGCCTTTCCTTTTTTGGCGGGGCGCGGCGAGCTCAGTAGCAGCGCGCAGAAGCCATCCAGGGTGGCGTGGGGGTCGGCGACGCGCTTGCGCACCTCTTGCAGCATCGTAAAGTAAAGAGGGCATGCGTGTTTTTACTTTTCCGCTGGGGGTGCCGCTGCGGGCGCCGCCGCCGGCTTGATTGCGTACCACTCCATGGGCGGCGCGCAGCCCATAACCAGTGGCTCTCCAAGACCGAGCGCTTGGCAGAACTCATGAGCGTTGTCTTGCGTCACAACAAACGCGGGCTTCTCAGCAGCGAGAGCAGTGTTGTCGTTGGTAGGAGTATTGCTCATTTCACACCCTTTGCACAAAAGTAAAAAACTGAAATCATCCACTCTCAGATTCATTACTCTCGTCCCGTTCTCGCTGCTGCACCGCGCTCTCCTGCGTCACACACTCTACCCAGGGCAGCGCCAACAAGCGTAACAGCGTTGCATCGTCATCGACACGCACGCTGTACTCTGCGTCGCCCACACGTCCACCAAAAGAGTCGCGCCCACACAGCGCCTGCAGCTCAATGAGGTAGCGGGCACGATGGCCATCTTTGGTGCGTATGCGGATAATGCGTGACATGTGACCCTCAGTTTCCGTGAGAAATGACAGAGGGTCGTGTTCATTCACCAGAGATGCATCGCCGAGAGGCTGAGAGCGCACTCAACCTCGATGTTGGTAGCCTGGTGACAGTGTCTTGCGTTACCGGCAAACCAGTGTCGGTGTTTGCGGATCGCTTGCGCGCCACGTACGCGCACGCCCAGCATGTAGATTGGGCACCCGTGTTGGCGTGGGCAGAGCGCGCACTGCTGGATGCAGCGCTCAACCACAGCAAACGCATCATCATTAAGCCAGTGCAGCACTTGCCCAGCGGCACAACCATGGAGGAGTTTCACGCTGTGCTGTCAAGGGCACATCCCAGCATCGCGTACAGATATCTGGAGACGGACACGGATCTCTATTATTTGACGTGGCAGTAAAAACTATCAAATGGATAGTGCCTATCTTGCACCTCCCGCCGCTGCTGCGTCAGCACCGCCAGCACAGGCGCTTGTTGTGGTACCTCCTCACGTGGCTGCGCAACGCGTTCCCAGCACGGGCGGTGTCCTGTTGCGCTTGCGCAGTGGTATTGGCAAGCACTGGCGTGCGCTTGGCGAGCTGCTTGCGCTCGATGCGTGCTACCTGGACTCCATTGAGGTGGAAGCACATACGCTAAGTGATAGGGCGGGCAAAGTGCTGACGCTGGTTACGGGGCGCCGCGGGAGTGCGTTTACAGTGGGCGTGCTGGTCAAGGCGCTGCTTGAACTCGAGCTGCATGATGTGGCGCTGAAATTGGTGGACGAAATGAACAAACAGTAGTGAGTGAGGGGTCGATGAGTGACTTTACCATACCGCTGCTAGTAGCCGCCATGAAGATGCCCAAGTCTGGCAAGGCTTATGAGCAGTTGGTGGTGCGTGTCGGCTCTTCGTGGCGCTCGCTGGGGTCCATGTTGGGCGTGGAACCATATGTGCTGGGCTACATTGATGACGAGCACCGCAAGCTGGCGGACAAGGTGGCTGCGCTCATGCAACACCTGCGTGAGCTGCACGTTGAAGCATTTACGGTTGGCTTGGTGGCCAGCGCGCTGGACCAAATGTCGCGCAGAGACGTGGCTGAGAAATTCGTTGAAGATATGACACCGCCATCACAATGAACCAAGAGGGTGGCGAACGCTGGTCCGCGTACATGCGGCGCAAGCTGGCGCTGGCACGTCCTGTTAGTCTGGAGGATGCCGTGGCGCTGTTTGAGGCGCGTTTTGCAGAAAGCGCGGGGAGCGGCGTGACGCGCCTCTACGTGACGCACCACATGGTGCCAGAGGGGACGTCGCTGGATGAGATTTGCGTCACGCTGGCCGCTAAGCATGAGGGCATGGCGTTTCGCCACTGGGAGGGCACGGATGGCATGCACTTTATGGAGTGGCAATGAAAGAGTGTGGGCTAGGTCCCGGGGCTGTTGTCAACGCGCGCCCTGCTCTACGGCCGCGTACGCGGCCGTCGTGGTCACGCGCGGGTGGTCGACAGTGTGGAGACCTAGTGCGCATCACATACACAATGCTTTATTCATCACACTTTTGTAATATGACCAGGGATTGGAACACCCACAACACGCTCCCACCGTTCCATGTGGTTCCAATAGAAGCTGCTCACTTGAATGTTCATGTGCTTTTGGCGGAATAACCAACGCACAATCACAGGTTCACAAGGATGTGAAGCAAGCACAAGCGTCTTCATGTTGGGAAAGACCAGCTTCCGGGGGAGCCAGTAGAAGACAAAGTTTTTGTTGCAGTTGACGAATTCTACGTGCTCGCTTGCCACCAAAGGCGGGGGATTAAAGGGATGGATGTCTCCCAGTCCTTCAAGCACGCATGACGAGTGCGACTCGGTTATCCGCAAGGTACGCCACGCCGACTCTGTCGAACATTTGATAACGAGACCCTTCATGAGTGTCAAGCGTGAACACGCAGAAGATGAGTGCGCCACCACCACCACCAACACCGCGGCCATCCTAACGCTCCCCAACACGCTACTTGCAGCCGTGTTATCGCCTTGCTATCTGGTGGTTGGCAGGCTCATGTTGGTGTGCGTACGCTTTCGCGATGCGTGCCGGCGCCCAGAGTTTTGGATGCCCGTAGTGCGGGACTACCTACACAAACATTGTCCCCCGCGCTTTGCGGGTATCATTCCCCATGTCAATCCATTCTTCCGCTTCCCCTCGCACATGGCGCGATGCCCTGACTGGGAGTGGTGGCGTTTCCTACAATGGCTGCTGCCCGGACCCAAGTTTGGAACCATTGAATTCTACAGTGTGGACGGTATGCGTCGCATTGGCATCACAACGCATTGGAAGGGAAGGGAAGGGGATATGATGGGGTTTGAAGAGGAGGACGTGGCGCTGCCAACGCAATGGGACACGTTTTGGTTGTATGAATCGAAGGAGAAGGCCACATCAGTTTGCTGCATCAAATCTGATGTGCAATCGTATGCGTATGTGAGATACCTAACCTATGTGGATGCGCAATTGGTTTGGAGAGATGGACCACTAGCTGGTGGGCGCCGGTGGTGTGGTGAAGTGACCCGGGATGTGCACTATCACGTGACGCCGATTGAGGGAAAGGGCTTTTATTGCGAATGAAGATTAGTTGTTCCTGAAAGGCCCGAAAACCCGCAAAAACAGCGCATAGCTCCAAATCAGCGCCGTCTGCGATCCCATGGCCACACACGCACCTACCACTGCAAAACCAGCATTGTACCAGGCCAGCACGGGGATCCCATATGCACCACCCAGAAAAGTGGTGGTGATCATCCAGCCACAGAGTCGACAGTCCTTGGCTGTCTTTTCATCGTAGGCAATCTCAGACATGTCCAGCTCCTCAAAGGGGCGATAGTTGCGGCACAGGTCGGGAACCACAAAGGCCACCACTGACGCTAGCAGCATGAAGAGTGACCACGCGTTGCGCCAGTGAATGCAGGCAAATAGGAGCAGGCCAAGCGAGAGCGCTAGCAGAAGGATCATCCAAAGCACGGCGCAGAAGCGAGCTGTGAACATGATGGCTGACCCTCTTTACTCTTTCTTCCTCCCAAACAGCATATCCAGCTGCAGCCGCTCGCGCGCCACATCCAGCGCACTGCGTAGGGAGCGTGCATTCACGCCCAACCCAGTGAGCATGGGCAGCGCGAAAAAGTACAAGTCAAACACGACAGCCACCACGCTCAGTGAGAAGATCCAGAGAAAGTCACTGTTGGGCCTCATGGTTTCCAGCGTCTGCGCTTGGCCTGGGGGGCACGTAGTGGTGGGCCGGCAGTGGTTGTCTGGGTTGCTAAAGATGCGCGGATCACAGCACCAGTTGAGCGCATTGCAAGGGTTGTTAAAGTTCCCAGGCACATTCCCATTACAGGCACCCAAGTAGCCAGCCAGGATAGCCAGGGCGCCCACATCAAAGATGATAAAGAGTGATATGGGCACCATCCACAGCACGTTGCACCAGCGCGCGCTCTTCCTATACAGTAGCAGGGAGCAGACGCACATGAAGAGGAGCACGCGCGTGGCCCCAAAAAACAGGGCCCACCACCAGCCCGTCACGAAGCGGTCACTGTAGAGGGGGCCATACGCGTTGCCAAGCGTGTTGGTATGGAGTACAATGGCGTTTTCCAGCAGCGCCAGCGACGCAATGATGCCAGCTCCATAGATGAAGAGCAGCGCGTTGGTCACGTAATAGGACCATGCACCGCGCTCAAACGAGTCGTGGGCCCCATCAGCGCTGATAAAGTAGGTGCCGGGTGTCTTCATCCTTTAGCTGCACATTTGCGCCCCCAGTCACTTTGTTTGAGAGCTTTTATATGCGCCTTTAAGAGTGTGCCATCCTTATTTGCATATCATCGCGCAGGTGAGCATGCGCGTCCCTTTCGCCACGGGTGGCCAACTGTCTGTTTAGGTAGACCGCAGTCATCGGCGCCACATGCACGTCTCCAGTCCATTGGCGAGGCGATAGCGATACTTGTAAACAGGCAACGCATACGGGGACGGTATGGACACTGATGGCATAACCAACACCCTGAGTTCGGCGTGCGCATAAGCCATTCGCATCGTAACACGACTTAGATCCCACCCCGATCCCGTTAACTGCTCCCATTGTGCATGTTCTAGCGCCATGCACCACACATGACGGTGAGCTTCACACACAATGGGGTACCATAGGTCACGCGGCAGCTTGCCTAGGCGGCGCAGCACGTACCAAGCCAGGCGTACCACCTCGTGTGCGGTGCCTGCGCGTGGGCGACTTGGATTCATTGCTGACCCTATCTATGCGAGCTAGGTCTCCAGACTGTTGACAACGCGCGCCCTTCCACCACGGCCGCGTACGCGGCCGTCGTAGTAACGCGCGGGTGGGCAACAGTGTGAAGACCGAGCTCGCTACATGACTTCTTTATACAGACAACACATCCCGTTTTGCGGCGCGTTCCAGTACGCGCAATCATAGTGAGGTGGATCGTTCCATGTCATGGCAATGTTAGCCAGGGTCACTACGAGTGCCGCCCAGGTAAAAAGAATCGACAGCGATGTATAGATCCATCTCCAAATGCCAGGCGCGGGAAAGGCTCCGCCATCTAGCAGCACCGCCGCCGCCACATCTGCCCGTTTCTGTTTGTGTACTCGCTTGAGACCCATTCAGGGGAAATGTGCCTTTAATTTACTGCGCAACTCTCGCACCTCTTCACGCAGCGCTTCATAGTCCTCGCGCAGCGCCATGTGCATGGCATGCAGCTCCTTGACGGCGCCCGCCACGTGGGGCACGATCCTATCGTAGAGCACGCGGCGAAAGTCGCTGACCAGCTGGCCGTTGCCAAGCGTTTGGTTCACCGTCTGCACGGCACGCGGCAGCACGCTCTCCAGCTCTTGGGCAATAAACCCATGGTGAATATGGTCCTTGACAAAACGATCCACACTCTGATAGGCCTTGGTGAACCGATAGGAGACGCGCCGCGGCAGCGACAGGATAGTGTGTAGGTCTAGGCGCGGCGCCACCTCGCGCACCTCCTCCTTGACGCGTGCATCGCTCACGCAGCCGCTGCATGTGCCGGCCCCGTTAATGTTGCCCACCACCCACAGGTCACCCAGGATAGTCGTCTCAGTCCCTGAGGTGCCCATGTTAATGGCACCGCCCGCGTAGCCAGAGGCGTTGGTGTTAATGTTGATCACATTGAGCGGGGCCTGCAAGTTGTCCTTGATAATGAGCGGGCCAGCACTGACGCGCAACCCATTTGCTTCAGCCACAAGAACGGGAGTGCCAGCCCCGTTAATGATGGGCGTGTTGAAAAATGATACACCGTCGCCATCGTTGAATGTCACGGGTTTGAGGCTGTCAGTGTTCTGAATGGTGGCCCATACGTCCAGGAACTTGGTGTTGGTGCTGTCTTGCACCTCCACAGTGGTGGAAGAGCTTTTGATCAGCTGGCCACACAGAAGGATGCCGCTCATGCTGATGAGGCCAGTGGCGCCTGCGCTCATGAGGCGTGTGCCCGTGGCCATGATGAGGTCGGTGCCAAAGGCGATGCTAGTGCCAGCCACGGGTGGCAGGGCTCCCCCAATCTGGCATTCGAGCGTCGTCGTTGGTTGGGTGTTGAACCATGGGTTGAGGTTGCCTTGCACAAAGTTAATGTTGTTGGCGCTCACATTATAGGTCAGCGTGGATGCGGCAATGCTCTGGCTGTTCCCGTTCATGGTGAATGTGTTGCTGCTCACTGCCGCAAAGATGGAGCCCGTGGTGCTCCCACTCAAGATGGATACGCCCGTGCCTGCCGTAATGTTCACGCTACCGCTGCTGCCAATGTTGGTGGACAGTGAGGTCCCTCCCACACTTTCAAAAGTGGCCGTGTTGAACCAAGCACGATGCAACATGGCCGTGTTGTTGCTGCTCATGTAGTAGAGCCCGTTGACGTTGCTGGTCAGGGTGCTAATGGCATTTGCGCCTGGGAGACCTAGGTTGACCACCGAATTACCCACATCCCCTGGTTGCATACCCACCAGCAGCTGGGGAATGACGCTAACGTTGGTGCTAAACACGCTGAGTGATTGAGCGCGCAGATTGCAGAGCGTAAAGTCGGGACACACACTGATGCCAAAGCAGTTGGGCGCCAGCGCCCCGCCAGGACATGAGAGGACCCCGTTGAGGGTGGTAGTCCCATTGAGGGTAGTGCTACCATTGACGCCCAGATTCACCAGATTCACCAGCGACACGTTTAGGCAATCGCATATGCCGGGGGTGCCCGTTGCCCCAGTGGGTCCGCTGGGTCCACTGGGACCGGTGGGGCCCGTGGGTCCAATGGGGCCAGTAGGGCCCACCAGCCCCTGAGCACCCGTGGGCCCAATCAGACCCGACTGGCCCGTGGGCCCAGGTATGCCTTGGGGGCCCGTGGGGCCAGGTGGTCCTTGCGTGCAAAACGGATTGGTGTTGCTGCACTGCCCAATCGGGCCCTCTGGCCCCGGCAGGCCCTGCACGCCCTGCTCGCCCTGCCTGCCCTGCACCCCCTGTTGGCCTTGCGGGCCTGGCGGACCCGCGGGACCTGCCACACCAGGGGGGCCAATGGGGCCTTCTGGACACGTGATGACGCTACAGTTCCCGCCAGGGGCCACAAAGCCAGCTCGGTTGTTGCGTCCGCCCTGAGCGCTCACCAGCACCACCACACCCACAGCACAGGCAATGGCCACGAGCAGCGCTAGCCCCCCAATGACGCCCACTGAGAGGGAGCCCACACCAGCGGACACGCCCGCCTGTGCGCTGCCCAGGCCATTGGCCACGCTGCTGAGCCAGCTGTTGCCAGACGACCATCCCGCAGAGCGCTGAGCGGCAAGTGCTTGATTACTGGGTTCGCCATAGGTGTTGTACGTCACCTGCGGCGGCGGCGCAGAAGAGCTCATGATATCATCGTTCTCCTGTGGGGTTGCTCACTGATGCGAACAAGCAAGGCACCAAATATAAGGCTCTTTCTATTGCGTAGACGTCACTGCCGGCCACGTGCGCCCTGCCCACCGCACGCTTTGACGCGACGGCCGCGTACGCGGCCGTGACCAATCACTGCGGATGGTTGCGCGCACGTGGACAGCAGTCTGGGAACCTAGCCCGCACTTTGTGTCAGTTGTTCTTTATTCAATCAACGCGCACGGCCATATGTGACTCCAGCGCCCAAATACACGTTCCAATTTGACGCCATGAAAAAGCACGTTGACTGGGACTGACATTTGATCTGTCTGATCTCGTCTCTCCCAGAGCACAGCACACCAAGCAGCAATCTCACGAAGACGATTCGCATCATACAGCGGCACGTCATTGCCCTTCAGGATCCATGGCCAGAAGCGACAAACGAGTTCTAGGTACGATTGCAAAAAGAGATAGCCTGGCAGGGTGATATCGAGCGCCATCACCTGATCTGCAAGCGATCGCAGGCGCTCATGGAGATCACCCAGAGCGCCGCTAGCCAGGTCATTTGCATCTACAATTCCATACAGAGAATTGGTCTTGGCTGCTAGAAATCCTGCATGGCGAAGTGAAACGAACTGAGCTGTGATTGCGTGTGACGTTCCAAATCCAATTGACTTCTTATCCAATTCACAGATTTTGAAGTATACTCCAACGTTGCCGTTGGAACGAACTAGAGCGGCGTAAGTTGTGCCACACCATTGTGCTGATGGCTTATTGTTTCGCAGGTTCACTTGACCAACAAATACAAATTCTCCGTCTACCCATTGCTGCGCGGCGCGCCAGTGAGGGTGCAACGCGGCAACGTGAATCTTTCCATATTCCTCAATACGCTTCAGAAATTGTTCTAAATATAGAAGCCCCAATATAGCGCTCACTACATACGGTGCATCAGATACTGATATTGCCAGCAGGCCGGATTTGTTGTGCACCCGCAGCTCAATATTGGTACATACAAGCCGTTCGTATCCATCATAAGTTGTTCCTTTCCATTCGTACACGCGCGCCTGTGCTGATTTGCGCAGCATATCTATACTGCATAGACCATCTAACGTGATGACTCGCAGCAGCATTGGTGGTCTGTCAACGGTGGTCTTGTTGATGTCTGGCATATGCGGCTGAATTTGAGCAACGCGCTTGAGACGATCATGCACAACCAACTTCTCCGTTACGTCGGTATCATCAACGCGTTCGCGCTTGATGCGCGTCCATCCATCTTCGGGCACTTGAGTCAAATCCATCACTTGCGCATCAGCCGCTTGCCAATAACCCTTTTCGCCTTGCTCGTAACGGAAAAACAGTTCGTCTCCCACCGCAATGTCGCGCACAGCACACAGCAACACAGCGCGTATCATATGTGGTCCACTCTTGTACGTCGCGTCCTCGGCCTCCAGATTCGGCAGAGCGCCGGGCATATTACGTGGGTCGTTGATAAAACGCGTTGCGTTGCCCACGCTGAGTGCATCAATGACAATACCAAGTGACGTTGGGAGGACGTTGAACACAAAGGGATTGTCTGGGGCAAACGCAGCGGGCCTAATGGCTCCCGTATAGTACCCCACCTTTGTGTCCTTTGCTATGGCACGCAAGGCACGTACTCCCATTCCAGGCCATGCTGGATGACGGACAGGCACGGGGAAAACCTCGAGATATGGGAGTTCAAGCTCAGGAACCTTGTGCTCAAAAAGCGTAGTGCCGCTGAACGTAAAGTATGAATTGGCATAACGCACGCCATCGTTGGTCAGGTAAGCGTGATCTGGTGTATCCCCCTCAAGGGGGTACTGTCGCCACCCTAGCGGCGGGTTCATTTTTCATAAAATTATGGCGTACAGGCTAGGTCCCCACACTACTGGCCACGTGCGCGCTGCCCACCGCACGCCTCCACGACGGCCGCGTATGCGGCCGTGACCAGCCACTGCGGGTGGGGGGACGCGCACGTGGTCAGCAGTCTTGGGAAGCTAGCCTGCACACACCATTAAGGGCTCACCTGTATGATGGACGCTAGTCATGTCGACCCGCGCTTTGCGCAGCACTTTGCGCGCCGCATCGTACTGGCAGCGCGTGCTGTGGAAACCGCAGAAGATCGCAAGCGGCGTGACGCGCTTTGGCTGACAGAGCGGCGGCGCCTGTGGGAACCGCTCTTTGTGCTAGCGTGGCTGGTGCGCTTCCCCTTGCGCGTTGCCAAGGCGCTGCAAACGGGAGCGGAAGCAGGTGTTTGGGTTTTCGGGTTTGTATTGGCTATTCATTTTATGGCTACTGTTAGCATTGGCAGCAGCTTGGAGTCCGTTTGCCAGAGCACGCCTTATGCGCAGCGCGAGCGAGATGACATTTACATCTATAGGCTCTCGCTCTATCTCTATCGCATCTGGGCGTGGCTAGCATGGGGCCGCACAGACATCCAAGGGTGCTGGGCCCACCCGGATGCTGAGCACCCAACGCGGAACCCCCCGCAACGAGCGATGGATTGGCTGAGTGACCGCCTGGAGGAGATGTTGACACCTTCTGGCCTGCTGATTAAAAGTGTGCGCTAGGTTCCCCACACTACTGGCCACATGCGCCCTCCCCACCGCACGCTTGGCGCGACGGCCGCGTACGCGGCCGTGACTAGCCACTGCGAGTGGTTGCGCGCACGTGATCAACAGTCTTGGGAAACCTAGCGCACACCGTTTTATAGTTCTTCTTCCTGACGTGCGTGTGGGTGAAACTTGCGCTTGGCCACGCCTGGCTCGCTATGATGCACCCACAACTCTCCTTCATCGTCTAGGCACAGACGTTCTGGGCTACCAGGAAGTGACTGGCTAAATGCCCAATCTTTCTCCTCGTCGTCGGCTGCGCGAAACGTAATGATTTGCGCATCATGATTGACCTCAATGTCGCGGTAGGCAAGCGCGCTCTGCCAACTTACGTCTCCCGTATCGCTGTGGCTCACCACCAGGCGCTCGTTTGGGCCATGGGTGGCGCGAAAGCGGCGACCCGGCGAGTGCAGCTGAAGGTGTTCGCGGTTGGGTGCGCCGCGCTCAATGTCGACGCAAGAGCGGTCCACGTGCTCGTGAGTGATGGCGTTCAGCTCGGCAAACTCGAGCGCCGTGCCCGTGGCGGAAATGCAAATAGCATTGTCATGCTCGCTTGCGTACACTTTGCCAGCCAAGCGCAAAACGTGGTGCCAGTCACTATCCACCTTGCGTATGCCCCAGGAAAGGCTGCGACTGCCAGGGCGCAGGATGCCTCGCGGTTCATCGCCGCCGTCGGTGCCAGATGCCCACAGCGGGTTGAGCTTTGCGTCATAGAGCACCAGATTGTTGTCCATCTGGTAGACGAGCGTGTGGTTGGTAGCTGGGTTGCGCAGCGTAAAGGGACCATAGGCAGTGTCTGCGGCAGGTAGCAGGGCACACGTGCCCTTGCGCACCAGCTGCGGGAGCGGGAGCACATGCTTGACCTCTTTGACGACGAGGAGACCATTTCCCTTGAGGCAAAGGGCGTTGCGGGTTTCGTATGTCATGTAAAAGTTGCCCACATGATAGCCTTTGTCTGCCGTGCGCATAATGCCACGCACAGTAGTGCCGGGGGCGTTGGTGTAGCGCCACGCCTCTTTGCCAGTGGCCAGCTCAGTTTTGGTCAATGTGTTGGCGACCGCATCATGCTCTACACGGAAGCCGCCGCCCTCGAGCACAAAGGAACCGTAGCGCACGTTTGCATGGGGGAAGATGACGCAGTGGTCGCCGTAGCGGGTGGGGGGTT
>Ga0134122_10001049_pt1 | contig 19770 bp, 13 predicted proteins | sample KB302_FD_96461 | JGI IMG/M metagenome (GOLD analysis project Ga0134122, IMG submission 96461) | Terrestrial soil microbial communities without Nitrogen fertilizer from Kellogg Biological Station, Michigan, USA - KB3-0-2 | ecosystem: Environmental > Terrestrial > Soil > Unclassified ... | reverse complement strand
TCCCGCATTCTTGAATTGAATGATACGCAGGAAGGCCTGGTGGCTATGATTTTTAAATATTGTGATGATAATAAACTGCCGATCCTGGATCTGAAAGATTTTATCAAGGTACTTCAGTATATCTCCAATGAAGGCAAAGCAGAGATCCAGCAGGCTTATGGCCAGATTGCAACAACATCTACCGGTACCATTCTGCGTAAAGTTATCGGCTTGCAGCAGCAGGGTGCCGATATTTTTTTTGGAGAGAAAAGCTTTGAAGTAGCGGATCTTATGCGCATTTCCGAGGATGGGTTGGGCGTGGTGAATGTTTTACGCGTCACAGATCTGCAGGATAAACCCAAATTGTTTTCAACTTTCATGCTGCAACTACTGGCTGAATTATACGCTTCCTGTCCGGAAGAAGGTGATGTGGAAAAACCTAAACTGGTTTTATTCATTGATGAGGCCCACCTGGTTTTCCAGGAAGCGAGCGATGCCCTTCTGAAGCAAATAGAAACCATCGTAAAGCTGATCCGTTCCAAGGGTATTGGAATATTCTTCTGCACACAAAATCCCACTGATGTTCCTCCCGGTGTGCTGGCGCAACTGGGATTAAAAGTGCAACATGCCCTGCGTGCATTTACCGCCAATGACCGCAAAGCAATCAAACAGGCCGCGGAAAATTACCCCATCAGTACATTTTATAAAACGGAAGACCTGATCACCGAGCTCGGGATTGGTGAAGCGCTGGTTACCATGCTGGATGAAAAAGGAGTCCCCACACCTCTTGTGCATTGTATGATGGCACCACCAAAAAGCCGGATGGACATTTTAACTCCTGCAGAAATTGATGCCATCACAGCCAAGTCCAAACTCATTCCAAAATACAACCAGGTTATTGACAGCGACAGTGCCTATGAGATGCTGACTCAAAAATTGCAAGATGCTGCAAATAAAAACCAACTCGTTCCGGTGAAGCCGGGTACTAAACCTGAACCCTCCACCCTGGAAAAAATCCTCAACAGCGGAGCTGCCAGGCAGGTGGAAAGAACCGCAGCCAACATAATCACCAGAAGCCTTTTAGGAGCGCTGGGACTTGGAGGACGAAGCAGCAGCAGCAAGAAGAAGTCGGGATGGTTTTAGAAAGAAATTATTAAACCTTTTTATATGAAACATCCAATTCCGGGTATGAACCGCAGAAAGTTCCTGCGGAACGCTGCACTGACTGCAGCTGGTGCCGGCACGCTTGGTTTGATCCCATTAAATGATTTTGCCCATCCTCAGGCAGCCGATCCGAACATCAATATAATTGGCCCGAGAGAAGGGTATTCGTTACAGATCGGAATACTGGTTTCCCAAATGGACTGGGTCAGAGCCAGTGTGATCAGCGCAACAAAAGGTCTGACCCAGACCCAACTTGATTTTCTGGTGGATGCTCAATCCAATTCCATTGGTGCGTTACTCATGCATCTGGCGGCAACAGATGCCATTTACCAGGACCTGACTTTTTATGCACTGAAGGATTTTAGTTCTATTAACAAAACGAAATTCAGTGTGGCGATGGAATTGGGAGAAGAAGGCAGAAAACAAATAAAAGGCCATGACCTGGATTATTATATTGCCGTCATGACGGAAGTGCGGGAGAACACTTTGAAGGAACTTAAGAAAAGAGATGATAAATGGTTTGCAGAAGTCGATCCCGATTTCTTCGGCGGGCCGACAAATAATTTCTGTAAATGGTTTCATGTTTGCGAGCATGAAGCCAATCACCGCGGTCAGATGACCGCAATCAGAAAACGATTGCCCGGAAATAAATCGAAAGGAGAATAATTCTATCTTCTTCCACCAAAGCCGCCACCACCGCGGCCTCCAAAACCTCCGCCACCGAAACCGCCGCCGCCACCCCAACCGCCGCCACCGCCGCCCCAGCCACCACTGCGACTTCCTCCGCCACCACCCCAGCCACTTGCGGCTGCATTGCCCCTTGAACGATCCTGGGCTGCACTCTGCATTTCAGAAGATGGAGCAGATCCACCACTTGGTTTGTTATAAGATCCGGCGCTTTGACTTTTCGCCGCTGATGATTGCGCCGCTGTCTGAGTTGATGTAGGTTTGGATGTAGACGACCAGCTGCCATTCCCGTTATATTGATTCCAGCCGCTACCGGTATTTTTGTACACATTTCCATCCTTCGCTGCATACATATCTCCGCTAGCCGTTTTCGCTACACCACCACTGCCGTTCGGACCACTGGCTGCGATGGCACTGCCGCCATTGGTGTTTCTCGCACCGGCGACCGTCTGACCATAATTATTGGTTGCGTGTGCTGTCTGGGTTGCTGTTCCACGACCATTGTTATATACCGAAGTGCCTGCCTGCCCATATGCGCCTGAGCCCTGGCGGGTGGCTGCAGAAGCCCCGGTATATGGATTATAAGCCTGAGCCGCGCTTCTTGTACCATAAGGTGTAGAAACAGACGCTCCTCTCGCAGCTGTTCCGGTATAGGGATTATATGCCTGTCCAACTGAAGCAGAACCGTAGGGTCCATAAGCCGTAGCACTCCGGGCATAAGTACCCGTATATGGATTATAGGAAGCATGATAAGTTGCACCACCATAATATCCGTAAGGATGATAAGCATAGGCTCCATAAGTCATCGCACCTGCATAGCAAACCGGAAAACCATAAGGCGGATAATACATATAAGGCGGGTAATAATAACCAGTGCCGGAGGCGATAATCATCCCCACTCCGACACCCACCACAAAAGCACCCATATAACCGGCCGTATAACTGGCCTGAACCGTACCTGTTGTTGTGACCGTTTGCGTAACATAAGTAACATTATATACCGGTGAACTGGAAGGAATAGTATATATCACCTGAGGAACAGAAGTTGCCAGGATCCATGGTCCCTGCGGTGTAGTTGCCGTATACCATAGACCGGAGACGCAGGCATAATAGGAATCATTACTAACCATGATCACTTTTTCAGTTGTGTTTTCCACATAAGAAAGGCTGGTTCCTTCTATCACAACAAATTTAGGTGGACCGGAGTATGTGATGGTTACCGGCGGAGCAGCTTTGGGATCAATATCTATTTTAGTTGGAATCTGAGCAATCATGACTGCATCTGCGGCCTCATCCGTTCCGGGAATTGAAGCCAGCACCCTCGAAGCAGGACTGCTTGTAGGAATCTTAGCAAAATCAGCCGGTAAATTCGGAGTGGCATATGTCCAGGGGCCACTCAGACCCGGGGCACTGAACCATCTCCCGGCAGCCAGGTAATAGTACAAACTCGTGGTGTTGGAATAGAATATATTGTTGTTGGTATTCGTTGCATATTTGAGCGTGGTGCCGTCAATCTTGGTAAAAGAAGGCGTTCCCTTAAATAGAATAATCTCCGCAGGTCCGGTAGAATAAAATACCATGGGTAAAGGGCTACTCGCCGTTTTCGGTGCCGGAACAGCGCCTTTAAGCAAATTCTTCCAATTGGAATCACTCGATAATTTAGTGAGGGTAGAAGGAAGTTTGGATGTAAAGGACCAGGGCCCGGCGAGCTGACTGGATTTCTGCCATTCTTTGTCATCAAAGAGATAATAGGTGGAGCCGGACTGATCAAAAAAAAGCGGCCAGTTTGCATTAAACACATATTTAATGCCGCCCTTGGAGGCATCAGTAAGTGCCGGTTCTCCTTCCAGCTGGAGAAGTATGGCTGGTTTATCACTTACAAAAATGGTGGGGGGATCATTTTTTACGTTTACTGCCGTGCTGGCATCCATCTTTTTTGGTGTACAGGCGACGATCCTTTCCATGGAAATATTTACCGTTTTATTTACATCAAGAAATCCACGTACTGTTTGTCCCATGGTGGCGGCCGTGGTTTCATCCAGTGAAGGGAAATGCACACCCGTAATATTCATATTGAAAATCGTGACCATATGGGTGTACGTATCCACAGTTGTGGTAGCGCTGATATAAAGGACGCCAACTACCTCCTTGGCCTGGTAGGGCGTCAGGGAAAAAGCCATCCTGAAATTCAACGTCTGATATTCCGGCCAGTCTTCCACCTGTGGGGTATACAATACGAGTATTGATCCGTTATTTGTCAGTTGTCTGGGCCATCCCGGATCCTGTGCAAAAGAACCGACGACGGATCCCAGAACCAATATGATTAAATGGATTAGCTTTTTCATGAGAATTTTTTTTTGAGAACTCTTTTTCAATTCCTGATTCGACACTGGGAAGAGGTTATAAAGTTACTGGTGTTGACCGAGAACTGTACGCTTCAAAATAGCCTCAGTTAACAGTTAAATACATGAATGAAATGGTAAAAATTCGAAGGGATAAATTCGTTCGCAGGAAATAACATGATTTTCGCCGGGAGCTTGACAGTTTTTGCAATTGATTATCAGGATGGAAGTTTTAATGAACTACTATCACAAATCCTTTTCTGAATTGCATGGCCTTGGTATCTGTATTCCGGTAAGTTGCCATCCAGATATAAGTGCCGGTTTGTGCGGGCGTGCCATTATAGGTCCCGTTCCATCCTTTACCGAAATCATACGTCAGGAAAATAATTTTCCCGTACCAGTCAAAGATCTACATCCGGTATTCTGTCATATGGCAGGGATGCAGAGGCCGGAATACATCGTTGCGCCCGCCATTATCGGGGGTAAATGCATTGGGCACCGGTTGGATCAGTATAACCATCGGAACTATATGAATTAAGAGGAACCGTTGAAGGTAGCGGAGAGGGTGTGAGTAATTCATCTACCGCCTGCGATATTGACAGGCTGAGAAAATATTTCAGGTCGCTGACCTTAACTCCGAATACTGTTCTTTTTAGCAGATTCGCCACTTCCGTCGTGGACCATTCCCCGGAATACTCATCTAATCCATCTGCTAACACAGCACTCCGGCGCACAGTTTTATCCAGGCGGGAAAGCACAGGTTTTTCCATGGATTGGTAGTTTTAAAAGGATTTGGATAGCCAACCTTGAAATAGCAATTTGTGTTCTAAAAACAGTCTAATTTTGCCACCTACAAAGAAAAAATTATGGAGTTCCGGATCGAAAAAGATACTATGGGGGAAGTAAAAGTACCAAGTGATGCTTATTACGGTGCGCAGACCCAACGCAGTATCGAGAATTTCAAAATTGCCGAGGATATAAACCGCATGCCAAAAGAAATAATACGCGCATTCGCTTACCTGAAAAAAGCGGCAGCACTGACAAACCTGGATGCCGGGATCCTTTCGCCCGAAAAATCAAAGTTGATTGGAAGAGTTTGTGATGAAATCCTGGAAGGCAGTCTGGACGCGTATTTCCCGCTTGTCGTGTGGCAGACAGGCAGCGGTACGCAAAGCAATATGAACGCGAATGAAGTGATCGCTTACCGGGGTCATGTACTGCAGGGAGGGACTCTGACCGATAAGGAAAAATTTCTGCATCCCAACGACGACGTCAATAAATCGCAGTCTTCCAACGATACGTTTCCTACTGCCATGCATATTGCTGCGTATAAAATACTAGTTGAAGTTACGATTCCCGGTATCGAAAAATTACGCGATACACTAGCCGCGAAGTCAAGGGAATTCATGCAGGTAGTGAAGATCGGACGAACCCATTTTATGGATGCAACACCTTTAACTGTGGGACAGGAATTCAGCGGTTATGTATCACAGTTAAATCATGGACTGCGGGCATTGAAAAATACCCTGCCTCATCTGGCTGAACTGGCACTGGGGGGTACGGCTGTGGGGACTGGAATAAATACACCGGACAACTATTCAGAAAACGTAGCAGCGCATATCGCTGCACTCACGGGTCTTCCTTTTATTACTGCGGAAAATAAATTCGAGGCCCTCGCCGCACACGATGCCATTGTAGAATCCCATGGTGCATTGAAAACCCTGGCTGTAAGCCTCATGAAAATCGCCAATGATATCCGTATCCTTTCATCTGGTCCGCGCAGCGGCATCGGGGAAATATATATTCCTGACAATGAACCAGGTTCATCCATCATGCCAGGCAAAGTGAATCCTACACAATGTGAAGCTCTGACCATGATCTGCGCGCAGGTGATGGGCAATGATGTAGCCATTAATATCGGCGGTGCTATGGGTCATTTTGAATTGAATGTTTTCAAGCCAGTGATCATTTATAATTTTCTTCACAGCGCCCGATTGCTGGGTGATGGTTGTTTAAGCTTCAATGACAAATGCGCTATTGGAATCAAACCGATTGAATCGAATATCAAGAAACATGTGGATAATTCACTGATGCTGGTAACCGCCCTTAATACAAAAATCGGATATTATAAAGCTGCCGAAATCGCTCAAAAAGCACATAAGGAAGGCACTACTTTAAAAGAAATGGCCGTCCGGCTAGGTTATGTAACACCGGCAGAATTTGATGAATGGGTAGATCCCGGTAAGATGGTGGGAAAGCTTAAATCTTAAAGCCCAAAGCCTAAAGATATTCGTTGATCGTGAATCGTAAATCGTTTATCGTATGTCGATCCACGATAAACGATCAGCGATAAACGATCCGTTGTCTAGTGTTTCAAAATCAATATTTTTTGCGTGGTCACGGGAGTTCCCCTGCCATCCAGCATTTTAAAAATATATAGCCCGGGCGGAATATTTTCCAACCGCACTATGAAATGACTGCTGGAGAAAGTTGCTGTTAATATATTTCTTCCCGAAACATCATAAAGAGTAACATTAAATGGTTGCACTAACAGGTCCCGGCATAGTACTTCCAGATGATCCGTTGCCGGGTTGGGGAAAACGATCGTTGTATTTATTTTTTCTTTCCTTGGAATGGGAGGCGCCTGCTGGGCTTCGAGTGGGCCCGGTATATAAATCATACGCAGAATATGCCCCGGTGTTTTCGTTGCAACCGTAGATCCGGAAAACCCACCGGTTGGTCCTGATGTGGATCCGCTACTATCGATTGCAAGAAACAATGTGTCACCGGTTGGTGCAATAGCCAGGTCGCGAATCCTGTATTCATGTAAATAAGGAATAGTATCGGTAATCTGGGCGGTGCTTGAGCTGTCTACGGACGATCCATTAGATTTGAGTTTGAGCCGGTACATGCCCAATTTCAATGAAGTGACGAGCAGTGAATTTGTCCATCCGGGGATATATGATTTGTCGTAATAATCAATGCTTGAAGGTGCAATCGTCGGCCAGGTATAGTTGGAAGCACCGCTGGATGGAATACTGTTTCCACTTACATTGAAAAAATCGAACATCGGCTCCTTAACATTATTGGCCAGGCAAAAAGGCTTTTCAGAGGGTATAGTTTGATTTGCCAGCTTATCGTTATTAGGATTGGCATCTGATGTGGTATAATTATCGTCACACATACCGGCTACTTTGGGCCACCCATAATTTTCTCCGGCCGTTATGATATTAACTTCATCATCCGACTTATCGCCGTGTTCGGAATTGTATAAAATATATTGCGCGCCAATATGTGTCCATACTAGACCTTGCGCATTCCGGTGACCGAAAGAATATACAGCATTCACTTTGCCGGAAACAGAATTGGTGAACGGATTATCATTGGGAATCCATGGACTATAGGCGCCGTCATCCAGGTCTCCATCGTTCTCTGTGTTAAGGCGGAGAACCTTTCCTTCATAAATATCCGTGTTCTGTGCATTATTGGTCCGGAATCCGTTATTGAATTGTCCGGCACCCTGGTCGCCGATTGTATAATAAAGATGATAGTCCCCGTCGCTTTCCGGTACCGGACTAATTTTGAGTCGGCCGGAGTTGTGGTCGTTGCTTCCCATCAACCCGTCAATCACAATCGTTGGTGAACCCAGGGAATGCGTGACAGTATTGTAGGTGTATCGGAGAATTTTAGTTTTGTAAAAACAGGGCTGGTTAGTAGCTGAACCACTTCCCGCACAATTGTTGTTGTTGGGAGAACCGGTAGTCGGATACACATCATAAACGAGGGCGACATAAATGAAAGGCTTCCCGCTGAGCAATTGCGGGTGCAGTGCAAGTCCCATCAGCCCGCCCTGGGGCGACGGGTAATTATTCGGCATATCATAGTAATTGAAAGAAGTGAGACCGTTGAGGTCGAGTAAAACGCGGTTGCCTTTATTACCGGGATGTATTTTCCAGATCCGGTACCGGTGTGCTTCGGTGATCCAGAGTGAATCGTCGGGACCGTAGGTAATCTCCCAGGGGAAGCTGAGGCCCTTATTATGGGATGGAATATCGTACAGGGGATATAAAGTGTCAATTTTAAAAAACTGACCATTGTATGAAACAAGCTGACTGTATCCGATAGTAGACAATACAAGACATGAAAGAACCAGCAGGAACTTTTTCATCGGTATCGGATTTGACAGTTCAGTTTAGGGTGAACTATCCATAAACTTACAAAATTCTGACACCATATAAAATAGGAAAAGCCCCCTGGTAAGCGGCGTAAAAGCACGATTAGGGCTTATAAATCAGGCATTTAGGGTTAGGCGTTCTGTATTGTCGGCTTCTATCCCGGTTTTCTCCGGATGTTTTTTTACAAACCGTTTCTGGAAAAGAAATAACGCAATTACACCAATTGAAATGGACGCGTCGGCGATATTAAAAACCGGGCTGAAGAATTCAAATTCGTCCCCGCCGACAATAGGAAACCAGGCCGGATAATGTGTTTTGATAAGCGGAAAATAAAGCATATCCACGACACGTCCATGCAGGAAACCCGCATAACCATGAGCTGGAAATATTTTTGCCACATGATCATATGTACTTTCTTCAAAGATCAGCCCGTAAAACATGCTGTCGATCAGGTTACCCAGAGCGCCGGCGAAAATAAGTCCTGCGCATAATATGTAACCGTTGTGATAATTCTTGCGGATGAGGGTGCGTATATAATAAACACCAAAGATCACCGCAGCCAGGCGGAACAGTGTCAGGAACATCTTGCCGAAATTGCCGCCGAATTTCCAACCCCAGGCCATGCCTTCGTTCTCAACAAAAAACAACTGAAATTTTTTTCCCAGCACATGAATGCCGTTGTCATAGGGAGAAACCGGTGAGCGGTAAAATGAATCCCAGGTATGGCTCAGGGGCATATGTGTTTTTATCCAGATTTTGAGCGCCTGGTCGGCCACAATGATCAGTAATACGATGAAAATGATCTTTCTTTCTTTCATAATGAGCCGCAAAGATAATAAGTTAAGAAAAGACGAATCCCTTCCAATTTGTGAAAGGTTTATTCAAAATAAACCCGCTTTACCCGTTGGGAAATGCCTGCCAGGATATCATAGGCAATGGTGCCTGCCCATCCTGCCAGTTTTGCCACGGAAAGTTCGCTGCCGAAAACAATCACCTCATCGCCTTCTTTTGCGTCTGTTACTTCTGTGATATCAATCATTGTCATATCCATACAGATACTGCCAATGGTGGGAACCAGTTTGCCCTTATACCATACCTTTCCGACCCCATTACCCAGAGTGATCGGATAGCCATCTGCGTAGCCCAACCGCAGGGTGCCGGTCTTCATAGGTTGTTCTACCACACCGCGGCGGTTATAGCCCACGGTTTCACCAGTACCAAGCTCCTTGATCTGAGCTATTGTCGTTTTCAAAGTGCCCACTTCTTTCAGTTCGACCAGGGTTGAAGCGGCCGGGTCAATGCCATATAATCCGATACCCAGTCTCACCATATCCAATTGCATATCGGGGTTACGAACCACAGCAGCGGAATTGGAGATATGACGGGTAAATGCATATCCCAGCGATTCCTGCAAACGCTCAGCCATGGACTGGTAGTTCTCAAATTGTTTTTGGGTGAAGGCATCCTGCTGGGCTTCCTCGCTGGCGGCTAAGTGGCTGAAGACAGACTGGACACGAAAAGCAGTTTCCTTTAACTGTTCAATCAGTTCCGGAATCTGTGCGGAAGCAAAGCCAAGACGATTCATGCCCGTTTCCAACTCTATATGAACAGGGAAATGGAGAATGGCTTCCTGCTTTAATAATTTCTGCATGGCTGTTAAACCCCGAAAGGAGAAAATTACCGGTTCCAACTGCCATTCAATCAGGGGCGACAAGGCACTTTCTTCCGCATTCATAACGAGAATGGGCAACCGAATTCCAGCTTTCCTGAGCGAGATTCCCTCGTCGATATAGGCAACTGCCAGGTAATCCACTTTATGAAATTCCAACAGGCGCGCAATTTCAGATCCCCCGGTGCCATAAGAGAATGCCTTTACCATCGCCATGATCTTAGTAGATGGCCGCAGGATCTGCTGGTACTGCGTCAGGTTGTGGGCCATGGCCTCGAGGTTAATTTCCAACAGGGTTTCATGGACCTGAAGGGAAAGAACCTGGTCGATCCTTTCAAAACCGAATATCCTTGCTCCTTTCAGCAGGATGGTCTCATCTTTGAAAACGAGGGAGGGTATGGCTTCCAGCAATGCTTCCGTGCTGCCGAAAAACAGGCGCTCCTTTAACTCTCCCTCACTGAATAACGGCGCTGAAGCAGATATTTGTTCACCTACCCCGATTAACCGGTCGACCGGATATTTCTTCAGCAGACCGGCAATTTCTTTGTATAACGCCGCCGGCTTCCTGCCAGTTTCCAGGATATCCGATAATATCAGGGTTCGTTTGTCATGCTGCTTTTGCTGAAATAAAAAATTCAGTGCCATTTTCAGGGAACTGATATCGGCGCTATAACTATCATTGATAACCGAAGAATGGTTGATCCCGGTTTTCAGTTCCATCCTCAGGGGAAGCGGATTGAGCCGGTTCATCCGGCCCTGCAATTCACTCACCGGGATTCTGAGCCACAGCATCACCCCGATACAGGTCAGGGCATTCTGGATCGCCGCATCGTTGTCAAATCCAATTCCCAGTTCGATGGATTCGCCCCTATACAAAAGATGGAGAACCGTTTGACCCGAATGTTTGATTATTTTTTTTACCCGGATCGTACAATCTTCCTGACGTCCAATGGAAATCAGGTCCGGCGTGGGATACAGGGCATGCCAGGCGAGGACGGCTTTTTTAAGTTCCTTCTGATCGGCAGGAAATATCAGGACACCGGAATGCACGAAGAGTGCCAGTTTTTCACGGATTTTATCTTCCGTATTTTCAAAACCCTGATCATGGGCTTCACCGATATTGGTAAATACCCCAATCGTCGGCTTAATGATTTCTTCTAACACCTGCATTTCTCCCACCTGTGAAATACCCGCTTCGATCAGGGCCAAATCATGTTCTTCACTGATCTGCCAGATACTCAGGGGTACGCCAATTCCGGAATTATAACTGCGCGGACTTCGTACAATCTGATACCGGTCTTCCAGCAACTGATTCAGCCACTCCTTTACGATCGTCTTGCCATTACTGCCGGTAATTCCAATTACGGGCAGGTCAAATTGCTGACGGTGAAAGGCTGCCAGCGCCTGCAGGGCTTTCAGGCTATCTTTCACCAAAATAAAATTCGCCCCCTGGAAATCCTTCAATTCTATCTCCTCGTATACGATGAAATTGCGTACCCCGCGGAGATAGAGATCCGGAATAAACGCATGGCCATTCCGCCTGGGGCCATATAATGCGAAAAACAAACTGGTCTCGGGATAAACCAGCCGTCGGCTGTCTGTAAGTAGCTGGTCTACCGTATCATCCTGATGAAATTGCAGGAAGGATCCTGAAACGATAGAAGCGATATGCCGGATACTATGTCCCAGAAAAATTATTTTAAGGAGAAATTTGTTTTTTACTAGAGATCACGGAAATCAAAATAGAACTGCCGATACAAACCACAATAACAATCAGCGAAATTACCGTGGATACTTTAATATGAATGAGCTCGCTGGTCATTTTCAAGCCTACGAAAATCAGTACGGTGGCTATACCTCTCGGCAGGTAACGGAATTTATCCACTGCTCCCCGTAATAGGAAGAACAGGGAACGAAGACCCAGCACGGCAAATATATTCGAGGTATAAATCACCAGCCGGTCCTGCGTTATGCCAAATACGGCCGGAATAGAATCCAGAGCAAAGACGATATCGGTAGTGGCCAGCAGCACAATTACAACAAAAATGGTTGTATAATATTTTTTCCCATCCCGGCGTATGGTGAGTTTACCATTGCCGTCTTCTGCTATCAGAGGCAGGAATCGTTTCAAAAAACGGTAAACCTTATTTTTTTCAAGATCACCGGTTTCTTCCTTTTTGGCAAAAAACATGGTAAGACCAGTATATATCAAGATCGCTCCAAATATATAGAGCAGCCAGCTGAAGCGGTTAACCAATTCAATCCCTGCCGTAATAAAAATAATACGAAAGAAAACTGCGAGCAGGATCCCTATCAGCAGCACCCGTCCGAAAAATTCTTCCCGGATTGACAGGAAAGAAAAGATCAGAATGAAAACAAAGATATTATCAATACTCAGGCTCCATTCCATCAGATAAGCGCTCAGGTATTCAAGGGCCTTCTGCCGGCCATCATATAAATAAATAAATACACCGAATGCTAATGCCAGCGCCACCCAGAAAATGGTCTGCAGCAGGGCTTTCTTCATTGTAACAATTGATCCTTTCTTGCTGAGCAGGCCAAGATCAAATACCAGTGCGAGGATCAGCGCAGCACCAAAAATGATATAAGTAATAAGCAAATGATTCAAACGGGATGTATTTAAAAATCGTTAAAATGTTCCGGCATCATATTTTCTCTTCCTGATATACTGAAAAATCAGGCCACATGAAATTATAACCAATAATGGCAGGGCAATGTTGATGAGTTGCCAGAAACCCCGTTCGTCCTCCGTTTTTTCCGGATCCAGTAGCCTGAGAGAATAATTTTTCGACCGGGCTTCCAAAATACCGGAAGGATTTACACAATAGTCCAGGATATTACCCAGAAAATCCGCATTCGCAAAAGTATAATTGATATCCTTACTGAATCCCAGTGGAAGCGGTCTGTTTTCATTCAGCTCATTCAGTACCAGGTCTCCGTCTGCACAAACTATAATACGGGCCTCCCGGATACCTGATTTCAAAAAAGGTTGCTGATATACCCGTGCAAAACTATCAGCCATGGCAGCCGACATCCGGTTTGCGTAAAGTGATTGAAATTTCCCTTCCAACAGTACACCGACCGGAATATTCGATTGCCGGAATGCCTGCGGATCGCCCGCTGTTTTAATGGTCTCGAGTGAAATCATTGCCGGTGTCGCAACAGTTCTTGCATTGGGAGAAGTCTGCAGCAATATTGTTTTCCTGATGTCCGGTGCTTTCACGGTGTCAACAGAATTGGTAAACTTTGAAAAAACCGGATCAAGATTTTTTGTGATCAGGGAGCCGGGGCTTCCGTCGAGCAATGGATAATAGGGCCAAGGCAGAAGCTGGAACTGGGGTTTACCGCCCTGCATGCCGACCACCAGATTGATGCTGGCGCATTGCATGTCTTCCACCAGATCCTGGTTAATCCGAACCCCGTAATGAAAAAATAAATCTTCCAGATTGAGTCCCCGGTCATAGGCAACTGTTTCACGCACCGAGCGCAGGCTATCCATTTCAGCGTATAAATTATCAATCATGCAAATCAAACTGCCACCCCGCATCACGAACTGATCCAGTTTACGTTTTTCATCATCAGAAAAATTCTTCAATGGCTTCACCATTATCAGTGCATTCAGCTGTGGGGAAATAATGGGTACGCTGTCCAGCTCTACAACCCCGAAGCGGAAATTTTCACGCAGATATTGAATCAGGCTATATACCCGGAAATCCAATGGTTCTCCATTGCCCAGCAGGTAACCGACTGCTGGCAGGGTATCGGTGATCAGTTTATCTATGGCGCTGGCGAATTTATACTCAAGCAGATTTTCCGCATTCACATAGAGTTGTTCTGGTGACTGGCCTTCGCGACTTCTCTGCACCCCTTTCAGCAAATCCACGGGCAACTCACGGTCTTTAAATTTCACAATGGCTGCCGGGATCACGATACGCTGACTTTGTTCTTCCCCTTTTTTTGATTGTGCCACCTGAGTCATGGGCTGAATACCCATTTTGGCCAAAGAGTCAAGCAGGATCGCCCGGCTGGTATCGTCCCCGCCTGCAACCGGGTCAATGAGCCGGTAGTGAATATTTCCATCTGCGTATTCATTAAATTCCCGCAAGAGTGCCTCCGTGCTGTTCCGGAGTTTCCGCAATCCGGATTTCAGGTTTCCTTCAAGCAGAATATCGATATTTACCTGTTCATGTACCCGACCCAGCATTTTTTTCACCGGTGTGGTTAGTGTAAATTTTTTTTCACTGGTCATATCATAGCGGGTATTCACCCGGGCAGCGAGAAGATTGATCAGTATGATTCCGATCAGGAGATAAAACCAGGCGAATCTTGAATTGAATAGTTTCTGCATTCCCGCTTATCTTTTAAACAGGTTGTTCCTGGTAAGGGTTAGAAAAAAAATGATCACGCTGATAAAATAAACGAGGTCACGTACTGTAATCACTCCGCGGCTCATACTCCGGTAATGAAAATCGATGCCGATCATGTCAATATAGTAATCCGCTCCGGCCGGAAAAGTTTTTAATGTGCTGATGGCATGAAAACCGGTGTAAATCAGAAAGCAGGTGAAACCGGCAGTAATAAAAGCCACAATGGCATTGCTGGTAAAGCTGCTGCAACAGAGTGCAATGGAAGCAAAGACAGCGGTTAGAAAGAATAAGCCGATATAGGAAGCCATGGTGGCACCCAGATCCATACCCTCTCCTGCGGCAAGTTTCTGTACAGAAATAAAATAAATCCAGGTAGGCAGGAGCGCGATTGCGATAACCAGGAGGGCCGCCAGGTATTTACCATTGACGATTTGCCAGTAAGTGAGTGGTCTGGATTGAAGGATCTCAAAAGTTCCGCTGCGGAATTCTTCAGAAAAGGAACGCATACTGATTGCCGGAATCAACAACAGCAGAACCCAGGGAGCCAGGTCAAAAAATTTCTCCAGACTTGCATATCCAAAATCCAGTATACTGGTATCGGGGAAAACAAACAACAGGAGGCCGGTCAGGAGTAAAAAAACGATGATGGCTATGTAGCCTGTTAAACTGCTGAAAAACTGTCGGAATTCCTTTTTACAAACGGCCCACATAGACGCGAAAATAAAGATATAATCGCTTGCAGCATCTATGCGGTTAAAATCACCCGGAGATGAAAAGTCAAAAAATTTTTTTTAATCGCTTTTTCTTCTATATTCGCCCGCGAATACTGCCCTGCATTAGGGCAATATTTTGAATTTACATACCACTGCTACTTGCTTAACTTTTCCCGCTTCGGCGGGATTTTTTTTATCTACCCTTGAAAGTTACCATCACACTTCCATACTCCCACACTCCCATACTCTTAATTAACGCTCTTAATAATCTGCCTTGTTAGAATCTGACCACGATAGATTACCTGCAATACATACATGCCGGTTTGCAGACCAGCAGGTTCCTTCAGGTCTATATGGTTAATACCTTTGTAAGCGGTTTGATGACTGGTCATCAACAACCTTCCATAAGAATCATATAATCCAAGTTGTATATTCTGATCTTCCGGAACGGTCAGGTTAAAAGAAATCCGATAGTTGAAAGGATTTACCAGGCCCGTAATATTCAAGGCAATTTCCCGATTACTTAACAATACAACCTTGCTATAACTTCGGTACTCATGATCGCTGATCTGGATACGGTAAAATACCTGACCTGTAACCGGAACAGCGTCATTATAAGTATAACTGGCACCCATACCCGGAGAAGCTGTTCCTGACTGCGTATATACAGGAATGTAATGTGCCCCGGCATCATCACTTCTTTCCACCACATAAATATTATTGCCGGTTTCATCATGACTTGTCCATTCTATCCGGGCCATTCCGCCATCCTGCAAATCACCGCGCAAACTGAGTTGAGTGGGCAGGACCGACATACAGTTTGCCGTACGTACAATTTTGGGTGAAGAGGTAATGAAATTACAGCCCGGACTTGCCAGATTACCTGAGGTGGAGGCAATTATAAGGCGATATATAACGGTTGTATCAACATTATTCAGCCGGTAATAACGTGTTACCAGATATTCATAGAGTCCAGTTGCCGGATTGAAAACCATAGTGGCAGAACCGGTAGGCGCCATGCCCAATGTATCTATACCAGGAGAAACCCAGGTAGCTCCGCCGTTGATACTTTTTTCCAACTTCCTTTCAGTATAATTTTTAAAGAAAGAAGTAATTTTAAATCGAACGGTATCATCAGCACCGCGGCAAAGCGTATCCGGTTTATTTGGCGTAAGTGAAATATTAGGTGTACAGGAAGCAACAGTGATATCATCCAGCACCCAGTCGTTTCCTCCACCACCCGGCGCATTATTTCTAATATAAATAACCATACTGGTTTGCGCCGGACCGGTTAAGTATGTGAACCCCTTGCGTATCCACTGTCCGGTATAAGGCATATCCCCCGTTGTATAATAATCATAACCGTTCACATTAAAAGTAAGGTTAGGATGCACCCCGGAAGAGTCACCAGGACCGGTCGGAATATAACCTGCACTGGTGGGTGGCTTACCATTTGAATCGCAGGCACAACGGGAACAGATATTCCTGAACCAGGCTGAATATTGGTAATAGGTGTTCGGGCATAAATTATTTATCGTATCCAAAAATGTGATACCGGGTTTATAGGAAGAGTTGATGACAGCCATGTAACCACCGGTACTGTTTACCGTATCCGTCGCGGGGTTTCCGAGCAAGGGATTAACCGCACCGGTATGGTCCCCAATAATATCCCAGATTCCAAAAACACGGTGAGCGGCATCCGGAATTGGCCAGGTGTTTAAAGTCGTATAACCGGCTCCGCCAATACTGGTATTATTCGAAATATTATAATAATAGTCATTCGGTGTACTGGGGCCGAACACGTTATAGGTATAGTTATTTGAAATTTTGGATGAAGCGACCCTGTTCTTAGGCTTTCCGGAACCAAAAGTTCCAGCAAATTCAGAAGTAATGGTGTTGCTGGAGGAATTGGGACATATTGAAAGGTTTTTGGAAATCATAACAGAGTCCGTCGGAAATAAAATAGAGGTAAGGGAAAGCCCTCTGGGCAAATAAGAAATAATTCCGCTTCCCAGGTTTACTTTGGCACCATAGCCCCCGGATACCTGCACATGATAAGTGGCGATCATAATACAAGTAGAACCATAGAATGACGGTTTGTCGTTATAAGTGATCCGGCCCCTGCGAAAAGCAGTAGCAGTCGGCGCATTTTTATATCCCAGGTTTATTCGCACATTCGCCCCGTTAATCCATCCGGCATCATCACCAGCAACATCCGTAAACGTTTTATACACTTTTCCTTCATTGGTCAGGATCGCCAGGGTGCCCGGGATATAGGTCGTATTGGTGGGGATAACGTCAAAGTAGCCACAGCTGTCGGCATAGTCATTTATTCCACTACCGCCCACAACAAAAGTCGCCCTTACTTCCAGGATGTCTCCGGGTTCAATAGTTCCCCCGGTGGCTCCCTTCGTCAGGTTCACATAACTCTTACCATAGTCGATTTTAAGCTGGGCAGTAGCTGGCCCTGCACTAATTGCGATTGTCAGGAGGGGTAAAATAATTCGCGAAAGGGTAAAATTGCGCGTATAGGTTTTCATTTGGTTCGGATTTCTGCGTGATTGTTCACCAGAATAGGATTAGACTGACTAAAAGTAACATGCGATCCAGCCAAATCAAATAGTAAATGTACTTCGTAGAGTTAGGCTATTGATTATCAATGATTAACAGGCCTTGTAGGGGAAGACCATTGTGTTTCAACCTATTCAATCTTTAAGATAAATAGATTGATTTTCAATGACTTGATTAAAACCTAAGGAAAGTAAAAATTTTCGACAAAAGAATGGATTCGGGCGCTAAAAGGACTGTTTTTAGCGTTCAACCGGGTTGAACAATTTTGAAAAGTCAGACGCAGGGGTAGGCCCGGAGATACGAATAGATAGAATGATACTGGGTTGGACTTAATCTTTGTTCAGTAACCCGAAGGTGTCAAACCGCGAAACTTTCACCGCAGGCGCAGGTTCTGCTTGCGTTTGGGTTATTGAAAAAAAAGCCCTTTCCATTCAAGCCTTCAGAAAATTCCAGGGTTGTATTCACGAGGTATAAAAAGCTTTTAAGATCGGTCACCACCTTCACCCCGTTGTCCTCGAATTCCTGATCCATTGGCTTCTTCTGGTTATCGAAATCCATCTTGTAACTCAGGCCCGAACAACCTCCGCCTATTACGGAAACCCGCAGGAATAAACTGGATTTATCAGTAATGGGAGACTCTTCCATCAACCGCATCACCTTTTCTTTTGCTTTATCTGAAACGTAGATCATTTGACTGATTTTTAACTGCTTACAATAAAATCCTGGGATTCGAAAATTCTTTCCCCGTATCCTTCAACGAATATCTCACTTTGTCTATTACAAAATCCACTTCTTCGTCCGTGTTATATTTCCCCAGGCTGAACCGGATCGCCTGATGGGCAGCCGCATCATCCAAACCCATAGCCTTCAATACATGACTCGGTTCCGGAGAAGCAGAACTGCAGGCTGACCCGGAAGAAACGGCAACTTCTTTCAGAAGGCTTTCCAATAACCTGTTTCCTGAACCATGTCCAAAGGAAATATTTGTGACCGTAGCCAGTCTTGCACCGGAATTGCCGTTCAGGGATGTACCCTCCAACTGCAGAAGAGCTCTTTCCAGCTTGTCGCGCAAAAGACGGATCCTTTTTATATTCTCATCAGTTTCAGTCGCTGCAAGGCTAGCAGCCCATCCAAAGCCCACGATACCCGGAACATTCAGTGTGCCACTGCGAAAACCGCGTTCCTGTCCGCCACCGTCAATTTGAGCCGTTAGACGAACCCTTGGATTTTTTCTGCGGACATAGAGTGCTCCTACGCCTTTCGGACCATATATTTTGTGGGCCGAACAGGCCAGCAGGTCAATTTCATCAGAGATCACATTCACGGGGATTTTTCCAAGCGCCTGGGTGGCGTCCGTAAAAAAAAGGATCCGGTGTTCCCTGGCAATTTCTCCAATTGATTTTATCGGTTGAAGCACCCCGGTTTCATTGTTAGCGATCATTACGGCAATAAGAATTGTTTGTGGCCGGATGCTTGCCCTCAACAGGTCCAGATCAACCAAGCCATCAGGCAGTACTGGCAGATAACTCACTTCAGCCCCCAATTTTTCTAAATGAGTACAGGTATCCAGAACAGCACGGTGTTCCGTCGAAACGGTAATAATATGATTTCCTTTTGAGGCAAGCAGCTCAAATACTCCCCTCAGGGCCAGGTTAACAGATTCTGTGGCCCCGGAAGTAAATATTATTTCAGAATGCTCTGCATGAATAAGCGAAGCCAGTTGTTCCCTTGCTATCTGTACAGCTTCGGATGCCTGCCAGCCAAATAAATGACCCCTGCTCGCCGCATTGCCAAATTGATCACCGAAATATGGCATCATTGCTTCCACTACCCGCGGGTCGCAGGGCGTTGTGGCATGATAGTCCATATAAACCGGGTGCTGCAGCATATGCAAAGTTAAGCCTAAAGCTTAAAGCCGAAAGCCCAAAGCCTTTGTTCAAAGCTTTCCGGAAATGGCCTCATCTTATGATAACGCCGCACGCATTGAATAGTTTTCAAACCGGGAAAGAGTTAACTTTTTAAAGAAGTTTAGTGGCCGAGAACTTTTGGCTTTAGCTTTAAGCTTTAGGCTTAACTTTGCAT